>Ga0247727_10017759_pt1 | contig 11281 bp, 8 predicted proteins | sample WisWelCaveWW1625_FD_202498 | JGI IMG/M metagenome (GOLD analysis project Ga0247727, IMG submission 202498) | Biofilm microbial communities from Wishing Well Cave, Virginia, United States - WW16-25 | ecosystem: Environmental > Aquatic > Deep subsurface > Groundwater > Cave microbial mat | place...
CGCCGTGGTCGAGTCCGGCCAGCCGTTCGCCGCCGAGTCGGGCGCGCGGGTCACACTGCTCCGCGACCCGCACGCGGCCGTGCGCGAGGCCGATGTGATTTACACCGATACCTGGACCAGCATGGGCCAGGAGGCCGAATCCAAGAAGCGCGAAGCCGTCTTCCCGCCCTACCAGGTTAACGCGCAATTGGTGTCCGAAGCCCGGCCCGATGTCATCGTCATGCACTGCCTGCCCGCGCATCGCGGCCAGGAAATTACGGACGAGGTGATGGATGGCCCGCACTCCGTCACCTTCCCGCAAGCCGAAAACCGTCTGCACGCGCAGAAAGCGATTTTGGTACATTTGCTCACCGCACAAAAATCGAAGCGCGTGGCGACTCGCAAACCCACGGCCAAAAAGAAGACAACGGCGCGTCGGCGTTAGTCAAAGAGTCGTACACGGATTAAATGGATAGGCACGGATTTCTTCAAAACCTGTGCGATCCGTGCCCAGTAGCGCTCATCCGTGTACTTTAACGTAACCCACAAAGGCCCATCCTATGGAAGCGAAAGACTACATTGAACTTGAAGACCGCTACGGCGCGCACAACTATCACCCACTGGAGGTCGTGATTGACAAGGCCGAGGGCGTGTGGGTGTGGGACGTGGCGGGCCACAAGTATCTCGATTGCCTCTCCGCCTATTCCGCGCTCAATCAGGGGCATCGCCATCCAAAAATTGTGGCCGCGCTGATCGAGCAGGCGCAGAAGGTGACGCTCACCTCGCGCGCCTTTCGCAATGACCAGCTCGGCCCGCTCTACAAAGAATTGCACGACCTGACCGGCTACGATTTAGCCCTGCCCATGAACTCGGGCGCGGAGGCGGCGGAGACCGCGCTCAAACTCGCGCGCAAGTGGGGCTATGTCGTGAAAGGCATCCCGGCCCAACACGCTGAAATTATCGTAGCGGGCAACAACTTCCACGGACGAACCATCACCATCGTCTCATTTTCTTCCGAATCGCTTTACAAAGACGCCTTTGGCCCCTTCACTCCCGGCTTTATCAGCGTGCCGTATGGCGAGGTGAACGCCATCGCCCAAGCCATCACCCCCAACACCGCCGCGCTGCTCATCGAGCCTATTCAAGGCGAGGCGGGAGTTATCGTGCCACCCACCGGTTATCTCAAAGCAGTGGCCGAGGTGTGCCGCCAACACAATGTGTTGTTGATGGCCGATGAGATTCAAACCGGGCTGGGGCGCACCGGCAAACTGTTTGCCAGCGATCATGAAGGTGTGCGACCGGATGTGGTGATTTTGGGCAAAGCGTTGGGGGGTGGCGTGTACCCCGTTTCGGCGGTGCTGGCCGACCAGCCTATTTTAGGATTGTTTACACCGGGCGAGCATGGCTCGACCTTTGGGGGCAATCCCCTCGGAGCGGCGGTGGCGCGCGCCGCGTTGCGCGTCATCGTCGAAGAAAAATTAGTCGAGAATGCCGCCAGCCTGGGCGAATACTTTCAAGAGCGGCTGGCCGAGATTCCGAGTCCGCATGTCAAAGAAGTGCGGGGCAAGGGCCTGCTCATCGGCGTTGAACTTAAGCCCGAAGCCGGCGGCGCGCGCCGTTTTTGCGAAGCCTTGCAGACCCAGGGCATTTTGTGCAAAGAGACCCACGACCATGTGATCCGCTTTGCGCCGCCGCTGGTCATTGACCGGGCGACCATTGATTGGGCCTTGGGGCCGATTACCGACGTGCTCAACATGCTCTAAAAGGTTCAAGATTCAAGATTCAAAAGACGCAAAACAAAACCGCCGGGCGGGTGTGGCCTCGGCGGTTTTCGTTTACGCGTTACTCATCACTCATTACTTTTCACTTTTCATATCCCGGCAAATCCAGCCGGTAGCCCTGCCCACGCAGAGTCTTGAGATAACGCGGCTTGCGCGGGTTTGGCTCAATCACATTGCGGAGCCAACTAATATGCACATCCAGTGTGCGGGTGTCGCCGGTGTAATCGGTGTCCCACACATGCTTGATGATTTGTTTGCGTGTGAGCACCAGGTTGGGCGCGCGCAGGAACATTTCCAGCAGGCGGGCCTGCTTGGGCGTCACGCGCTCTTCGCGCCCGCCGCACACAATCCGCTTTTGCGCCAGGTTGAGTTTGATGGGGCCCACCTGCAAATAGGCGCTGGCCTCGCCCGGCAATAAGCGCGATACACCATTCAATAATTTGCGCGGCGTAAACGGCGCCATCAGCAACGCATTGGCCCCGCAGTTGGGGTCCGGCGTATTTTTTTTGTCGGCGATGACCAGGATCGGCGTGCCATTTAATTGGGAGCGGAGTTGCCGACACATGCGGGCACCACTCGTCTTTAGCGAGGCCGCATCCAACACCACGATATCCGGCCCGAGCAGTGGCAGGCGCTTCAACACCGTCTGCGTATGGTGCTCCACCGTTACCGTGTAACCGCGTTTCTCCAGCGCCGGCGCAAAGGATAGCGCATTCGCGCGCTCACTTTCGATGAGTAAAACTTTCGCGGGGATCATATAAATTTTCCTTGAGCCATACCAGCGCCAGAGGGGTGGGGTGAAGGGTGATAACCGATCAGGCGATGGGCATTATAGCGAGGGATACCATTGGGCGCAAGCGAAAGAAGTCCTATTCGTTAACGTTGGGTTGCTGTGCCAACGGTGGTTGACCAAAGCATTTTGAGTTTCGCCCGGCCTCCGTTACAATTTTCGTCCCATGCCAAACTCATCCGTTGAATATGCCATCGTCGGCGGCTTGCGCGAGGATTATTTTATCACCGCCAGCGGGCAAGTGCATCTGCGCGAAATGGGCGGCAATGCGTTGTACGCTGCGGTGGGCGCCCGCGCCTGGGCCGAGCCGGTGGGCCTGCTCTCGCGCGTGGGTGAGAACTATCCCACCGAGTGGCTCACCACCATCGAAGCGCGCGGTATTGATACGCATGGGGTCAAGCAGATTCTCGGCCCGCAGGATACCCGCACCTTTTATGCCTATCTCTCGCTGGAAGAGCGCGTGGACACCCACCCCGCCGAACACTTTGCGCGGGTGGGCCAGCCCCTGCCCGCCGAACTGGCCGATTACGCCACGTCCATCAGTGGGCAGGCCGACCGCACCACCTTCGGCCCGTTGGCCGTGCGCCCCACCGAAGTCATTCAAGCCTACATCCACGCGCGCGGCTTTCATTTGGCCCCGTATGATTTCATGGTACACAACACCCTGCCCGCTTATCTGCGACGGCAAGGCGTGAAGTGCGTGACGCTCGACCCCTCGGTCAGTTACATGCTCCCCGAGTATGCAGACGATGTGCAGCAACTGGTCAGCGGCCTCGACGCTTTCCTGCCCTCCGAAATGGAAGTGCGCGCATTTTTTGGCAACGCCCTGGGCGATTTGTGGGAAGCCGCCGAAGCCTTTGGCGCGATGGGAATAAAGGTGGTGGTGTTGAAACTCGGCGCGCGCGGCCAATATGTTTATGAGACGGCCTCTCAGCGCAAATGGCACATTCCGGCCTATGCCGCAAAAGTGGTGGATGTGACGGGCACGGGCGACGCCTATTGCGGCGGCTTTCTGGTGGGCCTGGTGCAAACCGGCGACCCGGTGGAGGCCGCGTTACACGGCGCGGTGTCGGCCTCGCTCGTCATCGAGGGCGTTGGGGCATTGTATGCCCTGGACAGCACCCCCGGCCTCTCGGCAGCGCGACTGGAAGCGTTGCGTGGTTTGGTTCGCCCCATCTAAAGTCATTCGTTCAATCCGCTTCACGCTATGCGGTTGACTACCCTTCCCGCCCGTCTCCTCGACCTCGCCTGCGCCATCCAGCAAATCCCCGCGCCCACGTTCCATGAACAGGCGCGCGCCGAATTTGTGCGCCGGCAATTTGCCACCCTGAATTTGCAGGATATTGAAGTAGATGATTTAGGAAACGTCTATGCGCGGCGGCCCGGCTACGGCTCACCCTTGGCGCGCCCGCTACTCATCACCGCCCACACCGACACCGTTTTCCCGATTGACACGCCGCTGACGCTCACGCGAACTCAAGACCGTATCGCCGGGCCGGGCATCGGCGACAACTCACTCGGTGTGGCCGGACTGCTTGGTTTGTTGTGGGCGTTGGAGGGCGAGACTCTGCCGGGCGACCTTTGGCTGGTAGCGAATGTGGGTGAAGAAGGGTTAGGCGATTTGCGCGGGATGCGGCGGGTGATGGAGCGATTGGGTGAGCGGGTGCGCGCCACCATTGTCATTGAGGGCATGAGCCTCGGCCATGTTTATCATTCGGCCATCGGCGTGCGGCGCTATCGCTTCACTGCGCGGGCCGAGGGCGGGCATAGCTGGCTCCACTTTGGGCAACCCTCCGCCATTCATGCCCTCATGCGCCTCGGCGCAAAAATTGCCGACGTACAGGTTCCGGCTTCGCCCAAGACCACGTTTAACATCGGCACCATCATCGGTGGCACGTCCATCAACACCATCGCCCGCGAGGCCTCGATGGATGTAGATTTGCGCTCCGAGAGTCCCGCGCAATTGAGCGGATTAGCCGCACAAATTGAAGCGCTGGCTACGAATGCCGAATCCGGCGTGACCATCGAAACGCTGATCATTGGCGAGCGGCCCGCCGGAGGCATTCCGCGTGAGCATCCCTTGGTGCAACTGGCCGCGCGAGTCTTGGCTGATGAAGGTCTCACGCCAACATTTGAGACTGGCTCGACGGACGCCAATATCCCCCTCAGCCGGAGCCTGCCGTGTGTGGTAATGGGCCTCACGCGCGGGGCCAACGCCCATCGCCCCGATGAATATATTGAGACCGTTCACGTTGAAAAAGGACTCAACGCGCTAACCGCGTTAGTCCGTGGTGTGTGGGGAATAATGATTTGATCAGTTAATCAGTTTTCTTCTCCCGCGCCTTTTTCCTTGCCAACAACGCTGACGAGGTAGAGGCAACTGGAGTGGAGGCAACGAGTGGGGGCGGAGTCGGCTTTGGCGGCGTGGTCACAATGGGCGCGGGGATGTCCGATTTCGTCGGCGTTGTGACAATCGGCGGCACCATCACATCTTCGTGTCCCGGCGTGCGCGGAGCGTTAGTGGATAGGATTGCCCCGGCCCGGTCTTTGGCTTTGAACAACGATGACAATTGCTCGGCGCGTTGCGGCGGCGCGGCGGGCGCGGGCCGCAGGGTGAGCCAGACACGGGCCTTGCTCCAGGCGCGTTGCAAATCGTAGCGGGTCAGCACCAGGCGTCGCACCGCAACATCCAATGGCAACAGCGCCACCGCCAGCAGCAACAGTGAGGGCCACAGTGGGCGGGTGGCGCGCGCGGGCGCGGTTAAATCATGCTTGAAAATATCGGCGCTATCTTCAAGGCCACCGCCACCCGTCAGTTGCGCGAGGCGGAGCAAAAAGTTCGGATCCGATTCCAGGGTGCGATATTCGGGCGAGTATGAAAGCACCCAGCCCGCTGTCTGCCCAACCGCTTCCGCGCCTGCATGGGCGGGGTCATTGCCCGCCACCCGAATCAGATAAGCGCCCTCCACCAGCGGCGTAAACTCGCCCGAGTATTGGCCTGGCCCAATTTGTAGCAGGGTCACGGCTTGCGTCGTGCCATCCGGCCCCACCACATTGGCCAACATCGTCAATCCGTTGAGATAGACTCCCTGATCTGATTTGGCATCCACAGTAATCGTAGCGTCTTCGCCAGTGTGCGTCACCCGGACATCGGTGTTGGCGGCGGCGTTGGTGCTGAGGGTATACCGCACCACCTGCGCCCAAAAACGGGCGTAATCTTCCCACGTCACCCAGTTCTTGGCCCAGCGTCCGGTCGCATCTGAGGTCCACGCCACCGATTTGCCGAGGCCATATTGCCAGGCCGCCAGAATCGGGTCCTGATTGCCATCGGCCAACTGGCTCACCAGAATCGTGGTCGCCGTCTCGCGCGCGGTGGTGCCGACATAGCCTTGCAATGATGGCACGTTGCTAATGCCGGAGAGTATCGGGCTGGGCGCGCGTTGGATTGGGAAAAAAGTCTCCTCGATGATGTAATTGCGTTGAACTTCGGCGGCTTCGCTGGTGAGGATGTCGGGAATGGAGGACGCGGCTTCGGTCAAATGAAAACGCCCGCCGCCAATGGCGGCGATGTCTTTGAGGAATGGCACGTCCGGCCCACTGCCAATGGAGACCACACTCAGGGTGATGCCGTCATCATACAACTGCTGAACCAGTTGTCGCACGCCCTCCTGTTGCTCCGAGTCCGAGCCATCCGAGAGCAGGATAATGTGGCGCGTGGCGTTGGCGCTCTGGCGGATGATGTTGCCGCCAAACGTCATCGCATCAAAGACATAGATGCCGCCGCCGCCCGGCCCGATACTCCGCGCCAATTTGGCCGCTTCTTCTTTTTGGGTGCCGGGCAGTGGGCCAATCACATCCACTGGCAGGGTGTCAAAAGCAATGATGGTGATTTCGTCGAAGTCGTGCATCAGTTCGGCCACACGGGCCGCGCCCTCGTCGGCCAGCCGCATCTTGGTGACGCCGCCTTCGGTCGCGCCCATACTGCCGGACTTATCCATGATGACAACAAAGGTGACTTTGGGGAAGCGTTGCTGGTCTTTGATTTGCATCTCGACCGGCAGGGCCGCTTCCAGCGGAGTCTTGTAGTAGCCGCCCAGCCCATAGGCCGACGGGCCACCCACCGCCACCAGCCCGCCGCCCAAATCGCGCACATAGGTCTGCACCGCCGTCATCTGTCGTTGAGTTAAATCCTTGGCAGGCACATCCACCAAAATCACCGAGGCATATTCCGAGAGCGCGGGCAGTTCGGAGGGCAGGCCGGTGGGCGGCACCACCTCGGCGATAATGTTGGAGTCTTGCAGGGCTTGAAGCAATTCTTTCGACTCATCAATCGCATCGCGCGGCGCGGGGTTGATGACGACCAGCACTTTGGGTGGCCCTTCAATTTGCGAGAAGGCCGAGAGTTCGTTGTTTTGATAGAACGTATCGCCCTCGGCGATGGGGCTGATTTGCACGCGATAGGCGGCGAAGCCTGGGGTGCCGGCCACCAGGGGCAAAGTCACATTGTTGATGCCCTTGTTCAACTTCAACGTGCCTTCGTAGGCAATCGCCGCCCCGGCCAACACGCGCACACCCACCGTTTGCTCGCGGGTGGACTCGATGGAGACTTCGAGGCTAAACTCTTCGTCGGTTCGCAAACGCGAGGGCGCGCGCACAGAGGTGAGAATGGCCTCTGCCCCATTTTCCACGCCAAAGGGGATGACGCGAATTTCGACGCCACTGGCCGCCGCAAGTTTGGCGGCTTCAAAGGCATCGCCTGTCGTCTCCAACCCATCCGAGAGGATGACCATGCGCCGCGCAGTGTCGGCGGGCAGAAGCGCCAGGCCGAGGCGGATGGCTTCGGCCAGGTCGGTTTGCAGGGTGGTGATTTTGGACGTAAACGATTCGAGTTCAGGGTCAGATGACAGAGGGCGCTCCACCAACGCTTCACTGCCAAAGAGAATCACCCCGGCCAAATCATCGGGCGGCATGTTTTTGAGGGCATCGCGCACATAGGCTAACGCGAGTTGACGCGGCGTAATGGTCACTGGGCCCGTGTCCGTATTCACCGTCGCCGGAATCGTCATCGAGTCCGACGCATCCACGATAAAGACCACCGCCAGACGGTTGGCGGGCAGTCTAATTTCCAATCCTGCCAGGCCCAAAATGAGCAGGAGCGCGATGAGCAAACGCAGGCCGAGGCTCACCAACTCCCGCACCCGGCTGGGCCCGCGCGAGGGCCGCCCGAGCCAGATGAGGAGCGGGAGGAAGAGCAGGAGAAAGAGAAAGAGCGGGGAGGTGAAGGTCATGCCATATTTCGGCGCAATTGTCCGGGCCGGGCTACCATGCTAGAATACACACGCGAGTGAGTGAGGTGTGTTATGACGATCATTGTCAAGACTTCCGCTGAAGATACTATCCTAATACCCGCCCAACTGATGGCGCAACTAAATCTCCAAGAGGGCGATGAAGTCAAGGCCTTTGTTGAAGGGAACATGCTACGTTTGCAAAAACTCAACGACTTTCTTAGTTTGGGCGGCGCGTTGGCCAATGATGAAGGTTTTGAAGAAGCCATGCGCTATCTTGAAAAAGCGTGGCAAGCATGGACACCACCCGACTTTGCCTAGATACGTCCGTTCTACATCTTCCACACCTCATCAAACTCGCCCACCTCGGGCAGCTCGAACTTGCGAGACACACCGCGCAAGACTTCCTCCGGCACCACCCGCTCACCCCATAGTTTTCCGCCGGGCTTGTGTTGATTGCGCTCCAATGCCAGCGGCAGTGGCACATCGAGCCAAACCGCAATGACTTTTGCGCCGTAAGTTCGCGCGACCACGAGTTCGCGTTCGCGCCAGCGGCGGCGGGCATGGGTGGCGTCAACAATGACATTTCGCCCGCGTTTCAACATCGCGCCCAATCGTTCTTCTAAAATTGCAAACACGCGGTCGCTCTCATTGGTCGCATCTATGCCCTGCGCTTCCAGTTCGTTGCGAACCGCATCCGACGACAAAATTTTGGCGCGCAGGCGTCGGGCGTTAGCGCGCGCCCAGGTGGACTTGCCGGAGCCTTGAACGCCAATCATAAAATAAACCACAGACATTCTAATTCTCTAATCTCTAATTCTCCAATCTCGCACTCGCATTGAGAATTAGAGATTAGAGATTTTCTTTCGTTGAAAGAAACCGCGCCAGCCAGGAATCGCGGGCAGGGTCGCGCCGCGATGGTAGACCCACCACTCGATGACGACCAACGCAAACGCTATGGCCGCCAGCCAGGGCCAGATTTCCAGTTGGCCCTGCTCCTCGCGGGCCGAGGCCGTGACGTCCGTGCGGCCAATCCGAATGGTGGGCGCGGGGCGAATAGCGGACTCGCTTGGGTTAAATAGATTTACAGCAAATGTGCCGAGCACATCTTGATTGGAAACAACGGTATAGAGACCCAGCGCGCGCGTATCCACAAAAACAACCCCGGCCTCGGTGGCGGTGGCGGCGTAGCGCGTGCCGTGCGGGTCATCAATTGCAATCACGCGATCACCACCAGCAGGCTTGATGGTCAATGTATCACCAGGCCGCAGGCCATTGGGCGCGGAGAAGGCTTGCGCGGGCGCGAGGTAGTTAATTAAATTGGCCATCAGCACCGGATAGGTTATCAGCAACGGCAAATCCGAATCTTGCAGGCGGAAGGTAAAGATGGCGACGCGCCGCCCACCCACCTCCCCGGCCAGCACCAATGGCCCGCCCTCGGCCTCCACCAGCACGCGCGCCCATGTGGGTACATCAATCTTCTTCGCCTGTAAAACGTGGACGTTACTCCAATCCACAAATTGAGTCAGCGGATCGTTCTGCGCTACGCGCAGGAGTTGGGTGTTGGTGAACGTTTCGCCCACCGCGAACAACGCATTGCTGGAGGGGTTGACCAGCATCAAATCGGCGGTGGGCAGGGTATCACTAATCGGGCCATCGAAGACGTACAAATCAAATGGGTCGGTGGGGAACGGCGTGTCGGGCAGTTTGCGGAAGGGTTGCAGGCCGGGGAGCGCGGCAAGAAGTTGTTCCAGGAAAGTATTGCCCGGCGACACCAGCAACACTCGGCCCGAGGAGGGCGGCTGATATACGGCCCAGGCGGTATCGTCGAGCGCAAACGAGTCCACTTGCGTTTCAGCCGCCGTAGCGGGGAGCGAGAGCCGGGCTTCGTAAATGGCGGGTTCGGACGGCAAATCGGTGAGGACAAAACTGGCGGTTTCGCCCGCTGGCACATTCAACTGTTGCGCGCTAAACAATTGCCCGGCAATGGAGATAGAGACGATGACGGCGCGGGGCGTATCGCCGTGATTGGTGACGGCGGCGAACAATTGTGGGCCGGGCGTGGTCGGGCGCAGGGCCAGCGCGATGATGGCCAGGTTGTCGGCGGACGCGCCGATGGGAACAAAGCGCACATCACCGGGCAGGGGCGGCAAGCCTTCAGGCAAGCCACCATCCGAGATGATGACGACGGTGGATTTTTCCTCACTCGCGGCGCGCACCGCGCCGGAGGCCAGGGCCACCGCCGCTTCCCAATCACCGGGGCCTTCTTCCACGCGGCCCTTGGCGAGCGCCGAGCGCAACAATTCTTTGTCACCGGTAGCCGAGGCTAACACTTCGGGTTGATGACCAACCAGGATGAGTGACATCTTGCCAGCCGGGCCGAGGTCGTTGATGAGTTGGCGGACCGTCAGCCGAGCGGCCTCGAAACGTGACGGGGACACATCGGTGGCATTCATCGAGGCCGAGGCGTCAAGCAAAACCACCACGGTCCCGGTTGCCACCGTCTTCACTTTTAGAAACGGGCGGGCCAGCGCAAACACCAATAGCGCCAATAAAAGCAATTGAAGAAATAACAGCAGGTTGCGCTTAAGCCTTTGCCAGGGCGCATTGGCCTCGCGGTCACGCAGAAGCAATTGCCAGAGCAAGACCGATGAGACCTCCACCTCCTTCCGCCGCAGTTTGAGCATGTAGAGGATGAGGATGGGGATGGCGAGCAGGCCGAGGGCGAGGGCGAGGGGGGCGAGGAAGGACATAGGAAGAAGGAGGAAGGAAGAAGGATTTATCCTGACTTCACTTTATCAGCCCTCGTCTCCGCAAATGATAAAGCACCAATTCATCCCACGTTACATCGGTAGTGACGGGGATGTAGTGAATGCCGCGTTTGAGGCAATAGGCTTCGATGTCGTCGCGCCAGGCGGTCACCCGCTTGCGGTAGAGTTCGCGCAAACTGCCGTCGAGGGTTACGTCTTGGGACGTGCCGGTCTCAGCATCAATCAAACGCAAATCACCAGCGAGGGGCGGGTCCAACTCGTCGGGCGAGAGCAGGTGTAGGATGCTGACTTCGTAGCCTCGCCCCTGCAATTGAGAGAGACCCGTGCGATAGCCGGAGGGCGCAAACAAATCGGTAAGCAAGAACGCCAACCCGGCGCGTTTGCCGCCAAGCGAGTAGGCTCGCAACGCGGCGTCGAGTTCAGTGGTGCCGCCCGGTTTTAGATCATCAATAAATTGTAAGAGACGGAGGGTGTGACCGCGCCCACGCGCCGGGCCATATTGGGCGATGGGGCCATCATTCTGTAGCACACTGAGCGTGAGTCGGTCACCCGCCGCCAGCGCGATATGGCCCAACGCCGCCGCCAGTCGTTGGGCGTAATGGAATTTGTGTTGAGTGTTTGTCCCATAATCCATCGAGCGCGAGGCATCCACCAAAATGTGAACGGCCAGGTCCT
>Ga0247727_10017760_pt1 | contig 11281 bp, 11 predicted proteins | sample WisWelCaveWW1625_FD_202498 | JGI IMG/M metagenome (GOLD analysis project Ga0247727, IMG submission 202498) | Biofilm microbial communities from Wishing Well Cave, Virginia, United States - WW16-25 | ecosystem: Environmental > Aquatic > Deep subsurface > Groundwater > Cave microbial mat | place...
CTGTACCTGGTCTACGGGCTGGCGCTCGGCGTGTCGATGCCCGTCAAGCAGGGCTACGTGAACGACCACATCCCCTCGGCCCAGCGCGCGACCATCATCTCGCTCGATTCGTTCTTCGCGAACCTGGGCGGCGTAGCGGGTCAGTCGGGCTGGGGCTACCTGGCGCGCATGCGGTCGATCGCGGACGCATGGGTGTTCGCGGGTGCAGCGCTATTCGTGGGAGTGCCGTTGTATTGGATGGCAGGGAGGGGCGAACGCCGAGAGGCTAAGGGGCTAAGAGGCTAAGGGGCTAAGGCGACTTCGCCTCGTAGCCTCTTAGCCTCTTACCGTGAGGCATACACCGCGGTCTTGCCATCTCGTTGGAACGTGAGCACCTCGTACCGGTCCTGCCGTCCCCCCTCCATGCCCGGCGAGCCCGCGGGCATGCCGGGCACGGCGAGGCCGCGCACGGCGGGCCGCTCCTTGAGGATGCGCTGGATCAGATCGGCCGGCACGTGGCCTTCGATCACGTAGCTCCCGACGACCGCGGTGTGGCAGGAGCCCAAGGCCCTGGGTACACCCAGCGTCGCCTTGGTCTCGGTCAGGTCGTCCTGGTCATGCACGGTGACCTGAAAGCCGGTGGTCTTGAGGTGGTCCACCCACTTCGCGCAGCAGCCGCACGATGGCGACTTGTAGACGGCGATCGTCGGGGGTGGGGGCGTGGGGGTGGCCGGCACGGCGGCAATCAACGCAACCGCGAGCGCGGCACCGAGCGCGAGTCTGAGAGTCACCATGGCAGGGAATATAAGTCTCAGGTGCTCCCCCGCGTGTGAGCCGGCGCACACGCATCGATAGACGCACAGACGCACGGGCGCACAGAGGACGCGTAGACGCCGCAGACGCACAGATGGTGAACACGCGGCCGCAAGCAGGTCTACCTCAACCCCACCACCCGTTCTCCATCTGTGCGCCTGCTGCGTCTGTGCGTCTACCCTGTGCGTCTACGCGTCTTTGAACTTTGGCAGTTGCTCCCGGTGCCGTTTGAGGAACTCCTCGTAGACGTGCGCGTCCGTGTAGTCGCGCAGCTCGCAGATCTTGTCGCCCTGGAACTTGATCACCACGCACGTGCGCTGGTCCATCACGTCCTTGGCGGCGGACTTGAGCCAGCTGCGCTCGCGGATCTCGACGATCACGCGGTCGTCGGCGTCGTACCAGTCGCGCCACACGTCCTCGTAGCCCCAGTCGGCGGCACCCAGGCCGGGCTCGCGCTTGTCGAAGGCACGCAGCACCGCCTCGCGGCCCCGCCACTCGCCGCCGATCGGTGGAGCGCCCGCCACCCAGTAGACGACGTCGTTGGTGAAATAGCTCCCGACCTCGTCCATCTTCCCAGCGAACAGGGCCTTCTCGTAGGCCTTCGCAACGTCCATCCGCTGGCTCATACCATAGCCTCCTCGCGCGCCCCCAGGGGCTGCGCCTTGCGGCCCGCGCGCTCCATCGGCTTGTCCATCTCGGCCTTGTGCTCGTCCAGGATCTCCCAGAAGTCGAGTGCCCGTTCGGCCAGCTCGCGCGACGCCTCCCGCAACGTCTCGCTCGCCTTCACCTGCCGCACGTTGTTCAGCATGTCCTCGGCGTCCCAGCCGCGCGAGTGCGCGATGAAGGGGAAGGGGGGATAAGAGAGAAGGGGGTCGAAACACTTCTCGCCCCAGTGCTCGTGCACGGTGGGCACAAGTCGATGAAGATGGCGTCCGGCAAACCGTAAGGGTTCACGTGTTCGCCCCCGCTACCCCAACCTCGGAAATCAGACGTTCACAATGTTCTGAGAACGAGCGACGCGACGGATTTCAATGTCGCCACAGCCCGAACGGCGAAGCCCCAGCCGGGCCCGAAATCGGTCAGAAGCGCAGCGAGCCAAGAGGTGTTGCCGGGCGTAACGATGTTGTTTGCTAGGGCGCTGAACGGTTCGAAGACGTTCGTCAAGGCAAAGTGCAATGCGGCCCAGGCGTCGATCATTGGCGAAGAGCCAATCCCCTGAGTGCGTGGCCCCGCTCTGGACGTCCTGGACGAACTGCCGACGGAGCTGCATGGTCGACTCCTCCTGCCACGGCATCGGACCCCTCCTTGAGGAGCCTGGAGCTTGGCGAAGGTGTCACCCATGTCCCTGGACTGTTCTGTTACCTATGTATCTAGACTGCACCCCCCAACCTGCTCACCAGCGCATGCAGCTGACGGGCCGCCGCGGAACAGTGGAAGCCGTTGATTTGTGCGCCGGCGGGCATCATCCTTCGTCCAGCCGCGCATCGCCCGCGGGCCTGTCGCCCGCAGCTGATGCGCGATCCGTTAGACCGCCAGTCTCATCATAGGCACAATGATAGTCGCCGGGGTCTTCGTGCACGGCATATTCTCCAGTTCAGCGGCCTGGGAGCCGCTCGTCGAAGGATTGGCTGCGTGGCGTCGCCACCAACCTGATGTCCGCCTAGTGTGCTTCGACTACCCAAGCCCGCCACTGAAGTTGAATCCTTTGCGACGAATACCAGATCTACGTGAGTTAGGTAAATTGCTAGCGACCTTCCTCGAGAGGAACGAGGAAGTGGTCGGCGCCGATCGCCTCGTCTTAATCGGGCACAGCCAAGGAGGACTCGTCATTCAGGAGTATCTCGCGGAAGCCGTTAGGAATGGGCGCGCCGAATCGCTTCGGCGTATTTCTGAATGCCTCCTCTTCTGCACCCCGACGAACGGGTCCGAACTCCTCCTTTCTGTGCGAAAGGGCCTCGGCCGGTTCTGGCATCATCCGCAGGAGCGTCGACTCCGCCCGCTCGATGAGCACATGGGTGAGTTGCAGCGGACCGTGGCGGAGCGACTGGTCTTCGCGCAGACTCTAACGCCACAGTCCTGTCCAATCCGGATCACTGCGTACGTTGGAGCAGAGGACGCCATTGTCACTCCTAGCAGCGCGAGATGGATCTTTACTCACACACACGTTTTGGAAGGTACCCACAACAGCGTGATTCGTCCGCGCAGCGAGGAGTCAAGTGTAGTCCAGGTGGTCCGTGACGCTCTTGACCGCGCCCGGTATCACTTCCCGCCGGACGCCCATCTGATTACGACGCAGCACGTCTCTCCCGATGATCGCGAATTGCTTCGGAAGGGAATCGCTATACTGGGGGCGTCGTTCTCACCTCCGCTAGGGGCCCGCGCGGACGACATCCGCTACTGGCTCGCTAACTACCGGAAGACCTTTGGGCCAACTGTCAGAGTCGTGCTTGGGCTGATCAATGACGCCGTCGTGGGTTTTCTCATGTTCCATGAAGATAGAGACGAGAACCTGATCGTCGTCGACTACCTCGCGACGGCCACAGATGTAATGTCTAGCCGTCTCGTCACTATGAAGCTCATCGACCGCCTGCGAGAAGCGGCCAGGGCTGCCGATATTAACCGATTTGTATTTGAGGTTGATAAGACCTCTGATAAGGCTGAACCTCTTGTGCGGCTCTTCCAAGGATTCGGTGCTCGCGTCATTGATGGGCTCGATTACTGCGCACTCGACATGGGCAGATTGACTGATACCAATGCGCGGATCCCGCACTATCTCATGTATGCCTGCATGGGTCCTGTCCCCGCCGCCATCTCGCGGAACGAGGCCGAGGAGCTTGTTTCCTACCTCTACGAGAAATGGTATGCGCGCTGGCTCTCTAAGCGCTGGGCGGACCGCGTAGGGGAACTCAACGCCGCTCTCGCGCGACATCGCCAGACAACCTTAGACAGCCTCGCCGAAAGTGTAACCGAGCTCCGGCTTGTATCTGTGGGCTCCGAGTGATGGTACCGAATCCGTACGACGTGCTCGCTGCAGTATATGACCAAGACACGCATACTGAGGCGGCGCAAGAGTTCGGTGACATCTTGGAGGAGCACATACGTCAACGCGGCATAAGGCCACGACGCATCCTTGACGTCGGGTGCGGAACGGGTGTCCTTGCCAGTCGGTTGGTCGAGGCGAACTGGGCATTGGTGATAGCCGTGGACCGATCCTTGGGAATGCTCCGAAGAGCAAGGGCCAGGCTGGACGGATCGCTGCAGGCTGCCCTAGTCGCCGCACACATGGTGAGGCTCCCGTTCTACCAGTGCTTCGATATGATCGTGGCCTGTAATGAAGTGGTTAACCAGGTACCACCGACTTCGCTGGAGCTGGTTGTCCGTGAGCTGGTGAAGGCACTTCAACCAGGCGGCTGGCTGGTCTTCGATAGCCTGACGGTAGGGCACTTCAGAAGGTTCTGGGATAATCGACACTGGGAGGAGCGCAATGAAGGAGGAATCCTCTGGATGGATTGCGAATGGCGCGAGGCCCGAGGGGACGGCCTGGCGCGCTGTATTGTCGTTAGTGTGTCTCGTCAGGACGCGCGAATCGATGTCGCGAGTGTTATGGAGTACTACCACGACCCAACGAGATTGGAGCAGCTTCTGGCCCTGCACGGTCTCGCTGTCACGCAGCTGCTGAATTGGAATCCGTATCCCGAGCCCCAACCCGAAGGGTTCACCGATAGGCATTTCTGGATTTGCAGGCGCGGTCTCTAACAAGGCGAATGGACCTGACGGCGCGGCAGCTTCCTCGAGCTGGTAGATTACTCTATGCGGCGGGTCCCGGCTAAGCTGGTTAGTTGCGACCGCTGCGCCGCAGGTTATACGCGAATCCGTTAGGCAGCAGCTGCCGATAATCCGACCCTCAGGTGCTTGTGAGGCTACTAGCTACAGAGCTGACGGCGCTAATTCATCACGTGGAGCTGAACACCGCCGGTTGGCGAGATCGGGCCGCCGACGAGATGATCCTCTCAGTCCTGTACCTTGCGCCAACGCCACTATCGCGCGACGATATCAAGGCTGCCATCGTTGATCGCTACGGCTTGTCGCTAACGCCAGATGCTGCCGAACGACGCGTGGAGTCACTCGTGGGCCGCGGTCGCTTGGTTCGGCTTCCAGCCAACCGGCTCACTCTAGCGGCCGAGTTTGGAGACACGCTGGCTCGTCGAGTCGCTGAGGGTGCCGAGATTGAGCAGGCGGCCCGCCAGGCCTACGAGACGATGCTCCGCAACCATGGCGTTTGGGAAGACGCGACCACCGCCTGGAGTTCTTTCAATCACCACTTTCTATTCCCACTCGTATGCCAGCTCGGTGCCCGCACTTACGAGCTATTGGCCGGAGAGCGCGTGGCCCTGCCAAGCCTTCCTGCCTACGAAGAATTCGTGAAGAAGTCCGACCCTGAAGTACAGCCAAAGCTCAGGGCCGTGCTCGTTGACTTCTTCTCAAGCTCAGATCGTTCCACCCGCTCTCACATCCTCAGGCACCTCAGTGCCTATTTCTTGTTGCAAGCGTGCCACCTCTCGCAGGAAAGCGTTCAGGCGCTTGCTTCAGTCTCGGCCGCAGACCTCAAGCTCACCGTGTTCCTCGATACGAATTTTCTCTTCTCCATCCTTGGCCTTCACGACAACCCCTCGAATGAGGCCGCGCAGGCTCTTTACTCGCTTGTGGCGCAAGTCAGTCCGCGCGTACGTGCCGCGTTCAAGGTATTGCCGGATACGATTGACGAGACTCGCCGCACGTTGGCCGGTTACGAACGACGACTTGCAGACCTTCAGCTGCGGCCGAACATGGCGACCGCCGTGCAAGCGATGAAAGACGACTTCAGCGGCATAACCAACAAGTTCTTTGAGGCCGCAGCATCAGCCAAGGGTCGGCTCACTGCACGCGAGTACTTTGAACCCTACGCCGATAGTCTTGTCCCACTTCTCCGTTCGAAGGGAGTGGAACTACATAACGCGGACACGAGCGCGTACGGCACTAGGCAGGACGTGGTCGACGACATCCTCGACCTTGACGAGTTCGAGAAACGTGCTCATCCAGACCGGCCGAAGACCTACGAGGCCATCCGCCACGACGTCATCCTGTGGCACTTCACGAATGATCGTCGTCCGTCGCGCGTCGATTCGCCACTCGATGCGGGATACTGGGTGGCCACTGTCGACTTCCGTTTCATAGGTTTTGACCGGCACAAGCGGCGATCAGCAGGCGTGCCAGTATGCGTCCATCCCACGATCTTGATCCACATGCTTCAGTTCTGGATTGGGCGCACTCCGGCCGTCGAGACTGCCATTCTCGAAAGCTTGCTGCCCATGCTCCCGCGGCAATTCGATGTGGAGTCCGAGCGCGTAACGATAAGCATCCTGAAGGCACTCTCACGTTTTGAAGACGTGGAAGATCTGTCGTCCGACAGCATAAGCTCTATTCTCGTGAACAAGGCGCTGAGACAGCGGATCAACTCAGAGACTCCTCCAGACCAGGTCTTGGAGGCCGTTCGCGATGCCGTAATCCACCAGGCTATGGAGGCTGAACGACAACGCGACGACGCAATACGGAAACTGGCGGCAGCAGGCGAGGCCCACCGTGTAGCGGCCGAACGGATCGACGAACTCGAACGAGAGCGCGCTGACGCCGTAAGGACACAAGGGGAACGGCTGTCGTCAGAGGCGCTCAGGCGCAGAGAACTCGAGCAACGGCTGTCGTCTCTCGAGGATCAGCTTCGTGAGCGGGACGAGCGCCGGGCCACCACCATCGTGCGGGCTGGGTTCGGTGCGGGCCAACTCGCCCTGCTGGCAGCGGTAACGCTCCTGGCCACAGCGACTGCTGAACTCGTCGCAGAGGCCCTAGGGCTTAGGGAGCCGTTCGCTGCTCTCGGCCTAGCGTCCCTCGGCCTGCTCGCATGGGCCCTGCTCTCCGACCTCATAGGAACTCGCCTCATACAAGTAAACAGCTGGCTGTTCTTCAAAGCTTTCCGTCGTGTCGCAAGAGGTTTGTACTGGGTCTTCGGCACCATAGTTGTCGGCGTTCTGACAACCTATGTCGCTGAGCAAGTGCTTCGGTAGCTCAGGCTGCTGCTGCCTAACAATGCGCTTGCACCTGACGGGCGCGTACGCTCGCTAGGGCAGTCATCCATTTGCGGGCCAGCGCTCACCGGTGCACGTTCAAGGTCACCCCGCCTGCGGGCCGCGTTTCCCCCGACTTCGGCTGCGCTTCCTCAAACGGCTTCACATCCAGGTAGCGGCCCCACACATCATAGATGAACATCACCACGGGGTCATAATACATGTTGTAGATGAACGCCTTCAATTCATCTACGGATTGCCCCAGCACTGTGGCAACGTCCTTAATCAACTGGGCCGCGTCCACTTGTTCAAAAAACTTGCTGAAGCCTATCGTTCCAGCCGGAGCCCGGCCCCCAGCGTAGGCGGGACTATTTTCGATCAGTTTGGCTAGCGCTACCAGCTCGATGACTCCGTTGATGCCATGGGACCGCAGTTCCTTCACTCTGTCACCGATGTAAAGGTAAAGGATCGCCTTATCGATCATATCCACCACCGTCCGGATCGGGAACGTGGTCTGGAAGAACACGAACAGCGGGTCTGCGGTGGCCAGAGCTTGGACCGATGTGATGCCGATATCGACTAACTTTCGGCGGTTCCTGCTGTGCTCGAGGCCTTGAATGGCCGCCAGGTCCGCTCCCAGTTCTCCTTCGGGCTTCGCGGCACCCACCAGCTGCGCAGTTTTTTCGGTAATGAAGTCCCAAGTCTTCTCGACCGGAAATAACCCGATCCCCAAGGCCGCCAGCGGTGGGAAGGCGTCCTTAGAAAAGAGGACCCCGACAACAAAGGCCGCGGTGCTGGAGAACAAAAGCCGGTATGCCAGCGAATAATAAGAGCCGGGCACCAGGCTGTACTTGCGGAACTCTTCGATGATCGACAGCAAGCTGGCGAAGGAGGCGCCGACGAAGCCCCACACGAAGGTCGCCGGAACCAGGTTGTTGAACTGGGCTGTGCCTGCGTCGGGATAGATGCGACTCAGCGCAAAGTACCATCCTGCGCCACTCAAAGCGGTCATCAGTGCCACCGGCCAGAGATAGTCCTTGTGATTGGTTTCCGCTTCGAAATCCTTGTTGAAGTACTGCGACTCAAACTTGCTGACACGCTCACCAGTCAACAGCCTGCTCCAGTCGCTATAAGACTGACGGTGCCGGACCCTCATGTAGGCATCGGCGAGCTCCAGGGTCAACAGCGCCTGCAGCAAGAGCTGCCGCCGGATATCCAACCGCCGCATCGAATAGACCAGGTACAACACCAGCGGAATCGACGCCAGCAGCGCCGTCAACAGCCATAGAATTATCTTGATGTGGCTCACCTCCGGCTGAGCAGATCCTCGAGTATTGACCGGTCGATTTCGTTAATGGCTCCGTACTTGTCAAAGTAAATAGCTCGCACCAGAGCTTCCACTGTCTCCGCTGTTGGAGTCCCCTGACCCTCGGCCGACCGGAACATCAACCTCATCGGAACGGCGGCCTTGCGATCCACCGGCGGTTGAAGATACGACCGCTCCAGAAGCTGTCCTCCGTGGCCCCGAAAAAAAGCAATCCGCCCCTGGCGTGCGTCGGCGTCCCCAGCGGCGGGCTGGGGCGGATCGACTTCCCATACCAGGCCGAGCGGCTGCAGACCATGCGCACGAAGACGCACCGCTCCGGACTCCCAGGCAGCTTGCAAAAGTTCCCCACCGGTGCCTCGATTCCTTTCCCCTCGGGCCACCGCCAGGTAAACAAGGAACACGGCCGCAGGATCCTTCAGAAGATGTGTGGTCGCCAAACCGGAAGTCACCCCCTGGCGGCGCGCACGAAACGCCATGCCAACGCCACGCAGGACGCTTTCCAGGATCACCTCCGGCGGTTCCCGTTCGCTTGCCGGGAAGGAATCTTCGTAGATCCGCCACCAAGTCTCGTCAACGCGCAATTCTTCGGCGGTCATGCACTCAACGGCGCTCATGGCAGTTACCCGGCGGCAGATTTCAAGGAATCGCAACATGATCGGCGTCGGCTACCCCCTCGAGTGGCGCTCCAGCCAGCAAGAGCCTGTACCGGTACACTGTCAGCTTCTAGAATAGCAGCGCTTCCTGCATCCGCAATCTCGGACTTGGTGACCGGCCGTGCGGGTCTCCCACGGCCCGCGAGCTGGAGGGTGTGCCTGGCGCATCTGGAGTTCGTGGTCTTAGAGCCATCTCGCAGTTGGCGGTGCTACATTTCACGCCCTCATGCTGCTGTCCCGCTCGCGGCTCGGCGTCATTCTCCTCACCGTGTTCATCGACCTCGTGGGCTTCGGCATCGTGCTGCCGATCCTGCCGTACTACGCCCAGCGGTTCGGAGCGCACGGCCTGGGCTTTGGCGCGGTCGTGTTCATCTACTCGGCGATGCAGTTCCTCGCCACCGCGGTGCTCGGTAAGCTGTCCGACCGGGTGGGCCGGCGGCCCGTGATCCTGGCGACCACGCTGATCAACGCCGCGGGGTACTGTCTGTTCGCCTTCGCAGGCTCGTATACCGCCCTGTTCGTGTCGCGGCTGATCTCGGGGTTCGCGGGCGGCAACATCGCCGCGGCGCAGGCCTACATCGCCGACATCACTTCGCCGGCGGCGCGCTCCCGCGGGATGGGGCTGCTGGGCGCCGCGTTCGGTGTGGGCTTCATCCTCGGCCCGGCGATCGGGGGCCTGGCGGGGCATTACGGCGGGCCCGCGGCCCCGGGGCTCGTGGCCGCGGGGCTGTCGCTCGTCAATTTCGTGTCGGCCTACTTCATCCTCGGCGAATCGCTGCGGGTGGAGCACCGCGTGGCACGCGAGCTGCTCGACTTCGGGCACATGCGGGAGGCCCTCGCGCGGCCGCGCCTGCGGCCGCTGATGCTGATCTTCGCCATCGTGCCCTTCGCCTTCTCGGGCTACACGGTGGCGTTGCCGCTGTACGCGGGGGCCGCGTTCGGGTGGCGCGAGCGGGAGCTGGGGTGGTTCTTCACGATCGTCGGGATCGTCGCGGCCGTGGTGCAGGGGTACGTGTTCGGCAAGCTCGCCCGCCGCACGAGCGAGCGCAGGCTCGTCATCGCCGCCACGTTCGGCATGGTGGCGGGCATCGCACCGGTGCCGTTTCTCGGGAGCACCGCGGCGCTGTACGCGTGGACCCTCGTGCTGGCGTTCGCGAACAGCATCGGCGGTCCGGCCCTGACGGGCCTGATCTCGGTGTACTCGGCGCCGACCGAGCAGGGGACGATGCTGGGCGTGGCGCAGGCGTTCGGGGCCCTGGGCCGGACGGGGGGGCCGCTGGTGATGGGCGCGCTATACGACGCGTTGGGCGCGCGGTTCAGCTTCCTCGCCGCCGCCGGATTCATGCTGTGCTCGGGCGTCGTGTCCCTCGGGCTCGAGCCTGCGCGGCCTGGTGTGCCCGTGGCGCCGGGGCTGGCGGGAAGTGATGAAGCTCACCTTCCGCCGGCCTAGCGGGCCGGCTTAACGGCCCCGTCACCCCGCCGTCCAAGGCCGGACCATCAACCAGTGGAGCGGTCAATGCGTATCCGACTTGCAGCCGTGCTGGCGGTAGGGGCGATCGCGGCTGCCTGCAGTGGCGATCCCACCGGGGTGTCGAGCGCGGAGCTGGCGCTCGCCCAGGAATCGCAGCTCATCGTCGAAAGTGTGGCGGCGTCAACCGGGTGCACGCATGAGGGCTGGCTGCGCCGGCTGCTCGAGCGGCTGCGCGAGACCGACGATCCCGAGGCTCAAGCGTTCCTCGCCGAAGCGCGCCGGCTGCACGACCTCGCCCGGGAAGCGCGGGAAGCGGGCGACCTCGAGGCGGCGCGGGAGTACCTGCGCCAATCATTCCGCGCCCTGCTCTCCGCCGTGCTCGAGGTCTTTCCCGACGCGGTCACGCGCACCGGCTCGGCGGTGGACGAGGCGATCGCGCGGATCGAGCGCCATCTCGGCGACCGCGAGGTGCCGCGTATCCGGCGGGTGATTGCCCACGTGCGCGAGCTGCGCAACGCCGCGGACGCGGCGCTGGCCAATGAGGACCCGGTGACGGCGCTGGCGCTCAACCTGCGGGGCATCCAGATCCTGCACCGGTTGGTGGAGCACATCCGCGATCGTCACGACCACGACGGGGCGGCGGACGGAGAGATGCACGAGGGACGGCCGTAACAGCTAGGCGCACAGGCGCAGCAGACGCGCAGTTAGACGCACAGACGCAGCAGGCGCACAGATGGTGAACAGGGGGTAGAGGGCAGGCAGGTTCTGCCTACTGCCATCTGTTCACCATCTGTGCGTCTGTTGCGTCTGTGCGTCCCACCTGTCCGGCTGTGCGTCCGTGCGTCTGATCTGTGGCCTAGCCCCTGCCCTCTGCCAGCCGCATATTCCTATTCCCCCGACATAGGAGCGATGGCGCGCATGCGCTCGTACCAGACCGCGG
>Ga0247727_10017761_pt1 | contig 11280 bp, 9 predicted proteins | sample WisWelCaveWW1625_FD_202498 | JGI IMG/M metagenome (GOLD analysis project Ga0247727, IMG submission 202498) | Biofilm microbial communities from Wishing Well Cave, Virginia, United States - WW16-25 | ecosystem: Environmental > Aquatic > Deep subsurface > Groundwater > Cave microbial mat | place...
CTGGTTGTCCTCATGGCGGCCGGCCGCCTGGCCACCACGTGCGAGACATTGATCGCGGCCGGCCGCCCGGCCGATGAGCCCGCAGCCATCGTCCAGTGGGCGTGGACCCCCGAGCAACGCTCGGTGGGCGGCACGCTCGCCGACCTGCCGATGCTGGCCGAAGCGGCCAGCATCGGCCCCCCCGCGACACTCATCGTGGGCGAAGTTGCGGCGCTTCCAGAAGCCGCAGCCAGCAACCAGGTGTCTGCCGCCGGCGCTCGCTAGAGCTGCGGGGCCGCTCCCGGCTCGCATACCACGTGGACCGAGCCGTTTGCATCCATGGAGGCATCCACCCCAGCGGAGCTCTCGACGCCTGTGTCGGGCGGGCCCACCGTGACGCCGCCCTTGCCCTCGCAGACGATGACGTCATCCAGCCTCGCGATCCCGGGCGGGAACGTCACCTCATCACCCCGGTCGATCGAGAACGTGCGGGTGCCGTCGGCCTCGACCGCCGGCAGGTCGAGGCCGACCGGCCACGGCGATGGGGCATCCTCGACCCCGGCTGCCACGGCTGCTGCGATCAGTGTGGCACCGGCAAGAGCCGCGCCCCAGCCGGGCCGCGTCCACCGCATCCGCGTCACCTGGTCGTCGCTCGCGGCCACTCGTCGTGCAGCAGGCCGTAGACGACCAGATCCAGGTACCGGTCGCCGCCCACCCGACCGCAGCGGCGCAGCACCCCCTCCTGGGTGAAGCCGAGCCGTTCCGCCACCGCTCGGCTTCGCTCGTTATCGACAGCCGAGTGGATCTGTATCCGGTTGAGACCAAGCTCCTGGAACCCGTGGTCGATGAACAACTTGCAGGCCCGGGTGACGAGCCCTCGCCCCTCGGCACCCGCGTCGAGCCAGTAGCCGAGCTCGCCTCCGTTCCACGCCGTATGCACGGAGAGCCCGATGGCGCCGACAAGAGATCCTTCCACCCAGATACCGTTGCCTTCCACGTCGGTTTCAGATGCGAGCGACCGTTCGATGAACCCGCGAGCACCCTCAGGTTGGCGGCTGACGGCGACCCACGGGAACCACCTGTCGAGACGTTCCGCGTTGACGTCCACCAGGTGCGCCAGATCGTCGGCGTCCTCGACCGTGAAGGTCCGCACGAGCGCCTGGTCGTGGAGAAGCCAGGAGATCGGCGTCACGCCGAGGCGGCCTTCTGCCGCTCCTCCTCCTGCAGCACGCGGCGGAGCACCTTGCCGATCAGCGTCTCCGGCAGCGACTCCCGGAACTCGAACTCCTTGGGCACGCGGTAGCCGGTGAGACCTTGCTCCGGGTCGCGGCACCACGCCTCGAGCTCGTCGGCCGTGACGGTCTGGCCCTCCCTCGGCACGACGTAGGCCTTCACCCGCTCGCCGGTCGTCTGGTCGGGCAGACCGACCACGCACACCTTGAGCACCTTCGGATGACCGAACAGCACGGCCTCGACCTCGGTCGGGTACACGTTGAAGCCCGACACCAGGATCATGTCCTTCATCCGGTCGACGATCCGGAAGAAGCCGTCCTCGTCCATGATCGCGATGTCGCCGGAGTGCAGCCAGCCGTTGCGGATCATCTCGGCCGTCGCCTCGGGCTTCCGCCAGTAGCCGAGCATGACCTGCGGCCCCTTCATGCAGAGTTCGCCGCGCTCACCGGGCGGCATCTCGCGGTCCGGGTTCTCCGGGTCCATGATCTTGCACTCGGTGTCGGGGATCGGGATGCCGATCGAACCATGGCGGGGGGCATCGAACGGGTTCACGTGCGTGACCGGCGAGGTCTCCGTCAACCCGTAACCCTCGACCAGGTTGGCCCCCCCGGTGATCTCACGGAAGCGGTCGGCCACGGCCTGCGGCAGCGGGGCCGCGCCACTGATGCACGCCTTCACGGACTTCAGGTCGAACTTCGCCGTTTCGGGGGCCTCGTTCAGCGCCACGTAGAGCCGCGGCACGCCGGGGAAGAACGTGGGCTTCTCCTTCTGGAGCTGTGCCAGGGCCATGTGCAGCTCGAACCGAGGCAGCAGTACGAGCTTGCCGGCCTGGGAGATCCCGAAGTTCATCGCCACCAGCCCGAACGAATGGAAGAACGGCAGGATGCACATGACGCCGTCCTTCCCAGCCTCGAACCCGACGATGCAGGGGGCAACCTGGCGTATGTTCGACGCCAGGTTGAAGTGCGAGAGCATCGCGCCCTTCGACAGGCCGGTCGTGCCGCCCGTGTAGACGAACGAGGCGGGATCCGTCCGAGCGTCGACCTCGGCGACCGGCGGGGGCTCGCCGGCCGCTCCTATCAGGTCCTTCCACCGCTTGACCGTGGTACCGGCAGGGATCGGCGGCCAGGGCTTGCCTTCGTGCTTGGCGTCCTTGCGGAACTTGATCGGCGCAAGCAGGTTCAGGGGGAACTTCATGTAGTCGGTGAGCCGCGTGACGACCACCTCGGGCACGGTGACCTCATCGGCCACGGCGGACCATAACGGCCAGAGCTGGTCCAGCACGATCATCACCCGGGGCTCCGAGTCGCGGACCTGGTGGGCCAGCTCGCGCTGCGTGTACAGCGGGTTGTTCCCGACCGCCACCGCACCCAGGCGCTGACACGCGTACCACACGATCACGTACTGCGGCGAGTTCGGCAACAGCATCCCCACGCGGTCGCCCTTCGAGATGCCCAGCCCCACCAGCAGTGCGGCGCACCGCCCGACCTCCCGCTCGAGCTGCGCGTAGGAGAGGTGCTTGCCCAGGAACGCGATCGCGGTGCTGTCGGGGAACCGGGAGGCGGACTCAGCCAGGAGCGAGTAGACGTTCACCTCCGGGAACGGTGCGACCGTTTTGGGCACACCCGCCCGCCACGTCCGGAACCAGGGTCGATGGTCGGTCATGGGGGCATCCTGGCAGCGCCTCGGATGCAGGGCAACCCGAACCCACACTCGCGTTCGTAGGATGCACCGGGTAGGAAGGAGCGCTGTGGCGGCAACCATCCATAACGAGCGGCCTCGCAGGGGTCTGTTCTGGCGCGGCATGCAGCTGGTCGCGTCCTACATCAAGCTGCACCCGCGGCCCTTCCTGGCCTCCCTGGCGGGCGCGGTGACCTTCGCGATCGCGTCGGTGCTCCTGACGAACGCCCTGGGGCGGGCCACAGACGAGGTGCTCCGCCCTGCCTTCCGCGGAGGGGTCGGCGATGCCTCCATCTGGCTGGCGGTGCTCGCGCTGATGGTGTTCGGCATCGCGCGGGCGTTCGGCATCATGATCCGCCGGTACTTCAGCGGCGTCGCCGGGGAGCGGGTGATGGCGACGCTTCGAACTCGCGTGTCGGATCGGTACCGCGAGCTCGCCCTGCAGTACCACCGGGAGACGCCGACAGGCGAGCTGCTCGCGCACATGGAGGCGGACGTCAAGGCCGCCGTCGACGTGTTCTGGCCCGTGCCGTTCGCTTCCGGCGTCCTGCTGCTGATCGCGATCGCGATGGGGGCGCTCATCGCCACGGATCCGTTCCTCACGTTGGTGGGCCTGGTGCTGTTCCCGTCACTCGCCCTCATGAACAGAGGCTTCGCGCGCAGGATGGAGGGACCCGCGCGCCGCGCTCAAGAAAAGATCGGCGAGGTGTCCGCCGTCGCTCACGAGTCGATCGACGGGGCGCTGGTCGTCAAGACGCTCGGGCGGGAGGACGCCGAGACCGAACGGCTTGCAGAGAAGGCACAGGAGCTGCGAACGGAGCGCGTGGCGGGCGGGTTCGTCCGCGCCACATTCGACGCGGGCCTGGACACGCTGCCGACGCTCGCGACGACGCTGCTGTTGCTCATCGGATCGTGGCGCGTCGGGGTCGGCGCCGTGACCCGAGGCGAGCTGCTGTCGTTCATCGCGTTGTTCGGCCTGCTCTCGTGGCCCATGCGGTTCGTGGGGTGGATCTTGGCCGAGCTCCCGCGCGCCGTGGTCGGCTACGACCGGTTGGAGACGGTGTTCCGCGAGCCGGTGACGGTGCCACCGGCCAGCCGCGCACGGCGGCTCCCGGACGGCCCGCTCGGGATCGAGGTGCGGGACGTGAGCCTCTCGTTCGACGGGGAACGCGTGCTCGACGGGGTGTCGTTCGAGATCAGGCCCGAAGAGTCGGTCGCGATCGTGGGGCAGACCGGGGTCGGCAAGAGCACGCTCACCAGGCTGATGGTGCGCCTGGCCGACCCCGACGACGGCGCGGTGCTCGTGGGAGGCGTGGACCTGCGCGAGGTGGACCCTGCGTCGCTCAAGCGGGCAGTCTCGATCGTCTTCCAGGAGAGCTTCCTGTTCGCGACGACGGTGCGGGACAACATCACGCTCGACTCCGGAGCAGCGAGCGAGGAGGTCGAGCGCTGGGGCGGAGTGGCGGCGGTCGAACGATTCGTGGACGCGTTGCCCAACGGCTACGACACGGTCGTCGGCGAGCGTGGGTACACCGTCTCCGGCGGCGAGCGGCAGCGCGTGGCGCTCGCGCGCGCCCTGGTACGGGAGCCGCGCGCGCTGATCCTTGACGACGCGACCTCCTCGGTCGACCCGGCCGTCGAGGCCGAGATCCTCGGCGCTCTCCGCGAGGAGCTCCGGACGACGCTGGTCGTGGTGGCCTACAGGCTCTCGACGATCCGACTCGCCGATCGCGTGATCTTCCTGGAGGGGGGGCGCGTCGCCGCGACGGGCTCCCACGAGGAGCTGTTGGCGACGCGCCCCGGCTACGCCGCGATCATCCGGGCCTACGAACGGGGGGAGCGGTGATCCCCTCGCCGATCGCCGACGACGAGCTCAAGGTGCCGCCGCATCTGAAGAGCGCGTGGGCGGTGCTTCGCCGCGGTCTGAGTGAGAGCCCTGAGCTCCGCCGGGGTCTCGGCTTCACGATCGTGGTCTCGCTCGGCGTCACGGTGGCATCCCTCGTGACGCCCGTGCTCGTGCAGCTCGTGTTCGACAACGGCTTCGACGGCGGGTTTCGCCCGCGCTACGTGTACACGGTGACGGGCGTCGCCTTCGGGCTCGTCGGGCTGACGTTCGTGGCGGCCCGGGCCGCAGGGCGCCGCCTGGTGCAGGCCTCTGAGACCGCGCTGATGCTTCTTCGCGTCCGGACCTTCGGGCACATCCATCGTCTGTCGATCGCCGAGCAGTCGGAGGAGAAGCGGGGGGTCTTCGTCGCGCGCGTGACGGCCGACGTCGACGCGCTCCAGGAGTTCATGGAGTGGGGCGGCATCGCCTGGATCATCTCGTTCGCGCAGCTGATCGGGGCGCTGGCGCTGATGCTGCTCTACGCCTGGCAGCTGACGCTCGGGATCTTGGTGCTGGTCGTCCCGGTGCTGCTGATCGTGTCGCGGCTGCAGGCGAAGCTCACGGTGGCCTTCGACACGGCCCGGACCCGGGTCGGCGAGATGCTCTCCGAGGTCTCGGAGTCCGTGATGGGCGCCGCCGTGGTGCGCGCCTACGGGATCGAGGAGCAGACCGATCAGCGCGTCAAGCGCGCCATCCACGAACGCTACCGGGCGGAGGTGCTGACCCATTTCCGCTCCGCGACCCTGTGGCCGCTTTCGACGGTGTTCTACGCCATGGCGCTCTCGGTGGTCGTCGTGCTGGGAGCTTCGTTCGGGCCCGAGTGGGGACTCACGTTCGGCCGGGTAACGGCCTTCCTGTTCCTGGCCGATGTGTTCCTGCACGTGATGACCGACCTCCCCGAGGTGTACGCCGAAACCCAGACCGCGATCGCCGGCTGGCGCAAGATCCTGGGGGTCCTCGACCTGCCGGTCGAGATCGTGGAACCGGAGCCGGGGGTCGAGCTCGCGGCCGGTGCGCTGGCGGTCGAGGCGCGGGGCGTTCGGTTCGCCTACCGCGAAGGAGGCCCGGTCCTGCGGGGCATCGACGTCGAGGTGCCAGCCGGGGTCCACATCGCCATCGTGGGCGAGACCGGCTGCGGCAAGACCACGTTCGCCAAGCTCCTCACCCGGCTGGCCGACCCGGTCGAAGGCACGATCCTCGTCGGGGGGGTGGATCTCCGTGAGATCGCTCCCACCTCGCGGCGCGCCTCGATCCGGATGGTGCCGCAAGACGGGTTCCTGTTCGACACGACCGTCCGGGAGAACGTGCGAGCGGGGCGGGAGGGCGCAACCGATCGCGACGTCGAGACCGCCCTCGAGGAGCTCGGGCTCGGCGCGTGGGTGAGCTCGCTGCCACACGGTCTGGAGACCCCGGTCGGGGAGCGAGGTGAGGCCCTGTCGGTAGGCGAGCGGCAGCTCGTGTCCCTGGCGCGCGCGCAGATCGCCACGCCGGGTGTCCTGATCCTCGACGAGGCCACGAGCTCCGTCGATCCCGCCACCGAGCGACGGATCACCGAGGCGCTGCGACGCCTCTCGAAGGGGCGCACCGTGATCACGATCGCCCACCGGCTGTCGACCGCGGAGCAGGCGGATCGTGTCCTCGTGTTCGATGCCGGGCAGATCGTCCAACGGGGGACGCACGAGGAGCTCGTTCGGGAGGGCGGCGTCTACGGGCATCTCTATGAGAGCTGGCTCGGGGCGGTCCGGGCGGGCGAGGCCGTCGTTCGGTGACCGACGCGGTCCAGGGCCTGCGCGCGGCTGCGGCGGCCTCGATGTTCCCGATCGATGGTGAACTGAGAACGGCCGGCCTTGAGGACGCTGTCGAGATCCGCCGGGACCGCTGGGGGGTGCCCTACATCCGGGCCGCGACGCTCGACGACCTGTGGTTCGCGCAGGGGATGGTGACGGCCGGCGAACGCCTGTTCCAGCTGGACCTGGCGCTGCGACTGGCGACCGGCCGGTTGTCCGAGGTCTTCGCGGATCGGACCCTCCCCGACGATCGGTTCGCGCGCACGGTCGGGTTCCACCTCGCCGGCGAGCGGATCGCCGCCGGCTGGAGCGGCGGTTCGGTCTCGATGGTGGAGCGGTTCGTGGCCGGCGTTCACGCCTGGATCGACACTATGCCGTCGCCGCCGGTCGAGTACACGTTGCTGGACATCGTCCCGGAGCTGCCACGAGACCTCGGCTCGTGGGCAGCGTGCTGGGCGCATCTGGCCTGGAGCCTGTCGGGGAACTGGGACCGCGAGCTCCAGCGGGCGGCGCTCATCGAGGCGATGGGCCCGGAGATGGCCGGGAAGCTGCTCCCCCCCACCGCACCCGCCGACCCCGCTCTCGCTGCCGGTGGCCTGGCCGGGAGGCTCCTTCGCGACGTCCCCCTTTCCGGAAGGGGTCTGGGCTCGAACGACTGGGTGCTGGCCGGCTCCCGGACCGAGAGCGGCAAACCGCTCCTCGCGAACGACCCGCACCTGCTGGTCCAGCGGCCCGCACCCTGGATCGAGCTGCACCTGTCGGCACCCGGCTACCGAGCACGAGGGGTCGCCGCGCCGTTCCTCCCGGGCGTGCTGCTCGGCACGACCGCCCACCACGCATGGGGCGTCACCAACGTGAGCGGCGACGTATCGGACCTGTACCTCGAGGAGCTGTCCGACGACGGCTCGGCCGCGAGGTACCTGGATGGTTGGGAGCCGCTCACCGTTCGCCGTGAGGGGATCGCTGTGCGCGGGAGCGCCCGGCCCACCATGCTCGAGGTACGAGAGACCCGCCATGGGCCGATCCTCGATTCCTACCCGCTCGGGGACATCGACACCGAGTACCGGCCGCTTCAGAAGACGTACGCCCTGCGCTGGGTTGGCAGGGAGCACGGGGCGCAGCCCGATTCGGTCCTGCTCGCCGCGCGAGCGAGCAGCTTCGAGGAGTTCCGAGAGGCGGTCGCCGGCCTCGAGTGCCCCGGACAGAACTTCGTGTACGCCGACGTGGATGGCCACATCGGCTACCAGTGCACGGGCCGCTACCCGATCCGTCGGAGCGGCGACGGCACGACGCCGATCCCCGGGTGGACCGGCGAGCACGAGTGGGTGGGCTGGGTGCCGTTCGAGGAGCTCCCGTGGGCCAAGGACCCCGAGCGCGGCTACCTCGTCACTGCCAACAACCGGGTCCACGACGACGGATACCCGCACCTGATCGGGAACGACTTCCACGCGCCGTATCGGGCGCGGCGCATCGCCGAACGCATCGAGGAGCTCGAACGGCATACGGTGGACTCGATCCGCGCGATCCAGCTGGACACGGTGTCGCTCGCGGCGCGACGCGTCCTCGCGGCGCTCCACGAGCGACACCCGGACGAGTTCGGCTCGTGGGACGGCGACATGCGGGCAGACTCGACGATGGCGGCGCTCTTCAATCTGTGGGTGAGGGAGATGGCCCGTCGAGTCATCCCCGACGAGGCGGTCCGCGAGCCGTACATGGCCTCGCGGGAAGCGTTCCTTACCGACGCGCTCCCTCGCCTGCTGGAGGGCGACCTCATCGACACGGGGTTGGTCGACGACGCGATGGATGCCGCTGCGAGGCACGACCCCGCGCACTGGGGCGAGCTGCACCAGGCCCGGTTCGCGCATCCGCTCGGAGCCCTCCGGGGGCTCGAGGAGCTATTCGTCGCCGCCGAGCTTCCTCTCGGCGGCGACGAACAGACGGTCGCCCAGGCCAGCTTCGACGACCGCCACGGCTTCGCCGTGGCGGTCGTCGCCTCCTGGCGCGCCGTCTACGACCTGGCAGACCTCGACCGATCCGTGGGCGTCCTGCCCACCGGCAACTCGGGCAACCCCGCCTCGCCCCATTGGAACGATCAGGCGCCGCTTTGGGCCTCCGGCGAGCACCACGGGCTTCCCTTCACCGAAGGTGCGGTGGATGCCACCACCGTTTCGACCCTTCGCCTCACGCCGGCCTAGGCGCTACCCTGTTCGTCGATGCCTCGGTCACGACAACGCCAGAAGAGATCCAGCCGGCGCTACCAGCTCGAGCCTCAGCGCAAGACCCGCAGCAAGTCGAGCCCTCGATGGTTCGGACCGCTCGTGCTCGGGGTGATGGCCCTCGGAGTCATGGCGATCGTCTGGAACTACCTCCGTCCGGTGCCGGACAACGGCATCCTGTTCGCCGGTCTTGGTTTGATCGCGCTCGGTTTCATCGGCACGTCCTTCTGGAAGTAGCCCGAAGGCGGACCGCGTTGGCCCGAGACTGTGGAAAACCCTGTGGACAGATGGGGCGAGAGCTGTGGAAAACAGCTCCTCAACCGCTCGCCGGACGCCGGGCCACCAGCATCTTCTCCCCGCAGTGGCGGGGGATCTGCAAGACGCCCAGCCGAGAGACCTTGAACTCGGTACCGCACTCCTTGCACACGAGGTAAACGTCGAGATCCTCGACGTCTTCGGGCTCGTCAGGGGCATCCGCATCGTGCGCCGGCCGAGAGAACGACCGAACGCTGGCCATCCCCACCCGCCAGATCACGATCGCCATCAGGATGGCCGCCGCGACGAGCAACCAGGTCGGCATCAGCTCCACGCTACCGCGTGTTCCTTCCGAGACACGCCGCGCCGAGGGCGAGCCGACTCACACGTCGTTCAGCCCGGGAACGTGGCGTTTCACGAAGTCCAGGATGTGCCGCTGCTGGCGCACCTCCTCGTCGATGTCGAACGACCCGTGGCCGGTGCCGAACGTCACGACCTCGTGCGGGATCCCCCCGGCGGCGATCCGCTCCACGTAGTCCATGGCCTGCCGGTAGGGGCATCGCGTGTCGTGCTCCCCGATGATGAAGATGACCGGAGCGCGGACCGCATCCGCATGGACGATCGGGCTTCGCGTCGCCATCAGCTCCGGGACCTCGGTGGGTGCGCCGCCGAGCAGCGCGCGGTCGTAGGCTTGCAGCGTCGGCGAGAGCTCCTCGTATCCGCCGGCGTAGTCGCCGACCGGGACGCCCGCGACCCCGGCTCGCCACAGATCGGGGTTCGTGCCGAGTTGCATCAGCGTGACGTAGCCGCCCCACGACCACCCGGCGACCACAGCTCGGTCGGGGTCGCCGATGCGACGGTCGACGAGATCCCGCAAGCCGGCCGTCACGTCGCGCACGTCGGGCCCACCGATGTCGCCGGTCAGCCGGTCGCGCCAGGTCCTGCCGTACCCGGACGACCCGCGGTAGTTGACCATCCCCACGGCGAACCCCGCGTCCACGTAGGACTGCACCTCCGGTTCGAACCGATCCTCGTGGAGCCACGTGGGCCCGCCGTGCACGTACATCATCACCGGCCAGGGCCCGTCGCCCTCCGGCGTGACGTGGAACCCGTGCACCGAGTCCCCCTCGCCGTTGTCGAAGCGCCACGAGACGTACGGGCGCCCGGCGGGCGCCGCCTCACCTGCTGGTACCAGGACATCGCGACCGCGGTCGTCCAGGACGCGCCGGTCCCGCTCGCCGCTGCTGTGGAGGAACCACACGGTCCCGTCCGAACGCACGCGCGCGTCGATGATGTGCCCCGGCGGCGTCTCGACTGCCGTCGCGGCTCCGCTCGACAGGTCGAGGCGGTAAAGGTCCTGCCGCCCCTCGAGCGTTCGGCGGACGAGAACGGCGGTGGCATCAGGCCACCAGTCGGCCACGATCGCGTCGCCGGGAAGGTCGAAGGGGAGATCCGTCCAGCCACCTTCGGAGAGATCCCACAGGGCCGGTCGGTGCCACTCATCGCGCTCATGTGCCACGGCGAGCCGATGATCGCCGGTCGCTGGCGACCAGGCCGTGGCGCCGAGCCAGCGGCCCACGTCTCGCTGCTCGCCGACGATCGAGCCGGTCCGGGCGTCGATCACTCGAAGCGCCGAGTGGATGACGTCGCCGTGCTCGCTGTGCTCGAGGCCGATCAGGGCACCGTCGGCGGACAGCCCGGCGATGTCGGCGTTCTCGTAGCCGAGTCCCGCGAGCTCGATCGACTCGGTGCTGCGACAGAGCTCCTTCGCGGGCTCGCCGTCGATGGCGGAGTAGATCGCGAAGCCGTCGCGTCCGGAGACGCCGATGGCGACGACGCCCGGCGCCTGGGCGATGCCGCCGCTCCAACCGATCGGCACCCCCTCGACGAAGGGGCGGGCGTCGCCCCCGGCGAAAGGCTGCACGAGCCAGCGGCCCGACTCGTCGCCGGTCTCGTCCTCGAACCAGATGACTCCCTCGCCATCACGCGTCGCGTAGCCCTCCACGACACCGACGGGATGTTGGCTCACCTGCCGGCGAACACCGGTGGCCACATCCCAGCAATGCACCTGCCAGATGCCGCTTTCGGTGCTCTCGAACACGGTCCGATCGGGCGCCGCTCGCGACCAGCGGGGCAAGGTGACCTTGGGCGCTCGGAAGCGTCGTTCCCAGACAGGACCGGTCACGGGGGCAGATTACCGGCGCGGTCGGTCGCGTGCACGGCCTGCCCGAGTGACGATGCCCGT
>Ga0247727_10017762_pt1 | contig 11280 bp, 8 predicted proteins | sample WisWelCaveWW1625_FD_202498 | JGI IMG/M metagenome (GOLD analysis project Ga0247727, IMG submission 202498) | Biofilm microbial communities from Wishing Well Cave, Virginia, United States - WW16-25 | ecosystem: Environmental > Aquatic > Deep subsurface > Groundwater > Cave microbial mat | place...
CTCTTGAATAATGCAAGAATAAAATAGGTCGCGCGCGATTGGAAAAACATGCGAAAATTCAAAATACTTCTCTATAACCCGCAGGCGGTTTTTTACACCATGCCCCTCGGCCTGCTTGCCGTCGGCTCCAATCTCGATCCCGAGCGTTTCGAAGTGATCATCGTTGATGGCCGCCTCGAAGCCGAACCACTGCGCGCGTTGCAGCCGCATTTAAAAGACGCGCTCTGCCTCGGCATGTCGGTTTTGACCGGACGGCCCATTCACGACGCCCTGCGCATTTCGCGCGCGATCAAAACGCTGCGCCCGGATTTGCCGATCATTTGGGGCGGTTGGCATCCCTCGCTTTTTCCGCGCGAATGCCTCGCCGAACCTGCCATCGATATTACGGTGCAAGCGCAGGGCGAAGCGACGTTTCGCGACATCGTTGACAGGTTGGCGGAGCGCCGGAGTTTGGAAAATGTGGCCGGCTGCACGTTCCGGCGGCAAGGGGAAATCGTGCAAAATCCGCCCCGCCCGATGCAGGACATGGATAATTTCGCGCCGGTCAATTATAATTTGATTCCAGTACAAAAATATTATTCTATTAAAAAACAAAAACAGTTGGATTATATTTCTTCCACCGGTTGTTATTTCCGGTGCACGTTTTGCGCCGATCCGTTCGTCTACAAACGCAAATGGAACGCGCTGGCGCCGGAACGCATGGGCGAGGAGTTGGAAGCGCTTTGGCGGCAGCATCGCTTTGACGATTTGCACTTGCAGGACGAAACGTATTTCACCTACCGCGATCGCGTCGTTGCCGTCGCCCAAGAATATTTGCGCCGCGGCTTGCAGTTTACGTGGACCGCCACCATGCGCGCCGATCAGGGCGCGCGTTTGTCCGAAGATGATTTCGCGCTGTGCAAACGCTCCGGCCTGCGCCGCGTGCTCATCGGCGTCGAATCCGGCTCGCAGGAAATGCTGAACTGGATGAAAAAAGACATCACCCTCGAACAGATTTTCATCGCTGCTGAACGTTGCGTCAAACACGGCATCGCCGTGGATTTCCCGATGATCGTCGGTTTCCCGGATGAGCCGGAAGAGAGTGTGCGGGCCACGTTGCAGATCGCCAAACAATTGCGCGCCATGAGTCCGAAATTCAAAACGCAAATTTTCTTCTATCAACCGTATCCCGGCTCGCCGATTGCGGACATGGTCAAAGCCAAAGGCTATCCCATGCCGCGCACACTCGACGAATGGGCCGACTTCGATTTCGTCGGCTCTTACGGCCCGTGGGTGAGCCGCGACAAATGGCAGCGCGTGCAGCGTTTCAAATTTTATTCGCGCCACGCCTGGAATGCGCAAACCGGTTTGTTGCGCCGCCCCTTGCAACGCCTCGCGAATTGGCGCTGCACCAAAGATTATTATAATTTTCCTGTTGAAAAATGGCTGGCGGAGCTTTTGTCTCCGCAGCCGCAACTTTCTTAAATGATGAAAAAAGTCGTTCTCTTCTTCCCCGCCTACGCCAGCAACGAAGCCTGTCCGCCGCTCGCGCTCATTGCGATTGCCGGGCCGCTGGTGACGGCCGGCTACGATGTTAAAATTATCGACTCCACGATGGAGCCGGATTACGTCAACGCCGTCCTGCGCGAAGTCAAAAACGCGCTCTGTCTCGGCATGTCGCTCGTCACCGGCCCGATGATCAAAGGCGCGATTGCCGTCGGCCGCGCCGTGAAAAAAAATTATCCTGCGCTGCCGATCATTTTGGGCGGCTGGCATCCGTCCATTTTGCCGCAACAAACTTTGGAATGTGAATACGTTGACGCCGTCGTCGTCAAACAGGGTGAATTGCCGTTTCGCGAAATAGTCAACCGCCTCGCCTCCGGTGAATCGCTCAAAGGCGTTGCCGGCACGCTCAACAAAGAGAACGGCGTCATCACATTGAATCCACCGCGTCCGCATACGCCGGTGGCGCTGTTGCCGAGCCGCATGCCCGGTTACGATTTGATCGACTACGAACGCTATTATCGCAACACGCGTTTGCGCTGGCTCATGTACACCACGAGTCACGGTTGTCCTTACAATTGCTCGTATTGCTCCAACGCCGCAGTTTACGGCCGCAATCTCGACGAGTTGCCGGTCGAACAGGTTGTCGATGAAGTCAGTTATCTCGTCAAAAAATATCGCATCAATCTCGTCGGCATTATCGACGACATCTTCTTCGCCTTCCGGCCGCGCGCGCTGGCCATGGCCGAAGGTTTTCTGCGCACCGGCCTTAAATTCGAGTGGTACATTCAAGATCGCGCCGACTCGTGGGAGCGCCTGACCACGGAGCAAGCCAAACTGTTTCGCCGTTCCGGCCTCGTGCGAATTCATTTCGGCGCCGAATCCGGCTCCGACGACGTGCTCAAAGCCATCGAAAAAAAATCCGACACCGAAGCCATTCTCGCCGCGGTGGAGCGTTGCAAAGCAGCCGATATTCGCGCCAGCTTCGGTTTCATCTTCGGCCTGCCCGCGGAAAAAGAAAATGATCTGCTGCAAACCGTCGATCTGATTCGCCAGATTTACGAGCGTTACGACCGCGCCGATTGCTACACCAATATTTTTACGCCCTATCCCGGCTCACCCGCGTGGCAGGAGTCAATTAACAAAGGCCTCGTCCCGCCGAAAACGTTTGAAGAATGGGCCGAATTTTATCCGCGGTTGACGATGTTGCCGTGGTTGAACGGCGGCAAACACGAACGCCTGCAGGCCATTCGGCAATACATTCGCTTCGGCTATCATCAGGTCAAAGTCGGCGAACGCAATCATTCGTGGCAACATCGCCTGTTGTTAAATGCGTTCAAGCCCAGCGCACAGTACCGCATCAGAAAACATCAATTCAATTTTCCAGTCGAAGTTTACAGCTACCAAAAGTTGCAGAGCTTGAAAAAGGATTTAATCCATGCCGAACGCTTCTAAAATCGGAGTAACAAACTTTAGTTTGTCGCGTGACGAGTTACCAAACATTTGAGAACCTAAATGGCACCCAAAAATTTTTACACTGCTGCTGTGCATGGCCGATAATCTTTTCACGCGACTCGGCGCGTGGATTATTTTCACCGGCTTTGCGGCCATCGTTCTTTGGAAAGGCATTCTGCCCGCGCTGCAAAATGCGCGCGGCGATTTCGCCAACTATTACACTGCAGCGCGGCTGGTCGCCGAGCATAAACCACTGGCCACGGCGTATCGCGACTTTGTCTGGTTTCAAAAACAAATCGACCGTTACGGCATCACCCATCAGCTCGGCGGCTTCATTCCGCATCCGCCGCCGACCGCGCTCATCATGTTGCCGTTGGCGCCGTTCGAGCCGCTAACGGCGAAGCGTTTGTGGATCGGATTTAATTTTGCGCTTGCAATCGTAGTCATTATATTGTTGGCAAAAATGTCGGAGTTGCATTGGTTGCCGGTCGCCATTATTTTATTGAGCGCCGGAATCGGCCTCATCAACAATTTTTTATTCGGCCAAATGTATTTGCTGGTGCTGGCCACGATCGTCGCCGGAATTTATCTGCAACAGCGCGGCTATCCCGTGCTCGGCGGAATCGTGTTGGGCGTGATGATCCCGGTCAAATACGTCGGCGGATTCTTTCTCCTTTATTATATCTGGAAAAAAGAATGGCGACTCGTGATTAGCGCGACTGCAACCTGCGCCGCAATGATCGGCATCATCTTTTTGCTTCAGGGCGCGGAAATTTTTCGCGTCTTCATCACCGAAGTTTTGCCGAGACATCTGCAGGGCGAAATTCAAGAGCCGTTTGCGATTCAGTTTCAATCTTGGAATAGTCTCTTGCGTCGAATGTTTGTGGCGAGTCCGTCGCTCAATCCGCAGCCGCCGCTGGAATCGCCCGTGCTTTTCAGCCTTATTAAAAATTTGATTGCATGGTTTTCGTTATCCGTCTTTGCGTGGATTTATCGCCAAACGAAATTTTCCGATCAAACGCATCAACGTTTATTTGAAATCGGCTTGATTCCACTTGCCGTGTTGCTGATTTCGCCCGGCAGCGCCACCTATCATTTTCTGTTGTTGAGTTTGTCCATTGCCTGCTTCGCAAAAATTTTGCTGGATTTGCAACAGCCGCGCCGCGCTGTCATGTTGAGCGCGTTTTTTTTGATGATCAATTTGCCGTATTATCTGCAATTGAAAAAGTTTGCCGTTGGCTGGTTGACGCCGATTGGCTATATGCGACTCTGGCTGCTCGTTTTTTTCTTTGTCACGGTTTGTTATTTTTTCCATCGCGCCGCCAATTGGCGCTGGCAATTCAAAACTATTCGCGCCCATTTTTTGGGGGCGCTATGTGCCGCTGCAATGATGATGGGAATGGATTGGCGTCGCGCCGCCGCAAAAGAGTATGACGCGGCGCAATGGTTGCCGTTGGACGAAAAAGAATTTGATCGTCATCTCGGCCTGCTCGTTAAAACGCCGAACCTCGGCCGCGAGCGTATCGTTTTCAGTTACGGCGAATTGCTCGATGAAGATTACGCCATTTTTTCCATGACGCGCGACGGCCAGGTCGAAGGCCAGTGGACGCCGGACACGCCGCAGAAATTTTATGAACCGGATATTGCCGCCGATGATCAACGCGTGTTGATGGAGAGCATACAAAATGGCCGCCCGGAAATCTGGCTGAGTCGCGGCAAAGGGCAAACGCCGGAGTTTTTGCTGGAAGGAGAAAAACCGCGCTGGCTTGCGGATGGAACGCGCTTCGCTTTTTTGCGAAATGGTAAAATCGGTTTGGCTGATTTAAGTGATTCTGCGCCGTTGTGGCTGAAAAATGCTGAAGATTGTCATGATATAAATTTATCGCCGGTCGATGATAAACTAATTTTTTGCGCCCGCCGCGAGCCGGAGAAAGATTATGTGCTGGCTTTAACGACAGCAGTTCCCGAAAACGCCATAATGGAAATTCTCCTGCAAAGCCGTGAGATGATGGAACGCCCGGTTTTATCGCCGCAGGCGACAACGATTGTTTTTTCGTGGAACCGCAATGGCAATCGCGATCTGTGGGCCATCGATATTCGCACGCGCGAATTGCAGCGCTTGACGCGCGACCCGGCCATTGATACCGCGCCGGTGTGGGATGAATTGAATCGCCGCATTTTGTTTATTTCGGATCGCGGGCGCGGATTGGAAGTCGGCACGCTGTTTTGGATAAAAGTACCGAAAGCCCTCGAACAAAATAAAATATCAACTGGTTCGTGATGCGGTTTGCATCGCAATGATTTTTGACTTCCGTCGCTTGCGTTTTTTTCTTGCGAGGTAAATTTGGCGGTTCTTTGGATCTGAATTTGGCTCATCGTCTTGATTGCCCAAGTTCACGGCTGGAGGTTGCGGGTCATGCACATGTATTTCGCCGCCTTCCAAACCAACACCGCGACGGGTAAAATCTTTTTCGGAGGGTTGCTGCGATTGTACGGCACCCTCGCGTTGCAAAGTTTTTATAATGCTAGTGAGGAGTTGTTCGTCACGCTCGTTGAGCGTACCGAGTTTTTCGCGCACTTTTTCGATGAACATTTCGGTGGTCATAATGTTTTTGGGAAATCTATAAGGCTCAGGCGGCAGCTTTTTTAAATTTAACTTCGGTGCGGCAGGCGTCGAAATCGAGGACAAGGCGTGGGCGCAAATTGAGCAAAACGCTCCGCCCACTTAGAAAAGTGCGGTTAGGGTTGATTGCGGTAAATGGACTACCTTGCCAATGAGTCACACAAATAAAGGAAGTTCGCAATCTGCGGCTTACCGCATTCTTGTCAACTAATTCGAGCCATACTTGTTTGGTAAAATAGATGAACGGTTGACTCAAATGTTGTGAAATTTGTTGAATATCTTTGGGCAGAAGTTTTATGATACCTTTTGCTTGCAATAAGTCCAAAGCACAGTAGCATCCTACTGCGCCGGTATCCAAATCCGCTTCAGCCGCAAATTGCTTGTTGTTGCCGGAAATAGTTATGAACATTGCAGGATAAGCGTCGCCCGGCTTGTTGGTTTTGTGCCACGTTGTGGCACTTTCTTCAATGGCAAGGAGAAACGAGCTAAAAAAAACAAAAGGACATTTGCCGGATTTTTCTTGCAGCGCATAAATTTCTTCGTCTTCCGGATAGTCATCGAGCGTCGCGCCATGTTTTACCACTTGTCCATCGACAACCATAATCCAGTTCGCAGGGAGGGTATTAAATTGTTTTTCAATCCAGTGGCGATTCAACTTTTCTGCATCGCTCTGATAACGACTGCGCTCGGGAGTTGGAAGCGCAATGTATTCTTCCATGCTAATATTCCGGCTGCTGAAGCTTTCAGCAGAGGCTTGCGGCGCAGTCTTCTGATCCGCACTTTGCAGAATTTCCATGGCCGCAACAACAAGCTTTTCACCGTATTCGTCAAAAGCGCCGACCTTTTCACGAACTTTATTAATGAGCATTTCGGTGGTCATAGAACACCTTCTAATTGAGTTTGCAGGAAAATATTTTTTAACGGACTACAACAAGAAGCTAATCAAATCTCCGGAATAAAGCAAGTGTTTAGCGAAACGCAACGCATCAAAATTGCCAAAAGGATTGACGAACATGTCGGACGTTGCCTCATTTTGCTGATGGATAAATTGCGATCAATGATGGCGCGGCAAAATTCAACAATGGAAATCAGGCGTATTTTGCTGGTCAAATTCTGGGGCATCGGCAGCATCATTTTAGCCGAACCGGCGCTGCGTTATTTGCGCCAAAAATTTCCGGCAGCGCAGCTCGATTTTCTCACGTTGGCGCAGAATCGCGAGCTTTTCGCGCTCATTCCGCATGTCGATCAGGTTTACACGCTGGATTTTAAACATATTGGAAAGTTTCTGCTCTCCGCTGTTCGTCTGGTCGCGCAATTGCGCCGCCAAAAATATGATCTGATTTTTGACGCCGAGTTCTTTGCCAATTTTTCGGCGCTGTTCTCTCGCCTTTTGAAGCCGCGCCGATTGATCGGATTCTCGCGCCCGCATTCGGCCAAAAACCGCCTGCTTGACATGGCCGTGCCTTTTGATGACGACGAGCACGCGGCGCGCAATTTTTTTCGCCTCGTGAAAATCGGCGGTGAGGAATCGGCGGAGCGCGAAAAGAATATTTTGCCGCGCCTCGCATTGCCCTTTTCGCTTGCAAGAAAATTGCGGCCCGCTGTCGTTATGAATGTCAACGCCAGCGCGCTGGCGCTCGAACGGCGATGGCCGCCGGAACGTTTCGTGCATCTCGCGAAATGGCTGCTGCATCGCTATGAAATTGAAGTGATTTTAATCGGCGCGCGCGCCGAGAAAAAATACACGCAGGCCGTGGCGCAAGCGATTGATTCACCCGCACGCGTTCATGATCTGGCCGGAACTTTGAATTTGATCGAGCTGGCGGAATTGATTTCAGCGACGGCGCTCTTTATTTCAAATGACAGTGGCCCATTGCACCTCGCCGCCGCTTTGCAAAAACCGGTCGTCGGATTTTACGGCCCGGAAACGCCCAAACGCTTCGGCCCGCTCTGCGACGAGCGCCTGATTTTTTATCTCGGCCTCCCCTGCAGCCCGTGCATGAGCGTGGATAATGCGAAGACGGTCAACTGCACCAACAACCGGCGTTGTATGTTGGATTTAAAAACGTCGATGGTGATTCCAAGATTGCAGAATTTCATCGACGAAAACGAATTGTTGCCGCGACGGATAACCGAGAGTGAAATGATGATGGCAGTTTGAATGTTCTTTACAAAGAAATTTTAAGCGCAATAATTGTGGCAAGATAATTTACAATGGCTTCATGAACCAATAATTTTGTTCTAATCATTTTGGCATCAATTGTTTTTATCCGTTGGTCGTTTTTTCATCCGCTGGGGTAATTGTTTTTAAGCCTGTTGGGTTCCGGCTTGTCCGAGTTGTTTTATCTGATAACCGTTTTTTCGTATGAATTTAAAACCAAAGCTGCTTCTACTCAACCCTCCCGGCAAGCGTGTCTACCTGCGCGATTATTTTTGCAGCAAAGTCTCGCAGGCGGATTATCTGAATCATCCGATCGATTTTATTTATTTGAGCGGCTTGCTGCGCGAGCATTACGAACTCCATCTGATTGATGCAATCGTCGATCGTTTATCCGCGCCGAAAACGCTGTCCATGATTCACGCCCTGCAACCGGCGGCGATCATCGGCCTCATTGGCTCGGTTTCTTATACGGAAGACGTTGCGTTTTATCGTCAACTCGCCGACCGGCAACGCGCGCCGCTGTTGCTCATCGGCGACGTGCTCATTGAAAATCGCGTCGAGCGCCTGCAGGAATTAAATTTTGCCGCCGGTTTCTTGCATGATTTTTCCTCGGCAGCAGCGCATCATTTTTTAAAAGGCGAACGCGATAATCTTCACAACATGACGTTCCGGTATAACAATGAGATTTGCGCCGCGCCGATTGCACGGCCGCGCGCTGAAAATTTTGAGTTGCCGGTTCCACAACACGAGCTTTTTCTCGGCAAAGATTATCGTCATCCCTTTGTGCGCCGCCGGCGTTTCGCCACCGTGATGACCGAATTCGGTTGCCCGTATCGCTGCACCTTTTGCATCATGAGCACGCTCGGCTGGAAAATTCGGCCGGTGGATAACGTGATCGCCGAACTGGAGGCCGTGCATCGCTTCGGCCTGCGCGAGATTTTTTTTCTCGATCAGACTTTCGCACTGCAAAAACCGCGAGCGTTGCAACTCATGCAGGAAATACAGCGACGCCGCTTCAATTTCGGCTGGGTCTGTTTCAGCCGCGCTGACGTGCTTGATGACGAAGTGTTGGCCGCGATCAAAAAAGCCGGATGTCACACAATTATTCTCGGTTTGGAAAGCGGCGACGATGACGTGCTCGCTGCCGCAAAAAAAGATTACAACCGCGACGAGGTTCTCGCTGGTTTCCAGCGTTGCGCCATGTACGGCTTGCGCACCGTCGCCACCGTGATCATCGGCCTGCCCGAAGAGACCGAGGCTTCGTTTCAACGCACGCTCGATTTTTTGAAACAAGTCTCCTGCGATTTCGCTTCGTTCAACGTCGCCGTGCCGCGCATGGGCACGCCGCTGCGCCAACAGGCGCTCGCGCAAAAACTGATTTCACCGGAATTGCGCGTGATGGATCAATCCGGCAGCGAAGTGGCCATGCCGACGTTGACCTTATCGCGCGAGCAAATCAACGCCATGCATCAACGCGCGGTGCGCGAATTTTATTTTAACACGAATTATTTGTGGCGACGTTTGCGCAGGCTGCGATCATGGGATGACGCGCGCATCCAATTGCGCCAGGGCTACGGTTTGCTGCGAAATTATATTAAACAACCGGAGTGACAAACTTCAGTTTGTCACTCACGGAATAGTTGCACTGCCGGAGTGTGACAAACTTAAGTTTGTCACTCCATTGAATAAAATTAAATCTGCATGAGTCCCAACGCCGACATCATTCTCTATTTCCCGCGCACCGCCAACGGCAAATATCGCGTGCCGATGCCGTTGCTCGCGCTTGGCTCGATGCTGGAAAATCGCTGCAACTACGCGATTATCGACGGCAATTTTTTTCATGATCCGCTCGCGCAACTGGCCGCCGTCGTCGAAAAAAGCGGCGCGCAAATTCTGGGCATGTCCGTCATGCCCGGACCCCAATTGCAGGAGGCAATCAAACAAGTCCGCCACCTGCGCGCGCGCTTTCCGAAATTGACGATTATCTGGGGTGGATATTTCCCGGCGAATCATACGGATGTCGTTCTGCAAAGCGGCTATGTGGATTACGTCATGCGCGGCCCCGTCGAGCGCGAGTTCGTGCAACTGCTGCAATATCTCAACGGCAACGGCGTCAAACGCGAGTCGATTCCCGGCCTTTCGTATCTTGAGAATGGGCAAGTTAAAAATAACCCGCAGCGTTTTCCGCTCGCGCCGATTGAAGAGCTGCCGGCGTGGCCGTATGAACGTCTCGGCGACATGCGTCGTTATCTCGGCAAAACTTTTCTCGGCCAACGCACGATGGCCATGCACACGAGTTACGGCTGTCCGTTCAAATGCAGCTTCTGCGCCGTCGTGCCGATTTTTGACGGCGGCTGGGTGGCGCGCAGCGCGCCGCTGGTTGCCGATGCTGTTGAAAGCGTGATCAAAAAATTCGGCGTCGACGCCGTTGAATTTGCCGACAATAATTTTTTCACCTCGGTCAAGCGCACCTCACAATTTGCCGATGAATTGCTGTACCGCAACATTCATGTTGCGTGGTGGGGCGAAGCACGCCCCGACACGCTCGAAAATTATCCCGATGAGGTGTTGGCAAAAATGCGGCGCTCCGGTTGCAAAATGATTTTCCTCGGCGCCGAATCCGGCTCGGCGCTGCGGCTCAAACAGATGAACAAAGGCGGCACGCAAACGCCTGAAACGATTTTACGCCTTGCCGAAAAACTGCGCCGCCATGATATTATTCCCGAATTTTCTTTCGTGCTCGGCGCGCCCGCGGAAGATGTCGATGCCGCACTCGACGAAGAAATCGCGTTCATTCGGCGCGTGAAAAAAGTCAATCCGCAGAGTGAAATCATTATTTACGTGTATGCGCCCGTGCCGATGCTCGGTTCGTCGCTGTTCAACGACGTGCAAAAAAACGGTTTTGAATTTCCGGCACGTCTCGAAGACTGGCAGTTGCCGCAATGGTCGCAGCTTGATTTGCGCCGCAATCCGTTGACGCCGTGGCTCAAGTCGCCTCATCTCGACAAGATTCACAATTTTGAAGCCGTGTTGAATGCGCGTTATCCGACCAATTCCGATGTCAAACTGACGAACGGGCAGCGCCGTTTCCTGCAAGCGACGGGAGCATGGCGCTACGCCGCGCAGTTTTATCGCGCCCCGTATGAGATCAAGTTGCTGCATCGCTGGATGCGTTATCGCCAACCCGAAATCGAAGGATTTTAAAATTTTTCTCCGAGGCCAAATGCAAATCACCGCATCACCAATTTTGCGCTCCTCGCGCCGGCATGCCGCCCGACTCAAAGTCATCGTGGTCATGCCGGCATATAACGCCGCGGCAACGCTCGAAGCGACTTACCATGCGATCGACGCGCGGTGCATCGATGAAATTATTTTAGTTGATGATTGCAGTCACGACGAAACCGTTGCCGTCGCCGAGAAGCTTGCGTTGCGCATCATTCGGCATGCGAAAAATCTCGGTTACGGCGGCAATCAGAAAACCTGCTATCGCGAAGCTTTGCAGCGCGGCGCCGACATCGTCGTCATGCTCCATCCCGACGGGCAATATGATCCGACGCTG
>Ga0247727_10017764_pt1 | contig 11279 bp, 8 predicted proteins | sample WisWelCaveWW1625_FD_202498 | JGI IMG/M metagenome (GOLD analysis project Ga0247727, IMG submission 202498) | Biofilm microbial communities from Wishing Well Cave, Virginia, United States - WW16-25 | ecosystem: Environmental > Aquatic > Deep subsurface > Groundwater > Cave microbial mat | place...
GTCGGCGGCTGCCCGCCCGGCGTCGTAGGCGGGGGCGACGACCGCCACCTCGATGCCCATGCGCCCCAGCGCCAGCGCCGTCACCAGCCCGGCCGGGCCGGCACCGATCACCGCTGCCTCGAACTTGGTCATCTGCTATCGTATTGCGGTTGCGGGTGAGATGGTGAGTGGTGAGATCGGGTCGGCGTGAGAGGCACCCGCTCCGGCTTTCGCCATCGAGGTTAGAAGCCAGACGGCAGAGCGAACGCAACGCCTAGCCCGTCCCACTAAAATACTATTCCCGATCATAAGGTTGGTGGTGAAATGGCGAGTTCGGGGAAGAGTGCGAGGCGCCCGCCGGCCCTCGCCACCGAGTCTGGGAACCAGACGGTCGAGCGAGCGCAACGCCAAAAATTCACCACTCACCAACTCACCACTCACAAATTTCTTCCTTGCACCGAACGAATCCTTGACAGCATTCCACGCTCTGCCGCAATCAGGCCATTCTGTGACATCGACTCACTGCGAATCGTGGCGAATTGGCCACAAGCTAGGGACAAAGACGTTGAGAAAGCGCTTTCCTTGTTTACCTGCCTTCGAGCCGTGCGTTAAGCCTTTCAACACGGTCGGGCGGCTCAGACGGCAGTCGCACGCTTCACCACCCGCCCGCAAGGAACTGCAAGAGAAGAAGTCGGTAAATTCAGTCGGGTCTGTCTGAATTCCGGTAGCGTTAGTCCAACGGAGAAGTTCGTATGATCGGGGGACTGTGGAAATCAACCAGCAGCGTGGCGTTGTTTGCCGCTGCCGGTCTGTTTGTGGGTGGCGTGGCGATGCCGTCCGCCAAGGCTGCTGACCTTGGCGGCGACTGCTGCGCCGATCTCGAGGAAAGGGTGGCGGAGCTCGAGGCTACCACCGCTCGTAAAGGAAACCGTCGCGTATCGCTGACCATCTCGGGTCAGGTCAGCACGATGCTGATGCACTGGAATGACGGAGGCAGCACGACGTCGAGGGCGAGTGACACCTACGTCGTCGACAACGTCATGAATGGCACGTTCCTGCAGTTCGCGGGCAGCGCCAGGATCAACCCGAACGTGACAGCCGGGTTCCAGCTTGCCTTCAGCTTCTTCTCTGGCTCCCGCAGCCACCAGGTCAGCCAGAACGACGATGACGCCAGCGGCACCGTGAACGTGTCGACCGACGTGGTACCGATCATCCACAATGCGAACTGGTACATCGACCACAAGTCGCTGGGCCGGATCACCGTCGGCCGGGCCAACACGGCAACGGCAGGCATAACGACCATCGATCTGGGCGGTGCCGGCGTGATCGCCAACGCCAGCATCGGCTACACGCAGCGCAGCTTCTTCACCATCATCGAAGGTGAAGGTCTGCTGCGGACCACCACCTGGGGTGCCATGCTAGGTGGCGGCACCATCAACGGCTCGAGCCTGAGCCGTGGCAACGTCATCGCCTACTCTTCACCGACCGTCGGCGGGTTCTCGCTCGGGGCGGCCTGGGGCGAGAACGATGTCTGGGATATCGCCCTGCGCTATGCGGGTGAGTTCTCGGGCTTCCGCGTTGCGGCCGGCGTTGGCTACATCCACAATTCCAACGGGCTGAACGAGGTCGGCTCTGATGCCGGGACCCCCTCGGCTACCTGCACCAACGATGCTGATAACGCCGCTTTTCACTGCCAGCCGAACGTGTGGAAGGGATCGGCCAGCGTCATGCACGTGGCCTCGGGCCTCTACCTCACGGGCGCTTACGTCAATCAGGATAACGACGCAGCCGGGCAGGGCAACACGACCTTGTGGTACGTCCAGGGCGGTATCGCCAAGAACTGGACCGGGCTCGGCAACACCGTGCTCTACGGCGAGTATACCAGGGTCAACCACGGGCTCCTGAGTACCACTTCCGGCTCGAAATACCTGCCCTTCACCGACTCGCGAGCCACCGTGTGGGGCCTCGGCGTCGTGCAGCACATCGATGCCGCCGCCATGGAGGTCTTCCTTGCCTACCGTCGCTACTCCGGCGAACTCGAGAACTTCCCGGGTAGCGGCAATATCGACCTTACCCTCCAGGACTTCGACGTGGTGATGGGCGGTGCCCGCATCAGGTTCTGATCCGACTAGGTGTCAGACCCTCAGGGTCTGACACCCTTTCCGTCTCCGGGAGAGCCGCCTTCGGGCGGCTCTTCTGCTTTGGAAGCGCCTGCGTCAGCAGGGGGCTCGACGCCGGGCTGCTGGTAACCGGCAGGTAACCACGGGGCCGGCCGCGCGCCATTCGAGCGGACTCTTCGTTCCCGTTCCGTACCGTGGGGTTGGGTTCTAACGGGCCCATAGACCAAGCGTCCCTTTTTGGCACCTGGCCCGTTATGCGAAGGGGCGTTTTGTGCGCTTGAAGAAAATTGGGTGCCGATATTTACGATGCAGGCTCGGATTTAATACCGATCTAAAAACCGGCTGGGCGCTCGAGCGATAATCCCACCGCGCGGAAACGGCCTGGCATTCTCACCGCCAGCCGCGCGTGCTGAACGATTGTGACGGCTGCCAGCTCCCCGCCGCGCGAGTTCGACCGGGTTTTCAACCGGTTGCGCTCCAGGCAAGCCCCCATAGCAGCGGTGGACAGAAGCGCAGACGCTGCCGGCTATCCCTCCCAAAGCCTAGGCGCGACCGCTAAAGTCTCGCTTCCATACTGATTCCTTCCATCCCGGGGGCCCGCCCATGACGGCAGACGTCTTCGTCAGCTACGCCCGCGAGGACCTGCCTCGCGTCAAGCCGCTGGTCGGCATGCTGGAGGCGCAAGGCTGGTCGGTGTTCTGGGATCGTCAGATCCTCCCCGGTCAGCAATGGTCGAACCTGCTCGAGGAGAAGCTCACGGCGGCCAAGGCCGTCCTCGTCGTCTGGAGCCGGTCCTCCGTTCAATCCGAATGGGTCAAAGCCGAGGCCATGGCGGCGCGGGAACGCGGCATCCTCGTGCCGGTGCGCATCGATGCCACACCGATTCCGTTGCCGTTCGGCCTCATCCAGACCGCCGATCTCGATCCTGAAAGGAGGAGCGAGTCGGAGGAAACGGTGCATCTCCTGATGACGAACCTGTCGCGCCTCATCGCGTTGCCCCTCGCCAACATGAAGGCGGCCGTCCACTTTGCTACCGCGTCCCCGGCGTCGACGTCCGCCAACCGGCCGGGCGTGACAGACTGGAAACAGGTGCTGTTCGAGCTGGACGGCAGGATCGACCGGAAATTCTACTGGATCGGCATACTGGTCCTGGCGTGCCTTGCCTTCTTCCTCGAGTTCTTTGCCGAGGCGATCGTCCGCGCCACCAGGCCGGGTCTGCCGCCGGTCGAGGTTGCGAGCCAGGCCAGGATGCTGAGCTTCTTTGTCGTTCTCTATCCGAGCATCGTCTTGGCCGTGAAACGATTTCACGATTTCAACTGGTCCGGGTGGTGGGCGGCGCCCCTCATGGTCCTGTCCTTCATCGCCAACGCCTTTTCGCCCTATCTCGAGCACGGCACCGCGGAGGAAGCGGCCGGCGCCTGGTTCGCTGTCGTCCTGTTCGGCCTCGTTCCGCTGGTTGTGCTCGGGTTGATCAGAGGTACGTCGGGGCAAAACACGTACGGCCCACCGCCCAGTTAGGTGCCGATCCTGTCGTCGCGCCGGCGAACTTCAATAGTAGCCCGGTATCCAGGGCTCGGCTTCGACCGCCGCAATGTCGCCGCTCGCCAGCTTCAGCCACAGCTCGAGCACCTTTTCCCGCGGCACCCCTTTCATGTGCATCGGCGCGGAACCATCTTCGGTTTCCTCCAGGGCCTCCCACACCAGCAGGCCGGACGGAAAGGCGCTGAGACACCACTCGGTTTCGTGCTTCACCGCAACGTCAGGATGCTCCCTGTCCTCGATGTCGAGCGACTGAAGCAGCTCGCGTAGCCGCTCGACGGGTGGATCCCGCTCGTTCCCGCCCCAGCGATCGCGCGCAGTAAAGGTCATGTCCGTCATCCTGAGCGGCACGCGGTCGATCTGCGCCTCGCGTGATCCACTTTACGACGCCGCCTTCTTCGCCGCCGCAGCAATCTCCGCCAGCTCTCGCACCAACCAGCGCACGCCCTGCAGCCGTGCCACCGGGGTTGGCCAATCGGCCTTGTAGACGAGCTTGTGGTCGGGCTGCAGGCGTACCGAGCGCTTCGATCTGGCCATGAAGGCGACCAAACCCTCCGGATTGGCGAACTGGTTCTTGCGGAAGGAGATGACGGCACCCTTGGGGCCGGCGTCGACGCTCTGCAGGCCGGCCTGCTTGGCGAGGCCTTTGATCTCGACGACATCGAGAAGATGCTTCACCTCGTCGGGCAGCTCACCGAACCGGTCGACCAGCTCGGCGGCGAACTGGTCGATGTCCGAGCGCTGCTCGAACTTCGACAGCCGCCGGTAGAGGCCCAACCTGAGTTGCAGATCGCTCACGTAACCGTCGGGGATGAGCACGGAGGTGCCGAGCGAGATCTGCGGGCTCCACTGGTCCTGCGCCTCGCCGGCTTCCCCGCCCTTGAGCGTGGCCACCGCCTCCTCCAGCATGGCCTGATACAGCTCGAAGCCGACCTCGCGGATGTGGCCCGACTGCTCCTCGCCCAGCAGATTGCCGGCGCCGCGGATGTCGAGGTCGTGGGAGGCCAGCGAGAAGCCGGCGCCGAGCGTGTCGAGCGACTGCAGCACCTTGAGGCGCTTCTCGGCGCCCTCGGTCAGGCGCTTGCCGTTCGGCGTGGTGAAGTAGGAGTAGGCGCGCGCCTTCGACCGACCCACCCGGCCGCGCAGCTGATAGAGCTGGGCGAGGCCGAACATGTCGGCACGATGCACGATCAGCGTATTGGCGTTCGGGATGTCGAGGCCCGACTCGATGATCGCGGTCGACAGCAGGACATCGTATTTGCCGTCGTAGAATGCGGTCATCACGTCCTCCAGCTCACCGGGTGCGAGCTGGCCATGGGCAGTGGCAACCTTGAGCTCCGGCGTTTGCTCGGTGAGGAACTCCCGCACCTCCTCGAGATCGGCGATGCGCGGCACCACGTAGAAGCTCTGCCCGCCGCGATAGCGCTCGCGCCGCAACGCCTCCCGCACGATCACCGGATCGAAGAGCGAGATGTAGGTGCGCACGGCCAGCCGGTCGACCGGCGGCGTGGCGATCAGCGACAGCTCGCGCACGCCCGAGAGCGCCAGCTGCAATGTGCGCGGGATCGGCGTCGCGGTGAGAGTGAGGACGTGCACCTCCTCGCGCAACTGCTTCAGTCGTTCCTTGTGGGCGACGCCGAAGTGCTGCTCTTCGTCGACCACCAATAGTCCCAAGCGGTTGAGACCGATGCTCTTTCCGAGCAGCGCATGTGTTCCCACCACAATGTCGACCGTGCCCTCCTTGAGCCCGGTCTTGACGGCTGACAGCTCCCTGGCACCGACAAGACGGGAAGCGTGGGCGATGCGCAGCGGCAGCCCCTTGAAACGCTCGGTGAAGGTGGCGAAGTGCTGGCGCGCGAGCAGGGTCGTCGGCACCACGACAGCCACCTGGAAGCCGGCATAGGCAGCGATGAAGGAGGCGCGCAGAGCCACCTCGGTCTTGCCGAAGCCGACGTCGCCGCACACCAAGCGGTCCATGGGCTTGCCGGAAGCGAGATCGTCGAGGACCGTCTGGATGCTGGCCGCCTGGTCCTCGGTCTCATCATAGGGGAAGCGGGCTACGAACTCGTCGAACTCACCCTGCGGCGGCTGCATGACCGGCGCCTCGCGCAACTGCCTGAGCGCGGCGACTTTGATGAGCTCGGAAGCGATCTCGCGGATGCGCTGCTTGAGGCGCGCCTTGCGGGTCTGCCAGGCGACGCCGCCCAGCCGGTCGAGCTGCGCCGCACTGTCGCCCGCGCCGTAGCGGGACAGCAGCTCGATGTTCTCCACGGGCAGGTAGAGCTTGTCGCCGCCGGCGTAGCCGATCTCGAGGCAATCGTGCAGCGCGCCGAGAGCGGTGATGGTGGTGAGCCCGTCGAAGCGGCCGATGCCATGGTCGGCGTGCACCACGAAATCCCCGACCGCCAGGCTGGTCGCCTCGGTGATGAGATCGGCGGCTCGACTCGTCTTGCGCCGGGGGCGCACCAGCCGGTCGCCGAGAATGTCCTGCTCGCCAATGACGGCGAGATCGGGAACCTCGAAGCCTTGCTCGAGGCCGAGCACCGCAAACCCAGCATGCCCCTGCGGTAGCAGTTCCGCCTCGGCATAGCTTTCGATCCTGCGCGTGTCGGCGAAGCCGTGCTCGGTAAACAGCGTCGCCAGGCGCTCGCGCGCGCCCGCAGTGAAGGCGGCGACAATCACGCGCTTGCCCTTGCCCTGCAGTCCGCGCACGTGGGCGATAGCCGCGTCGAACACGTTGGCACCCTCGCTTGCGCGCTCCGCGGCGAAGATGTGTCCCGCGCGGCCGCCCATCGAACGCACCGGACCTTTACCGCCGGCCTGCTCGAAGGGGGTCAGACTGCGCACCCGACGGCCGCCGAGCAGCCCGCTCCATTCCTGCTCGCCGAGGAACATCGCCTCGGGCGGAACCGGCTTGTAGGGCGGCGCGCCGAAGGTTTGCGTCTCCAGCCCCTCCGCCCGTGCGGCATGGTGGTCTCGAATCAAGACGAAGCGCTGCTCCACCGCCTCGTCGGCCAGGTGATCGAAGCTGACTGGGGCTTCCGGCAGGTAGTCGAGCAGCGTCTCCAGGCGCTCGTGGAACAGGGGCAGCCAGTGCTCCATGCCGGGATAGCGCTGCCCGCCGCTGACGCCCTGATAGAGCGGGTCATCGGACGTAACCGGGCCGAACGCTTCGACATAGCGGCGGCGAAACAGCTTTTCGGCTGCCTCGCCGAACGCCACCTCACTGATCGGCAACAGGCTGACGCGTTGCACGATCCTGGCTGTCCGCTGGGTCTCCGGATCGAACGCCTTGATGTGCTCCAGCGTGTCGCCGAAAAAATCGAGACGCACGGGCGTTGTGCGCCCTGGCGGGAAGAGGTCGAGGATGCCGCCGCGCACAGCGTATTCGCCTGGTTCCATGACCGTGCCGCTGCGCGTGAACCCGGCCAGATTGAGGCGTTGGATCAGCGTTGCCATGTCGAGCCGCTGGCCCGGAGCGATGGTCTTGAGCGAGCGGCGAATGAAATCCCGCGGCGGGACGCGCTGCAGGATCGCATTCACCGTGGTGATGACGAGCGTGGGATCCTTGCGGCTGGCGGCGGCCAGACGGGCCAGCGCAGCAACGCGGCGCGAGACGATCTCGCTGTTGGGGCCAATGCGGTCGTAGGGCACCGTATCCCAGGCGGGAAACGGGATGACCCGCAGCTTTGGGGCAAAGAAGGCCACGCCCTCGGCAATGGCCTCGAGCCGCCTGTCGTCCCGGGCCACATGCAGCAATAGGGGCGGACCCTTGGCGGTCGCGGCGCCCTCCTGACAGATGCGGCTCAACACCAGCGGCACCAAGCCGTCCGGCACGCCGGTGAGCGTCTCGCGCACGGTGGTCACCTCTGGTTGCGGATCTGACATCATTCCAGTCCGTGAAACGTGCGCAACTGCCCGATCAGCTCCGCGAACTCACCAGCCGGCGCAATCTCCGGGTGAACGATCATGTCGTGCAATTCGGGATCGGGCACCAGCAAGAGGCGCTCGAACACGATCAGAGCCTCGATTGGCATGTCGGCCAGCCGCGCTGCGGCGAACCGGCCGATCAACCAGTCCATTTCCTTCGTGCCGCGATGGCCGGCGCGAAATGCGGCGCGCCGGCGGCGGCTTTCGACGTCGTCGGTCATGAATGTTCAGCGTTGATACCGGGGCGGCGCCGCTTGACGGGTAGGATCGTCGCCGCCACCTTCGACCTCGGGATCGTCATATAGTCCGGCGCGCGCGAACAGAAAAGCACCGGTCTTGCGCTGACGTCACCGCGGCAGCGCGACGGGCATCGCAACTCATGACTGACATGCGTCTTTGATCATGCGGCCGCCACTCCTCGTCCCCCTGTTTGCGTCGGCGTCGAACCTCGCCGGCATCGGGCCACGTATGCAGGTGCTGCTCAGGAAGGCGCTGCGGCTGCCGCCCGGGATAACCGAGGCGCGCGTCATCGATCTGCTCTGGCACACGCCGGCGGGCGTGATCGACCGGCGCGCCACCCCGACAGTGGCCGCAGCCGTGCCGGGTACCATTGCCACCTTGCAGGTGCGCGTCCTGAAGCACCGGGGCCCGCCGCGCGGCAACAGCAGGGCGCCCTACAAGGTGGCCTGCGAGGACGACACGGGGCGCATCGACCTCGTGTTCTTCCATGCCGAGCCCAAGTTCATTGAGCGCCAGCTCCCCGAGGGCAGCCTTCGCTATGTCAGCGGGCGCATCGAGAGCTACAACGACAAAAAGCAGATGCCGCATCCGGACTACATCGTGGCGCCGGAGGCCCGCGCCGATCTGCCGATGCTGGAGCCGGTCTACCCGCTCACTGCCGGGCTCTCCGGCAAGGTGCTGCTCAAGGCCCTGCGCGGCGCGCTGGAGCGGGTGCCGGCGCTGCCCGAATGGCAGGACGCGGCCTGGCTCAAGGGCCGCGGCTGGCCGGACCTGAAGACCGCCCTCGCGCGCCTGCATCGGCCCGGCGAGGCAGCAGACGTCTCGGCGGCGTCGGCGCCCTGGCAGCGGCTTGCCTACGACGAGCTGCTGGCCGGGCAGCTGGCGCTTGCCCTGGTTCGGCAGAGCTTCAAGCAGCAGCCGGGCCGTGGCGTGGTGGGCGATGGCCGCATCCGTGCCAGAATCGCCGATGCGCTGCCCTTCACCCTCACCAACTCGCAGCGGCAGGCGGTCAAGGATATCGCGCAGGATATCTCGGCGCCTTTCCGCATGCTGCGGCTGCTCCAGGGCGATGTCGGCTCGGGCAAGACTGTCGTCGCGCTGATGGCGATGGCGATCGCGGTCGAGGCAGGCGCGCAGGCCGCGCTGATGGCGCCGACCGAGGTGCTGGCGCGCCAGCATGCGGAGACCATCGCTCCGCTCGCCGATCATGCTGACCTCAGGATTGCGCTGCTGACGGGGCGCGAGAAGGGGAAGGCACGCGATACCCTGCTCGAGCGGCTGAAGGCCGGCGAGGTCGATATCCTGATCGGCACGCACGCGCTGTTCCAATCCGACGTGGAGTTCAAGGACCTGGCGTTCGCGGTGATAGACGAGCAGCACCGGTTCGGCGTGCACCAAAGGTTGGCGCTGCAGACCAAGGGCGGCAAGGGCGGCGCCAATCTCCTGGTGATGACGGCCACGCCGATCCCGCGCACGCTGTTGATGACCCACTACGGCGACCTCGACGTGTCGCGCCTCACCGAGAAGCCCGCCGGCCGCAAGCCGATCATCACGACCAAAACTTCGATCGACCGGCTGGCGGACGTGATCGATGGCCTCAAGCGCGCCGTGGCGCAGGGCGCGCAGGTCTATTGGGTGTGCCCGCTGATCGAAAGCTCGGACACCTCGGAGCTCGCCGCCGCCGAGGCGCGCCATGCGCACCTGGTGCAAATCTTCGGCGCCGGCAAGGTCGGGTTGCTGCACGGCGGCATGAGCGCCAGCGCCAAGGACCAGACCATGGCGGCGTTCTCGGCCGGCCATCTCAGCGTCCTGGTTGCAACCACGGTGATCGAGGTCGGCGTCGACGTGCCGAACGCCACCGTCATGGTGGTCGAGCATGCGGAGCGCTTCGGCCTCGCCCAGCTGCATCAACTGCGCGGCCGGGTGGGGCGCGCGGACCGCCAGTCCTACTGCATGCTGCTTTACAAATCGCCGCTGGGCGAGGCCGCATCGGCGCGGATCGAGATGATGCGCGAGACGGAGGACGGTTTCCTCATTGCGGAAAAGGACCTGGAGCTGCGCGGCGGCGGCGAGGTCTTGGGGGCGCGCCAGAGCGGCATGCCGGAGTTCCGCGTCGCCGAAGTGCCGAACTTTGCCGAGCTGCTGGCCGCCGCCCGCGACGACGCGCGCCTCGTTCTCAACCAGGATCCGGAATTGCAGTCACCCCGCGGGGAGGCGCTCAAGCTGCTGCTCTATTTGTTCGAGTGCGACGAAGCGATCAGGCTGTTCCGGGCGGCGTAGGTTGGGTTAGCGCGACATGCCGGAGGCGTGTCTTCGACACGACGCGTAACCCAACACGCCACAATGACGACGGTCGTGTCCGGCCCATGTTGGGTTACGGCCCTTCGGGCCGAACCCAACGATAATCTGCTCTACCTCTTCGAATGCGAAGAGGCGATCAGGCTGTTCCGAGCGGCATAAATCCGGGGTAAACGTCTCAAGCATGGCTGGCCATACGGTCCGCCCAACCTTGAAGCTGCCCGCATGGTACTGCCACAACGCCTGGAAGCGCTCTACTTTGTCGCTGCGAAGGCAGCCGAGCACTTCAGCCCTCCTGTCGACGAGGAACGTACTCGCATCGCTAGAGCTACCAAGCTTTGGCTGCCTGGTGCGAAGCCGCTATCAGCGAGCGGCGTGTTCGATCCTTGTGGCCTTATCCTCGAGATTCCTCCCAAATCTGGGTATTATTGGTGCACCCCAAAGGAAGCGCTCACGTTTGCGTGCACAGGGGGCGACGGCGTTCACTACAGCTATCTCAGCAGCGACAGCCTGTCGCCCAGCGTTGTGCCAGTGGTCATGACGTTGCCGGCCAACGACAAGCACAATTTTGTTGTCGCCGACAGCATCGATGAGTTCCTCGGATTGGGCTACCACGTCGGCTGGTTCGCCCTTGAGGGTATCGCCTACGATCCGGAGGAGGCACTCCAATACTTCGCTCAGGCCGGGTCCGATTGCCCGGATTACAGGTCGGTGGCGCTGCAGTCTTTGGGCATAGAGCGCAATGCCCCGGATTCCAAGTCGACACGGCTGGAATTCTTGCGTTCCCATTTGAGCATTCAGCCGGTTTCGCTGTCTCTGGATCGCATCGCCGAACTCACCGAGCGTTACGCGTCTTACCTCATCGTCCCCGATGACCCACCGGCGTAGGCTGGGTCGCGTTTGCATGCGCGCAGCGCGTGCGTGTCGCCATGAAACAGGCTGCGCACTGACCTCGAGCGCGCGACGAGGTGAACTGGGTTCCCGCCTCCGCGGGAATGACGCCAATTGAGAACGAATCCCTCCCCACCAACGTCATCCCCGCGAAGGCGCAGGGCTGTCCGGGGAATGATTCAACGTGTCGCGGGCGCATGCCCGACGCTTCCGGCGCGAACCGGATACTTTCTGGTTGTGAAGACTCAGAAAGGGCCGGGCATGCGCTACCGCGATAGCATC
>Ga0247727_10017765_pt1 | contig 11279 bp, 10 predicted proteins | sample WisWelCaveWW1625_FD_202498 | JGI IMG/M metagenome (GOLD analysis project Ga0247727, IMG submission 202498) | Biofilm microbial communities from Wishing Well Cave, Virginia, United States - WW16-25 | ecosystem: Environmental > Aquatic > Deep subsurface > Groundwater > Cave microbial mat | place...
ACGGCTACGAGATCCTCGGCCAGTTTGCGGATCCGCTCCACGAGTCGATCCGCCCGCCGGTCGTCGTCCTCACCGCCGACGCAACCAGGGCCGCCCGGGAGGGTGCGCTGAGACTCGGTGCGGCGGACTTCCTGACGAAGCCGCTCGACCATCTCGAGGTCCTGTTGCGTGTTCGGACTCACCTCGCGACACGCTTCCTCCATCTCGAGATGCTGCTCCAGAACGCGGACCTCGAGCGGATCGTGGCCGAGCGGACCGCCACCCTGCGGGAGTCGTTCGAACACCTCCAAGAGACCGCTGACCAGCGGCGCCGGCTCGCCGCCGCGCTCGTGACGGCCCAGGAGGCGGAGCGCCAACGGATCGCCGCGGATATCCACGACGGTTCCGTCCAGGCCCTCGTCGCGCTCGGGATCCGGCTGGAGCTCGTCGCCCGCCGCGCGGCCGACGAGACCGCGCGCGCGGAGCTGGCGGCGCTGCGATCGGATGTCGCGGCGGCGCTGGAGGAGCTCCGCAATCTGATCTTCCGGCTGACGCCCGCGTCGCTCGAGCGAGACGGGCTCGCGGCTGGCCTGGCCGAGGCGGTCGAGCGGCTCCGGACCGAGCACGGCCCGGTGATCGATCTGGTCGCCGGACTGCCGCGCGAGCCGTCCCAGGAGAGCCGCATCGTCCTCTACCGGATCGCCCAGGAATCGCTCGTGAACGCGCTCAAGCATGCCCGTGCGCACCGGATCATCGTGTCCGTCTCCGAGGATGGCGTGGGCGTCAGCCTCCGGGTCCGCGACGACGGGCGTGGCTTCCACCTGCCGCCGGACGGCTCACTGCGGAGCGCCGCCGGACATCTCGGCCTGCCGTCCATGCGGGAGCGGGCGGAGCTGGCCGGCGGCTGGTGTCGGATCGAGAGTGCGGTCGGCGACGGGACGACGGTGACGGCCTGGGTGCCAGCCGGGTGGTCCGGACCCGCACGGCGCGAGCGCCGCCGCCACTGATCAGGGAGGCGCTGTCATGGCGGAGCCGCTGCCGATCCGGGTGCTCATCGCCGACGACGACCCGCACGTCCGGCTGGCGGTATCCGACGTCATCGCCGCCGCCGACGGGATGGTCGTCGTGGCCACCGCCGCGGACGCGGACGAAGCGATCGCCTCGACCGTCCGTGAGTTGCCCGACGTCGCGATCCTGGACGTGAAGATGCCCGCCGGTGGTGGGCCGCGGGCGGCCCGGGAGATCGCCGAACGGGCGCCCGGGACGCGCGTCGTGGCGCTGTCCGCGCACGACGACCGTGAGGCCGTCGCGTCGATGCTCCGAGCGGGCGCGCTCGGCTACGTCCTCAAGGGCTCGCCCATCGAGGAGATCGTCGAGGCGGTGGCGCGCGCGGCGCGCGGGCTCGCGTCGCTGTCCGGCGAGGTCGCGACGAGCGTGGCGGTCGAGCTCGAAGAGCAGTTCGGCGAGCGCGAACGGCGGGCGGAGCAGGAGCGGGCACTGATCGACCAGGTCCGGGCCGCCCTCCGGCCGGGCGCGATCCGACCCGTCTTCCAGCCGATCGTCGACCTCGAGACGGGCCACGCCCTCGGCTTCGAGGCGCTCTCGCGGTTCGATCTCGAGCCACGCCAGCCACCTGACGCGTGGTTCCGGGCGGCCGGCGAGGTCGGTCTGCTCGAGGAGCTCGAGTTCGCCGCCCTGCGCGCCGCTGCGACCCGCTTCCCGGACCTGCCGCCCGGCACGTACATCTCTCTCAACCTGTCGCCGTCGTCGGCGCTGTCCGAGCTGCTGCCGGCGACCCTCGTCGGGATCCCGCCCGAGTGGATCGTGCTGGAGGTTACCGAGCACGCCGAGGTGCCGGACTACGACGCCCTGCGAGCGGCACTCGCGCCGATCCGACTGCGCGGCGGCCGGCTCGCGGTCGACGACGCCGGCGCCGGCTTCGCCTCGCTCCGCCACATCCTGCGACTCGAGCCGAGCATCATCAAGCTCGACATCTCGATCACCCGCAACATCGACACCGACCGCGCTCGGCGGGCGCTCGCATCCGCCCTCGTCTCGTTCGCGAGGGAGATGGGGATCTCGCTCGTCGCCGAGGGCATCGAGACCGCCTCTGAGCTCGAGGCGCTCCGCGTCCTGGGCGTCCGCCATGGTCAGGGCTACTTCCTGGGACGGCCGGCGAGCGACCCGGTCGTCCCGCTCGGGATCCGCGGCTAGAGCGAGCGATCCTCCGCCGCGTCCGCCGCCGACGCGAGCAGACCGCACGTCGGGCAAAACCAGCGCACCTCGAGCGGGGTCCCACAGGTCACGTGTCGCGGCGTGTCGCCGGGCCCTCCGGTCGAGGGATCGCGCCGCTCCCCCCAGCCGGCGAGGAGGCGCAGCACGCTCGCCAGATCGCGACCTTCGGCCGTGAGTGCGTAGTCCATCCGCGGCGGTCGCTCGCTGTACGGGCGCACGACGACGAGCGCGTGCCGCTCCATCCGCCGGAGCCGTGCGACGAGGATGTTCGGCGCGATGCCCGGGAGAGCATCGAGCAGGTCGTTGAAGCGGCGCGGCCCGTCGAGCAGCGCCTCCACGACGAGGAGGCTCCAGCGATCGCCGACGCGGTCGAGCGCAGCCCCGAGCGGCGACCGACCGACGGCGCCGGCGACCTGGATCGTACGTGCGGACCTGCCTGCCATCAGGACCATGGTAGGCGACCGACCCTCGGTGGCCGTCACGGATGCACGTCGCATCCTGCCATGATAACTTGCTAGTTGCAAGTTACTACGAACGAGGTGCCCGCCACATGACCGCTCTGACAGATCTCTCGACCGCCGTCGCCCGAGTCACAGCGGCGGTCACGCCGTCGCTCGTCGGGATCGGCCGCCACCTGCGCGGCTCCGGGGTCGTGGTCGCCGAGGGCCGCGTCGTCACGAATGCGCACAACCTGCGCGGCGAGGAAGTGACGGTCCGCTTCGCTTCTGGGCGGTCGGCGGTCGGCCGGGTCGCCGGTGTCGACGCGGACGGCGACCTGGCCGTCATCGCGGTCGAGACGGCCGGCGCGACGGCCATCGCCTGGGGCGACGGTGGTGCGCTCGGCGTCGGCTCGGTCGTATTCGGCGCCTCCGCGACGGCCGACGGCGCGGCGCGGGTCACGTTCGGCACCGTTTCGGCGGTCGAGCGAGCGTTCCGCGGCCCCGGTGGCAGGCGGATCTCGGGCAGCGTCGAGCACACCGCGCCGCTCGCCCCGGGCTCGTCCGGCGGACCGCTCGTCGATGCCGACGGGCGGCTGCTCGGCCTGAACACCAACCGGCTTGGCGACGGCTTCTACCTGGCGCTCCCGGCCGACCCGGCGCTGCGGGCCCGCATGGACGCCCTCGGCAGCGGGGAGTCGCCGGCCCGCCGCCGGCTCGGGATCATGGTCGCGCCGGCATACGTGGCGCGCCGACTTCGGCGTTCGGTCGGGCTGCCGCCGCGCGACGGCGTCCTCGTCCGCGGCGTCGAGGACGGCGGACAGGCAGCGCTCGCCGGCGTGGAGCAGGGCGACCTGATCGTGAGCGTCGCCGGGGCCGCAGTGACCGACGCGGACGATCTCGTCGACGCGCTGCAGACCGCGACGCCGCCGTTCGAGGTCGGAGTGGTTCGCGGCGCAGAGCAGCTGACGCTCACCGTACCTGGCGAGGGCTGAGGGGCGGGCGGGGGCGTCGGCGCGCGGGCGGCCATCGACCCCGACCTGCCAGGCCGGGCGCTCGCCATGGCTTCAACCCCGGCGTTTCCTATCAGTTGTCGCGCTACGGGACCTTAGAGCGGTTCGTCGATCGACCCGCCACGCTCCGCTTCGGATCCGCGTGCGCGCTCGTGCGGGGAACACGGCCCGACGGCGCTTCGCGAAGCCCGGACTCGCCTGAAGGGGCGTGACCAGGCCCGGATTCCCGTCCAAGGTCTCCCTGGCGAACTTCTGATAGGAAAGCCACAGGGCCGAGCGTCTGTGAGGCGGCGTCGGTGCAGAGCCCGCAGGGCGCCGGACGTCGAGGCGGCGGCTGTCGGCCGGCCCCTCAGCCGGGCGCGTTCGAGGGGTCGTCGAGGACGGCCTGCGTCTGGTCGGCGCGGTATGCCGCGAGCCGCCCCGCGAGGGCGGGGTCGGACAGCGCGAGGATCTCGATCGCGAGCAGCGCCGCGTTCTCGGCGTTGCCGATGGCGACCGTCGCGACGGGAATCCCGCGCGGCATCTGGACGATCGACAGGAGCGAGTCGAGGCCGCCGAGGTGCTGCGTCGGGATCGGCACGCCGACGACCGGCAGAGCGGTCTTCGCGGCGATCATGCCCGGCAGGTGGGCCGCCCCGCCGGCCCCGGCGATGATGACCCGGATTCCCCGACCGGCAGCCGACTCCGCGTAGCGGTAGAGCAGGTCCGGCGTCCGATGGGCGGACACGACCCGCAGCTCGTTCGGCACGTCGAGCATGTCGAGCAGCGCGTTCGCCTTCTCGAGAACGGGGAAGTCGGAGCGGCTGCCGCCGACGACGCCGACGACCGGGTTCGCCATCACGCTCATGGTAGCCCGCGCATCGGGGCTGGCGTCAGGCCCAGGGCTGGCGTCAGGCCCAGGGCTGGCGTCAGGCCCAGGGCTGACGTCAGGCCCAGCCAAGCCGCGCGGCCGCGGCGCGGGCCGTCGCCAGCGCCTCGTCGACGGACCTGCCGAGCGCGGTCACGTGACCCATCTTGCGGCGCTCCCGGACGAGTCGCTTGTCGTACAGGTGAAGGTGGGCACCCTCTGTCTCCAGCGCGGCGTCCACGCCGGTCGGCCGAGCCTCTCGCTCCGCACCGACGCCGAGCAGGTTGACCATCGCCGCAGCCGGCGCGAGCGGCTCCGTCCCGCCGAGCGGCAAGCCGCAGATCGCCCGGACGTGCTGCTCGAACTGGCTCGTGGCCGCGCCCTCGATCGTCCAGTGACCGCTGTTGTGGACGCGCGGGGCGAGCTCGTTGACGACGAGGCTCCCGTCCGGCATGAGGAACAACTCGACGGTCAGCAGTCCGACGAGTCCCAGGTACGTCGCCATCCGTTCGGCGAGCTCGACGGCCGCCGCGGCGACCACGTCCAGGACCGGCGCCGGGACGACCGTCTCGACGAGGATCCCGCCGTCGTGCCGGTTCCGCGCCACCGGGTAGGCGCGCGTCGAGCCGTCGAGCCCGCGCGCGACGATGACGCTGAGCTCGGTCTCGAAGTCCAGGTCGCGCTCGGCGATGGCGGCGCCGCCGACGTCCGCGCGGAGCCTCTCGGACGCTCGTGCAACGTCGGCGCCGGTCGCGATCCGGAGCTGCCGACGGCCGTCGTAGCCGCCGACCGCCGCCTTCAGCCGGAGCGGCAACCCGAGCTCCTCGGCCGCCGCCCGGACGTCGATCGGCTCGACGACCTCGCGCCACGGCGCGCTTGGGATCGCGTAGCGGGCGAGGAAGCGCCGCTCGGCGAGGCGGTCCTGCGTCACGCGCAGCGGATAACCACCCGGCCGGACGGGGACCTGTTCCTCGAGCGCGTCGACCAGCGCAGCCGAAACGTGCTCGAGCTCGTAGGTCACGACGTCGCTTCGCTCGCCCAGGCGCCCGGCGGCAGCGACATCGTCGTAGCCCCCCACCTCGACATGCTCCGCGACGGCCGCCGCCGGGCAGTGCGGGTCCGGATCGAGGACGGCGATACGGTAGCCGAGCTCGCGCGCGGCGAGCCCGAGCATCCGCCCCAGTTGGCCGCCGCCGAGGATGCCGATCGTCGCCGGCGGCAGGACCGCGTCGAGGCCCATGCCCATCCGCCGATAGACGTCGCGGATCCAGGCCGTCTTCGCGTGCGTGTAGGCGAGCGCCTCAGCGCGGCCGTCCGGGCTGTCGGAGACGATCGCCCGCTTCATCTCGGCGTATTCGCGGACCAGGCCCGGGTCGGCGCGCAGGGCGTCGCGAAAGCGGATCTCTCGCTGGTAGCCGCCGCCGAAGACGCGGTGGCCGCGTGGCTCGACGTGGAAGTGGATCCGGAACGACTCGCCGTCGTGCTCGAGCGCCCCGACGAGCATCGGCCGCGACGCCGGCCACGGGTCCGGCCCGGGCTGTCGCTGGAAGCCGAGGCCGAGCAGGAGCTCGGTCACGGCCGGGACATCGACCGGCTCGACCTGGGCCGCGAGGTCGACGATGCCCTTGCCCGGCAGGCCGGGGACGGCCGTGCTGCCGATGTGCTGGACATCGAGCCGCGGACGCCGCTCGTTCACGATCGCGGCGACCCGGCTCGCGACGTCGATGACACGCGGGTCCCACTCGTGGACCTCGGCGGCGAGGCGTTCGTACCGGCCGATCGGGGGACGGGTCACGGCGCCAAGTCTACGGGGACGCCTCGCCTACTCTTCGCAGATGCGCGTCATCGTCGGCCGGCAACAGCAGCCGCTCGACCCGGTCAGCCTCGCAGGGCGCGTGGCCGCCTATGGGCGCGTCATCCTCGACGTCGGGGCGGGCGGCGGCCGCGCCGTTCTCGCGGAGGCGGGACGCGATCCCGCGGCGCTCGTCATCGGGCTCGACGCAGACGCTGCGTCGATGATCGACGCTTCCCGGCGCGGGGCGTCTTCGGCGGCCCGCGGTGGGCGTCCGAACGCGCTCTTCGTGATCGGCGCGGCGGAGGAGCTGCCGGGACCGTTCGCCGGCCTCGCCGACGAGGTCATCGTCCGCTTCCCGTGGGGCTCGCTGCTGCGTGGCGCGATCGGCGACGGTGGACCGGTGGCGGGTGGGCTCGTCGGCTGCCTGCGCCGCGGCGGGGAGCTCCGGATCCTGACCGCGCTGCGGCCGCGGGACGGCCATGACGACCTGCTGCCACTCCTCGAAGATCCGGCCCGGCTCGCCGCGCACCTCGACAAGGTGTATGCCCCGCTGGGCATCACGCTGCTCGCCTGCCGGACGGCGACGGCCGCCGAGATCGCGGCGGCCGACTCGTCCTGGGCACGCCGCCTGGGGATCGGGCGCGACCGCGGGGCGGTCCTTGCCCACCTCGTCCGGGACCGCTGACGCTCTACGATGCGGTCGTGACGCCGCCCGTCCGGACAGCCCTCGTCCTCGACGTCGACACCGGTATCGACGACAGCCTCGCCCTGCTGTACGCCGTCGCCTCGCCCGAAGCGGAGATCATCGCCGTGACGTGCGTCGGCGGCAACGTCGCCGCTCGGCAGGTGGAGCTGAACACGCGAGCGGTGCTCGAGCTGGCCGGCCGGGATGACGTCGAAGTGGCGCTGGGGCGGGAGACGCCGCTCCGGAAGCCCGTCCAGATCGCGGCCGAGACGCACGGACCGCGCGGTCTCGGTCACGCCGAGCCGCCGCCGCCGCGCCGACCGCTGTCCGAGCGGCACGCGGCAGACGTCATCGCCGAGGCGGCCCGCGACCGGCCGGGCGAGGTCACGCTCGTCACCCTCGGGCCGCTCACGAACCTGGCGGTGGCGCTCGATCGCGAGCCCGACCTGCCGCACCTGCTGCGGCGGTGGGTGCTCATGGGCGGCGCCTTCCGGGCGCCCGGCAACACGACCCCGACGGCCGAGTGGAACATCCATGTCGATCCAGATGCGGCGAAGGCCTGCTTCGCCGCGTGGGCAGAGGCCGAGGAGGCGGCCGACGCGGCCGCCCGGCCGATCCCGAAGCCGCTGGCGATGGGTCTCGACGTCACCGAGCGGGCTCGCTTCGTGTCCGGCGACATGGTCCGGCTCGCCGTCGTCGCCGGCTGCACGCCGGCCGACGCGGCACGGCTCGCCGGGCCGGGCGAGGTCCGGATGCTTCCGATCGGCAGCGTCCGCGTCGACCCGATCGTCGCCTTCGTCGCCGACGCGCTGCGCTTCTACTTCGAGTTCCACGAACGCTACGACGGCTTCTACGGCGCGTTCCTGCACGACCCGTTCGCGGTGGCCGCCGCGCTCGACCCGGCGCTCGTGCGGACCCTGCCGGTCCACGTCGACGTGGAGGCGGGACCCGGCCTCGCCCACGGCATGACAGTGGCCGACTGGCGCGGGCTCACCGGACGTCCGCCGAACGTCGACGTCGCGATCGAAGGTGACGCGAGTGGCTTCCTCGACCGCCTCGTCGAGCGCGTCGGAGCGTTCGCCGCGCTGAGAGCCGCCGCGGGGGGCCCTGCCACCGCCGGGGCGCAGGCCGGCCGCGCGGCCGGCTGAGAAGCTCAGCCGGTGCAGCGGATCTGGCTGCGCGGCGTCGCCGGGATCGCGGCCGCCCTCGCGGTCGGGCTCGTCGCGCTCACGGCGAGCGGAACGCTCGACGCGACTCCCGATCCCGCCACCGGGCTCATCGCCGGTGCGAGCGCGCTCGCGATCACGATCGCCATCGCCATCCTGGCCGGGTTCCTCGGCTACGCCGCGCTCGAGCTCCTCCAGACCGGGCGCCTCGATTCGATCGCGTCCCAGTTCGGCACCCGGACGCTGGCCCTCATGCCGATCGCCATCGCGCTGAACGTCGTTCTCGGCCAAACGATCGGGACCGCGCTGCGGATGCCGATCTACCTCGATTCGATCGGCACGATCCTGGTCGGCGTCCTGTGCGGCCCGCTCGCCGGCGCCGCGACGGGCATCCTGGCGAACGTCGTCTGGACGTTCGGGCTCGCCGGCACGCCGCTCGGCAGCCCGTACGCCTGGCCGTTCGCGATCGTCGCGGCGGAGATCGGCCTGTTCGCCGGCCTGTTCGGCCGCGCGGGGTTCTTCCGGAGCCGGCCGGACACCCCGCCGGATCGTCTCGCGGCCGGCGCCGCGGTGGCCGTCGTCGTGCTCGCCGCGCTGGCCTATCTCGGCATCCTGCCGGCGTACCTGAAGGGCACGCTCATCGACGCGGACCTGACGACGGTCGAGCCGTTCTTCATCGCGGTCGCGCTCGGCGTGGCGGCCGGGGTGGCAGCGGCTGCCGTCGTCCTCGTCGTGCGGCTCGTCCGGGAGCGCGACCTGGGCGTCGCCTACGTCGTCGTCGGCGGCGCAGCGTGCGGCGTCGTGTCCGCGCTCATCGCGACGCCGGTCGCGGCGATCTTCTTCGGCGGCGTCACCGGCGGTGGCACGGACCTGCTGGTCGCCGCCTTCCAGCAGGCCGGCTCGAGCCTCTTCGAGGCCGTCCTTCAGCAGTCGGTCATCTCCGACCCGATCGACAAGACGATCACCTTCGTCGTCGTGTTCACGATCCTGCGCTCGCTGCCGCGCCGCTTCGTCGTCCGCTTCCCGCAGGGCGAGCGGGCGCTCGGCGAGCGGGAGGGCTGACCCGTCGCCGTCGTCGACGTTCGGCCGGTCGGCGCGTCGGCGTTCGATGTGGCGCTCGATGCCATCGGCCGGCCGGGTCCAAGCTTGTACCACCGCCTGAACCCGCTCACCAAGGTCGCATCGGCGGCGGTCGCGACGCTCGGCGCGTTCCTGATCGGCGGCTACGTCGCGCCGGCGCTGCTGTTCGCGGGCCTCGTCCTGCCCGGAGCGCTCGTGGCGCGACTCCTCCGCCGGGTCGTCCGACTGTCTCTCCTCGTGAGCCTGCTGATCAGCGTCTCGGTCGCGCTCGTGTCCGTCCTCACCCGCGCAGGTGCGACCACCCTGTTCACGATCGGTCCGTTCGACGCGACGCTCGAGGGCGTCGACTTCGCCGGCCGCGTCATCGTCCGACTCGTCGTCGCGGCAGCGGCGCTCACGCTGTTCGGTCTGACGACCGAGCCGCGCGCGCTCGTCGCCGATCTCGAGCGTCGCGGCGCCTCCCCGCGGCTCACCTTCGCCCTCGCGGCGACGCTCGACGCGATCCCACGGATGATCGAGCGGGCCGTCGTGGTCGCCGCCGCCCAGCGGGCGCGCGGACTCGACACCGAGGGCCGGCTCCTGGCGCGGCTGCGCGGCCTCGTGCCACTCGTGGGACCGGTGCTCCTGTCGTCCCTGGCGGAGGTCGAGCAGCGGAGCCTCGCGCTCGACGCGCGCGCGTTCGGGCGGAGGGGACCGCGACACCCGGTGTGGTCGCCGCCGGACTCGGATCGGCAGCGGGCCGTCCGTTGGCTCCTCGTCCTCGGCCTTACCGCCATCCTCGCGGGACGGGCCGTCGGTGCCGTGCCCGAGCTGCCGTAGGCGGCCAGATGCTCGAGCTCGAAGCCGTCGCCTACCGCTACCCGGGGTCCGCCCGTGATGCCCTCCGGGGCATCGACCTGCGCCTGAAGGACGGTGAGGTCGTCGGCCTCGTCGGGCCGAGCGAGGCCGGGAAGTCCACGCTCTGCCTCGTCGCCTCCGGGCTGGCACCGGCGTCGATCGGCGGGACGCTCCGCGGCCGGCTGCTCATCGATGGGGCTCCGACCACCGGCCACCCATCGCACGTTCTCGGCGGCCGCATCGGCATCGTCTTCGCCGACCCTGCGAGCCAGCGCTCGGGCATGACCGGAACGGTCCTCGAGGAGGTCGCGCTGGGGCCGGTGAACCTCGGCCTGTCGGTCGAGGAGACGCTCCGCCGGACGCGCCGAGCGCTCGAACGGACGGGCCTCGAGGCGCTCGCCGGCCGCGATCCGGGTCACCTGTCGGGCGGTGAGGCACAGCTCCTCGCGATCTCCGCGGTCCTCGCCATGGAGCCCCGCCATCTCATCCTCGATGAGCCGACGTCGCACCTGGACGCGGCGGCGGCGCGCCGCGTCGGCGACGTCCTCCGCGCGCTCGCGACCGAGGGCACGTCGCTGCTGATCGCCGAGTGCCGGACTGACGTCCTCGACGGGCTGTGCAACCGCGTCGTGGCACTCGACGCCGGGAGGATGGTCCTCGACGGCGCCGCCCGCGCGGTCCTCGCGGACTCGAGCCTGCTGGCGATCGGGGTCGAGCCGCCGGCCCGGCTGCGCCTCGAGGCCGCCCTCGCGGAGCGCGGCCTGGCGCTGCCCGACGGTCTCGTCGCATGATCCGCTGCGAGGGCCTCGCGTACGACTATCCGAACGGCACGCGCGCGCTCGACGGGGTCGATCTCGAGATCACGGCCGGGGAGCGGGTCGCGGTCGTCGGCCGGAACGGGTCCGGCAAGTCGACGCTCGTGCGCCACTTCAACGGCCTGCTCCGGCCGACCTCGGGCCGGATCCTCGTCGGCGGCGCCGACGCGGCCGGGCGACGGGTCGCCGAGCTCGCGCGCGTCGTCGGGCTCGTCTTCGACGACCCCGGTCACCAGATCTTCGCCGGCCGCGTCCGAGACGAGGTCGCCTTCGGGCCGCGGAACGTCGGCCTGCGCGGCGGCGGACTCGAGCTGGCCGTCTCGGCCGCGCTCGCCGCGGTTGGCCTGACCGACGCGGCTGCCGAGAACCCGTACGACCTCGGTCCGGCGC
>Ga0247727_10017766_pt1 | contig 11278 bp, 7 predicted proteins | sample WisWelCaveWW1625_FD_202498 | JGI IMG/M metagenome (GOLD analysis project Ga0247727, IMG submission 202498) | Biofilm microbial communities from Wishing Well Cave, Virginia, United States - WW16-25 | ecosystem: Environmental > Aquatic > Deep subsurface > Groundwater > Cave microbial mat | place...
AACTCGGCAACGAGCGCATAGTTTGCGTTTTGCCCGGCAAGCTTGAGAAGTGAAGCGTAAAGCGGATACTTGGAGATCACGATCCAGTCGTGCGCCCCGCGCTCCAAAAGTCCCGCAAACTCTTTTTGATTCTCATTGAATTGCTCGACTTCATAATGCCGCAGTCCCATGAGAGTGCTATAAAAAAGCAGCGAGCGCGCATTGGGCGTCGCGATCTTCGCGCGGTCCGGAATCGTCGCCACAACTTTGTCCCACTCCTGCGCATGAATGCTGTCGCGCGAATCCAAGTGTGCGCCTTGTCGCGGAAACAAGCCATAAGCTTGAGGATTGGGAAACAGCAGCGCACCCGCACCCATGAGCAACAATGCGAATCGCATTGTTAGGTTCAGCCCGAAACGTGTTGCCAGTTGCGCGAGCGCTGCTACTCCCAAGAGAATGAACACGGGCAAGAAGGGCACGAGATAACGATGAAACGGAATGAGAAAAAACGCCGTGAGCACATAAAGCGCGCATACGAGCACGAGCGGTTGCAGCTTGCGCTCACGGCGATGCACAAACAAGAAAACGAGCAGTGCGCCGAAGAGCAACAACGACATTTGCCGCATCGCATGCACCGCGTGAAAATCCCACCAACGCAAGCCGCTCGTGCGATTGGCATGAAACGCCAGGCCTTGCGCCGCGAGGATCAGCCCCGGCGAGTAAGCCAAAACATAAAGCGCAACTCGCCCCGCGACTTTTTTCCAATCCCCTTCAAACCTGCGATAATAAAACAGCAACACCGCGGGCGCGAGATAAAAGCCGAAAAAGTGCGTGTAAATCGCGCTCAAAAATCCCACGGCGATGAGCCATTCTCTTTCGCGCGCGCAGCCATAGCACGAGAGCGTCACCGCAAACGCCAGCATCGCATACATCGTCGCGGCCTCGGCATATTGTTGATTGAGCACGTTGAGCGTGAGCAAGAGCGCGGCAATCAATCCCACTGCGCGCGAAAACAAACGCAGGCCGAGCAGATAGAGCAAAATAGCCGTTGCCGCGGAGAAGAGCAGCGAAGGCAAACGCATCGCCGTTTCCGAAAAACCCGCGAGCTTTCCAACCGCGGCGAGCAACAAATAATGCGCGGGCGGATGGCGAAAGAAAATCGGATCGTCGTAGAAATCGCTGTGAAAAGGATGCTGCGCGAGATTGACGTACACGGCTTCATCGTAGTAAAGCGGAGAGGAAAGATTTTGCGCGTGGATAAAAAAGCTGCCGAGAACGATCACAAACAAAGCCGTCGCAGCGAGCATTGCGGCAAAGGGCGGTTGCAAACGCGCACCAATCATTCCCCCCTTGAGGGGAGCGTTTTTCGATAGCGGAAAAGTCATCGCGCGCCTAGTGCTTGGCGAAAAGAATATTCAAACAGCAATTGCCATTCACACAACTGAATTTTCCGGCACAGCATTTCTGCCGGTGTGCGCTTCTTCGTGCAAACAGCGCAATCTCCGAATTGGTCGATTGAATGCGTGAAGCAATTTAAGCGGAAAATTTTTCCGTGCAATCAGTTTCATGCTGCGCTTAGGCGTTGAAAGACGCGCCGTTCATGTTCAGCCACGGTTTGGCCGTGGCTTTATCTTATTCGCGTCATGCTGCAAGCCTCCGCCGGTGAAAAACAAGTTTGACAAATTCCTCGCGACGATTATTTTGAACGCAAAGCACTCGCGGCAATCATATCAGCATCACCTCGAGGAGGAGCATAATGAAACACCGTCATGCGTTCGCATTACTTTGTAGCATTGCTTGCGCTTTTGGCCACGTGGCTTTGCGGGCACAAGAACACTCTGCGGCCGCGCGGCAAGCAATTCTGCCGCCGTCGTTGAAGTGGTCCGGCAAGAGCGAAGCCTTGATCGCCGCGAAAAATGATTCGTGGATTACGCCCGCGGAACGCAGCGATTTTGAGCACACGCCGCGCTACGATGAAACCATGTCGTGGCTTAAAAAATTGACGGAAGCCGCGCCGGAACTCAAGATGATTTCGCTCGGCAAAAGCTCGGAAGGCCGCGACGTGTGGATGATCCTCGCTTCGCAAGAGCGCGCCTTCACGCCGGCGGCTTTGCGCGCCACGCGCAAGCCCACTTTGTTCGCGCAAGCCGGTATCCATGCGGGTGAAATTGACGGCAAAGACGCGGGCATGATGTTCCTGCGTGACTTGACGGTGCGCAATAAAAAGCGCGAGTTGTTGGAGCAAGCCAACTTACTCTTCATCCCGATCTTTAATGTTGATGGGCACGAGCGCTTCTCGGCTTATAACCGCATCAATCAGCGCGGTCCCGTTGAGACGGGATGGCGCACCACCGCGCGCAATCTCAATCTCAATCGCGATTATGCGAAGGCCGACGCGCCGGAGATGCGCGCGCTGCTGCGAGCGTTGACGGAATGGGATCCGGATTTTTACATGGACATTCACGTCACCGACGGCGCGGATTATCAATATGACATCACGTTTGGCTACAACGGCCGGCATGCCTATTCGCCGGCGATTGCAACGTGGCTCGATGATTTTTTCACGCCCGCGGTGAATCGTGATCTTCAGACGATGGGGCACATTCCCGGTCCGCTGGTAAACTTTGTGAGTGAGCGCGCGCCGGAACAAGGCTGGGTGAATTGGACCGCGCCGCCGCGCTTCTCCAACGGCTATGGCGATGCGCGGCATTTGCCCACGGTGCTCATTGAGAACCACTCTTTGAAGCCATACAAACAGCGCGTGCTCGGCACGTATGTTTTGTTGGAGAGCACGTTGCGCGTGCTCGGCAAAGAGGGCAAGAAACTGCGAGAGGCCATCAAGACTGATCGCGCGCGCCGTTTGAACGAGCTGCCGCTGTCATGGCGCGTGCCGCGACAAAAGCAGCCGAGCACGATTACGCTGCTCGGCGTGGAGCCGAAGGTCATGACTTCCGCGATCACGAAGAGCGAGTTCGTGCAATGGACCGGCAAGACGTTCACAAGGCAGATTCCCTATTTGCAAATGGACGAGCCGGCGCAAAGCGTGAAACGCCCGCAAGCCTATTTGATTCCGCCCGTGTGGGAAGAAGTGATCGCGCGGCTCGCGGCGCACGGCATTCAAATGGAACGCCTTGCCGCGCCGCTTGCCGTCGAGGTGGAAATGTATCGCTTGCATGAAGCAAAGCTTGCCGAACAACCTTTCGAAGGGCATGTGACGGTCACGGCCAAGCCGCAACGCGAAAGACGCAAGCAGCTTTTTTCCGCGGGCACGGCGCGCGTGAACACGGATCAACCGCTGGGTACATTGGCGCTGCTGCTGCTCGAACCCGAATCCGGCGATTCTTTCTTGCAATGGGGCTTCTTCTTGGAAGTGTTGACGCCGACCGAGTACGTGGAAAGTTACGTCATGCAACCGATGGCGGAACGCATGCTCGCGGAAGACGCGGGCCTCAAAGCCGAGTTCGAGCAGAAAATCAAAACCGATTCGACGTTTGCGCAAAGCTCGCGCGAAAAATTGCATTGGCTCTATCAGCGCACCCCGTTCTTTGATGCGCAGTGGCAATGGTATCCCGTCGCGCGCGTGGTGGAGTAAATTCGCTGGCTAGTTTTAAAGCGGGATTTGATTTTGTTGCCGCAATGAGTTAATCGGCCATTACGTGAATTATCGCAAGCAAATCAGCCCGTCATTTGAAAAGTTGTTTCCGGTGGAAGATTTCGAATTGTATGCGGTCAGCACACGCTATCCCGAAAAGCTCGCAAATACCGTGGCGCTGCAATCGGTGCAAGAGGGAGTTTACGGCCTTCAGTGGGGCAGCCGGCTGATTCGTCTCATCGTTCTCAGTGAAGTTCCTCAGATCGAACGCAATGCCTTGTGGCTGTTGTTTAGCGGTATCGTGGAAAAGGTACAATACGGGGTATCGCAGTACAAATTGCGGCAACGCGAGTTGCGCGCCGTGCTGAATAAGCTGTTTGCACCTTATCGTTTAGAGGGTATCGCCATGCCTTATACAGTCGAAGATTTTAAAAGAGAAGTTAGAGAAGAAGTTTTGGCGTCCATGACGCCAGAAGAGCGTTTGCAAGGATTACCGCCGGAAGAGCTTTTAAAGAGACTACCCCCACAAGAGCGCTTGAAAGGCTTAACGAGGAAACAAATCGAAGATTATTTGAAAACGCTTTCAGCGAAGAATCGCGGGCGAAAACGCGGAGCATAACCTAGAGAACAAAGCTCCTCATGCCATGTTGTTTCTTTGACTTGGCTCTCCCGACTTTCGCGAGAGAAGTCCTCGCTACGTTTTTTTATCACGCAAACCGCTGGCGACGACTGCTAGCAACGCCGCCAGCAGTCCCCACAGAATATACCCCAACTCCGTTGCGGCTAGCCACTCCGGCTCAATGCCCGCTAAATATTGCCGTGCTTCCAAAAAATAAAACAGCAGCGTGCCCACGAAGCCCGCGACGATTGCCGCGTGCACTTGCCTCGGCTTGACGTTCGGCAGGAAGAGCGCCATCATCGGAATGAAAATCGTCGTGGTCAAAATGCCGGACGAGAGATAAAAAATATCCCACAACGATTCGATGAAGAGCGCATAGATAAACGCCACGCCGATGGCGCCGACTGAAATGAGGCGAGGCAGTTTCGCTTTCATCGCGGGCGAAAGCCTTTGTGCCGCGGCTGGCTCAATGAGATCATATGAAAGCGCGAGCGCGAGCACGTTGCCCGTAGTGTCGATTGTGGACATGGCGGCCGCGGCCAGGCCGACGGTGAGCAAAACGTTGAGCCACACGGGCGCGTAGTCTTGCATGATGACCGCGAAGATTTTCGTGCCGTTCTCTAATTCCGCGGGAATGCTTGCGCCTTGCGGCGGATAAAGAAAAAGCGCGGCGAGGCCGATGATCATTGGCCCAAGCGCCACGAACAAGAACGAGTTTGCGGCGGCGATGAGCACGCCCTTGCGTGCCTCGGCAGTCGAACGTGAGGCTTGCATGCGAATCCACACGTCGGTAGTCACGAGCCAGCCGGGCAAGTACGCGATAAAAGTCATGAACAGCAGCGCGGAGCCGGTGGAGAGCAATGACGCCGCGGGTGTTAGCGCTTTCGGCGGAGCGGGGAGAGTGTTGATCATTGCGACGAAGCTGCCGTGTTCCAAAACTTGCGCGCTGCCGAGATAAGCAATGGCCGTGATAAAAAACGCGACGAGCACGAATTGAATTTGATCCGTGGAAACGTCCGCGGCCAAGCCTCCCATCGCCGAATAAGTTGCGACCACGAAGGCCATCAAAAAAAGAATGAGGTAGAAATTAGAGTCGAACAACGGCGTGAGAATTTGCGCGGCCGCAAAAAGCTCCGCGCCGCACCACACCATGTAGACGAATGCGAGCGGCACGGCGAGCAATTGGCGCGCGCGCACGCCGAAGCGTTGGCCCACCATTTCCGGCTGAGAAAAGGCTTGCAATTTTCGCAGGCGCGGTGCTAATATGAAAAAGCCGAGCATGGCCAGCAGCCACGGAATGCCCAACAGCCACAAGCCTCCCACGCCATACCAATAAAAAAGCTGCACGCCATAGACGCACGACCAACTGATCGACATCATGCTCGCGGAAATCGAAAGCCCGGAAGCCCAGCCCGAAAGCCCCTGGCTCGCGGTCCAAAAATCTTGCGAAAAATTTTGTGCGACGACACGCGCTTGCTTGCGATAAGAAAGATATCCGACCGCAATCACGAGGACGGAGTACAAGGTGAAGCCGCACCAGTAATAGAAGGAGGGAGGCATGTTGCCCTTTCAGATTGGCGATGAAATGTTGCGTGACCGACGCTCGAGTTGCACACAAGAAGAAGCAGGATGGCGCGTTAAAAGTCAAGCGCATTGTCTCAGGTTGCGAACACCGCCGTTTGCGGTTAGAACATTTTTAAGCGGCGGCTTTTCAAGCCGGCGTGTTAAGCCGTTGATTTCCCGCGCAAGCGGCGCTGGCATATCGCTTGCGTTAAAACCAAAAGTTTTTAACGAGATTTCAAAACGCATTCCCTCGGGTAGCAATCAAATTTCCCTGCGGCTTTAGCGCGACGCCGGGAGCGGAGTTCTTCATGGATGCCAACAAATCCACACCAGTTTATCATCAAGCCACGATGTCCCGCAAAAATATTTGCAAGCTCTCGGCGATTATGTTCACGGACATCAAGGGCTTCAGCCGCCGCATGGGCGAGAGCGAGCAGCTTACGCTCAAGCTGTTGCGCGATCACAATCGCATCATTCGCTTTCTCGTGCGCAAGCATCGCGGCAAGATCATCAAGAGCACGGGCGACGGTTTTCTCATCGACTTCGACAGCGCCGTGGTTGCGCTGCAATGCGCCGTCGAAGCGCAGCAACGTTTTTTGCGTTACAACGAAGACAAGGCCGAGTCGGATCGCATTCTCGTGCGCATAGGCGTGAGCCTCGGCGAGGTGATGATCGTGGACGGCGATTTGTTCGGCGATGAAGTGAATATCTCCGCGCGCATTCAACAATTGGCCGACCCCGGCGGCATCTGCATCACGCGCGAAGTTTATGAGCGCGTGAAGAGCAAGCTCTCGCTGCTTGCGGTCAACATGGGCCCGCAAAATTTGAAGAATATTCGCCAGCCGATTGAAGTTTACAAAGTGCTCATCAAGGATCCCGCGCAAGGCACGGTGGCCGTGCCGGAAAGTGAGGCGGAAGAGAACGTTGAAGCAGAAGCTTCACCGGCAGCGCAGTCGGTAGAACAAATTGCTGCACCGGCATTGCCCGAAGCTGCGCCGATAACTACGCCCCAGCAACCCGCAGCGAGACCTTGGACTTCTCGTCATTACGCCTCCGCGGTTTCACTGGCAGCCTTGGCCGTGATCGCCACGCTGACGTTGAGCGGCGCTTGGGGCAATATGTTCGCGTGGAAGAAAGAGGCCGCGCAACAAGCGAGCGTAGTCGAAGCGCCGGCGCGCGCGCTGAATCTGGCGAACAAAACCATGCTCGTGAGTTATTTCGAGAATCGCACCCGCGACGTGCGCGACGAATGGATGTGCATCGGCCTCGCCGATATGCTCATCACCGAATTGCAGCGCAGCACTTCGCTGCGCGTGCTCGGGCGGCCTGAAGTGAATGAGGCCTTGAGCGCGCTCGGCGTCAAATCAGAACAAGCAATGAGTCTTACGCTCGCGCGCGCGGTGGCGCAAAATACCGGGGCGGATTTTATGGTCTGCGGCGCGGTGGCGCACGAAGGCAATCGTTTGCGTTTCGATCTCCAACTCTTCGACGCACGTTCCGGCGAATTGCTCCTCGCCGATACGGAGCAAGGCGAGAGCGTGTTTCAAATGATTGATCGCCTTACGGAGAGGTTGAAAAAGAGGCTCAAGTGATTCTTGGGGCAATTAGGCGATTAATTTTTCAAACGCAGAATAAAATTCTAACTTTTTATCACCAACGGATAGATTAAGACCAACGGATGAAAAGACAAAAAGCTTTATTCGTTGGGGCCGCCCGAAGGGCTGCGGTTTTCAGCTTGCCTGAAAATCCGCTGTAGCTTCTTACAAGTTGAATCGTTGCAAAAAAACTTTCACGCAAAGACGTAAAGCCGCAAAGGTACCGAAAGAACAGCTTTGCGGGTTCTTTGCGCCTTCGAGAGAGGCTTTGGGGACCGGTTTGTCCGGCTTATTCTATTAAAAGTTCCTTCGGTGCAAGAAAAGCAAATATTTTCTGTAAGCGGATTTCGAACTCAAGCGGATAAAGAAAAGAGCTTTATCCGCTTGAGGCGAAAATCCGCTTACAGTAAGCTTTTGGTTGCGGCTCGTCCGCCTTGGGTTATGCTCATTAGAAAAATTAAAACGGTAATCTCATGATTTGAGATTGCCGTTTTTTGTTTAGGAAGAAGAAAAAGCGCAACACGACTGTTGCGCTACAACGCGCGTAATCGCGATGGGCCGAGTTGGGAGATTTCGTAGCCGTGAGGATAGGTGCGATTGGGAATGTCGGTGAAGAAGTGCGGTTTCTTTCGCGGCGGAAAGAAGCGGACGATTTTGCCGCGCATTTTCAACGCGAAACGCGCGAGCGGCGGCATGAATCCGAGTGGCCGTGGAAAGCCAAACGCTGCGAGCATGCGTTCGTCGAGCATCGCGTAAATGCCGTGCCGCACCATCGGCGCGAACAAGCGCGGAAACCACGAGGCAAACAGATCGCGCGTGGCCGAACCCACGTGCTGATTGGTGTCTGCATACCGAAAATGCTTCTGCTCATAGTCGAGATTGTAGCGCTCCAAATCCTCGTAGGTCGGCGGAATGTCTTTGAGACCCATGCGCTTGCCGATCTCGCGCCAGAAATAATACGCGGCCAATTTTTCCTGCTCGCACAACTTGCGCCAGCCGAAACGATCAATCCACCGAATCGGCTCGTAAATAAACGTCGACAGCACGAACAGATAATCTTCGTTGGAGATTTTAAAATGGCCGTGGATGAAGTTCATGCGCTCCAGCGCTTCGCGACCGCGTCCGCTGTCATATCCCGATTTACACATCTCCGCCACGATGAGCGAGGTGTCGTCATAACGTTGCTGCGTGCGGTGGCGAAACTCGCCAGTGCGGTCGAGCAGCGCGGAAATGCTCGGCACGCAATACGTGCGATACAACGCAATCTCTAGTGCGCGCACCGTGTCCCACGGAAATTCGTAACCGGTCGAGAGATGTTGAATCTTGAGGTGATCCCGCGCCGGATCAAGCTGCTGAATTTCATGAAGTCGAGCAAAGCGTGCCATGAGAAATTCCTGTGAAGATTTTGAAAGGCAAAACGATGGTTCGGCAGAATGATTAAAAATAATCTGCCGAATAATCATTCTGCCTTTGGCGAAGCCTGTTGGATGGCGGACGTTGCCGCGCTACGAGCCGGACATTTTGAAGTGTTTTTAAGAGTGCAATCAACGCTTTTCTTTCTTCATCAGCATGCTCAAGCTCAAACGGATGCCCTTCCACTGCGCGCGTCTTCATGCCGTGCACGCGAAAGCCGGTCGGCAAATAATCTTCCTCCACACGATCCGGATTGAGCCAACAACAAAAGCCCGCTTGCTTCACAACTACTTCTTCATCTCTTGTCCCGGAGCCGGAATCATGCCGAGCTGTTGCATCATGGCCAAGTCGTCGCTCACCGCCCAATGTTCGACGGCTTTGCCATTGACAAAGCGCACGATGTCCACGCCTTTGACTTCGATCTTTTTGCCGGTCGCCGGCATGCCCATCATCTCGCCTTTGTTCGTGCCGCGCATGGTGGTGTAGGTCCAAACTTTATCGTCCTTCGCGATGAGGTCCTCGACGGTAATTTGCAAATCCGGGAAAGCCGTGCGGAACATGGCCATCGTTTGTTTCAATCCCGCTTTATTGGCCGGTACGTTGGGATCGGGCTGGTAATGCTCGACGAACTCATCCGCGACCAGCTCGTCGATGGCTTTGAGGTTGCCTTTATTCATCACCTCGTCGAAAAAGCGCTTCATGGCCGCAGTGTTCTTTTCTTCGTCACCGGCAGAAGTGAAGCCGAGTGCCAGCGTGCCCAAAGCCAAAACCGCGCACCATGCGATTACACTTCTTCTGTAATTAGACATGTGAAGCTCCTCATGATTTAAGTTCTTCTGTCATCCTGCCCTGAACAGAGAAAGTTTAAGCCGAGGCAGGTCGGATTGACTTTTGAAAGTATATGTGCCGGCAAAGCCTGTTTTTGGAAAAACGCGGAGCTTTTTTCCGCGCGCACAAGCTTCAAAGAGACATACGTTGCCAGCCTGGTTTTGGATTTGAAATAAAGTTCGCGCTGCTCTTGTGCTGAACGCTCAAACGCCTTCTTCTCTTTCGTGCTCGATCTCCGCCAGGCTCAACGATTTCGCGCGCTCCAGCCGCGCCAGGCGCGCGTTGAATTGCTCCAACGCATACGCGACGAACGCTTCGCGCTGCAAGCCGAACGGCATCGGGTTGTAAAGATCGAACACTTCGTTGATGCTTTGCATGCTGAGGTCCAGCAAAACGCCCAAACGCTTTTCTAATACGGTCCACAAGCTCGGCGCCGTTGCGAGCAAGCGCGAGATCCAATACAAGCCATACGCAAGGTGCCGCGACTCGTCGCGTTTGAGCAAGCCGAGACCCTGCCGCAAACCGGGCATGATCTGGTTGCGCTCGAGCATCTCGAAATACGCGTGATACCCGGTCTCGGCCAGCGTGCCTTCGATGATCATATTGTACGTCGCCGCGGCTTCTATTTGCGCCGTTGCAGACGAGTCTTCGCGCAGCCGGCCCATTGCGCCGGGCAATTCTTCATAGAATAATTTGCGATAGGCCGGCGTGTGAAAGTGCGCAAGATCGGCTTTTACCTCCGTCACCTCGTCGATGAAGCGGCGGCAAAACTCCGTGTGCTTCGCTTCTTCAAACAAGAACGTCGAAAGATACATCTCCTCTTCCAACCGGCCTTCACTCGCCATAACCAAGAGCACGGGCAGCAAATCCAACGTCACCGATTCTTCGCCGCTTTGGAACAACGTGGTGAGGTGCAAAATCACCGTGCGCTCGTTCTGGGTCAGCTTGCGCCAATCTTCGCGGTCGCGGCTGAAATCAATCTCGCGCGGATCCCATACGCCGAGTTTTTTTGCCTTATGATACAAACGCATCGGTAAAATTTCGTGCCGCAAACCGCGCGCGGTCGTCGTCAAAAAAGAATGTCGTGCGGCTTCGGCCACGCCGTTTTGCTTTTCCTCAAATGTTGCGGCCGCGGCTTCTTGGGGAAGAACCGTATCGACCTCGCGCGCTGTTGCCACCAATTGCTTCGCCGCGTTGCTATAACGCGCCAGCGTGAAGAGACTCCCCTTTTGCAATTTCAATTTGCCGCGTGCGAGGGCGAGGAGAGGATCGAGCTCACCGCTCAAGGTTTGCTCCCAATATTCGCGCCGCGCGCTGAGCACATAGGGCACGTTGGCAAAATCTTCCGCACAAGCCGCGCGCGCTTCACGACATGCGCCGCGCCAAAGATCCAAATAAATTTGCCGCGCCGCGCCGTTGGCCGGCTCTTCTTCTAATTCCAAAATCACCGGCCATTCCCACGTGCGCGCCGCCTGCTTATAATCCGCGCTCGCATTGATGCGTTGCGCCCACGCCGAAACCCACTCCGCGGTGAAGACTTCGTATGCCATCTGCTCCTCCTGCGATTATAACGCGTGCGAATGCTCGACTCCGATTTGAAACTGCGCCTAGCATAACCATTTGCCGCCGAGATTTCAAGCGCGAATTTTCTCCGGCAAAACGTTCGTAATAGCTCCTTTATGCGATTAG
>Ga0247727_10017767_pt1 | contig 11278 bp, 8 predicted proteins | sample WisWelCaveWW1625_FD_202498 | JGI IMG/M metagenome (GOLD analysis project Ga0247727, IMG submission 202498) | Biofilm microbial communities from Wishing Well Cave, Virginia, United States - WW16-25 | ecosystem: Environmental > Aquatic > Deep subsurface > Groundwater > Cave microbial mat | place...
GAATCCAAATCCGCCAAAACTATGGCCATGAGCGATAAAGCGATTCAAACCGCGCTGGCGAACAAAGAAGCTTTGCCGGAATGGATCATGCGCGAGGTTGTGCAGGAAATGTTGCAAAGGGAAATTTCCGAGAACCGGCTCGTTTTTTATGTTTAAATGATGTTCCTCGAAAAAATTTAACAACCCTCGGAAATGTCATTCCGCAGGAATCTTGTTTAATTCTAGCAATCGCTTTGGATTCAAAAAAGATTCTTTCAGAATGACATGACGGTATTTACTATTGAGAATCTCATAATGACCTCTTTTGATCGCCCTCTCATGATCACCTGCACCGGTCGCAGCGGCTCAACGGTTTTTTATCGCATTCTCGCCCGGCATCGCGACGTGGGTTTTCTGTCCACGCTGAATCAGCAATTTCCGCCGCAAACGTGGATGGGAATTTTTTCGCGCCTGTATCCCATGCCGATCTTCAATGGCATTCGCGATCATCGTTTGTTTCCCAAGCCGTTTAGCCCGTATAATTTCTGGCAGCAATATTTGCCCGACGTCACGCGCCACGACCGGCCATTGTATCCCGAAGACGTGCAGGAAACGATGATCGAACCTTTGCGCCGTAAAGTTTCCACGATTCTCAAACTGCAGGGCAAAAAACGTTTCTTGATGAAAGTCACCGGCTGGGCGCGCATGGCGTATTTCGAGCGCGTGTTCACCGGCATGCGTTTTATTTACCTCAAGCGCCTGCCGCGCGACGTCGTCTCCTCGTGGATTCAAGCGGGCTGGCTGAACGTCACCGCCGCACCGGACAGCAAAAAATGGGAGTGGGGCAAAATTTCCGAAGCATATCTCGATATTTGGCGCGATCTCGGCAAGCAACCGATTCTCGCCGCCGCGATCAAAACGCAATTGGACATCGACGACATTCGCCGCAACATGGCGCTGTTTCCCGGACGCTGCACCGAGCATAATTATGAAGATTTCGTCAAAGACCCCGTGCCGATTCTGCGCGAGGTGACAAAATTTTGCGAGTTGGAGTGGTATCCGGAATTTGAAAATTTGATTCGGCGCACGGAGATTTATAATTTTGCCGACAAGTGGAAAAAATTCATGACCGAGGAAGAAGGCGAGCTGATTGCGGAATTTTATGCCCGCGTCAATCGGGTTAATCACGCGCGACGTCCGCAACCGGCTTACCAAACTGTGTAAAAATTGTCGAAAAATAAACAAATCCAAAAGTAGAGTAAAATTTAAAAAGCTTTTTTGAACGCGGATGACACGGATTACGCGGATTGATGCGGATAGAGCAAAAATAAAAAATCCGTGAAAATCCGTGCTATCCGCGTAATCCGTGTTCAAAGCTTTTGCTTTTTTGATATTGATTTTTTATATGAATGCCAACTCGATCACCATTGCCGAGCACGAGCTGACTCGGTTTTTTTTTGCGATTACCCTGCTGCTGGTTCTCGCCCACAGTCTTGGGTACGTTTTCAACAAATTGAAGCTGCCCAAAGTCATCGGCGAGATTTGCGGCGGCCTGTTGCTCGGCCCCACCGTGCTGGGCGCGCTTTCGCCGGAAAGTTATAACTGGCTGTTCAACGCGTTTGAATTCGAAGGCAAGCTGCTTTCGATCGTTTACTGGCTCGGTCTCGTGCTGCTGATGTTCGTCTCCGGCTTCGAAATTAAAATGGCGCTGGACAAAGACGACCGCAAGATCATCGTCGCGTTGCTCATCGGCTCGACCGTGCCGTTCATTGCCGGCTGGATCGCGCCGTACTTTTTTGATTTCACGCCGCTGCTGGGCGCGAAGCAAAACATGCTCGCGCTCAAAATCGTCATCGGCATCGCCGTCGCCGTCACCTCGATTCCGGTGATCTCGAAAATTTTTCTCGATTTGAACGTGATGCAGACGCGCTTTGCCCGCATCATTTTAACGACGGCGACGATTCACGACGTGCTGCTGTGGGTGGCGCTGGCGATTGCCACCGGCCTCGTGAGCGCGGCGAGTTATTCGATGACGAACATCGTTTCCACCGTGGGCGTGTCGTTCGCTTTCCTCGGCGTGTCGCTCATGGTCATGCCGAAAATTCTGCCGATTCTGACGGGCAACCGCTACAATCTCGTGCGCAAATCTTCCAGCGCCGGTTATATTCTTTTTATCTGCTTTTTATTTTCGGCAGTTGCGAGCCTGTTGAACGTCAACATCATCTTCGGCGCATTTATGGCGGGCGTCGCCATCGGCGTGCTGCCCGCCAGCTTCAACAAAGAGAAAGAACACGTCAAGGAAATTGCGCTGGCGTTTTTCACGCCGCTGTATTTCGCCATCGTCGGCTTGAAACTGGATTTGCTGCGCCAGTTCAATCTCGAGCTTTTCCTGTTCTTTCTATTGTTCTCGATGTTGTTTGAAACCATCGGCACGCTGGCCGCCGCTAAAATATTAAAGAAAGATTGGCTGACGAGCTTCAATTTCGCGGTGGCGATGAACACGCGCGGCGGCCCCGGCATCGTGCTCGCGACCATCGCTTACGATCTCGGCATCATCAGCGCCACGTTTTTCGTCACGCTGGTGCTGATCGCGATTTTCACCTCGCTGCTCGCGGGAACGTGGTTCAGATTTGTTTTAGCCAGAGGCGGCGAGTTATTAAAAGAGACGCCCGCGCGCTCCGGCGTGCGTGAAAAAAGTTTTCAAATCTGAGCTGCTTTGCAGCAAACCGCGGCGCAAAATTCAGGTAGAAAATAGAGCAACTAAAATATGAAAAGTTTAACGGCATACTTGCAGCCGATTCGCCGGCGCATGGGCTTGCGTTTCGTTATCGATCGCAATGCCGATCATCGCCAGTCGATCTTTCTTGCCGGCACGGGTCGGGGCGGCGGCACGTGGTTATCCGAGATCATCAACCAGCACAATGAATATCGGTTCATCTTCGAGCCTTTTCATCCCAAGCGCGCCCCTTGGATGAAGCCCTTCGGAGAACGCCGGTACATGCGGCCCGAGGAAAATGATCCGGCATTTTTGGAACTCGCTCAGTCCATCGTCGCAGGGAGAATCCGGCATGCGTGGACGGAACGATTCAACCGGCGTCTGATCGCTCACCAGCGCCTGATCAAAGAGGATTACGCCAATCTCATGATGAAATGGCTGCGCGTCAATTTTCCGGAAATGCCGCTGATCCTTCTGCTCCGGCATCCATGCGCCGTGGCCGCCTCTTTTGTGGCGCACGAATATAAAGGCGCGGTCATGCCTCTCCTCGATCAGGAGAAATTGGTCGAGGACTTTCTGCATCCCTACGTCGGCGAGATCCGGCAAGCACGCGATACTTTCGAAAGAACGATTTTCCTCTGGTGCGTGGAGACTCTTGTGCCGCTGCGCCAATGCCGGCCCGGAGAGATGCACGTGGTCTTCTTCGAAAATCTCGTGCAGCAACCGGAGGCCGAGATCGGGAGGCTGTTCTCTTATCTTGGCAAAAGCATGGAGGGCCTCGACTTTGAGAAGTTGAAGCTTCCCTCGCTCACGTCCAGAAAGGCAACCAGCGCCGTCTGGACCGGCGCCAACCGCGCTGAAGGATGGAAAAAGCAAGTGAGCAACGAGCAGCGGCGGCGCGCGCTCGAAATCCTCGAGTTGTTTGGTCTGGACCGCATCTACACGGACGACGCCATGCCCCGCGTGGAAGGCGCGTTTGAAATCATGAATGGCGAGCGAGTAACGCACTGAAATGCCAAAAAAACGAATTCTTCTTTACGGCGCCATTTTAGCCGGCAGTCTGGCTTTCGGCTATCTCGGCAGCAATTATTTTCTCGAGCAGGTCAACACCTCGCTGGTGTATTATGATTCGGGAAAAACGCTGACGATTGGAGCGCCCACCACGCACGCCGCTTCCCTGCCGCTGGTGCCCGATGCAAAAATCCGCAACGTCATTCTTTTTATCGGCGACGGCATGGGCTTGAGCCATATCACCGCGGCGCGGATCAATTCTTTTGGGCCGGACGGCAGATTTCATCTCGACCACATGCCGGTGACAGGTTTGGTGACGACGCACGCCGTCGACAATCTCATCACCGATTCCGCGGCAGCAGGAACGGCGCTGGCCACCGGCGTGAAAACCACGAACGGCAGCATCGGCGTGGATTCGAGCGGCGCCAGCCATCCGACGATTTTGGAAACCGCGCGCGACGCCGGCTTGTCGACGGGCTTGGTGACGACGACGTATATCACCGACGCGACGCCCGCGACGTTCGCCGCGCACGTGCGCAGCCGCGCGATGAAAGACGAAATCGCGTTGCAATTGCTCAACGCCCGCGTGAATGTTTTGTTTGGCGAAGGCGATCATTTTTATCCGAAAACCGATTCGCGCAGCGCCAGAAAAGATCAAGAAAATCCTCTCGTGCTCGCGCAAGAGTTGGGTTATACGATTGTCGAGAAAAAAGAAGATTTGGCAAATGCGAATACAAATTTTCTTCTTGGCCTGTTTCCGGATTTGACCACCGACCGCATGAAGCCCAATCTGCAATCGCCGCCGCAGACGCCGAGCCTCGCGGAATTGGCGGCCAAAGCGATTGAAGTTTTGAATCGCAATGAGAAAGGCTTTTTTCTGATGGTGGAACAGGAGGGCGTGGACATGGGCAGCCACGTCAATCGCGATGATTATTTCATTCATCATTTGAATCGCCTGGATGAAGCCATCAAAGCCGGCCTTGATTTCGCGGCGCGCGATGGACAGACTTTGATTCTCGTCACTGCCGACCACGAAACCGGCGGCGTGAACATCATCGGCGGCGTGAAAAGAAAAAATAAAGTGAAGCTGTCATGGGCCACCGATCGCCACACCGGCCAGCCCGTGCCGCTGTTCGCCTTCGGCCCGCACGCCATGCGCTTCACCGGCTTGAAAGACAACACCGAGATTCCTAAGATTATGGCGGAGTTGTTGGGATTGGAGGCGTTTCCTAAAAATTAGTCCGTTGCGCAGCAAAAAGTTAGAAAAAAATTTTGGCTTTTTTAGCACTATCAAATAAATCAAGGCCAACGGATGGAAAAACGACCAACGAATTTAAGAGTCGTATTTTTTACTTAAAGTTTTATCAAATGAAAATGTGCTTCATCCGTTGGTCGTTTTTTAATCCGTTGGGCAATTTTTTAATATAAAGCTGTCCCGCGTTAAGTTTAGATGAAGATTTTTACGCACACGCTGCAAGCATTCGGTATAGTCTAAGTTTGACATTTGAAAATTTTAGCCGGTTTGGATAAAAGTTAAATGATTCTCAAAAGTTCCGAACGCGAGAATCACGTTCCGATTCTGCGAGCCGTCGCCAAGCCGTGGCTTCGCTTCCTGTTGATCGCGTTGCTCTTCGCCGCCGGCCTTGCGGCAGCCGGCTTGTACGGCGTTTATTACGGCATGGAATTGTACAAGCAGAAAGCCGCGGCGTCGTATGCCGATTTTGTTGAGAACGCCTTTAAAACAAAATTGAGCCTCGTGCCGAATTACGTCAAAGGCAATTTTTTCGCCAAGCCGGAACGAATCGCTATCGATATCAAACAGGAGGATTTTCAGAAGCTGGCGCACAAGCGCGAGATCGCGCTGGCAACGCGGATTTTAACGGCGAGCGACGATGACTTCGTGCCGGCCAAAATTCATTATGCGGACAACACCGTTGACGTGAAAATCCGCTTGAAAGGCGATTGGGTCGATCATCTGCTCGGCGACAAATGGTCGTTTCGCATCATCGTTAAAGGCGACCACACGCTGTTCGGCATGAAGCAATTCTCCATTCATCATCCGAAAGCGCGCAATTATATTTATGAATGGATTTTTCATCAGGCGCTCAAGCGGGAAAGCCTCGTGCCGCTGCGCTATGATTTTATCGAGGTGATGCTCAACGGCAAAGACCTCGGCGTTTACGCGCTGGAAGAGCATTTTGAGAAGCGCCTCATCGAGTCCAACAAATTTCGCGAAGGCCCGATTCTTAAATATAATGAAGAAATTTTATGGCAGGATCGCGCCGCGCATTTCCAGCTCGGCGAGCTGGGGCCGACCGGCTTGCAGTCGGAAAATTCCAGCAACGTCGATGCGTTCAAGATGGACCGCACGTTCGAGACGCCGTCGTTGCGCGCCCAGTTTCTCAAAGCTTACGGCTTGCTCGAAGCGTTTCGCTATTCCCAATTGCCAACGCACAAAGTTTTCGACGTCGCGAAGCTGGCGCGCTTGTTTGCGATTTCGGATTTGATGGGCGCGGAGCATGCCGTGGTCTGGCACAATCTCCGGTTTTACGCGAATCCATTGACTTCGAAGCTGGAGCCGATCGGCTTCGACGGCAATGCCGGCCATCAAATGGCGCATATCGTCGGCTCGAATCGCGCCCTGTATGCGCCGCCGCACAAATTCAAAGATCTCGCGTTCAGCGATCCGGTTTTTTTCGAGGCGTACATCAAAACCGTTGACCGCATGTCGCAGCCGGGTTATCTCGACAGTTTGTTCAGCGCCATCGCGCCGGAGCTGAAAAAGAAGCTGAAGATCATTTACAAAGAATTTCCGCAGTTCTATTTTTCCGAAAGTATTTTTTACAACAATCAGCGTGCCATGCGGAACGTGCTGCATCCGGTGGAGGGCTTGCATGCGTATTTGCATAAAGCCGGCGAGCAGCGCATGACGCTGGAAATCGGCAACATTCAAGCGATGCCACTGGAAATAACCGGCGTGGCCTTCAAAGATTTTTATCTCTTCACGCCCGTGCAGCGCGCGCTGTTGCAGCCGATGACTCCCAACACGCCGGTCGATTATCAGCGTTTTGATTTTGCGCTGCCCGCGAGTTTTGCATGGTCGGACACGATGGCCGCGCTGCTGAAAGTGAATTACAGCGTGCTCGGCTTGAATGCGTCGCGGCAAAATGCGATCTTTCCGTGGCCGCATCAAATCGAAAAGTTTTCCAATGATCTTTTTCGCCGCGATCCGAATTTGGATCAATTCGATTTCATCGGCGTGGTCGATTCTACCAAAAAGATTTTTTTTAAAACCGGCAACTGGCGGCTTGATAAAACGCTGATCATTCCGGCGGGCTACACCGTCGTGGCGCGCGAAGGCACGAGACTCGATCTCACGAACTCGGCGAACATCATTTCTTATTCGCCGCTGGATTGGCGCGGCAGCGAAGCGGCGCCGATCGTCATCAGCTCGAAAGATTCCACCGGCGAAGGGCTTTTTGTTTTAAAAACGCCGACGCCCTCGACGCTCGAATATGTGACGTTTGACAATCTCTCGAATCCTGCGCAGGACGGCTGGTCGCTAACCGGCGCCGTGACGTTTTATGAAGCGAACGCGAACCTTTCGAATTGCCGGTTTATCGGCAATCGCTGCGAAGACGCGATCAACGTTTTTCGCGCGCAGTACGCGATCGACAGATCTTTGTTTCAAGATACCAAGTCCGATGCGTTTGACGCGGATTTTGCGAACGGCAAAATCACCAACTCGTCTTTCCTCAATTGCGGCAACGACGGCATCGACGTCTCCGGCAGCGTGGCCGAGCTGGACAATATTTTTATCCGCGGCACCGGCGACAAAGGCATCAGCGGCGGCGAGAATAGCCAAGTGAGCGCGCGCAACATCGATATCAAATATTCCGAAATTTCCATTGCCAGCAAGGACAAGACGGAGTTCGAGATCAGCGACGTGAAGATCGACAGTTGCGGCGTCGGCTTTACGGCCTATTTGAAGAAACCGGAATTTGGCGCCGCGAAGTTGGTCGTGAAAAACGCAAAGATCAGCAATTGCCGCGCGCCGTTTTTGATTGAAACCAATTCATCGATGACGCTCGACGGCAAGGCGATTCCGCCGAGCCGCGACAAGGTCGAGAGCATTTTATACGGCGTGGAATTTGGCAAGGCCAGCAAGCCGCCTAAGAGCTAAAAGCTCGGAGTGACAAACTTTAGTTTGTCAGCCGTGCTCGGTTTCTCACTTTACGAATTCCGTTATAGCGGAATCATTGCTTCCCAGAAACAGCGGAGTGACAAACTTTAGTTTGTCAGCTTTGCCCTGTTTCTCACTTTACGGATTCCGTCGTAGTGGAATCATTGCTTCCAAGTAACATGTCACGCTGTAAGCATCTTGTTCATCTTAAGCACGGTGTTCGACATTAAACAAGATCCCTGCGGAATGACATTGTCATGTGGCTTGACGAACAAAGCTCTCTGTTGGAAAAGAACGCTGGCTTGGATGTTGATTAAGTTCGTGACATGATCGCATCTATGCATGAATCGGCAAATGCCGCCGCCATCTCGCGCCGCGATTTTCTCAAGCTCGGCGCCGCGGCAGGATTGAGTCTGTGCGGATTGTCGAATGCGGACGATCATGCCGAATTTTCTTTCGGCCTTGTCGGCGATATTCATTACGCCGATAAAGACGTGCGCATCAATCGTCATTATCGGGAAGCGGCGGCCAAGCTCGAGCAATGCGCGGCAACTTTCAATGAGAGCAAATTGCCGTTCGCGATCATGCTGGGCGATTTCATCGACAAAGCGCCGGACAAAAGCACGGAGCTGGCTTATTTAAAAACCATCCGGCGGATTTTTGCGCAATACACCGGCGGCAAGCATTTCGTGCTCGGCAATCACGATCTCGCGCGTTTGTCCAAAGCCGAATTTCTCGCGAATTGTGGCGCGGCGACGGAACAAAGCCATTACGCCTTTGACGCGGGCGATTATCATTTCGTGATTTTGGACGCAGGGTTCACGAAAACCGGCGCGGCATACGACGCCGGAAATTTTCAGTGGAAAGACGCCATTATTCCGGCGGCGCAACAGGAGTGGCTCGCGCAGGATTTGCGGAACGCGCGCACGAAGAAAACAATCGTGTTCGTGCATCAAAATCTGCACGACGAGTCGAGCATTTACGGCGTAAAAAACGCGCAGGCCGTGCGGCGCATTTTGGAAAAATCGGGAAATGTCTTGGCCGTGCTGCAAGGCCACGATCACAAGGGCGTCTACGCGAAGACCAACGGCATTCACTATTTTACTTTGAAAGCGCTGGTCGACGGCGCGACGTTGAAAAACAACTCGTACGCCATCGTGACGATTGCAAGGAATGGCCGCCTCAGTTTACGCGGTTTTGGACGTGAGAAAGATCAAATTTTTCCCAACAGCTAGATGAATCCAACGGATAAAATTTTTACAGATTTATTAACTTCACGCACTATTTAGAAAACGCAGGAGCACCTTTGTTATGAACCCAGCCAATGTTTTGAGAGTCGATCTGACTCCCGGCCAAATCGGATTAAGCTTTTTGCTTTCCTTCGCGCTCGCTTTTATTTGGGCCACCGTGTACCGCAAGACGCACAGCGGCGTCGCTTATACGCGCTCGTTCTTTCTGACGTTGATGATGATCTCGCCGATCGTCACCATGGTGATGCTGGCCATCGGCAGCAACGTCGCCCTGTCGCTCGGCCTCGTCGGCGCGTTGTCGATCATTCGTTTTCGCACCGTCATTAAAGATGCGAAGGACATGACCTTTTTATTTCTGTCCATCGGTGTCGGCTTGTGCTGCGGCGCCAACGCGTGGATGGTTGCGGTGATCGGCACCGCGGTCATCTCGCTGATTACCGTTGTCATGTCGAAAATCGGTCACGGCGGCGCCGGCTCGGCGGATTACATTCTGATCTTCCGCTCGAATCAAAAAGAGCCGTGGAACATGCTGTCGCCGGCCGCGCAGGATTTAATTCCGTGGAAGCAATTGCGCGGTGTGACGGATGTTGATTCCGGTTCTGAGTTTGAATACACCTATAATGTGCGGTTGGCCTCAAAAGCTTCGCCGGAGCGCATCATCGGCGAATTCGGCAAAAACGGCGCGATGAAGCAAGTGACGATGATCACGCCCGAGAATCATTTGGACCTGTAACCCGTTCGTAGTAATGCCTTCAGGCACACAACGTTTGGATTTAGGAAACGCTTCGATTGCGCAACAAAGGTTTGTATTAACTCAAGCCATCTACGCCTAAAGGCGTCACTACGAACAATTTAAAATTTAAAATTGGAAATCAGATTCGAACATGACCTCCAACCGCACGCTGTTATTCAACCGTCTCGAAGTGAAATACTTCGTTGACCGCACGACGCGCACGGCGCTGACGCAGGATCTGCTGGCGTTCATGCGCCCGGATAAACACTCGACGAGCGACGACGGTTATCCGGTGCGCAGCCTTTATTATGACACGCATGATTACATGGCGTATCATGAGAAACTTTCCGGCATGGCGCAGCGGCATAAACTGCGCGCACGCGCGTATGGCGCGAACCCAAACGACAGCAAGCTGGTGCGCTTCGAAGTGAAGTCGCGCTATTTGAGCTATATTTACAAAACCTCGGTTGATGTGCCGCGCCAAAATTACGAGGAAGTTGAATATGCGCTGAAGCGCCGGATTTTGCCGCCCGCGAATTTAATGAATGACGCGAACGTGTCGAAAGAATTTTTTCGCCTGCAGCGGCAATACAACATGTTGCCGACGATTCTCATTCAATATCGCCGGCAAGCCTTTGAGCGCAATGAAGGCGGCCGCGTGCGGGCTAATTTCGACGACGAGCTGTTAGGCTCGACAAATCTCGATTTGCTCGGGCCTCTGAAAGGTGCGCGGCGCTTGCTGCAATATAACCGCGCCATTTTTGAGATTAAAGTCGACGAGCATTTGCCGTACTGGTTGCACCAGCTTATTTCCAAATACAATTTGCAGAGTCAGGCGATCAGCAAATATTGCTACGCCGTGCGCAGCGAAGCGCGCATGTCCGCCTCCGGCCGGCCGGAAGAATACGTAAATTAAAATCGACTTTTTTAGAACCAGCGAATAAATGAAGACCAACGGATGAAAAGCTGCCAACGGATTGAACCATTGGTTGTTTTTCGGATTTGAAAAATAAAATGCTTTTATCCGTTGGCCGCTTCTTATCCGTTGGGCCAATTCTTTTGTGAGCCTATGTCACCATCCAAACAAAAATTCACCGCCACGTTGGAGCGTTTGAGCAGCCCGGTGCGCGGCATCTGGCCGCGGTTGCCGGATGCGCTCATCGGCATCGGCGCGCTCTGCATTATCGCGCTTTGCTGCTTGACGTATTCCACTTCTTTGGCGCGCCGCGCCAGCGAAATTTTTACCGGCAATAAATACGTGGCCCTGCTCGACGGCTTTTTCAATCCGTTTCGCAATCGGCATTTGCTGCTCAATTCCGGCCTGCGCATTTACGATCTCAAAATCTCGCCTCAGGAATTTGCCAAAGTCGAGCAGGTGGTCGAGCAGAACCTCAAGCACGCCTGGA
>Ga0247727_10017768_pt1 | contig 11278 bp, 9 predicted proteins | sample WisWelCaveWW1625_FD_202498 | JGI IMG/M metagenome (GOLD analysis project Ga0247727, IMG submission 202498) | Biofilm microbial communities from Wishing Well Cave, Virginia, United States - WW16-25 | ecosystem: Environmental > Aquatic > Deep subsurface > Groundwater > Cave microbial mat | place...
GGCAGACTTTGCCGTGGGCCAGTCGCGCATGTTGTATGGAACGACGATGCATTCCGAGCGGACGCAGCATCGGATGTCGGAGCAATGGCATCCGCTCGGACCGGTCGGCGTGATCACCGCCTTCAATTTTCCCGTCGCGGTCTGGGCTTGGAACGCCTTTCTGGCTGCGATTGCCGGAGATACGGTTGTGTGGAAGCCTTCACCAAAAGCGCCGCTCTGCGCGATCGCGGTGCAGCACATCTGCAACCGCGTGATGGAGCAACAGGGTTACCGAGGGATCTTTTCACTGATCGTAACGGCCGAGAAGACCATCGCGGAGACGTTGGTCCAGGACTGTCGGGTGCCGTTGATCTCGTTCACCGGGTCCGTACCGGTCGGTCGAGCTGTGGCCTCGGCCGTCGCGCAACGGCTGGGGCGGACGCTGTTGGAACTGAGCGGGAACAACGCAATCATTGTGGATCGGACGGCGGACCTCTCCTTGGCGATTCGCGCCATCGTGTTCGGTGCGGTCGGCACCGCCGGCCAACGTTGCACGACGACCAGACGGCTGTTCGTCCATGAGTCTCGTTACGATGAAGTGGTCGCGAAGCTGATCTTGGCATACAGACAGATCCGCATCGGCGATCCATTGGAGTCAGGCGTGCTCCTGGGGCCGCTGATCGATCGAGCTGCGGTCGAGTCCTATCGGAGGGCTATCGAAGAGGTGAAGCAGGTGGGAGGGAAAGTCCTTTACGGGGGGCAGGTACTGAGTCAGCCGGGCTATTTCGTGGAACCGGCCATCGTGAAAGCGGAGAACCATTGGCCCATCGTCCAGCGCGAGACCTTTGCACCGATTCTCTATGTCATGCCCTTCAAGGCGCTAGACGACGCCATCGCGTTACAAAATGCGGTACCTCAAGGCTTGTCGTCTGCGATTTTTACGTCCGACGTGCGGAGCAGCGAGCGGTTCACATCCACTGCCGGCAGCGACTGCGGGATTGCCAATGTGAACATCGGTACGTCAGGGGCAGAAATCGGCGGCGCCTTTGGAGGCGAGAAGGAAACCGGCGGAGGACGCGAGGCCGGCTCGGATGCCTGGAAAGCCTATATGCGGCGGCAGACGAACACAACCAACTGGGGTGACGATTTGCCGTTGGCCCAGGGGATCCAGTTCGGCTCATAGTGTCCGTGCCTGAGCAACAAGGAGCATGGGCCATGGAACCAGGCGTTGAGTTGGATGCACTGATCGTCAGAATGATTGAGGACTATGTGTCGCGCAATCGGGCAGCCAAGGTGCTGCGGGACTCCCTGGACGAGGCAGGAGTCGGCTTCTACCCGGTCGCAGATCATCTTACGCTGCGGACGCTCAATATCGACCGGCGTGCGGAGGAATTTACGAGGCTCGGGTATGAATACAGCGAAACGATCGAGTATGAAGACTGGTACGCGAAGGTCTTTCGGAAGGTTGGGTACCCCGCACTCTTCGTGGATCAAGCCTATCTCGATGATCGAGGCCGCACCAGCATTATCCCTGGTTGGGTCAAGACCTTCGGCGATCAGGTATTTCATCATGTGGCGGTGCGCGTGGAAGACATCGAGCAGGCGATTGGACGGTTGAAGGCACAAGGGGTGGTCTTTGCCGGTCAGGTCATCGGCGCCCACGGTGGCCAGTTACGGCAAATCTTCACGGCCCCTGAAATGATCGACGGTCAGCCTTTCTCCGTATTGGAACTCACCGAGCGCCACCGCGGGTATCAGGGGTTCTCACCTCCACAGGCAGACAGCCTGATGAAATCGACCGTCAATCGAACCTGACATCTTTTCCATCCGTATCCCGCCAGTGGCCCGCCCCATTGACAAAGACATGTTTTATCCCCAAGCTTTTTCGCCTCGCTTTAAGAGCCCACGCAAAAGCCGCTGCATATTTTCCCTGGCCCTCTCTCGACGCTGACGTTGGCGCTCGACCATGCGTCCGGCGACAAATGCGGCCCGCGCGCTGGTCGATTGCTTGAGGAAGGCCCGGATATGCGCTTCAGCTTGAAGGGCATCTTGGTGCAGACCTAAGACGTCCTGCACGGCGCGGGCTTTGGTGATGAAGCGTGTGGCCGGTTTGCCGACCGTCGGTTCCGCGAGTTCGGCGGCATAGCGGGCCCGTTTGGTGTTGATCCTGGTCGCGTGGATTGTGGCAGTGTTGGGGGCGTGACCGGCCTGGCGAATCGCGTTCCGCAACTTTGTGAACTCCTGCGTGGCGAGGTCGCGCAACGTCACGGTGGATTCGACCACAGTCGGATTGTGCGCCGCTTGCTGGAGCCGCCTGATGAGGTCAAGATACCGTGCGCTCTTCAGTTCGTTCAGCGTGACTTCCTGGACATTGATCCGCTGGGCTTCCAGATGGGCGATGAATTGTGCCAGAGGCCGGCGGTCTCGTGCATCCAGCGTGGCAGATTCCTCACGGAAATAGGCCAGTTGCACGTCAAGATCGCGGGCCGGTCCCAACAGTTGGCCGAGCCAGCGCAACTCATCCCGCAACGAGTCTGCCCATTCAGGAACGAGCAGGGGTCTGGCGGCGCGCAGGACGGCGCGCAATTGTCTCGTGGCCACACGCATTTGGTGCAGGCTTTCAGCCTCCCTTCCGAGCCTGGCGCCAGGGTCATGCGCCAGCAGCCACCGGACATGACGTGCGAGGGCCCACTTCACATGAGCCATCACCGGCGCATCCGATGCCGGCGGCGGCTCAGGACCGGGAGCCACCAAAGAAAGCGCGCGAAACAACTTGGGGCGTCCGTCATGATCGCAGGCTCCCGCTCGACGGAGTTGCCGTTCGAGGTCGGGCAGCGTGCTGTTCTTCCCGTTCACCTGTTCGATTTCGAGTTCTCGAAAGCGCTGAAATACCGCTCCGTTCTTCATGACGGACACGTGGTCGAGCGTAACGTCTGCGACAGGGGCATGGTCCATGTGCACGCGAACGCCTGATCGCCAGACCCGCAAGGCCGCCACCGGCACGAGCCGCCGCCGCCGTCCGAGATGGAGAAAGAGCAGATCGCGGAACGTGGTCGGGGGAATCGGCCGGCGATCAACCAGCTCAATTTCCTGCCGATCCTTCATCAGAGGGAGTTTCAGTTGCCAGGCCTGTTTCCCTCGTGCGACTCGATGGCGGAGGGTGATTCCCGCGTAGGCCAGGTTGTACTGGGAGGTGTCGTAGTAGGTCGAGGTCAGCAGGCGTCGTGGGAGCAGGGTGCCGGGGAGCTCGGGCAGGCGGAAATGGTCATCGATCGCCAGTTTGATTTCATGCTCGACCGTTGATTGTACAGCCGGGTTGACAGCAACAGGATCTGGCGAGTTCGAGGAAGGCTTGTTGGCACGAGCCATCGCAGTCTCCTTACGTGATCTGTAAATGTCGCAGATGGAAGGGGAGGGAAGCAATCCCTAGAGCAGGCGGATAAGCCAATCGGCTTGAGACAGCGACAGCACAAACTGGGTATCGTATGTGAGTGTGGGCGGCAGCTTGGCAGGAATGAACGCCGAATAACCTTTAGCATCATGCGTGAGTGTTCTTCTCTTGTCCCAGACGTACAGATTATCGAAGTTCTGCTATGCCGAAATGGTTTTTCCGCAGCCTGTTAGGCGTCCGGATGACTTTGCCCGGCTCGGGGCTCGGAGGCGGAGAAAGGTTTCATCTTCGTTTTCGCAGGAGAACGAAGGGGGGCTTCAAGTCGATGGTGGAGGGCCAATAAAGAGGGCTCGACCTGTACGGCAACGCATGTGTCTCGCCAGAAAATCGACGGGGTTGCGCGGTGGCCTTTGACGAAGGGTGGTGTCTTCGGATTTGAAAAGTCCTACAGAGTACGGATCCCCCGCGCCCCGCCAGAAGCGAATTAGACCAAATAACTACGCCCTCTGGGTAGGCTCGATTGGATCGTCAGGCGGTTCCTGTGGGGCCCACAGACAGCATCTTCTCCGCCCACAACCGCTTGAATTGGTGGATATCTTTACGGAGGGTCGTGTCACGCGACGTGTCGAGTGGCTCGTCACCAGTCTTAGCGGCCTCGAGCCGATCGCGCCACCCATACAGCAACCGCCGAGGGATTCCCAATTCCTCGCCAGCGCGACCAGGTTGTACACTGCTTCAAGCGCTCGACGGCCATCCGCCGGAACTCGTTCGAATACCGTCCCACTCGTTTCTTGGCCACGTGCAGCCTTCCTGTCTGCAAAGTGCGCCATTCCTACCAGTCTCAATCTAAGGGGTCAGTCCACTGTCCACGAAGTAGCCGACGCCGATAATCACCCCCGAAGGCGTGGCGGTACTCCCCTGGTTCTTGACCGTGGCGGTGAAGCTCCCGTTGGCATAGGAGCGCATGGTCACGACCACGTCAGGGAAGGCTCGTGGTGGTCGTGGTTGCGCTTAAGTTCGCGCCGAAGGCGAAGCGCTGCCCATCGGGGAAATCCGCATCGGTAAGGCCGGCCACACCGCCGTGATAGTCGTACTTGTAGGTGTTGCTCCAGAAATTGCGGTTGCCTCCCACGTAGGCCGCAAAGGGCAAGGCTGGGTCCCAGCTTCCAACCGGTGGTCCATCTGACGTCACAATCGTGCCTCCGGGGAGGTTGGCGTAGAAGGCTTGGCGTTCGCCTCCCTCGCGACCCATCCAGAGAAGGTTGTGATGGACCTCGTAGCCCCAGCTGGCATTATCGAGGTAGACCCCATAGCCGCGGGTCCCCACCTGCAGGTCATCGTGTATGACATTCTTGGCGATCTCGGTGCCGCCGCCATCGGTGCCGTGCGTGTAGAAAAGACCGCAATCCATGGTGAGGATGTTCGCGTTGTAGAGTTCGTTGTTGACGATCCGGATTTTCCGGTAGGGGGTCGGGAGCCCGTAATGCAGGGGGGGCGTGAGCGCTCTCCCCGTGGCAAACATGTAGGCGACGTCGCGCTGTATATGGATCGAGGCCTTTCCAGAGTTGTACACAGTGTTGAAGCTGATCTCATGTCCGCCGCGATCGTCGAGGGGAACTTCAATCGACGGATCGGGACTGATTTCGATAGGGGCATAAAAACTGCCTCCATAGCCGATATCGTGGATGATGTTGTTGGTGACGAGATGATCCCGCCCGGTGAGCCAGACGCCGGCGCCTGCGCTGTAAGCGATGATCGAGTTCTTAACGGTGTTATACCGGCCACCGATGTAGATGCCGGCTCCAATGCTCGATTGAGGATTTGAAATGGTTGCGCTCTGGGGGCGGTTGAACTGGTTGATGTAGGAGAACTTGGCGCCGTCGATCGTGCAATTCCATGCGTTCAACATAGTCAGTCCGGCGGAGACGACCTCCAGATTCCGGATGGTGATGTACGACTTTCCCGTTAGATCAAAGGCGAGCTGCCGCGCCTTGGCTTCGATGGTGATTGAATTGGGGTCCTGACCCTGCGGCGTCCGGAGATAGAGAGTTCCATTCTGCCTGACCCATTCCCCCGGCTCGTCTAAGGCCGCAAGAACGCCCGAGATATAGCCGCGTCCAAATTCTGGCAGCCAGGAGTACTCGGTGTTGTACCATTTGCCCAGGTTTATGGGCGTCACAGTGAGGATGCCCGAAGCCGAATTGGTGATGTCGGCCGCGTGAAACTGATAGCTCTGATAGTGCGTACCGAGGTAAAGCCCGCCACTCCACATGCCCGGAGCCTGGCCGTTCAAAAGCCCGCTCGTGACTCGATCAGTCGTGCCGACCGGGACATGGAAGTCCCCCCTGGGGGGCCAGACCGAACCGAGGAGCGGCACGGGATATTCCAAACCGGGCGAGGCCGTATTGGGAAACCTGGCTTCGGGCTGCACCACGCCGGCCATGAAAACCTGATCCTTCCCCTGGCCCATGCTCCAGGGCATGGGCGTTTTATAAATGCTCCCTTGATGCGAAGTAAAGCCCGAGACGATATTGGCTCCCGAGATGATGACGCGCTCGTCGGGGTAAGCATCGAAGGTGATGGGCGCGCCGGACGCGCCGGAATTGGCTGGCGTGACAGTCTCGCGGTAAGTTCCGCCACGGATGAGGCATGTATCCCCAGGGCTCATCACGCTCGCCGCCTTTTGGATTGTGCGAAAAGGCAGACCCAGCGTGCCCATGTTGGAGTCGTTGCCGGCCGTGGAGACATAATAGGTAGCGGCTTGAGCCGCAGGCGCACTTGCCAGCATGAGAGTAATTACCAAGCACACAGGTAAAACCAGGCACCCAAGAGGGATTCTTGATGTTCTGAAAGGAAAACGAATGAAACGCATGTATGTAATCCTCCCGAATGATTGCGTTCAGATATCTGCCTATTATCTTTTTCGCGTATCACTAAAAAATTAAAAGTATCGCACATTTTAGCTGATTTTTATGGAGTTAACTTATTGGGAGTTTATTTTCCGGTGAATCCAGCGGCTTAATGACCGAAACGTTGTGATAAAAATATTAAGCCAGAAAAGCCTTTACGAAATTTCTATATGGATCGTTCAGGCGTCGCTGACAGCGGTGTTGTGCCCCATTTGAAATTTTGGCAGGGAGAATGAGCCATGGGGCCTGCGGGAAACTCAGCGAAATCTGTTCAAAACGATCGTGAGGAAAGACAGCAGGGAACCTTCGAGAAAAGGCTCAGGCTGGCGGTACCCAGACTTCCCCTTGGACCGAATCTTCGAAGACGCCAGAATTCTCTGCAGAATGGATCGTCAACCAGGAAAAACAAGCTGTCCGGAAATTAAGTGGGACAGTATACGTTCAAGCAGGTGTGGACATCTACAAGGTCCAGCGGTTGCTCGGGCACAAATCGCCGGTCATGACGCAACGTTATGCCCATTATTACCCGGAAAGCTTGCGGGATAGGGTGGAAATCTTGGATCGGCTGGCAGGCGTTAACACAAATTTAGCACAGCCGGGGGGATTACCGACAGTGCTGCAGCATGTAAGTGCTTGAAGAATTTGGTGGGCCGTGTAGGGGTCGAACCTACGGCCCGCTGATTAAGAGTCAGCTGCTCTACCAACTGAGCTAACGGCCCACCGGGTATGTGTGTGGCGGATATCTGTGTGCGGCTGCTGTCCCTTGCTTGTTTGCTGGTGCGCCTGACAGGATTTGAACCTGTGGCCCTCAGCTCCGGAGGCTGATGCTCTATCCAGCTGAGCTACAGGCGCTCCCGCAACCAAGGCCGGTGACAGTAGCACAGGATTTTAGCCTCTGTCTAGCCCGCAAACCGTAATGCTCAATGTGCAATGTTGAATGTTCAATTGAACATCGAGAATTACGCATTGAACATTCCTTGGAAACACGAGATACACTCCACGAGGAGCGCGCGCTCGGGCGATTTCGTCACGAACCCTCGTGAATAACGCGGGTTAAGAACCCGTAGGGCAGAAATACCTCTTCTCCTGTTGATCCGGTGGCACGACGAAGGGCTTCCAGGGAGGCGGATTCCTCCTGCACTAAGTGATCTTCCTCTTCTCGGAATGCGGAGGGGAGCCGCAAGATCGGGATGAAGGTTTGGACCTCGCAGGCTCCATGGGCCAGACCGTGATCTTCCGTCGGGAGACCCATCGATCGGCAGACCAGGGGGCGGTGATAGTACACGCCACAGCGTCCGTCTTCTTCCAGCGCTGGACAGGGATGATGGTGAAACTCTGTGACCAACCGGTCGATCTCCCGATCGGACCACTTGTCGAGCAGATCGGTGTGGGTCAGTTGTGAGAAGGCGGCCTCCATCGCGGCAGTGTGCTTGATGGCACGCTGTTCGATGCGATGGCGGTGATCCGGCGGAAGGCCGGCGAGCCCCTGTTGAAGGGTGTGGACGTCGAGGAGGGTGATCGGAAAGGGGCCGATGCAACAGCTGGTGCAGCCGAGTCGGCAGGGAACTTCACCGAGCAGGGCGGCGGTTGCCCGTTGGAACCAGTGGTCCGTTTTTTGATACAGCGGAGCAGGGTTGGGCGGAGTGGGATCTAGGAGCCTGTCCGACATGGCGTTCGTGACGAGGCGAAGGAGGCGCGGCCAGATGCGAGGCCGCAGGCCAGGAAAAACCGGAGGTGCATTCGCTGGAATACATTGAGGATTTTTTCTGGCCGAGAACGACGCAGATGGTCGCGGATCATTCGCGGCAGTAGAAGGATCAATGTCAGACAGGCTCCTAACACGGCGGCTCATTCCACTTTGATGGAGAGATCGACGATGAGATCGCCTTGGGGTGAGTAGAAGCCCTGGTTATCGATCTGGACGATTCCGTTGCATTGGTCTTGGTAGAACTCCAAGATCCATCCGTTGAAGTCATAGCCTTCATCGGTCATCTCATTCTGGGCGAATCGAGTCGTGAGCACAAACCGCGCGCGCTCCACGTACTCGCGCGCGAGTCCTGCTTCGATATCGTCGTGAGCGGAGAGGAGTCCTAAGAACAGTTCCTTCTCTTTGTCGAACACGTCCTGATAGGAGCCTCGATCTCGGGCGCAAAACACCTGAATCGGTTTTCGGTTGCGATCATAACCGAGCGTCACCTGGACCCAAGCCCATTCATCCAACAAGGTGTCGTCCATGTCCGGCGGAGTAATTGGCGCCTGGCCACGTGACTTGAGAAATTCCAAGAGCAAGCGGAGCGGGGGGGAGTTCTCCTTCTGACAAAACACGCGAGAATACTGGTACTGTTCTGCCTGTGCAGCGTCGGCCGGTTTGGCGGTCGATGGCAGAATAGGTAGTTCTTTTGCCATGCTAGCGACTCGGGGGACGGTAATAGTGGCTCACGAATGCGATAGATGTCTGTACTGTACGCTGGCTGGTCTCGAAACTGCAAGAAGCCGGTGAAGGCGTTTCCCTACGCCTGGCCTGTGTTTTTCTGGTTGACAGCCTCGGAGCGCTTGGATAGACTCCCGCAGGTTTTCGCCGCTTCCAGCGACACGACTATGCGTTCATGAATATTTATTGAGTCTGAGCAGAGTCAAGAGGGGCGAGTTCACTGCATTTCACCATTCACCATCTTTGTTCTTTAAGGAGGTTGCTCGTATGGCTAAATCAATGACCAAGTCGCAGATCGCCGATTACCTGGCCCAGAAGACCGGGTTGACCAAGAAGGCATCCGTCCAGCTCATGGACGACTTTGCCTCCTTGGCATACAAGGAAGCGAAGAACGTCTTCGTGATACCTGGAATCGGGAAGCTCGTATTGGCGAACCGCAAGGCCCGCATGGGACGGAACCCACAAACCGGTGAGGCCATCAAGATCCCAGCCAAGCGTGTGGTCAAGTTCCGCGTGGCCAAAGCCGCCAAGGATGCGATCCTCGGGAAGAAGTAAGCGGAGATCGTCAGGGCAGATCGTACGTGACGCGCGTTCTTCCGGCTTCATTCACGCCGCATGAGGAACCATAGGGCCGGCTCCCCGAGAGGGGCGCCGGCCCTGTACTTTTGTGGCCTCTCGTTACATCGATGGACCGAGCCCGGTTCCACCCATGCCGTCGTGCCCCACCAGCCTGATCGCGTCGCCGTCCTGAACCAGTGAGTCCTCGCTGGCGATCTTCTTATTGATGGTCACCAACACTTTCTTTTCGCGAATGAGTTGGAGGAGATGGCGCAACTGAATGCCCTGCCGCTGGATCACTCGGCGGACGGACATGGGGGACGGAACTTCACAGGCGAGGTCCCGTTCACCATCGGCGGTTTGAAGTTGACCCATTAGCGAAATAGTAATCATGATCGGACACTCCTCACCTTCAGTCGTGACATCCGCCTGGGCGGCGGGAGCATTGTGCCCGTTGACTCCGTCCCGGTCGCCATCGATAATGCTCGGCCATGCCGTCGTTGGATATCCAGAATTCCGGGATGCCGGATTTGCAATTCGTCCTGTTCGTGTCGGCCCTCTGCACGGCTGATCTCACGACACTGAATGTGCCGTCGGAACTTCGAACCACCCTGTTCGACCGTTGTTGGACGCTCATCCATACCGAGGCGCCGCCGACTGATCCCAAGGAACGTGTGCTCGATCTTCGCGAGGGCACGGAATTAACGCTGGAAGCCTGTCTATCTACGATCCGCTCGTTACTGATAGACGCCGGCATTCGTACCCTCACCTGGGACCATCCGGTGAGTGAGCCGACCCACGAGAGCACGCCGGCCGCGAAACCGTTGATTGATCGGCTTGGGCAATTGTACCCCGATCCTCCTGAGATCGTCGATCCCGAAAACCCGGCGTCGGGTTAGCCGAGCGAGACAGACGAGAGGACGAAGAGGAGCATCGTGCGGGTCACGACAACCGATATCCCAGGCGTATTGCTGATTGAACCGGATGTCTTCCGCGATCCACGGGGGCTCTTTCTTGAGACGTACCACGCACGTCGGTACGCGGACGCCGGCATTCCCGGTCCCTTTGTTCAGGATAACTGTTCACAGTCCATGCGGGGCACGCTGCGCGGGCTCCATTATCAAGAGCCGCACGCCCAGGGGAAGCTCGTGATGGCGACAGACGGAGCCATTTACGATGTCGTGGTGGATATCCGAAAGGGGTCGCCGAGCTTTGGCCGGTGGTACGGAGTCGAGCTCTCGGCGGAGAATCGGCGCCAAGTCTATGTGCCGCCAGGTTGTGCTCATGGATTCTGCGTGACCAGCGACTGCGCCTCGTTCCTGTATAAGTGCACGGACTATTATGTGCCAAGCGACGAGCGGGGAATCATCTGGAACGATCCGGCCCTCGCCATTCCCTGGCCGGTTGCGACACCCATCTTGTCAGCCAAGGATCGCACCTACAAATCCTTGGCCGAGATGGAGTCGGAGTTGCCACGGTATCGACCGGTCGGATGACGAGCCCCAGTGATTCCACGAGGATGGCTTAGTAAATCACTGAGGGCATGGTGGTAAGATTCCCGGTGACGGCACGACTTCTCAGTGTAAGGAGGAGGACACAATGGGGAAAAGTTTAAAAGGGACCAAGAGCCACGACAATCTCAAGAGCGCATTTGCCAGCGAGTCCCAGGCCAATCGGCGCTATCTTTATTTCGCCCGGCGGGCGGATGTCGAGGGTTTCCCTGACATCGGAGGCTTGTTCCGCGATACGTCCGAGGCAGAAACTGGCCACGCGTTCGGAAACCTGGATTTCTTGAAGGAAGTCGGGGATCCAGCGACCGGGGTGCCGATCGGCAATACTGAAGCCAATCTAAAGTCGGCGATCGAAAGCGAAACCTACGAGTACACACAGATGTACCCTGGCATGGCCAAAACGGCTCGGGACGAGGGATTCGCTGAACTAGCTGAATGGTTCGAGACGCTCGCCAAGGCGGAGCGGTCCCATGCGAATCGCTTCACGAAGGGACTCGAT
>Ga0247727_10017769_pt1 | contig 11277 bp, 6 predicted proteins | sample WisWelCaveWW1625_FD_202498 | JGI IMG/M metagenome (GOLD analysis project Ga0247727, IMG submission 202498) | Biofilm microbial communities from Wishing Well Cave, Virginia, United States - WW16-25 | ecosystem: Environmental > Aquatic > Deep subsurface > Groundwater > Cave microbial mat | place...
CGGAGCGCTGCTCGGGATCGCGGGTGATGGTGCCGGGCCCCTCGGCCAAGAGGTCCTCGACCGGCTTGTCGCGCGGACCCTCGGGAGCCGCGCCGAGGCGTCGCGCGGGCGCGTAGCGCAGCTCCATCTCGCGCTGCGCCACAGATCCCTCGGCGAGCGACTCGGCCTCGAACGGGTAGTGCGAGATCGCCGCGTTCGGGTAGAGCGCGCGGATGTCGTCCGGGCGCCCGTCGACCCAGGCCTGCCACGAGGCCTTCCACACCGTGATCTCGACCGCGCGGCCGGCCTGACCCATCTGCGGATCGGGCACGTCGGCCTCGGTCGCTTGCGGGAGCTGGATCGCGCAGCCGTCCGGGAAGCGCGCGGCGCCCGGCGTGTCGTCGGCCGTCGGGTCGTCCCAGGCGAGGAGGAACGCGATCCGCTGACCGTCCGTCAGCGCGCGCACGCTCACGTTCGGCGTCGAGGGCACGAGCAGGCGCGGCTCGACCAGGTCTTGCAGGATCAGCTCGGCCCGGTAGGCCGGCGCGTTCTTCCATGCCGGATCGGCCGGGTCCTCCGGGAGTCGATCCGCGCGCAGAGCGTGGACCTCGGTCGCCGGTGCCTCGTGTTTCCCCCCGCAGGCAGCGGCGAGCACGAGAAGCGCGAACGATGCGATGCGTTTCATGGCTTCGTCCTCACGGGCAGTTGGTGCGCGTGACGCGCAGGACCGGGTCGTACGCCTGGATCACGCGCAGCGGCTCGCGCATCGGGACGCGCGCCAGTTCCTGGCCGTTCTCGGCGAGACCGAGCACGAACTCGCCCCGGCGGCGCCAGCGCGGCAGGATCAGCTCGGACGAGCCGAAGAGCTTGAGCAGTCCCACGAGGTCGAGATCGTCCTTGGCCTTGCGGTAGGTCTCGACCGCGGCGTCGGCGCCCGGACCGAACAGCATGCGCAGGTAGGGCAGCGGCACGTGCACGGGCGGGATGTAGTAGACGTTCGGCTCGAGGCCGAACTGCGGGAAGAGCGGCAGCGCGAGCTTCCGGACGTGCACGAGGTAGTCGATCGGGTTGTCCGCGTTCGCCCGGTCCGGCGTCGAGATCCAGCCGGCCATGCGAATCTTGCCGATGCAGTTCTCGAAGCACTGCGGGGCGATCCCCTGCTCGATCTTCGGGTAGCAGGCGATGCATTTCTCCGAGGTCCCGGTCATCGGGTTGTAGAACACCTTCTTGTACGGGCAGGCCTTGACGCACTCGCGGTAGCCGCGGCAGTGGTCCTGGTCGACGAGCACGATCCCGTCCTCCGGGCGCTTGTAGATCGAGCCGCGCGGGCAGGCGGCGAGGCAGCCCGGGTAGGTGCAGTGGTTGCAGATGCGGGCGAGGTAGAAGAACCACGCCTCGTGCGTGAAGGAGAAGTGCGCGCCGCGGTCCACGTTGCGCGTGCAGTCGTCCTCGCCGACGTTCGGGTGCGCGTAGTCGAGATCGTCGGGACGCCAGCCCAGGACGCGCTCGCCCGGCCCCGCGGCCTCGAACAGCGTCCGCCCGTCGTAGCGCGAGCCGGACCAGTTCTGTGCGCCGAGCTTCTCGAGCAGCGTCACGTCCCAGCCCAGCGGGTAGAACCCGTACGGCTTGGTCTCGACGTTGTTCCAGAGCATGTACTCCTGGCCGCGCCCCGAGGTCCAGGTCGTCTTGCAGGCCAGGGTGCAGGTCTGGCAGGCGATGCACTTGTTCGTGTCGAAGATCGCGGCGAACTGCCGCGTCGGCCGCGATTCCGGATACCAGTAGGACATCTCGCGGCCGATCTGCCAGTTGTGGACGCGTGCCATCAGCCTCGCCCTCCCTCGCCGTCCTTGCGGCCGGACGTCGCGACGAACCCGCCGTCGAGATAGGTCTTCATCGCCCCGGTCTCGTAGCCCGGGCGCAGGCCGCGTGCGGCCGGCCGCCACAGCCCCTTGCCGCCGATGCCGCCGGGTTCCGCGCGCGTGATCTTGACGATCGCCTCGCGCGGCGCGCCGGTCGGGCAGTGGACGTCGGGCAAGAAACCCTTGCCGATCGCCTGGCCGTAGAGGCCCTTGCGCACGAGCGAGTCGGTCATCCAGGTCGGCTTGAGCCAGCCGCGCGTCGCCGACTGGTGCGAGCCGCTGCGGAACATCGACTGGTAGCCGGAGCGCGGGTTCCGGGCCAGGCCGTCGGGCCTCGTCTCCGCGCCCTCGACCGAGCCCGGCGAGGCGCCGTACATGTTGAACCACATGCGCGTGACGCCGCGTGGCGTCCCGGGGTAGAACCGCGCGCGACACAACAGGCGCGCGAACTTGTAGTCCTTGGCGTTCTTCTGCCAGCCGCGGAACGGCCGGTCGGCGGGGTCCGAGTCGATCCACACGTAGTCGCCGTCGTCGACGCCCAGCTCGCGCGCGTCGGCCGGGTGGATGTCCACGTAGCCCTCGCCGACATACGGCATGCGCTTGTCGTGGCGGTACAGGTCGCCGAACGGGCCGAAGAGCACGGAGATCACGTCCACGTCCACGGGCAGCGTGTGGGTCCCGTGCCGGTACTTGGGCGTGTGGAAGATGAAGCGGTAGCCGTCCTTGGCCAGCGGGTGCTGGGACTGCTTCGTCTCCTGCCAGGTCCGCACGACGTTCCGTCCCTGGCGCACCTCGTTCGACAGGTCGCCCGGATCGACGCCGTAGTCCGCCGGCCCCGCCGGCCGGATCGCCTCGTGCGGCGGCGCGACGATGACGTTCGGCTCGTAGAACGTCGAGTCGATGGGCTCGCGGTGGACCGGCAGGTTCTCCCCGGCCTCGATGAACTCCGCTTCCTCGCGGTAGAATTCGAGCCGGCCGGTCTTCGTGTACCAGGGCACGGCCTCGGCGACCTGCTCGTAGCCCACGGCCTTGGGGTAGGTGCGGTTCATCAGGATCGCCGGGATGCCCTGCTTGGCCTTCTCCTCGAGCTCGAGCAGGCGGTAGCCCTTCGTGTTCGAGGAGTGGTCGAGGATGCGCTGCAGGTGCCCGTCGGTGCGCCCCTCGTCGACGAGCTTCCAGCAGTCGGCGAAACGCCGGTCGCCCGTGACCTCGGCCAGCTTGTGGCCGACGCGCGCCAGCACCTCGATGTCGCCGATCGTATCGAAAGCCCGGGCGAGCGGCGTCCGCGGGAACACGGTCAGGAACGGGTTCGTCACCGAGGCCGTCATGTCGGGATGCTTGAGCTCGGCCCAGGTGTCGACCGCGAACACCACGTCGGCCCACTCGCAGGAGCTCGACCACCACCAGTCCTGCACGGCGATCAGCTCGATCCGCGGCAGCACGTTGACCACGGTGTTGTAGTGCCACTTGACGTTGCCGAGGATCGAGTTGGCGTTCGAGAACCACATCGACTTCGTCGGGCAAGGCATGTGGCCCGCGCCGGTCAAGAGCTTGTGGCCGACGCGCAGCGGATGATCCTCGTGGTTGTAGTAGTGCGCGGACTCCGCTTTCCAGTACTGCTTGGGCCGCGCGGGCCGGCCCGGGTCGAGCTCGAGGTCGAACGGGTTCTCGTTGATGTACTGGCCGACGCCGTTGAACAGCGCGACGCGGTAGTTCCCGGCGTAGGAGCCGACGTTGCCGGTCAGGCGGCCGACGTTGCCGGTCAGAGCCGCGAGCAGGAACAGCGCGCGGTCCTTGTTGTCGTTGTTGAAGAACTGGTTCGGCCCCATTCCGATCGCGAACAGCGTGTGGCCGGGAACCTGGGCGATCGCCCGCGCCAGGGTCTCGACGGAGGAGGCGGGCGCCCAGGTCAGCTCCTCGACCGTCGCCGGATCGAAGTGCGCCGTGTACTCGCGCACCAGGTCGAACACCGTCCGACAGCGCACGCGCCCGCCGGTAGCGAGTGGAACCTCGACCTCGACCTCGAGTTGCGGGTCGCCGATCCCGGAGTCGGCGCCCACCCCGTCGCGGTCGACGGCGCGCGGCGCACCGGCCTTGCGATCCCACCACACGAAGTCGCCCCACTCCTTGCGCATCGTCTCGGTCACGATCTGCTTGGACTGCGCTCCCGGGGGCGGCTGCGGAGCGCCGTCCGGGAGCACTTCGGTCTTGCGCAGCGCGGCGAGGCCGGGTCCGAATACCTCCTCGGCGCGCAGGTACTGGAGCGTGTCCATCCGCACGAGCAGCGGCAGGTCGGTGAAGCGGCGCACGTAGTCGGCGTCGTAGAGCTTCTCGCGGAGGATCACCCCGGCGAGACCGAGCGCGAGCGCGGGCGTCGTCCCCGGACGCACCACGATCGCGTCGTCGGCCTTGGTCGACGTCGCCGAGTACTCGCAGGCGATCACGACCACGCGCGTGCCGGCGAGGCGCGCCTCGGTCAGCCAGTGCGCGTCGGGCATCTTGGTCGCGATCCAGTTCATGCCCCACACGACCACGATCTTCGCGTGCTCGACCGAGTTCAGGTCGAACTCGACCGTCTGCTGGCCGGTCACCATCGGGTGCCCCGGCGGGAGGTCGGTGTGCCAGGAGTAGTTGTCGAAGCCGCGGCCGCCGACGGCCTGATCCGGCCCGACGCCCCGCAGCTTGGCGTCGAGCAGGGCCATCGAGTTCGCCATCCTGTAGTGGCCGAAGACGCGCGTTACGCCGAGGAGCGGCATCCCGCCGCGGAACTTGAGGCACTGCGTGCCGGAGCCCTTCATTGCCTCGATCGTCTCGGGGTCGTACCCCTGGCCCGCGAGCCTCCGCGCGCCTTCCTCCCCGGTGTAGGTCCGGGCGATGTCGACGAGCGCCTTGGCCACGCATTCCGCCGCCTCGTCGTGGGTCACGCGCACCCACTCGTCACGCGCGCGGTTGAAGTACTCCCGGGGCGGCAGCCCGTCGGGCCCGCGCGGGAACCCGGCCTCGACCCAGCGCTTGAACCCCGCGCGCACGAGCGGATGACGCACGCGCCGGTCGCCGTAGAACCGGCGCGTGAGCGCGAGCCCCTTCTGGCACACGCGAGGGTCCCAGCGATGGCTCGAGCGATTGCCGAGCAGATCCGTGGCCTCGCCGTAGCGCATCGACGGCCCGATCCGCGTCACGACACCCGAGCGAACGTAGGCGTTGAGGATGCAGTTGTGCGTGTCGTTCGGCGCGCAGAGGAACGTGAACTTGGAGTCGTAGTGCCAGAGGTCGCGATAGACGCTCTCCCAGCCCCGGTCCGGATAGCTCGCGAGCGGGTTCTCGGGCAAATCGAGCCCCCACGCCTCCCGCGCCGACGCCGCGAAGACGCCGAGGCCCGAGGCCGCCATGAATTCGAGGAACGTGCGCCGCGACAGTCCGGTGTCTCTCATCGTGACGTCTCCTGCCAGCCTCTCAGGTGGGTGACGATCGATTCGATCTCGCTCGCAGACAGCGTGCTCCGCACGGGGGACGGAACGGAGAAGGCCGGCATGGTCGTTCCGCGACGACCGCGGCGAACCGTCTCCACGAGATACGTGTCGGTCGCGCTCTCGAGCAGCACGCGGTTCGCGAGCGCGGGGCCCTCGTTCCCCTGCCCGCGCGCGCCGTGGCAGCCCGCACAGTTGGCGGCGTAGAGCCGCGCGCCGAGCTCGGGCTCGCCCGCGGCCCAGTGCGGCAGGCGCGGGTCGGGTCCGGGCGCCACGCCGCCGCCGAGCCCGCGCACGAAGCCGACGAGCGTCTCGATCTCGCTCGGCCGCAAGCCGCCGGTCTTCTCGCCCCAGGCCGGCATGCGTCGCCCGGGCCGGCCGCGATGGATCGTCTGGCGCAGGAACTCGTCCGAAGCGAGCGCGAGGAAATCGGGATTGCCGATCGCCGGGAAGACCGGCATGCCCGCGTAGCGGATCCCCTGGCCCTGCGGCCCGTGACAGGCGGCGCAGAACGTCCCGTAGAGCGTCGCGCCGTTGACGGCGAACTCGCGCTCTTCGAAACGCACGGCGCGGATGCGGTCGCGCGGCCAGAACGCCTCGGGAAACTCGGGGCGCCGCAGCGACAGCAGATGGAACGTGAGCTGCTCGATCTGCCCCTCGGAGAGGCCGAGCGCGGGCATTGCGGAGCCGGGCACGACCTTCGCGGGCGCGCGGAAGTGCTCGGCGAACCAGCCCGAAAGCGCGCGCGCGCCGGGCACGTTCGAGAAGTCGAGCTGGCCCGGATCGCGCTGCCCGACGCGCGTGAGATCGGGGCCGTCGTCGCCGCCCACACCGCCGATGGCGTGGCAGCCGCGACAGCCGAGCGAGTGGAACAGCGCCTTGGCCTCGACGAGACCCGGCGCCCCCGCGCGCGAGTCGAGGAACTCGACGATCGCGGCGAGATCCTGCTCGGGCACGGGCGCGAACGAGTCCCGCCACGGGCCCGCCGCCGCCTCGCGCTGCGCGAGATGCTTCCCGTACCACCCGCGGTCGTGCTCCATCGCACCCACGCGAGAGAGGTCGGGGCCGGCCATGCCGCCCGTCCCCGCGGGACGCAGCGTTCCGCCGCGCGCGTCGAGCGAGTGGCAGGCCAGGCAGTCGTAGCGCTCGACGAGGTCGCGCCCGTGGCCGAGGATCGCCAGATTGGGCACCTCGAGGTGCGTGTGGCACGAGCCGCAGCCCGCGTAGGCGTAACGCCGCGGGATCTGCGGCTCGGGCCAGTGACGGACCGTGCCGTGGGCGTCGGCCTTGACCGTCGCGCGACCCTGGCCGCCGTGGCACACCGTGCAGCCGAAGCTCGACGGATCGTGCACGACGTCGAGGTGCGGCGCGAACGTGCGATGCCCGCGGAGTCCGGTCTCGCCGGGAGCCATGCCGACGTGACAGCTCACGCAGCGGTCGCTGACGTCGAACGCCGGGACCACGATCTGCCTGAGCTCGACCGCGAACGCCTCGCGCTGCTCGAGCGGTAGCGCGCGCCGGTACTCGCGCTGGAGCTGGCGCCACTCGTTCTGCACGTTCTCCGTGTAGGCGGCCCAGCCGAGGAACAGCAGCGTCCCCAGGCTGGTCCACAGCAGCAGGTGCTTGTTCGCGCGCATCGTCAGTGCCCCGGCCACTCGGCGGGCGACCAGAAGAACTCCCAGTTCGGTCCGCGGAAGTGCGTGCCGATCACGGTCAGCACGACAAAGCCGGCGAGGAAGCAAGTGAACAGGCCGAGCGCGCCGGCGCGCGTCGAGTCGTAGCGCCGGACGAGGAAGATCGAGTACGCGCCGTAGATCGCGGTCAACACCGTGCCCGGGTTGATCGCCGTGATCAGCAGCTGCGGCGCGTGGGGCCACCATTCGCGGATCCAGCCGAAGCGGATCGCGATCGCCTCGACGCCGAACACGGCCGCGAGGCCGAAGACCGCCGAGGCCAAGACGAGCCGCCGGCCGCCCGGCCCGCCGAACCACTGCCCGGTCCCGTCGGTCTCGCGGTCGAGGTACGGGATCAGCGCGAGGCCGATCACGACGATCGTCGGGATCCCGATCCCACCCATGAAGGCGGAGAAGGCGACCAGCTCCTGCAGGCCGAGGAAGTACCACGGGGCCTTGGCCGGATTCTCGGGGACCGCCGGGTTCGCCAGCTCCTTGAGCGGCGCGTCGAGGAACAGGGCCAGCAGGAGACACAGGAACGTCGTGACCATCAGGACCGCGAGCTCGGCGTAGAGCAGGTGCGGCATCGCCGGCACCGTCCCCTCGGGCCCGCGCCCCACCGCGGCCGTCTTCCCGCGCACGATCGCGGCGAGCTGGTAGGTCCGCTGCGGCGCCTCGCGGAACACCGGGTAGACGCCCTGCGTCGGGCCGAGCCGCAGCGCCGCGTCGTCAGGGCGCGTCAGGCCGCCGTCCTTGCGGATGCGCCAGAAGTGCACCGCGAGCAGGAGCGCGATCCCGAGCGGGAGGATCATCACGTGCAGCAGGTAGAAGCGGATCAGCGCCTCGGCTCCGACGGTGTCCGAGCCGAGGAGCAGGAGCTTCTGGAACCCCCCGGGATCGAACGAGCCGGTCATGGCGAGCGCGTCCGTCACCTCGCGCGGAGACTGGGCGATGTTCGCGCCGATCGTGATCGCCCAGTACGCGAGCTGGTCCCACGGCAAGAGGTAGCCCGTGAAGGCCAGCGCGAGCGTCACGACGAGCAGCAGCATCCCGATGACCCAGTTGAACTCGCGCGGGCGACGATAGGCCGCGGTGTAGAACGCGCGCGCCATGTGCAGGATCACCGTGACGACCATCACGTTCCCGGCCCAGCGGTGGATGTTGCGGATGAAGCGGCCGGTCGGGACGACGAAATGGATGTCCTTGATCGAGTCGTAGGCCACGTCCGGGTACGGCTTGTAATAGAACATCAGCAGCACGCCGGTCACGAGCGTCAGGCCGAGCGCCGCGAAGCTCGCGATGCCGAGCCCCCAGGTCGTGGCCCAGCGCAGCGACCAGCGGTGCGTGCGCGCCGGATGCAGGTGCAGGAACACGTTGCCGAAAACGAAGGTCGAGCGCGTGCGGTCGCTCGTCGGCGCGCCCGAGCGGAACATCGTCTCGACGAACCGCCGCGGCGCGGCGACGAGATTGCGCCCGAAGCGCACGAGCGCGGGCGCGGGCCCGGCGGTCGATTCCGCGCTCGCGCCGCTCATGCGAGATGCTCTCGCGTGCCGGCCGGCACCGCCTTGTCCTCGTCCACCGTCACGCCGCTGGCCGCGACCGTGACGCCGAGCCAGGACAGCGGCTTGGGCGCCGGCCCGCGCAGCACGGTCCCGTCGGCGGCGAAGCGCGAGCCGTGGCACGGGCAGTCGAAGCCGGTCGCCGAGGGCTTCACGATGCAGCCGAGGTGCGTGCAGATCATCGAGATCGCGTAGACGCCCTCGCGGTCGCGGAACAGGGCGACGCTGCGTCCCGGCGGGACGTACGGCGCGCCTTCCGCGAGCGATTCGGGCAGCGCCACGCGGAAGCGCTTCGAGGGCGAGGCGAGCACCGCGGCCTTGGGCAGGCGCAGCATGCCGACGAGCGCCACGCTCAGCGCCGCGCCCGCGGCGAGGAGCGCCGAGATCCCGAGGAAGTCCCGGCGTGGAATCGGCTCGGGGTCGAGCCGCGAGCGCTGGGACTCGGCCGAGCGTCCGGGTTGGGTCGTCATGGGTTCCTCCACGCCTTGGTGAACTGGACCCGTTCCATCGTGATCGCGTCGACGGGACAGCGGACCGCGCACAGCCCGCAGCGGATGCAGCGGTCCTCGTCCTTGAGGATCGCCGAGTGCGCCGAGAGGTCGACGTCGGCGCCGAGGGTGCCACGGACCGCGAGCGCGAGATCGGGCGTCGGCTCGAGCTCGGCGAGCGTCACGAGCGCGAGACACAGCGTCGGACAGACGTCCGCGCAACCGCCGCACAGCACGCAGCGCGTGCCGTCGAAGACGGGCGTGACGCCACAGTCGAGGCAGCGCGAGGCCTCGCGGCACGCGGCCCCCGCGTTGAGCCCGATCTCGACCTGCGCGCGTGGGTCGTCGAGCCGCGCCGCCGGCGAGAGCGTCGATATCTCGACGCGCCGCAGCGTTTCATAGCCGCGTTCGCGGAGGTACATCGGCAGGACGAGGTGTCCCTCGAGCGCCCCGAGTGCGATCTCGCGGCCGCACACGTGACGGTAGACCGAGCGTGCGGCGAGCTTGCCCGAGGCCACGGCGTGGATCAGGAGACGCGTTCCGTGCGCGAGGTCACCGGCGACGAACACCCCGGGCGCGGTCGTGCCGAGCGTCCCAGCGTCGACGCGCGGCCAGCCGGGGCGGGCCTCCTCGACGTCCTCGCCGCCATCGCTCAGGAACGACAGATCGGTCGCCTGGCCGGTGGCGAGGAGCACCGTGTCGCACGGGACCGTCTGCCGCTCGGCGTCGTCGAACTCGGGAGCGAAGCGCCGCTCGGCGTCGTAGACGCGCAGGCAGCGCCGGAGCACGACACCGACGACGGCACCCCCGCCGTCGCGTCCGATCTCGACCGGGCCCCAGCCGTTCAGGCGCTCGACCCCCTCTTCGTCGCCCTCGACGATCTCGACCGTATCGGCCGGCATCTCCTCGAGCGTCTCGAGCGAGGCGAGCCAGGCCCGGCGCGTCGTGGGCAGGCGCGCCGCCGTGCGCGCCGCGTCGTAGGCCGCCTGGCGCACGACGGTCCGTGCGACGTCGTAGGCCACGTTGCCGCCGCCGATGACGAGCACGCGCTCGCCGAGATCGAGCGCTTCGCCGAGCGCGACCGCGCGCAGGAAGTCCACGCCGCCGTAGACGCGCGGGCCCCGCTCGCCGGGGAGGCCGAGCGACCGGGCGCGCTTCGCGCCGACCGCGATCACGACTGCGGCGTGTCGCGCCCGCAGCTCGCGCAGCGTCACGTCGCGGCCGACCGTGACGCCGCAGCGGATCTCGACCCCCAGCGCCTCGATCGTCGCGACCTCGCGCCGAATCAGCTCGCGCGGTAGTCGGTACTCGGGAACCCCGACCCACAGCATCCCGGCCGGCACGGGCTCCGCCTCGTACACGACCGGACGGAACCCCAGCAGAGCCAGGTCGTGCGCGCAGGAGAGACCCGCGGGGCCCGCGCCGAGAATCGCGACGGACTCGCCGCGGGCCGGCTCGATGGCGCCGCGGGCCGCGGCCCGCAGGAGCGCCGCCATCTCCTCCGCGTCGGCGCAGACCTCGGGCACGTAGCTCCGGGCCGCGTCGAGAACGTCCGCAGGGGGGCGCGCCTCGACGCCCGCGGTCTCGCAGGCGAAGCGCTTGAGCGCGCGAATCGCGATTGGCCGGTCGGGCCCGACGAACTGCCCGTCGCTCGTGGTGCGCGGGATGCGCCCGCGGCGGCACGCCGCCTCGCACGGCGCGCCGCAGATCCGCCCGCAGATCGAGGCGAAGGGGTTCGGTCCGCGCGCGATGAGATAGGCCTCTTCGAAGCGCCCGTCGGCGATCGCGCGCACGTACCCGCGCGCATCGGTGCGCACCGGGCACGCGTCCTGACAGGAGATGAGGCGCTGATGGTAGCCCTCGTCGGGCACCGCGACGCGCAGCAGCGGCGCGCCGCTCACCGGATCACCTGCGTGAGGTCACGAACCTTGACCTCCGTGAGCATCGCCTGGCGAACTTCACGGATCTGCTCCCAGTAGCCGTGAAGCGGACAGGGCTTGTCGGGATCGCACGCGTCGAGGCCGAAAGCACATCCCGTTTCCCCCTGTGGATCCGTGCCCTCGAAGATCGCCAGGATGTCGCGGATCGGTCGGTCGAGCACCTCGGGGCGCAACCGGAATCCGCCGCCACGACCCTTCTCGGCCTCGACGATGCCCTGCTTCCGCAGCTGGTTGAGGATCTTCGAGAGGTAGTTCGCCGGAACGCCCGTGCGCGCCGCGAGCTCGTCTCCGGGCACGCGTCCCCGCTGATCG
>Ga0247727_10017770_pt1 | contig 11276 bp, 8 predicted proteins | sample WisWelCaveWW1625_FD_202498 | JGI IMG/M metagenome (GOLD analysis project Ga0247727, IMG submission 202498) | Biofilm microbial communities from Wishing Well Cave, Virginia, United States - WW16-25 | ecosystem: Environmental > Aquatic > Deep subsurface > Groundwater > Cave microbial mat | place...
GGGCGCTCACACGTGTGGTGGCGCAGTTCTTCCAGACGGTGGGCGCGGGCCGCATCCGCGCGGCCTGGCTCGAGGCGGAGACCGCCGAGGCGACGCGCCGCATCGTGGTGGTCGTGATCTGGGTGTTCGCGCTCACCGCAGCCTTCCCCTTCATCCCCGGCTCGGGCAGCGACGCCTTCCGCGGCGTCGGCGTGCTCGCGGGCTTGATGCTCTCGCTCGGCTCGGCGGGCATCGTGAACCAGGCCATGAGCGGTCTGGTGGTGGTGTACTCGCGCGCATTCCGCGAGGGCGACTACGTGAAGATCGGTGACGTCGAGGGCACGGTGGTCCGGCGCGGCTCGCTCTCCACCAAGATCCGGAACGTGCGCAACGAGGAGGTCACGCTGCCGAACGGCGTGGTGATCACGGCGCCGACGATCAACTACACGCGCCTCGCGAGCGACGGCGGCGCGCTGCTCAGCGCCACCGTCACGATCGGCTACGACGCGCCTTGGCGGCAGGTGCACGCCATGCTCGAGCTGGCCGCGAGCCGCAGCGCGGGGCTGCGCAAGGCACCCGCGCCCTACGTGGTGCAGCGCGCGCTCTCGGACTTCTACGTCGAGTACCAGCTCGTCGCGGTTGCGGAGCGCTCGCAGGACCGTCCGCTCGCGCTCTCGCGCCTGCACGCCGAGATCCAGGACGCCTTCAACGAGCAAGGGGTGCAGATCAGGTCGCCGCACTTCAGGGGCCAGCCCGACGCCCCCGTGCTGGTGCCGCCGGAGCGCTGGCACGCGCCGCCGGCGCCGAAGCCCTGAGGTAGGATGCGCAGCCGAGGAGGCCTCTATGAAGCGGCGTGAGTTCGTCGCGGGGATCGGAGTCGCGGGCGGCCTCGCGGCGCTGCCGTGGCAGGGCTTGCTCGCTGACGCCGCGCACGCGCAGGGCCAGCCCAGCGGAGTGCCGCTGCTCGGGCCCGAGAGCCGCAAGGCCTGGGCCGAGCTGATGGCGCTCGTCGCCGAGGCCGAGCGCCGCACCTTGTCGGCGGAGTGGAACGTGCGCTCGCCGCAAGAGGTGATCGACGGCCACCGCGTGCTGCTGCACCTGCTCGCCGCGAGCATCGACCTCTACCTCGAGGGCGACCCCGAGCGACCCTGGTTCGTGCCGATGCCGTCACCGACGCGGAAGTACCTCGGCGACAACCCCGACGCGCACTACTTCTTCACGGTGCTGCGCGGCGACCGCCGCTTCCGGATCCGCGGCCAGCTGGCCGGGGCCGTCTACACCTCCTTCACCTTCCAGTCCGCGGACGAGACCGGCGCGGCGGGCGGCATCACCGCGGCACGCAATCACACCCAGTTCGACGCCCTGCCGGACGGCAGCTACGAGCTGGAGATCGGGCCCGGCGCGAGCGGCAGGAACGGCGTGCCGCTCGACGCGAAGACGGTCTCGGTCACGACGCGCCACTACTTCGAGAACGAGCTCTCGGTGCAGCTCGATCCGAGCGTGCGCCTGCAGCTCTCGATCGAGCCGCTCGATCCGGTCGGCCCGGTCCCGGCCCGGAGCGACGCCGAGAGCGCGCGCCGCATGCGTGCGGCCGCCGGCTTCTTCCGCCAGAGCACGCTCGACATGCCTCCGCGCGATCCGACGCAGCAGCCCGAGTGGGTCTCCACCGTCCCGAACCAGCTCGGCACACCCGCGCTGCAGGGCGGCCGCACCGACGTCTCGGCCTGGGGCGCGGTGGACAACGCGTACAGCATGGGACCGTACCTGCTGAAGCCCGACGAGGCGCTCGTGATGACGGGCCGGCTGCCGAAGTGCGCCTTCGCGAACGTCGTGCTCTGGAATCGCTGGATGGCGAGCTTCGAGTACCGCGGCCAGCGGATCTCGCTCAACCGCAAGCAGATGAAGCTCGCGCCGGATGGCAGCTATCGCATCGTGATCGCCGAGCGCGAGCCGGGCGTGCCGAACTGGCTCGCTACCGAGGGGCGGCCCTTCGGCACCATCTTCTGGCGTTTCCAGCTGCCCGAGGAGGCGCCCGGGCGGCCGCTCACCCAGCTGCTGGCGCTCGCCGACGTGGCGAAGGGGTAGGTGGCCAAGGAGCTCGTGCTCGTGGGCGGCGGCCACGCCCACGTGCAGCTGATCCGGCGCTGGCGCATGCAGCCGCTCGCCGGAGTAAAGCTCACGGTCGTGCTGGATCGGCCCGAGGCCGTCTACTCGGGCATGGTGCCCGGCTTCGTCGCCGGCGATTACGACACGGCGGAGTGCGAGATCGACGTCGTGCCGCTCGCGCGGCGCGCGGGCGCAAGCGTGGTGCTGGCGGCTGCGACGGCTGTGGATCCCAGGGCAAGGACGATCTCGCTCGCAGGCCGGCCCGCGCTGCCCTACGACGTCGCGAGCCTCGACGTGGGCGGGACGGTGCGCGGCCTCGACCTGCCCGGCGTGCGCGAGCACGCGCTCGCCACACGACCGATTCGCGACTTCGTGGACGGACTCGACGCCGCGCTCGCAGCGGCGCGTGCGCGGCGCGGGGCCGCTCTGCTGCGCGTGGTGGTGGTCGGCGGAGGCGCGGCTGGCGTCGAGCTGGCGTTCACGCTCGATGCAAAGCTGCGCGGGCAGGGCGTGGCCGCCGGCTTCGTGCTCGTGTCCGACGCCGAGGCGCTGCTCCCCGGCGCGTCGCGGCAGCTCGTGCGCGCAGCCGCGGCCGAGGCGGCGCGCCGCGGCATCCAGCTGCGACTCGGCCTGCGCGTCTCCCGTGTGGAAGCCGACGCCGTGTGCTTCGTGGGGGAGCCCGACGCCGAGCCGGCGGATCTCGTGCTCTGGGCGACGGGCGCGGCGCCGACCGCGCTGCTGGCCGACGTGGCGGCGCCGAAGGATGCGTCGGGCTTCCTGCGCGTCTCTGACACCTTCCAGTGTCTCGAGGGCGAGGACCTGTTCGCCGCGGGCGATTGCGCCTCGCTCGACGGGCACGAGCTGCCGAAGGCGGGCGTCTATGCGGTGCGCGCAGGACCGATCCTCGACGCGAACCTGCGGGCGCGGCTCGCGGGCGGCGCGCTCCAGCGCTACCGGCCACAGCGCGACTTCCTGGTGCTCTTGAATCTCGGCGACGGGCGCGCGCTCGGCGGCAAGTGGAGCGTCGCCGCGTCGGGCCGCGCGGTGTGGCGGCTCAAGGATGCGATCGACCGCCGCTTCGTGGCGCGCTTCTCCGTGCGCGAGCTGGCGCCGATGTCGGCCGAGCCGATGCAGTGCGGCGGCTGCGCCGCGAAGCTGGGTGCGGACGCACTGGCGCGTGCGCTGCGCGCGCTGCCCGCGGCGCCGCCCGACCCCGCCGTGCTCGTGGGCCTCGACCGCCCCGACGACGCCGCCGCGCTGCGCACCCGCTCGGGCGACGTGCTGATCGCGACCGTGGACGGCTTTCGCGCCTTCGCGGACGACCCGTGGCTGGTGGGTCGCGTCGCCGCGGTGAACGCCGTCTCCGACGTCTACGCGAAGGGCGGAACGCCACGACATGCGCTGGCGTGGGTCACGTTGCCCGAGAGCGCTGGGCGCCGCGCCGAGTCAGTGCTCGCGCAGGTGATGGCGGGGGTGCGCGCCGCGCTCGACCCGCTCGGCGTCTCGCTCGTTGGCGGGCACACGACGACGGGGATGGAGCTGCAGGTGGGGCTCGCCGTCACCGGTGAGCTGGCGCCGGGCGAGGCGCTGCTCGGCCTCGCTGGCCTCGCGCCCGGGGACCGCTTGATCCTGACGAAGGCGCTCGGCACGGGCGTGCTGCTGGCTGCCGACATGCAAGGCAGGGCGAGCGGCGCCGAGGTGCAGGCGACGCACGCTTCGCTGCTGCGCGCGAACGACGCGGCGGCGCGCGTGGCGCGGCGCTTCGGCGCGCGCGCCTGCACGGACGTCTCGGGCTTCGGCATTGCCCTGCACCTCGGCGCGCTGCTGCGCGCGAGCGCGGTCGGCGCCCGCCTCGATGCGGCTGCGCTGCCGGCGCTGCCCGGCACGCGCGAGGGGATCGCGCGCGGGCTGCGCTCCACGTTCCATGCGCAGAATGTCGCCGCGGCCGCAGCGCTGTGCGATGCGTTCGCGCTCGAAGCGAAGCCCGACGGCGCGCTGCTGTTCGATCCGCAGACCTCGGGTGGGCTGCTGTTCGGCGTGGCGGCCGAGCGCGCGGATGCAGCGGTGGTTGCGCTGCACGAGGCCGGCGACCTCAGCGCCGCAGTGATCGGGCGCGTTGTCGCTGAGCCGGTGCGAATCGAGCTGTGATCTCAGCGTTCGACCGTCAGCCCCTGCTCCCGCCAGCCGCTCATGTCGCCGCTGAGGTGTCGCACCGTGAAGCCGGCGTCGCGCAGCACGGCGGCGGCCTTCGCGGCTCGCGGCCCGCGCTCGCAGTAGACGACGACCTCGCGCGTCGGGTCGAGCTCGCCGAGGCGGGCTGAGACCTGGTCGTACTCGACGTTCCGCGCGCCCGGTACGTGGCCGCCCGCGAACTCCTCGGCGCTGCGCACGTCGAGCACGAGCGGCGCGTTCGCCTGGCCGACGAAGGCGAGGACTTCCTGCGACGAGATCTCGCTGGTCGCGGGAGCGCCGACTCCGCCGCAGGCGAGAAGGGCGGCGAGCAGCAGCCAACAACTTGACAACTTGACGAACGTCCCCGCTCGGGCTGCGGCGGTCACGCGCGTCGCGCCTCGGCTTTGGCGGTGTGCTCGCTGATCGCGCCGACCAGCGTCGGCCAGGCGCCCTCGGGCAGGTCGTGGCCCATGCCTTCGATCACGAGCAGCTCGGCGCCGGGGATCGAGCGCGCGGTGTCCTGCCCGCCTTCGAGCGGCACCAGCGGATCGGCGGCACCGTGGATCACGAGCGTCGGTGTGCTCACGCTGCGCAGCTTCTCGGCGCGGCTGCCGTGCGCGACGACCGCGGCGAGCTGGCGCGCGATTCCTGCGGGATAAAAGGAGCGATCGTAGAGCCGGCCGGCGCGCGCGCGGATCTTCGCCTCGTCGAAGGGGAAGCCCGGGCTGCCGATCGTGCGCCACGTGCGCACCGCGGCGTCGAGGCTGCCGGCGCGATCCGTGGGCGGCGGCGTCAAGAGGACTGCCATCGCCTCGGGCTTGGCCGGCGGGACGCTCGAACTGCCCGTGGTGGACATGATCGAGGTCAGGCTGCGCAGGCGGCGGCCGTGCCGGATCGCGACGGTCTGCGCGATCATGCCGCCCATCGAGGCGCCGCACAGGTGCACGCTGTCGAGGCCGAGCGCGTCGAGCAGGCCCGCGGCGTCGTCGGCCATGTCGTCGAGCGTGTAGGGCGCGGCCGGCGTCTTGCCTGCGGCGCTCTGCTGCATCAGCTCGATCACGTTCGGGATGCCCGCCGCGTCGAACTTCGTCGAGAGACCGACGTCGCGGTTGTCGAAGCGCACCACGTAGTGGCCACGCGCGGCGAGCGCTTCGCAGAAGCCCTCGTCCCACATGATCATCTGCCCGCCGAGGCCCATCACGAGGACCAGCGGCCGGCCCGAGGGCTTGCCGAAGCTGTCGTACTCGATGTCGATGCCGTTCGCGCGTACCCGTGCCATCAGATCACCACTCCCTTCTCGAAGAGCGCCTTGCGCTCGTGGTCGTTCTTGCCGAGCTCGCGCAGCACCTCGTCGCTGTGCTGGCCGAGGCTCGGCGCCATCCAACGCGGCTGCGAAGGCGTGCCGTGAAAGTCCGCCGGCGAGTTGGGGAAGAGCGTCGTACCGTCGCCGTCCGGCACCTCGACGAAGCCGCCCGCCGCGCGCACCTGCGGGTCCGCCATCACCTCTTCGAGGTTCTGGACCGGCGACCACCAGAAGTTCTCGGTGGCGTCGAAGACCGGCTTCCACTCCGCGAGCGGCTTCGTGGCGAACACGGCGTCGAGCTCCGTGATCAGCGCGGCCGCGTTCTTCGCGCGCTCGGCGGGGGTCGCGAAGCGCGGGTCGGTGAGCCACTCGCCGTGGCCGACGGCGCGCGCGAGCGGCGGCCAGTGACGCTCGCCCTCGAGGCCGACGATCCAGAACCAGCGGCCGTCTTGGTCTGCGTAGACGTTGATGCACGGGTTGCCCATCGTCTTGCGATTCCCGACCGCCAGCCCGACGCCGAAGCGCAGCGCAGTCGCGAGGTCGAACGACAGCGTGTAGACGCCCTGGCGGAGCAGCGAGGTCGTGACCAGCTGGCCCTTGCCCGAGCGCTCGCGCTGGAAGAGTGCGGCCGAGATCGCGCCGGCCGCGGCAAGGCCGGTGCCGTGATCGCCCATGCCGCCGCGCTGGAAGGGCGGGTGCCCGCCCGGCTGCGTGAGCATGTGCGCGATGCCGGAGCGCGCCCAGAAGCCCGCGATGTCGTAGGCGGCCTTGTCGGCGTCCGGGCCTTCGCGCCCGTAGCCAGTGATCTCGCCGTAGACGAGGCGCGGGTTCCGCGCGAGCAGGCTCGCCGGATCGAAGCCGAGGCGCGCGAGGCCCGCGGGTCTGACGTTGGTGAGGAACACGTCGGCGCGATCGATCAGCTCGAGGCCGAGGGCGCGGCCCTCGGGCCGGGTCAGGTCGAGGCCGATCGAGCGCTTGCTGCGGTTGTCCATCTCGAAGGGCGGGTTGAACGGAAGATCGCCGCCGAGCATGCGCTGAAACAGCCGCGCCGGGTCGCCGATGCCGGGCGGCTCGATCTTGATCACGTCCGCGCCCCAGTCGCCGAGAATGCCGCCCGCCGCCGGGCCCGCGATCCACACGCCCAGCTCGACGACGCGCACTCCCGCCAGCGGTCCCATGAGTGGGGACGTTCGTTGACTTGTTGACCCGTTGCAACTCGACGTTCCCCGCAACGAATCAACAAGTCAACGAACGTCCCCGCGGTTGCGGTTCGGTAGCCTCCGCCCGGTGCGCGTCGTCGTCCACGAGGAATCCTTCCCCGAGCGGCCCGCCTTCGACACGGCCGTGTCGCGCGCGCTGCTGCTGGCGGTGGGCGAGGGACGCTCGCCCGCGGCGCTGCGGCTCTACGACCCGGGCGACGTGGTGGCCTTCTCCCTGCTCGACCGCGTGCAGCCGGGCTTTCGCGACGCGGTGGACGAAGCCCGCGCGCACGGCTTCGACGCGGTGCTGCGCCTCGCGGGCGGCCGCGCTGCCGTCTTCACGCGCGAGACGCTCGGCTTCGCCTGGTGCGTCCCCGACCCCGAGCCGCGCGCGCACATCGGCGAGCGCTTCGACGAGACCGCCGGGGTCGTGGCCGCTGCGCTGCGCCGCCTCGGCGCCGACGCGCGAGTGGGCGCGGTGCCCGGCGAGTACTGCCCCGGCGACCACAGCGTGAACGCGCGCGGCAAAGTCAAGCTTGCAGGACTAGGCCAGCGCATCGTGCGCGGCGCCGCGCACGTGGGCGGTGTGATCGTGCTCGGCGGCAGCGCGCGCATCCGCGACGTGCTCGCGCCCGTCTACGCGCGCATGGGCTTCGCGTGGGATCCGGCGACGGTGGCCTCGCTCGAGGACGAGGTCGGCCCGGTCCCCCGTGCGGCCGTGATCGATGCGCTGCTCGGGGAGCTCGGGATGCGCCACGAGATCGCGCACGCGCCTCTCGCGCCCGGGCTGCTCGCCACGGCGGAGGCTGGTGAGCGCGACCACCGACTCGCCTGAGCGGGGTCGGTCCCGTCGCCGTCCCTCTCGTCGCGGCGCCGGTCAGCGGCTCCGGCGGCGTCTTGCACACAGCAAGAGAGGCATCAGCCAGATCAGCTCGATTCCGATCCCGCAGCTCGTAGGCGGAGGTACAGCTTCCCGGTCCTGCCAGGGCTGGCTGCACTGCGGGTCGAGTCCGTCGAGGTCGCCGGGCGGCCCGTTCACCGACACCCCGCCGTCGTAGTCGGTGCCGGTCTGCCCGTCGTTGTTCGCGCCGTCCTGGCACTGCGGGTTCTCCTTCAGCGAGGTCGGGTACCGGCAGCCGGGGTCGGCGGGGTAGTCGATGAACACGTCCGTGTCGTCGTTCGCAGCGTTGTCGCAAGGGAGCGAAGAGGAGCCCAGGGCGCGCTCGGAGGCGTCGCTCGCGCCCGCGCAGCCCGCGTCGGCGGGGAAGTCCACGAGTCCGTCGCCGTCGTTGTCGAAGCCGTCTCCGCACACGGGGGCGCCGAGGTAAACGAAGGCTGCCCCGTTGCCGTTCGCGTAAGCCTCTGCGCCGACGATCACATCGGAGCCGCCGTCGCCGTTCACGTCGCCGGCTCCCGCAAGGCTCGCGCCGAACAGCGCGCCGGCCTGGTCCACCTCGAGCTGCGCAGCGGCCGTGGTCGTGATCCCGGTGGCGCTGCCGAGGAACACGAAGGCCGCCCCTTCGCCGGTCTCTCCGTGGCTGAAGCCTTCTGCGCCGACGATCACGTCGTCGTAGCCGTCGCCGTTCACGTCGCCGGCTCCCGCGGAGCGGCCCATCAACGCGCCGGCCTGGTCCGACTCGAGCCGGACGACACCAGTGCTGGCGGGCGTGCTGTCGGGGATTCCGGCGGCGCTACCGAGGAAGACGAAAGCCGCCCCTTCGTTGACTTGTCCGTCGTCGTACTCCTCTGCGCCGACGATCACGTCGTCGTAGCCGTCGCCGTTCACGTCGCCGGCTCCCGCGACGCTGCCGCCCAGGAACGCGCCGGCCTGATCCGACTCGATCCGGGTGGCGGCTGTGTCGGGGTTGCCGTCGGAGATTCCGGCGGCGCTCCCGAGGAACAGGAAGGCCGCTCCGTCGCCGCTCGTTGCGGCGTAGGTCTCTGCGCCGACGATCACATCGTCGTAGCCGTCGCCGTTCACGTCACCGGCTCCCGCGGCGCTCGCGCCCATCAACGCGTTGGCCAGGTCCGACTCGAGCCGGGCGGCGGCCGTGCTGGGCGAGCCGTCGGCGACCCCGGCGGCGCTGCCGAGGAACACGAAGGCCGCCCCGTCGCCGTTCGATCCGGCATAGGCTTCTGCGCCGACGATCACATCGTCGTAGCCGTCGCCGTTCACGTCACCGGCTCCCGCGACGCTCCCGCCCATCAACGCAGCGGCGTCGTTCGACTCGAGCTGGGCGACGCCCGCGCTGGCGGGCGTGCTGTCGGCGATTCCGACGGCGCTGCCGAGGAACACGAAGGCGGCCCCTTCGCTGTTCTGTCCGGCGGAGTATTCCTCTGCGCCGACGATCACATCGTCGTAGCCGTCGCCGTTCACGTCGCCGGCTCCCGCGACGCTCGCGCCCATCAACGCACCGCCGTCGTCCGACTCGAGCTGGGCAACGTTCGCGCTGGCGGGTGTACTGTCGGGGATCCCGGCGGCGCTGCCGAGGAAGACGAAGGCCGCCCCCTCGGAGTTCTGCCCGGCATCGTACGCTTCCGCGCCGACGATCACGTCGTCGTAGCCGTCGCCGTTCACGTCGCCGGCTCCCGCGACGCTCGCGCCCAGCAACGCGTTGGCCTGGTCGGAGTCGAGCTGGGTGTCCGCCGTCGCCGTGAGCAGCGGGTCGATGCGGATGGGATAGGCGGCGCCGCCGTCCTCGATGACGAGGCGAAGGCGCCCCGCGCTCGGCAGCTCGAGGCGCGCGGCGAGCAGCGTGCCCGCTGCGTCCGAGGCCTGGAGGTCGCCGTAGCGGAGCTTCCTCTGCGTGCGCGTCTCGAACAGCACGGTGTTGCCCCGCAGCCGCGCTCGAGCGCCGGCGACCGAGAGCTCCAGCACGAGCGGCCCCTCGCCCGCGGGTCGCTCCGCGAGCGTGAAGCCCTGTTCGAGACCTTCCGCCGAGTTCACGTACCACTCGAGCATGCCGGGTCGGCGGATCTCCACGCGATTCCCGTACGCCGTCAGCTCCTCGCCGGGAGCGGACAGCGCGAGCGCCTCGCCGCGTCCCATCGCAGCGAGCGAGAGACGCAGCAGCTCGGGGCTCCCGGCCGCGCTGCGGTCGTGCAGGCGGATCCCGTTCCCCTCGAAGTGCGCCCGCAGGTTGTGGCGGCGGTTCGGAGCCTGGAGACCCGTGCCGTCCTCGCTCGCCTGGTACTCCCGCTCGGCCAGCTGGTGCTGTGCACTCACCCACCAGGCTGCGCGCGAGCCTGCCGGAGCGAGTTCGTCCCGGTCGCCCGTGAAGAGCAGAGCCGTGCAAGCGATCAGCGGGCCGAAGCAGTGCGCGAGTCGAGCGGCGGGTCGGGTCGGCATCGGAGATTCCTCTCCAGCAGCTCACCCCGCCGCTCTCCAGCGTGGACCAGTTGCGCGAGGAATGCCAGGACAGAGCAACGTGCCGATCCAGATCGCTCCGGTCGTGGGCGGATGCGTCACGAAAGCGCGGACGAGGCGCTCCCAACAAGACGCGGGTGCTCGCGCTGGTCGAGCGGCGGGAGCCGGCCGCCTACGGGTCGCTACGCGCGCTTCTCGAGCTTGCGGATCACCGGCGGCTCGCCAGTCGAGCCCTTGTCCACGCCGACGAACAGGAACTGCGACAGCGGGTCGTCCGGCTCCGGGCGCATGCGGCGCGGCAGGGCAGGCCCCATCGCGGTGAGGCCGCCGTCCACCACCAGCGACTCACCCGTCACGAAGGCGGCGTCGTCGCCGGCGAGAAAGAGCGCGGCACCCGCGATGTTCTCGCCGGTGCCGGCCTCGGGCCACGGCTGCAGGCCTTCGAGCCGGCGCTTCACCTGCTCGGGGTTACCGCGGTGCAGCAGCGGCGTCAGGATCCCGCCCGGGCAGATCGCGTTCACGCGGATGCGATGCTCGGCCAGCTCGACGACGCGCACTCCCGCCAGCGGTCCCATGCAGCTCCTGAGTGGGGACGTTCGTTGACTTGTTGACCCGTTGCAACTCGACGTTCCCCGCAACGAATCAACAAGTCAACGAACGTCCGCGCGGTTGCGGTTCGGTAGCCTCGGCGTGTGCGCATCGTGGTCCACGAGGAATCCTTCCCCGAGCGGCCCGCCTTCGACACGGCCGTGTCGCGCGCGCTGCTGCTGGCGGTGGGCGAGGGACGCTCGCCCGCGGCGCTGCGGCTCTACGACCCGGGCGACGTGGTGGCCTTCTCCCTGCTCGACCGCGTGCAGCCGGGCTTTCGCGAGGCGGTGGCCGCCGCACGCGCGCACGGCTTCGGCGCGGTGCTGCGCCTCGCGGGCGGCCGCGCTGCCGTCTTCACGCGCGAGACGCTCGGCTTCGCCTGGTGCGTCCCCGACCCCGAGCCGCGCGCGCACATCGGCGCGCGCTTCGACGAGATCTCCGGCGTCGTGGCCGCGGCACTGCGCCGCCTCGGCGTGGACGCGCGGGTGGGCGCGGTGCCCGGCGAGTACTGCCCGGGCGACCACAGCGTGAACGCGCGTGGCAAGGTCAAGCTCGTAGGACT
>Ga0247727_10017771_pt1 | contig 11276 bp, 9 predicted proteins | sample WisWelCaveWW1625_FD_202498 | JGI IMG/M metagenome (GOLD analysis project Ga0247727, IMG submission 202498) | Biofilm microbial communities from Wishing Well Cave, Virginia, United States - WW16-25 | ecosystem: Environmental > Aquatic > Deep subsurface > Groundwater > Cave microbial mat | place...
GGAGATGCCCAACACGCAGCCCCCAACGCTGACACAAACATTGTTGGAAGAAAAATATCAGCGGGCGTCACAGGTTTCCACTGCGAACTATTCCTTTTTCATGGGAGCCGCCAACGACAACTACGATGAAGTGATGAAAACCGATTTGAAGAACGTGTGCGGCTTGAAAATATTCATGGGCTCGTCAACCGGAAACATGCTGGTGGACGATGAAAATGCTTTGGAAAAGTTTTTTGAAAATTTCCCCGGCTTGATTGCCACGCACTGCGAAGATGAAAACACGATTCGAAAAAATTCAGACGAGTTCAGGAAAAAATACGGTGAAGATGTTCCCGTGAAGTTTCATCCACACATCCGCAGCGAGGAGGCTTGCTGGCTTTCATCATCCAAAGCAGTCGCGCTTGCGAAAAAAAAAGGAACCAGGCTGCATATCCTGCACATCTCCACGGAAAAAGAGCTTCAGCTTTTCAGCAACCGCCTGCCGCTGCATGAAAAGAAAATCACCGCTGAAGCCTGCATTCATCACTTGTGGTTCAGCGAAAAAGATTATGGTCGGGAAGGAAAACTTATCAAGTGGAATCCGGCAATAAAAACTTCAAAAGACCAGGATGCAATTTTCAACGCAGTGCTGAATGATACCATTGACGTGGTTGCAACCGACCATGCACCGCACACGCTGGAGGAAAAACAGCGCCCTTATTTTCAAGCTCCGTCAGGAGGTCCTCTGGTGCAGCATTCATTGGTTGCGATGCTTGAATTTCATCATCAGAAAAAAATCAGCCTTGAAAAAATTGCAGAGAAAATGGCTCACAGCCCGGCTCTGCTTTTCCGAATTCGCGAAAGAGGATTTATCCGCGAAGGCTATTGGGCTGATTTGGTTTTAGCCGATTTGAACGACCCGTGGGAAGTGAGCCGCGAAAACATTCTTTACAAATGCCGCTGGTCGCCTTTCCTGCGACAGATTTTTCATTCACGAGTCACCCACACTTTTGTTAACGGGCATCTGGCTTATGAGAGCGGCAAAATCAATGAAACCGTGATGGGGAAAAGACTTGAATTCGCAGTTTAGATTTGCATTGCCTTATTGCCTAAATTTAGGTTGTACAAAACCTTATGAGAACTACTCTTTTTCTTCTAATCCTCTTGAGTTGTTGCTCATCCGCTTTTTCTAAATCCATTGAAGCCTTCGTCAAAAACAGCGTTTTCTATTCTCCTGAAGCAGGAACTTACGTTGAAACCGACATCCTCATTACCGGACCGAGCATCAATTATGTAAAAAATGAAACAGGAAAATTTATCGGTACCGTTGAAATCACGCTGTTGTTCAAAAAAGTGAATGAAGTGATGGCTTTTGACAAGTACCTGCTTCACAGCATCGAATTGGACGACACCTCGGGCATGAGCCTGATTGACAAAAAAAGATTTCTCCTTCTTGGTGGCGCTTACACGCTTGAGGCAACTTTCAAAGACATCAACAACGCTGCCCCTTCCTATACTTATACGGAGCCTTTGATTGTTGATTTTGACGCTGACAAAGTCATCCTGTCGGACATCATGCTGATTGATATCTACAAGCAGTCCGATGAAAAAACCATTTACGAACGAAACGGCTATCACCTGTCACCCTACGTGCTCAACTTTTATCCGGAGAACATCAATAAGCTGATTTTTTACGCAGAGGTTTACAACTGTGACAAATTGCAGGATGATAAATGCCTCGCGGTTGTTTCCGTAAAAAAATTCAAGGAAAATAACGTGGCGGGCGACCTTTATTCCTATCAGAAAATTCCCGCCAGCCCCGTCAATGTTTTGTTTTCTGAATTAGACATTTCAAATCTTCTCACAGGCAACTACAACCTGGTGATAGAGGTTCGGAGTAAAAACAATGAACTGCTCGCCATCAAACAGCTTTTTTTCCAGAGATACAAAAAGCCGGAGGCGGAAAATCTGGAAGACCTTTCAAGACTTATCGTTGAAAACACTTTTGTAGAACCACTTTCACTTGACGCGCTCGACTTCCATTTGCGCTCGGTGATTCCCATTGCTAACATCAGCGAAGCAAAAAAAATAAAGGAGCTTGTAAAAAGCTGGAATGAAAATGCGATGAAGCAGAATCTGCTTTTTTTCTGGCTTACGCGGAATGCAAACGACCCGCGCGCTGAATGGGGAAAATACCAGGCTGAAGTGAAGAAGGTGAATGACAATTACGGCACTCCATTGGAATATGGTTTTCAGACCGACCGGGGAAGAGTGTACCTGCAATACGGTCCTCCCACTGAAATTCTTTCATCGGGGCACGAGCCGGGCGCGCTGCCTTACGAGGTCTGGCAATACAACGAGTTTGAAAAGGGGCAAACCAACGTGAAGTTTGTTTTTTATAATCCCGACCTCGTTTCCAATAACTACCTTCTTCTTCACTCGAACGCCAACGGGGAAATTAAAAATGAGCAATGGCAAAGAGTAGTGCATGAACAGTTCTCAGGAGGTGAAACTCCGCTTGACCCCGGCTCACCCGTAAGAGACCACTACGGCTCAAAAGCCAAACAATTTTACAACGAGGAATGACCGGGCGGCTTGCTTTCTATTGCACAATGGCATTGGTCTATCCGCTCTCGCTTTTGCCTTTTTCCTTGCTTTATGTTATATCTGACGTCTTTTTTTTTCTGGTTTACCATGTACCCGGCTTCAGGAAAAAAATTGTATTGACCAATCTCAGGAATTCTTTTCCCGAAAAATCCGAAGCGGAAATCAGGGCGATTGCAAAAAGATTTTATCGCAACCTGTGCGACATTGTCATCGAGAACATCAAGATGGTAAGCATTTCGAAAGAGGAAGTTTCAAAGCGCTGCGTGATAAAACACCGGGAGATTCTTGATGACTATTTCAGGCAGGGCAAAAGCGTGGTGGCGACTATCGGTCATTGCGGAAACTGGGAGCTGGCAGGGCTTGCCACCAGCCTTGCCGTGAGGCATCACTCCATCGCGTTTTACCGGACTTTAAAAAATTCATACTTCGACCATTTCGCACGAAAGCTGCGGTCAAAATTCGGGATGACGCTGCTGCCGCATACCCAAGTCCGCCAAATGCTGAAGGAACACGGCAAGCAGCCGCAACTGTACATTTTCATCACCGACCAAACCCCGTCAAACACCATTACCAGCTACTGGACCACATTTCTGAAACAGGATACGCCCATCTACAAGGGAGCCGAAAAAATGGCGAAGATGACGGGACTGCCGGTGGTTTACGGGGATATTCAAAGATTAAGAAGAGGGTATTATTCGATTGATGTTTCATTGCTGACCGATGATTCTGTTTCATCAAAAGAAGGCGGGATAACGGAGCTTCACACAAGGGTATTGGAAAAATCCATAATTCTGCAACCAGACAATTGGCTTTGGTCGCATCGCAGGTGGAAGAGAAAGAGACCGGAAACTTGAAATCGGAAATCGGAAATTTGAAATCGGAAAAATCCTATGCACTCCCCTACTGTTGCTGTTGTGATTCTTTCATGGAACGGAAAAAAATTCCTTGAGCAGTTCATTCCACCGCTTTTAAAAACGACTTATCCTAACGCAACATTCCATGTTGCAGACAATGCCTCCACGGATGATTCGGTGCAGTTCATCGAGTCGAATTTCCCATCGGTAAAAATCATCAGGATTGAAAAAAATAAAGGCTTCGCGGAAGGATACAATATAGCGCTGAATCAAGTGCAGGCAGATTATTGCGTGTTGCTGAATCAGGATGTGGAAGTGACGCCCGGATGGATTGAGCCGGTGATTGCCCTGATGGAAAAAGAAAAAAGGATTGCAGCCTGCCAGCCGAAGCTTCTCGCTTTTCATAACAAGGAATTATTTGAATACGCAGGTGCGGCTGGCGGTTTTTTGGACAAACACGGTTACTCCTTTTGCCGCGGAAGGTTTTTTCAAAGCGCTGAAAAGGACACCGGTCAATATAATTCTGAAAGCGAAATAGTCTGGGCATCGGGAGCATGTCTGTTCATCCGGTCAAATATCTATCATAACATGGGCGGGCTGGATGCCGGTTTCTTTGCGCACTTTGAAGAGATTGATTTGTGCTGGCGGATCAAGAATGCAGGTTATTCTATTTGGTATTGTCCTGATTCGGTAGTGTATCACGTGGGAGGGGGAAGTCTTCCGCAGGGCAATCCGAAAAAAACTTATCTCAACTTCCGCAACAACCTCAGCGCGCTGGTGAAAAATCTTCCTGCCGGTGAAGTTTTTACAACCACTTTAATCCGCATCGCGCTGGATATCATCTCCGCTTACAAGCTGCTGTTCTCCGGCAAGTGGCAGGATTTTTTCGCAATCATGAAAGCGCATTTTCACGTACTGAAAACATTGCCGCAGATTTTGACAAAAAGAAAACTGGCGTGGCAGCTTGTTGAAAAGAACAAAATATCTTCTCCCAACCTGAAAGGTTTTTATAAAGGAAGCATCATTTGGGATTACTTCATCAGGAATATCAGAAAATTCAGCGAGCTGCCGAAGGATAAGTTTAGAGTTTAGAGTTTGGAGGAGTGTGCGACAAACTTGATAGGCGCGTAGGCTTCTCCCCCTCTTAGTGGGAGACACAGAGGGGTAATTTTTGATGATGTGATTAACCTTTATTGAACTACCCCTTTGTATCCCGCGTTAGTCGGGACGCCATCGCTCAAAGTCAATCTGGATTTTTGATGAATTTTGATTTGTCGTACACTCGTTTGAAGTCAGGCAAGTGTCAGTTATTAAGTTCAAGAAGGCACTCCACTGCAAACCGGTATCCATCCAGCCCCAGCCCGGAAATAGAGCCTTTGCATTTTGGAGCAAGAAGTGACTGATGCCTGAACTTCTCGCGAGCTTTTGGATTGGTAATGTGCACTTCAATTACCGGAGTTTTTATTGAAGCAACCGCATCAGCCAACGCAACCGAGGTGTGCGTGTAGCCCCCCGCGTTCAGGATGATGCCGTCATAGCTGAATCCCACCTCGTGCAGCCTGTTGATAAGCTCGCCTTCCATATTGGTTTGAAAATATTCCAGCTTCACTTTCGGAAATTCTGATTTCAGCTTTTTAAAGAAATCCTCAAATGAAACCTTTCCATAAATGTGCGGCTCTCTTTTCCCCAACAAATTCAGATTCGGTCCGTTGATAATGACAATCTTCATGTGGCGGTTTGATGGTAATATTGGTTGGATAACATTTCAGGGCAAGTTTACGGTTTTCGGTTTACTGTTTTCTGTTCGTTCAATTTAACTGTAAACTGGAAACTGAAAACAGAAAACTGTTTCATTGGACTGGCAGAGCACCATCAAAGGCTTCAAATCTTACCTTCAATTGGAACGTTCGCTTTCTGTGAATTCCGTTCAGGCATACCTGCATGACATCAAGCTGCTGGTGAGTTTTCTCGATGAAAAAAAGCGCAGCCTTACACCCGAACAAATCAGGCTGGAGCACTTGCAGGAGTTTTTGGTTTGGGTGAATGAAAAAAAAGTGAAAGACCGCTCGCAGGCGCGCGTAATTTCAGGCATCCGCGCCTTTTATAAATACTTGCTGATGGAGGACATCCTCAATGACGACCCGACACAACTTTTGGAAGGTCCTAAACTAAGCCGCAAGCTGCCGGATGTGCTGAGCCTTGATGAAATCAACCGGATGAATAATGCCATTGACCTCAGCACGCCAGAAGGCGCGCGCAACAAAGCGATGCTTGAAACGCTTTACAGTTGCGGCTTGCGCGTGTCCGAATTGGTGAACCTGAAAATATCCAGTCTGTTCCTCGATTTGGAATTCATCAAAGTGCTGGGCAAGGGTGATAAAGAGCGATTAGTGCCCATCGGAAAAGATGCGGTGAAATACATCACCATCTACAAGCAGGAAGTGCGCCCTCACATTCCGGTTAAAAAAGGAAGCAATGACGTCCTGTTCCTCAACCGCAGGGGAGGCAAACTCTCGAGAGTGTATGTTTTCATGCTAATCAAGCAGCTTGCAAAAGATGCCGGCATCAAAAAGAAAATCAGCCCGCACACCTTCCGCCATTCATTCGCAACACATTTGGTGGAAGGGGGCGCCAACCTGCGTGCCGTGCAGGAAATGCTGGGGCACGCGTCCATCACCACCACCGAAATCTACACCCACCTCGACAGGGAATATTTGCGCGATACCATTTTAAGGTTTCATCCGAGGTCACAGGAAGTGAAGTAGGCAGGAGTAGTTTCGAGTTGCGAGTTTACGGGTTGCGGGTTAAAGTCGTGGGTCACGGGTCTGTGAGTCGCGGGTCTATTTCAGTCTGCTCGTTCAAGCTTGGCGCGTTGGCATTGCGCGCGCGGGATAACCGGCTCACCTTGATGCTCCCGGTCAAAGGCTCTGCATGTTCTTTACGGATAAGGTGGTAAGAGGTTGGGTATAAGGCAACTTCCCTTCTGAAAATACCTTAAAATAATGCGAAAACCCAAGCCAGGTAACGGGAAACTCAGACTCAAGTACGGATAACCCAGACCAAGTTATTGAAAACCCACACCAAGTTTTCGACAACCCAGACCAAGTTATCGAAAACCCAGACCAAGTTATCGAAAACCCAGACCAGGTTTTGGGAAAACCCAGACCAAGTTATCGAAAACCCAGACCAAGTTATGGATAACCCAGACCAAGTTATGGATAACCCAGACCAAGTTATGGATAACCAAGACTGGGTTATGGATAATTGAGACTACTTTTTGGAGCCCCACGTAATAGGGCGCATGAATCGAGGCGCATGCAACAGAAGATAACGGTGAAGATGGGACTATTGTAACAACTTGGGGGATAGCTAATTTTACCTTCACCCATGCGCCTCCCTCCGTTACCGCAAGCAGGCTCGCCCGCGCCTTTCGCCAGCATCTTTGGTCACAAGAGCCCCCTGTGGCGAAGTCTTGTGACAACTTGGGGAATTGATTAGTTTTAATACAATGAAAGGGAAATTTTTCGTTTTATATATTCTGCAAGAAAAGTGAAAGCTTTAAATATTTCTGTTACAATTCTATTACTCCTCTTTTCTAAATTAGTTTTAGGACAAGAATTGAAAATCATTTGTCCATCTGATTGGCAAGGTGAAGCGGATAAGCCAATTTTTTCGACAGGAAAAAATTATTACGGAATATATTTGAAGAATTATGGTTATAGTTCTCAGATAAGAAGATTTATTGGAAAAGATACTCTAATAGACGATCCTGCATTAGGACCATATAAAAGCGTTTTAATGAGCGAAACTCCCATGCCTGAATTTATAATTTCCGGCTTGGAAATCATGGACACATTAATTCCTGGCAGACACTTTGGAGATGAGATGCTCTATCCAGCCGAGACAGTTGGTCTTTACATAGACTGGAAGACTTACCTTTTATATGCAAAAGGAAATGTTATTGAATCTAACGAACTACTTCCTTTTTCTGAAATTCAAAACTATCGGGTAATCTTACAAGAAAATTCTTATGATACCTTAACGCGGCTTACTACTAAAAGAGAACAATTACTTTATGAAATGAATCTTAAGGTGTGGCCGGACGCAACTTATATAGGTGGCGTTTACCTAAGATGGATTGGAGACATAAACAGTGATGGGAAATTAGATATTTTAATGAAGATTCAAAGTCATTTCGCGTGCTATGATATTGTATTTCTATTGTCTAATAAACTTTCAGATAAATTGATTGAGGAAGTTGCCAGGTATACTGTTTGCTGCTGTTAGTAATACCCCCTAACATGGCGCAAGAATCGAGGCAGTCCCGAGTACTCGGGACGGAGACTTTGAGTTATCGCCCTGCAAGGCACAACCTGCAGGAACAGAGTAGTTAATTTTACCTGGTAGAAAGAAAAATCATAAATCAAACATCACCATGAAAAAATTCAGCTCACTATTAGTTTTTCCGCTTACAATTTTTATTTCCTTTGCACAAAACATAAGCCTGAACAACAAAGGTCTGTTCATTAATGATGTTAGTATTTCGGAAAGCTGGCAACTGAGCGTTTGCAAAAGCGTACTTGGAGAACCCGAGCGCACCCATAAAAAAGCCTATATCTATAGCTACGACAATAAAGGAATAGAAGTATTTGAGGGCTCGGTTAAAAAAAAGGCGACCGGCAAGCTAAGCGAAATACAGTTCCATTTTAGTGTGAGCGACACGTCTGCCTATGCCCCCAAAGGACTTTTTTCGGGTAAGTTTACCATCAATGAAGTCACAGTAAGCAAAGCCACGAGCTACAACGAATTGCTGCCGCTTTTAAAGGATTGGGAGAAAACAAAGACCTATTCTCTGCACAACTTCAAATATGTCAGCTCATTTATTTACATCTACTTTCGGTTCAATGATGCTGAAACCGAACTGAAGAAGATAAGCATAGGAATCATAAATAAATTACCCCACGCCCTCGCGTCCCCGCGAGTGTGCGCTATTCTGCGGCATCCTGCCGATTTGATTTTCATTAAACGCGTTGACAGCCAGAGGCTTCATGATAGCTCATCCCGCCATGCGGGACCAGAGTCGAGCGAGAGCAGATGATTTACGGGCGCGCAAAAAAGACCTGAATCTTGCCTTTTTGTTTTTAGATTTATGCCGTTGTATGAAGCCCCCGCGCGGTTGTCGCAAGTGTTTCCGTCAGGAGCCCCGCCAAAAGCGGGGTGACTAATCAGATAATTTCCGCCACTTCAATATCCGCACATTTGAAGTGTCCTTTTGGACATTTAGCATAACCATGCAGCCCGCAGGGACGGCAATCAAGTTTGATTTTTATCTCTGCAATCTTCGATTGGTCTGACAAGGGAGTGAACCCGAATTCAGGAACCGTTGAGCAGTACACCGCAGTGACGGGCGCATTCACTGCTGAAGCAAGATGCTGCGGAGCGGAATCATTCACATAATTCATCTGCGCGCCTTTCATCAGCGCTGCTGACTTCAGCAGGCTGAGTACTCCTGCCAGGTTGATTACTTTTTTATTGCTTGCCGCATCTTTAATCTCCTCACACGCTTCATAATCCTCCTTTCCGCCAATCAGGTAAACGGAAGTATGTTCGTCAAACCGGTTAATCAACTCCGTCCATTTCTTTGGAGGGAGCTGCTTGGTGAACCACACGGAGGTCGGAGCGATGCATACATAGCTGCCGGTGGCTTTTGCCGAATTAAAATCCTGTTTTGAAGGATATATCCTGGGTTTCACGAAGCAATCGTCAGTCAGCTCCCGGATTAACGAGAGGTTTCTGTCAACTTCATGCACGGGATTTTCTTTGCTGCCGATGACGTGCCTGATTTTCCGCGTAAAGAAAAGCGACAACGGATTTTTATCAAACCCGATAATCATCCCGGCATTTGAAAATGCAGCCAGCAAACCACTTGAGAAGAATCGTTGCACGCAAATGACAAGGTCGTATCGTCCTTCCCGGATTTTCTTTAGCATGGAAAAAAGGTTCGGGTATTTCCCCTTTTTCTTGTCCCAAACCAACACGTCATTCAAATGAGGATTGTTCGCAAGAATGCTTTCGTTCCCCTTCCGCAAAAGAAAGTCAATTTTTGCCGTGTGATAAAACGAATGAAGTTTTTCGATGAGCGGTGTTGCCAGAATCACATCGCCAATAAATGCAGTTTGTATAATCAGGATTTTTTTCAAACGGGATTAAAGATAGACTGCGTGAGATAAACGAAACTAAATAACGTCATGGTGAGGGAATAACAGCCTGAGCGAAAGCTATTCCCGAAGCAATCCTGTCTTTCGCCAATTCATGTGTCCAAGTTATCCCACGCGCAATGCCATCGCGCAAAACTCGCAACTCGAAACACCCGTAACTCGAAAACTAAAGACTCGTGACTCACAGACCCGTGACTCGCGACTTTAATTCGCAACGAATTCAGGAAGTAAAGTAATACTCACTTTCTCCTCAGATAATACTCCGTCTGCAAATCAACATACCCGTAATCAATCATCAGCGTGTCGCCTTTGATGTAAAGCATTCCGGGACGAGTGGCTCCGATGTTGATGACCGGGCGGTCGTCATTCACCAGACCGTAGCTTATCTTGTAATTTTGAGTGGAGGTCAGCTCGGTTCCTGAATAATATAGAAGGGCTCCTCCGGTTTGAAACTCAAGAATCTTGGGAGCCTTCAGCGATTCGGAGGTTTCCGTGAAAGGAGTTCTGCCGCAGCAAATGGTTTTCCACCACTCCCAGTTTCCGAGAATCAGCGTTTCCAAAGGTGCATCCGGCTGAATCTCATTCGTTTGTTCCGCTTCCTGCTTCTGCTCTGGCGTATCGGTTAGAGCCGGCTCGCTTTTCGGCTGGTCTTTCGAGGCTTTGCAGGAAAATAACAGGACGCTGAAAAGCAACAAGATTATCTGCATACGTCTCGTTTCAAGTTTAATGTTTAAAGTCAGTTCGAAAAAGTTGTTACAACTTTAGACTTCAACCCTTAAACTTCTATTTGAGCAAACATATCATTCAGCCTCTTCTCCTTTCTTCCCTTCCAGTTCTGTTTATGATAAGCATACCCGGCAATGAGCGGGAAGGCGATAGTGGCTTCGGCAAACACCATCTGCTCGTTCACGGTATCAACTTTCCCCCATGAGCAGGCTTCTTTCAAAGTGGAGCCGGAGAGGGCGCCATCGCGCTCATCCGCAACAGTAATCTGAACGGCATATTTGTGCATGGGCGCCTCTTCACCAAGAATTTCTGTTGCAACAACAATATCCTGCACAAAATTTTTCGGAACGCCACCGCCAATCATAAAAATTCCCGAGTCCCTGTGCTGTATTTTTATTTTAGTGATTTCCAGGAAATCAGCAGCGGAATCAATCGTCACTTTCGGTCCCTGCGTGTGATACTGGTGATGCACCAACCCGAATCCCGCAGAACAATCCGAGAAGGCGGGAACGAAAACCGGAACGCCTTTTTTGTAGCAGTTCCAAACGATGGAATCTTCCCGGCTCGCTGCAAATTTCTGAGCATCGAGGTATCTGCCCATTTCGTAAATGAATTCGCGCGAGGAGTAAGGACGTCTTTCAAGCGACTCGCAGATTTTAGCAATTGTTTCATCGCAGGCGCGCAAATCATCCTCATCAATATACGTGTCGTAAATCCTGTCAATCATCAGCTCGCGCAGCTTTTGGTCGTCAACGAACTGCGTGCCTTTGTAGTGATGGTATCCCAATCCTTCGAAAAAATCCTGGTCAACGATGTTGGCGCCCGTTGAAACGATGGCGTCAACCATGTTATTCTGCACCAGCGTTGCAATCGCCTTTTTCAGCCCTGCGCT
>Ga0247727_10017772_pt1 | contig 11275 bp, 10 predicted proteins | sample WisWelCaveWW1625_FD_202498 | JGI IMG/M metagenome (GOLD analysis project Ga0247727, IMG submission 202498) | Biofilm microbial communities from Wishing Well Cave, Virginia, United States - WW16-25 | ecosystem: Environmental > Aquatic > Deep subsurface > Groundwater > Cave microbial mat | place...
AGCAGCCGCGCGTAGCGGATCTTCCGGTTCCACATGAAGCCGTGGAGCTGCTTCTCACGGGACAGGCCCCTCTTCTCGAGCTGCTTCTGGAACGTGCGAAACGACGCCCACTCCCCTTCGGCTTCGATGACCCGTTCCACGGCCTCGGCACCTAGAGAGCGGACGAGTTCCTCCTCAAGGTCTGCCTCGCAGACGTAGAACCCGAGATCCTCCAGGCCGAAGCGATCGAGGCTCGACCCGAAGCCGGCCCGCTCGAGAGCCCGCACGAAGTGGCGCTCCTCGGCCGCATCGCAGAGGCCCGCGAGCCTGACGCCGAGTCCCTGAGGTCCGCACCGATGCAGGACGTTTCCGATTGCCTGCGCGCCCCCTATGGCAACGACGGAGACGCCCTCGGCCGAGAGATCTCGACCTCGGCGCGCAGCCAGAGCCTCGACGGCGAGCTTGTCGCTGATCCCCTCGACGAGGACGATCGACCGTTGGGAAATGCCTTCAGGCACTAGAGCACGGTACCCGCGGTCCGGCCTACGTTCGGCCGAGCAGGTGGAGGACGGCAAGCCGAACCCCGCCGGCTACCTGCGCCGCGGAACTGCTTGGCGTCGATCCTGCACACTGCCTCGTGCTCGAGGATGTCCTTGCCCGCATCGAGGCCGGGCTCGCCGCCGGGATGCCGGTCATCGCCGTGCTGACGACGAACGACGAGGCGTCTCGGCGAGATGCGCGTTAGGGCTCACGAGGGATGTTTGCGTGTCGCATGGCTGTACAGACTCAGGAGAGACCGCGTACTCAGGGCTGAGCGGTTATCGAAGGCGCTTGACCGGCCGTCGCCATTCGTTTATTCATACTGGACAGTGCGTGCCTCTCACGACCCGCGTCTCACTGTGGGGTTGATCGGTCTCGGCAACATGGGCTCCGCGATCGCAGAGCGTCTTCTCGACGCGGGCTATCCGCTCGTCGTGAGCAATCGAACGCGGGAGAAGGCGGAGGCCCTCGGAGCCCGGGGTGCAGTCATTGCGGCCACGCCTGGAGATCTGGCCGGGCAGGTCGACGTGGTCCTCACGTCACTTGCGAACGACGAGGCGTTCGAAGCTGTCGCAGCAGGCGTTCTCGGCACAGCGCGACCGGGCACCGTGCTCGTCGACATGAGCACCGTCTCGCCGGCCGCCTCGGCACGCGTCGCCGCGCTCGCGGAGGTGGCGTCGGTCGCATACCTGCGCGCACCTGTCAGCGGCAACCCGACCGTCGTCCGCGCTGGAAACCTGAGCTTCATCGTCTCCGGTGCGCGCGAGACGTTCGAGCGTGTCGAGCCTCTCGTCCGGGCGATCGGTCCTACGATCCACTATGTCGGAGACGCGGAGCAAGCGCGGATCGTGAAGCTCGCGATCAACCTCATGATCGCGGTGCTCGCGCAGGCGATGTCCGAAGCGCTCGTGCTCGGCGAGGCAGCCGGGGTATCGCGCGCGGCGCTGCTCGAGGTGATGGGGAGCTCCGCGGTCGGTGCGCCGTTCGTCAAGTACAAGGCGGAGCCTCTCCTGCGTGACGATTTCTCCGCAACGTTCACGACGGCTCTGATGGAGAAGGACATCGATCTCGTGCTCGACGCAGCTGACGAAGCCGGCGTCGAGCTTCCGATCGCCGGAGAGATGAAGGCGCTCCTTCGAGCAGCGATCGACGCGGGCTATGGCGACAACGACTTCATGGCGCTCTTCCTGCACCTGAAGAACGGTTCCGGCCGCGATGCGGCGAGCGCGCCGCTCTCGCGGGCGGGCGATCATCGCGATCAGGAGGTGGTGCGGTGAGCACGCGAAGCAGAACTGTCGGCTCCCCCGACGCAACGCGAGCGGTGGACTGGGAGCAGCGGATCGACTTCCCGCGTCTGCGCCAAGACCGCCTGGATCGCGCCAAGGCGGCGCTCGAGGCCTCGGATCTGGGAGCGGTGCTGCTGTTCGACCCGAACAACATCCGGTACGTCACGAGCACGCACATCGGCGAGTGGGCACGGGACAAGAACGCGCGTTTCGCTCTCCTTGCTCGCGGCGCAGACCCGATCCTGTGGGACTTCGGATCCGCCGCCCGCCATCACCAGCTCTTCGCGCCGTGGCTGCCCCCGGAGAACTTTCGCGCCGGCGTCGCGCCGATGCGCGGTGCGATGCCCGTCGAGACGGGGATCCCGGATCGGCTGGGTGCGCGGATTGCGCACGAGCTGCGCGAGCACGGCGTCGAGGGCGAGCCGCTCGGGGTCGACATGGCAGACCTCGTCACGATCGAGGCGTTGCAGCGTGCCGGCGTGCGCGTCACCGACGGATCCCAGGTCCTGCTCGAGGCGAGGAAGATCAAGACAGCACAGGAAATCGCGCTGCTCGACCAGTCGGCCGGCCTCGTCGACGCGGTCTACGACGAGATCTACCGGATGCTGCGGCCGGGCGTCTACGAGCACGAGATCGTCGCGCGTGCGCACCAGTTGCTGTTCGAGATGGGATCGGAGCAGGTGGAGGCGGTCAACGCCGTCTCGGGCGACCGTTGCAACCCGCACCCGCACGTGTTCTCCGACCGCCTCCTGAGGCCCGGCGACCAAGCGTTCTTCGACATCATCCACTCGTTCATGGGCTACCGAACGTGCTACTACCGCACGTTCAACGTCGGCGGCGTCAGCCATTCGCAGCTCGACGCGTACAAGCAGTGCCGCGAGTGGCTCGACGCGGCGATCGAGCTCGTGCGGCCCGGCATGACCACGGACAAGATCGCGGAGGTCTGGCCGACCGCCGAGGAGCTCGGCTTCCCCGACGAGGAAACGTGCTTCGGTCTCCAGTTCGGACACGGGATCGGCGTCGGGCTGTACGAGTCTCCGATGATCTCGCGCGTCCATTCCCTCGAGCACCCGGTCGCGCTCGAGGAAGGGATGGTCTTTGCGCTTGAGACGTACTGCGCCGCGACGGATGGGCGGTCGGCGGCGCGCATCGAGGAAGAGGTGGTCGTGACGGCGACCGGCTGCGACATCATCACGCGCTTCCCCGCCGAGGAGCTGCTGGTCGCCGGTCGCACGTACGTACGGGGTGCTGACCTGGTCGAGCGCACACCGGACGCCCGGCGCGACGGCGATCCGGGTCTTGCGGCAACCGTCGCGTCATCGGCGGTCGTCGATCCGGCCGGCGTTCCGGGATGAGCTCCGACACCGGCACGCGCCAGATGGCGGACGGCATGCCGGGGTACCGGCTCGTCCGCCGCGAAGACATCGAGCTCGCCGAGGCGCTGCCGGGCCGGTCGAGCGGCCTGACGTCCTGCCGCTTCGTTGGCGGCACGCTCGGCTCGACGCACATGGCGCTGACGTTGGTCTCGCTCGCCGAGGGGCACGTCGATACGCACCTGCACTCGTTCGAGACGAGCTTCTACGTGCTCGAGGGGAAGCCGGTGCTCTATCTGGACGGCCGTGGCGTCGAGCTCGAGCCGGGCGCCTGCGGCGCCCTGCCCGTCGGCGTTCCACATGCGTTTCGCTGCGACACCAGCGCGCTCTGGATCGAGATGGCCGCACCTCGGCCGCGCCTCGACGGCAGCGACACGTTCTTCCTCGGACCCGCGCCGGAGACTCGCGCGGAGCCGCTCGACGTTCGCGACCCGCGCAACCGCAACCTCTTCCTGCTCAGCGACGGCGAGACGGATCTCGATCGCCTGAAGCGCGGCGCCGCCGTCTCGGCGCCGACCGTGTCCGCGAGCATGGCGACCGCCGTTCTCGCCTACAGCGGGATCGCGGTGAAGATGCTCGTCGACCAGAGGCTCGACGCCCAGCTCCACACGATGTTCATGGTCGACTACCAGCCGGGCGCGGTCGCGCACCCGCACGACCACCCGTTCGAGGAGTCGTACTACATGCTCGAGGGCGAGGTCGACGTCGCCGCGGACGGCGACCGCTACACGCTCCGGCCGGGCGACGTCTTCTGGACGGCGACCGGATGCGTCCATGCCTTCTATGAGACGCGGGGAGGAACCGTGCGGTGGCTCGAGACGTCGGCCCCGGCGCCGCCGCCCCGTCACTCGTACCGCTTCGAGCGGGACTGGGACTACCTCGTCGAGCGTCTGGCGTCCGACACGAGCGTCGGTGTGGGATGAGCCGCGTGAGCAACCAGCCTGCGACGGGTGTCCTCGACGATCTCGACCTGTATACGAGGATCTACCGGCAGATGCTCCTCATCCGCGGTTTCGAGGAGCTCGTCCAGTCGCTCTTCCTCGCGGGTGAGGTCTACGGGACGACGCATCTGTACTCCGGGCAGGAAGCGATCGCGACGGGTGTCGCGAGCGTCCTCGAGGAGCGCGACCGCGTCGCGGCGACGTACCGCGGACACGGCCACGCGCTTGCACTCGGTGTCGACGCGCAACGCCTGCTCGACGAGATGCTCGGGCGCGAGTCAGGGATAAACGGCGGGCGGGCGGGATCGATGAACATCAACTCGCCGGCTGATCGGCTGATCGGCTCGTTCGGGATCGTCGGGGGCAGCATCGCTGCGGCGACGGGGGCGGCGCTCGCACTCAAGCGGACGACAGGCGGTGTCGCTGTGGCGTACTTCGGCGACGGCGCGATGAACCAGGGCTACGTCTTCGAATGCCTCAACTTCTGCCAGGTCTTCAAGCTGCCGCTCGTGTTCGTCTGCGAGAACAACGGCTACGGGGAGTACACGCCGTTCCGCTCGGTCACCGCTGGCGAGATTCGCGCACGCGTGGAGGTGATGGGAGTGCCCGCGGAGACGATCGACGGCATGAGCGTGTGGACCGTGCGCGAGTCGGCCGAGCGGGCGGTCTCACATGCCCGCGCGGGTGACGGGCCGGTGTTCATCGAGGCGCTCACGTACCGCTTCGTCGGCCACTCGCGCAGTGATCCCGGCGCGTACCGTCCCGAGGGCGAGCTCGACCGATGGCGGGAGCGGGATCCCATCGTGGTCCTGCGCGCGCAGCTGGAGGCGGAGGGAGTCGCTGCGGCCGAGCTCGACGAGATCGAGCAAGAGATGACCGAGCGGCTGGACCGCATGCGTGCAGACGGGCTCGCCGCGCCTTTCCCTGCCGAGCTGACCGGACGCGAGTTCAAGGACTGACGCCGTGCCGCCCCGCGAGCTGACGATGCCGAAGCTCTCCGACTCGACGGCCGACGCGGTCATTCTCCGCTGGCTGAAGTCGGCGGGCGAGGCCTTCGCGCGAGGCGACGGCTTGATCGAGGTCGAGACCGACAAGGCCACCGTGATCTACGAGGCCGAGTGGGACGGGACGCTCGCCTCGATCCTCGTGCCGGAGGGCGCGACGGTGGCCGTGGGAGAGCCGATCGCGACGCTTGCAAACGGCGACGGCGTGGCAGGCGGCGAGGTACGGACCGCGCGGCCGCCGCCCGAGCAGGCGACTCCGCCCCCGACGGCGATACTGGCCGCCGAGGCGCGGCCGCCCGCTGCCGACGGCTCCGGGCCGGGGCGTCCCGTCGCGACGCCGGTCGCGCGCCGAACCGCGGTCGAGCTCGGCGTCTCTCTCCACGGACTCATCGGCACCGGCCCGGGCGGCCGAATCACCGTCGACGACGTGACACAAGCGGCAGCCGAGGCGAATGCGACGTCTGCTCCGCCGGCGCACGCGCCGGTCCCCGGCAAGGGCGAGATCACCGTCCACGAGCCGACTCCGACGCAGGCGACGATCGCACGCCGGATGACCGAGTCGGCGGCGACGATCCCGGTCTTCACCGTCTCGGCCGATATCGACGTGTCGCAGATCGTCGCATCGCGACGGGAGGCGCGCGACACGGGTGAGGACGCTCCGTCGGTGAATGACTTCGTGGTCAAGGCGGCCGCTTCCACACTCCGCGAGTTCCCTCGCTTCAACGCCTCCTACGTCGAAGGCAAGGTCGAGTGCTACTCACGGGTGAACGTCGGTATCGCCGTCGCCACCGAGGACGCATTGCTCGTGCCCGTGGTGCGCGATGCAGACCGGAAGTTGCTCGCCGAGATCGCCGAAGAGACGCGGCGCCTCGCCGACGCCGCACGGCGCCGAGCGCTGGCGCCCGAGGACTTTCGTGACGGCACCTTTACGGTCTCGAATCTCGGCATGTTCGGTGTCGGCTCGTTCACCGCGATCATCGACCCTCCCCAGGTCGCGATCCTCGCGGTGGGAAGCTCGCGGCGGGCACCGGTCGAGGAAAGCCCCAATCGCGTCGCCTTCCGTGATCTGATGACGGTAACCCTCAGCTGCGATCACCGAGTCGTGTATGGGGCCGACGGCGCGCAGTTCCTGTCCCACCTACGCGAGCTGCTCGGACAACCGCACGAGCTCACCCTGTGATCGGGCCACAACGAGACGAGGACTGACATGCCGACACTCGCCTTTCGCACCGCGATCCGCGACGCGCTCGACGAGGAGCTCGCCGCCGACGAGCGGGTGATCCTCTTCGGCGAGGACGTCGCCGTCGCCGGCGGCGTCTTCGCGACGACGACCGGCCTCTACGACAAGTACGGCCCCGAGCGGGTCTTCGACACGCCGATCTCCGAGCTGGCGCTCGCGGGAGCGGCGTTCGGATCGGCAGTGCACGGCCTTCGGCCCGTCATCGAGATCATGTTCGGCGACTTCCTCACGCTCGCGATGGACAGCCTCGTCAATCAGTCGACGAAGTACTGGTTCCTGACGCAGGAGCAGGTCAGTGTCCCGCTCGTGATCCGTTCCGTGGTCGGCGCGGGGGGCCGATTCGGCGCGATTCACTCGCAGATGCCCGTGTCGTGGTTCATGGGAGTGCCCGGCCTCAAGATCGTGTGCCCGTCGACGCCGGCTGACGCGAAGGCGTTGTTGAAGGCAGCGATCCGCGACGACAATCCGGTTCTCTTCTTCGAGCACAAGCGCCTCTACACGCTCCAGGGCGAGGTGAACGGCGCCGAGGGCCGGCTCGGAGAGGCGGCAGTGATTCGCGAGGGAACCGACATCACGCTCGTCACCGCGATGAAGAGCGTCCACGACGGCCTCGAGGCAGCGGACGCGCTCGTTCAGGATGGGATCTCGGTCGAGGTGATCGACCTGCGGACGCTGCGACCGTTCGACGTCGACACCGTGCTCGCCTCGGTTAGGAAGACCAACAGGATCGTGGTCGTCGAGGAAGGGCCGCTGACAGGTGGTTGGGCAGGCGAAGTGCTCGCCTCCGTGACGGAGCACGCGCTCGGCTACCTCGACGAAGCATGGCGCATCGCGACGCCTGACACCCCGATCCCGTACAGCCCGCCGCTCGAGGACGCGTTCCTGCCCGGGCCGGACCGGATCGCCGCCGAGATTCGGCGCCGTCTGCGGTAGAACATGCCGGCAATGCAAGCAAGACAGGAGACCCTCCCTCGGTGAGCGACCCTGCGCCGCGCTCTGGTGCAGTCGAACGCAGCTTCGAGCCGTCGAAGGTCGGCAGCCGTCTCCGTGCGGAACGAGAGCGACTCGGCATCGGCCTCCGTGAGCTTGCACGTCGCGTCGGCGTCTCACCGAGCCTGGTCTCGCAGATCGAGCTCGACCGTGTGAATCCGTCGGTCAGCACCCTCTACGCGCTCGTCACCGAGCTCGACATGACGATGGGCGACCTCTTCGGCGATTCGCGACCCGAGGAGCGGGTCGTCGTCCAGCTCCGCGGCGGCCTGGCCGAGCGTCCGGAGACGCGGCGAGTGATCAACCTCGCATCTGGCGTGCGCTGGGAGCGACTGACGCGTGACAGCGATCGCGACGTCGAGTTCCTCTACGTCGTCTATCCGGTAGGAGCGGCGTCGTGTCCGGAGGACGCGCTGATGACGCACGGCGGCAAGGAATACGGCTACGTCTCGAGCGGGACGCTAGGCGTGCAGGTCGGCTTCGAGGAATACGAGCTAGGCCCCGGCGGGTCGATCGCGTTCGACTCGTCGTCGCCGCACCGGCTGTGGGCGATCGGCGACGAGCCGGTCCACGCGATCTGGGTCGTTATCGGTCGCGAGGCGGATCCACGCACGGAAGCCGAGCCGCCCCCGTCGTGACAGCGGCTAGCCCGGCGCTTCGTCGTGGCCGGCGGGGAGGCGGCCGACGCCTCCCCAGCTCGTGCGGAGGCGGGAAACCAGATCGGGTGCCTGGTAGAGGATGAGCGCCAGCAGGATGAGTACGCCGATCGTCATTTGCGAGTACTCCGTCGGCTGGTGGAACAACGGCAGGACGTTGTCGATCAGCGAGAGGAAGAGCGCCGCCAGCAGGGTGCCCACGAATGAGCCTCGCCCGCCGGAGAGCGCTGCGCCGCCGAGGACGGCTACGGCGATGCTCTTGAGCGCGAAGTTGACGTCGACGATCGGCGAGCCGATCTGGACCTGGGCCGCGAGGTAGAGGCCGGCGAGCGACGCCATCACCGAACAGGCGACGAACGCGAGGATGACAATGCGGCCGGTTGCCATCCCGAGCCGGCGCGACGACGTCTCGTCGAGGCCGACTGCCCTCAGGGCGAGGCCCGGACGCGAGCGGTACAGCCACAAGTCGGCGAGTACAGCGAGGACCACGACGGACACGAAGGCGATCGGAACGAAGCTGACGCTCTTCGTGAGACCGCTGATGGCGTCGCTCGAGATTGGGCCTTCGGGGTGACTCCGAAGGAGGAGCGAGGCACCTGCGAGGATACCGAACGTCCCGAGCGTCGCGATGATCGACGGAAGCTTGAGCACGCAGATGAGCACGGCGTTGAAGATCCCCGTCGCCAAGCCCACTGCGATGAGCACCAAGGCTCCGGGAAGCAACGCCCACCCCGACGTCTCGAACGTCATCGTGTAGGAGGCGACGACGACGCAGAACGTCATGAGCGCCGCCACCGAGACGTCGAAGCCGCCGATGAGCAGCGCGCACGTCTGTCCGAGCGAGACGAGGGCGAGGGGCATCGCCAGGAGGAGCAAGTTGTTGAGGTTGTAGCTCGTCAGGAATGCGTCCTGACGCACCGTGGCAAACACGCCGACCGCGATGATCAGGACGGTCATCAGGACCAGCGGCAACGCGCCGCTGAACCTGCCGAGCCTCACGCCGACTCCTCGGGGCTCTCGGCCGCCGGCTTTCTGGCGCCGGCGCGTGAGCCCACGATGGCTTCGACGATCCGACGTTCCCCGAGCTCGTCGCCGGGGATCTCGTCGACGATCTGCCCGCGCGACATCACGACGACCCGGTCGCAGAGACCGGCGAGCTCGAGCGGGTCGCTCGACTTGAGGATCATCGCGACGCCGTCCTTCGCCTTCTCGCGCAGCGCGTCGTAGATGTCGAACCGCGAGGCGATGTCGACGCCCTGGGTCGGCTCCTCGGCCAGGATGACCTTGACGTCTCCGCGCAGGAACGGTCGCGTCAGCGAGACCTTCTGCTGGTTCCCGCCGGAGAGCGTCTGCACGGGCTGCTCGATCGAGGCCGCGCGAATGCCGAGGCGCTGCACGAGGTCGTCGACCGTGCGGCGCTCGCGCCGACGGTTGAGGAACCCTAGACCTCCAAGCCGTCGCAGCACCTGGATCGTCGCGTTCGCTCGGACGCTCAGGACGGGGAAGAGCGACTCGGACGCTCGGTCGCCGCTGAGCAGCACCACACCGGCTCGGAGCGGTCCGAGCGGCGACCTCGAATCGAGCTCCTTGCCGTCACAGATTGCCGTTCCGGTAGCCCGCTCCGCACCGGCGAGCGCCCGGAGGAACTGCACCTGCCCGTTGCCCTCCGCGCCCGCGATCCCGAGGATCTCGCCGCTCGCCACCTCGAGGTCGATCGGCCCGAACCGATCGCCCCGTAGTCCCGAGACCGCGAGGAGCACTTCGCGCCCCGCTTCACGCTCGTGCCGCTTCGGAAACGCAAGCTGGAGCGGACGCCCGATCATCAGCGCGACGAGGCCTTCCTCCGACATCGACGCGGCCTCGAAGGTCCCCTGAGACACGCCGTCGCGGAGAACGGTGACCCGGTCGGCGATGCCGAGGACCTCCGGCAGTCTGTGGCTGACGTAAACGATCCCGACGCCAGCGCGGCTCCGCTCGTGAACCAGTGCGTGCAGATGGTCGACGCCCTCGGGCCCGAGGGCTGTCGTCGGCTCGTCGAGGAGCAACACCGTCGGCTGGGGGAGCAGCGCCTTGACGACCTCGAGGAGCTGTCTCTCCGCGAGCGAGAGCGTCCCCGTGGGCGCGGTCGGCGGGATGTCGAGGTCGAATTCCGCCAGCCGGTCGGCCGCCCATTCATCCATGCGTCGGTACGTTGGTCGGAGGTCGGACGGTGCCGCGAGGTAGAGGTTCTCGGCGACCGACAGGTGCAACACGTGCGAGTACGTCTGATAGGCGATACCGATACCGAGCCTACGGCTCTCGGCGGGCGAAACACGCCGGCGCTCCGTTTCTCCCACCACGATCGTGCCCTCGTCGGGCTCGAGGAAGCCACTGGCTATCCCGAGCAGTGTCGATTTCCCGGACCCGTTCTCCCCGACGAGTGCGTGGATCTCGCCGGCACGGCAGTCGACGCTGACCTCGCGGAGCGCCTGTACCGCACCGAACGCCTTGGACACGCTCCGAAGCGTGAGTACGGCGGGGCTCATGGACGGGCTTCTATCGTCCATGAGCGGGGAGGGGTGTGGGGAACCGGGAGGTTCCCCACGCTTTCGAGAAGAAGGGGGCCCGCGGGGGAGACATGGTTTCCCCCGCGACCGGAAGCCGAAGGCGAACGGTGCTCGCGGGCCCGGGAATCGACATCGATGTTTGGTTCTTCTGCTTTCGGTTCCTCCTACGGATACATCTTCTTGAGCAGGCTCAGCGGGATCAGCGACGTCCCGGAGGCTTCTTGTGGATAGCCCTTGGTGCAGGAGTCACGCACCCGCTGGTTCTGCAGCTCGATCGGGAACACGATCTGCGGCGGGATCTTCGCCCCCTTGAGCTTCATCATCGCGGCCGTGAAGGCGACCCGGATCTGCGTGTTGCCCGAGGTGTAGTAGTACATCTGGAGTCTCGGGTTCTTCAGCTCGTTGAAGAGGCAACCCATCCCGACGTCGTCCGTGCGAAGCGTCAGCACGGTGTCGAACGGCTTGCCCGCGGCTCTGTACGCCGCGTAGGCGCCCTGTGCCATGCCGAGCCCGTACTCGTAGCTCCAGCCCTTGATGTCGGGATGCTTCGCGAGGATTCCGGCCACGACACCCTGTACCTTGGACGGATTCCAGTCCGTCGGCTCCTTCGCGACGACGTCGATGCTCGATCTGAGCGCAGGCGCCTCGCACTTCTGCCAGCCCTCGGAGAGAGGGTTCCCTGCGAAGCCGCCGAGGAACGCGATCTTTCCGGACTTGACC
>Ga0247727_10017773_pt1 | contig 11274 bp, 13 predicted proteins | sample WisWelCaveWW1625_FD_202498 | JGI IMG/M metagenome (GOLD analysis project Ga0247727, IMG submission 202498) | Biofilm microbial communities from Wishing Well Cave, Virginia, United States - WW16-25 | ecosystem: Environmental > Aquatic > Deep subsurface > Groundwater > Cave microbial mat | place...
CTTGCGCCCATTGTCCAAAATTCCCCACTGCTGCCTCCCGTAGGAGTCTGGGCCGTGTCTCAGTCCCAGTGTGGCTGGTCGTCCTCTCAGACCAGCTACGGATCGTCGCCTTGGTAGGCTTTTACCCCACCAACTAGCTAATCCGGCATCGGCCGCTCCTCTCGCGCGAGGCCTTGCGGTCCCCCGCTTTCATCTTTCGATCTCATGCGGTATTAGCCAATCTTTCGACTGGTTATCCCCCACAAGAGGACACGTTCCGATGCATTACTCACCCGTTCGCCACTCGCCACCAGGGTTGCCCCCGTGCTGCCGTTCGACTTGCATGTGTAAGGCATGCCGCCAGCGTTCAATCTGAGCCAGGATCAAACTCTTCAATTCAATCCCAATTAATCCGGCATTACTGCCGGTCGCCGGCACCGCCGTGAAGCGGCACCAACTTCTCACTCAAAAGTAAACGGAGTTACTTCGTTACTTTGGTGTGAGCACTAGATGCAATGGCCTTCCACATCGAGCGCCCACACCTATCGGCTGCGAATTGTTAAAGAGCGGTGGTTGCGGGGAGAGGATTTGAACCTCTGACCTTCGGGTTATGAGCCCGACGAGCTGCCAGACTGCTCCACCCCGCGTCCGGTGTGAAGTCTTTGATTATAGCTGGGGGGCGACTTTCATGTCAATCCGCTGTGGCACCGCTGGCGTAATACAAGCAAGAGCAAGACCCTGCGCATCAAATTCTCTCCGTTTCTCCGCTGCGCGGCTGCCATACCATGAGGCGCCTTTCGGCCAGCGTCACGACCCAGTCGAGCACCAGCGCGAACGCGGTCAGCACCAGTATGCCCGCGAATACCGTATTGATGTCGAACACGCCCTCGGCCTGCAGGATCAGGTAGCCCACCCCTTCGGCCGAGCCGAGGTACTCGCCGACCACGGCGCCGACGAATGCCAACCCCACCGAATTGTGCAGGCTGGCAAACACCCAGCTCATTGCCGAGGGCAGGTAGACGTAGCGCAGCAGCTGCTTCTGTGAGGCGCCGAGCATGCGCGCGTTCGCCAGCACCACCGGGCTGACCTCGCGCACGCCCTGATAGACGTTGAAGAAGACGATGAAGAAGACGAGCGTCACGCCCAGCGCCACCTTGGAGGCGATCCCCAGGCCGAACCAGACGAAGAAGATCGGCGCCAGGATGACGCGCGGCATGGCATTGAGTGCCTTGATGTAGGGATCGAAGATCGCGGAGGCGGTGGGCGCGAGCGCCAGCCAGATGCCGATCGCAACTCCGGACACCGTGCCGATCACGAACGCGAGCATCGTCTCGACGAGCGTCACCCAGAGGTGGCGGTAGATGTCGCCGCCCGCGAACCAGTTCCAGATGCGCCCCAGCACCTTGAGCGGCTCGCCAAAGAAGAAAGCCGCCTTGTGCGGGTTGTCGAACCAGATCGGCGGCACGATGCCGGGCACCGCGAGCACGTGCCAGGTGACGAACAGGCCGGCGAGAAGCAGCAACTGCCAGGCGCGCAGCGAGAGGCTACTGGAGTTGCTGCGCATAGCCCTTCAGCACCTCGGCCTTCATCGCGTGCCAGATCTCGGCGTGCAGCTCGAGGAAGCGCGGCGTCAGGCGCACCTCGGCGACGTCGCGAGGGCGCGGCAGCTCGATGCGGTACTCGCCCAGCGGATGCGCCTCGGGTCCGGCCGACAGCACCACCACCCGGTCCGAGAGCGCGATCGCTTCCTCCAGGTCGTGGGTGATGAACACCACCGACTTGCGGTCCGCGGACCAGAGCTCGAGCAGCTCGTTCTCCATCAGCTGCCGGGTCTGGACGTCGAGCGCCGAGAACGGCTCGTCCATGAGCAGGATCTGGGGGTTGAGGATCAAGGTCTGCGCGAGCGAGACTCGCTTTCGCATGCCGCCAGAGAGCTGGTGCGGATAGCGGTCGCCGAAATCGCCGAGACCGACTCGGCGCAGCCATTCATCGGCTTTCGCCAGGTATTCCTGGCGATCCACGCCGCGGAACTCGAGCCCGGCGGTGACGTTCTCTAGCGCATTGCGCCAGGGCATCAGCGCCTCGGTCTGGAAAAGGTAGCCGGCGCGGGTATTGAGGCCGGCGAGCGGCTCGCCGAGGACGCTCACCGAGCCCGCGGAGGGCTCGAGCAGCCCGGCGGCGATGTTGAGCAGCGTCGACTTGCCGCAGCCGGTCGGCCCGACCACGGCGACGAACTCGCCCGGCGCGACGCCGAGCGTGGTGTCCCTGAGCGCGGTGTAGCGCTGGGATCGGTCGTCGCGCGAAACGAAGGTGCAGGTGATGTTGTCGAGCGCAAGAGCGAAGTTTCCGGACGCCGGCGCGAGCGTCACTTGTATTTCTGATTCGCCTTTTTCGCGAACTCGTTGGTATAGGTGCGCGCCAGGTCGATCTCGGCGGGCTTCACCCCTGGATCGAACGCGGCGAGCGCGCGCACCGTGGCCTTGGCGCCGGCATCGGAGATCAGGCCATCGGGCGAGATGGCTTCCTTCACCTTGTCGTAGGAGAACAGGTACAGGGCGCGGTCGCCCAGCAGATAGGATTCGGGGACCACCCTCGCGACGTCGGTCGCGCTCGCCTTTGCGATCCACTTGTCGGCGCGCACGATGGCGTTGGCGAGCGCCTGAACCGTGTTCGGGTTCTTCTGCACGAACTCGATCGCCGCGTGAAGAACGCCGGCGGGCAACTGCGCACCCCAGACCGCTTCGGTCCCTTTCACCGTGCGCGTGTCGGCGACGATCTTCACGTCGCCGTCGAGCTCGAGCTTGGTCATCATCGGGTCGACGTTGGAGACCGCGTCGATCTGCCCGCTCTGCATCGCGGCGATGACGCCGGCGCCGACGCCGACGCCGATGATCGACACGTCCTTGGCGGGATCCAATCCCGCCTTGGTGAGCAGCTGCTTGACGAGGTTGTGGGTGCTCGAGCCCGGCGCCGAGACACCGATCTTCATTCCTTTCAGGTCCTTGAAGGACTTGTAAGTCGCCGCTTTCGACTTCGACACGCCCAGCGCGATCTGCGGCAGGCGCCCCTGCAGCACGAAGGCCTGGAAGTACTGCTTCTTCGATTGCAGGCTGACCGTGTGCTCGTAGGCCCCCGACACGATGTCGGCGCTGCCGCCGACCACCGCGCGCAGCGCGACCGCGCCGCCAGCGAAATCGCTGATCTTGAGATTGAGCCCCTCGTCCTTGAAATAGCCCAGCCGCTCGGCGATGGTGAGCGGAAGGTAGTAGAACGCGGCCTGCCCACCGACCGCGATATGTACGTCGCGCTTCTCGAGTTGCGCCTGCGCCGCGTGAGCGGCAGCAAACGCCAGCGCCGCCACGAGCGAACAGATCGCGTGTTTCATTCGAATCCTCCTCCGGGGTTCTGCAGGTCTTGCAAGTGCCCGCAGCAAAAAAAGGAATGTTACTCGATTGCGTGGCGATCGAGGAGCGCCTGCGAAAGCGTCCCAACATCGACGTATTCCAGTTCTCCGCCCAGCGGGACCCCGCGCGCGATGCGGCTTACTTTGAGCTGGCGCGCGCGCAGCATTTCGGCAATGTAGTGGGCCGTGGCTTCGCCTTCGTTGGTGAAGTTGGTGGCGAGAATGACTTCCGCCACCTCGCCGTCGCTGACCCGTGACAGCAGCCGTTCCAGCCCGATCTCGCGAGGCCCTACCCCGTCGAGCGGGGACAGGCGCCCCATGAGCACGTAGTACATCCCCGAATAGGTCGACGTCTGCTCGACCATCGCCAGGTCGGCGGGCGTCTCGACTACGCACAGCAGCGATTGATTCCGGCGCGGAGAGCGGCACAGAGCACACATCTCCTCCTCGGTGAAGTTGTTGCACCGCGTGCAATGGCGCACTGTTGCCAGCGCATCCGCCAGTGCGTGCGCAAGGAGTTCCGCCCCGGGCCTTTCGTGCTGCAACAGGAAATAGGCCATGCGCTGCGCCGATCGTGGCCCTACGCCGGGCAGCACGCGCAGCGCCTCGATCAGGCGTTCCAAGCCTTTGGCGCCCGGGACCGGTTCCCTGTTCACGGCGTCAGAACGGCAGGTTGAGTCCGAGCGGCAACCCCATCCCGGCGGTCATGCCGCTCATCTTCTCGCCAACGGTAGCGTCCACGCGCCGCGCGGCATCGTTGAACGCCGCTGCGACCAGGTCCTCCAGCATCTCCCTGTCATCAGCCGCGAGCGATGGATCGATGCTGACTCGCTTGACCTCGTGCTTGCAGGTCATCACCACCTTGACCGTGCCGGAGCCGGACTGGCCTTCCACCTCCATCGTCGCTAGCTGCTCCTGCATGCGGCGCATGTTCTCCTGCATCATCTGCGCCTGCTTCATCAATTGCCCGATGTTTCCGCGCATTGTTTTCGAACCCCGCTAGTTCTTGTCGCCGTTGGCTCTGATGCTCGAGCCGACGACCTTGGCATCGAACATGTCCACCAGGTCCTTCACGAACCGGTCGCCCTCCACCGCACGCGCCGCATCCGCGCGGCGCGCCTCGCGATCCTCCGCCTCGATGGCGGCGGCGGTCGCCGCCGGCGCTTCGCCAGGCGCCACCTTCAGCGTGATCTGTCTGCCGTAGTGCTGTTCCAGCGCAGCCTTGAGCTTTTCCTGGTAGTTCCGCTCAGCGAGATGGCCCATCGAACTGGGAACCACCAGCTCGATCACGCCATCGGCGTGCCGCGAAAGGGCGGAATTGCGCGCCAACTCGCGCGCCGCGCCAGTCACCTGAAGCCGGTTCACCAGATCCGGCCAGTCGCCCTCGAATTTTTGCGCACGCGTCGCAATGTCGGCTGCAGGCCTCTGCCGGGGCGCCGCTGCAGTGCTGCCCGATTCCGTGCCTGCGCCCGCAACAGCCGAGATCGTGGCTTCCGCGCGGAACGCGAGCATGCGCAGCAGAGTCATAACGAAGCCCGCATGCTCATCGGGTGCGAGTGCCAGATCCTCGCGCCCCTGCAACGCAATCTGGTAGCACAACTGGACGTACTCGGGATCGAGCCGACTTGCCAGCCCGAGTAGCCGCTCGCGTTCCGGCAAGCCGGCATCCAGCGCCTCCGGCACCGCGTGCACCATGGCCAGCTTCAACAGCAGCCCGGCCAGGTCCTGCAGCGCCGCATCAAACGACAAACTGCGCGACTGCATCTCATCGGCGATTGCCATCAGTTGTGCGCCGTCCTGCGCCGCCACCGCTTCGAGCAGCCTCAACAGGTAACTCGTGTCCACCGCACCCAGCATGTCGCGCACGTTGCCCGCCGCGATGCTCCCCGCGCCGTGCGCGATGGCCTGGTCGAGCAGGGAGAGCGCGTCGCGCATGCTGCCCGCAGCCGCACGGGCTATCAACGGCAAGGCCTCCGGCTCGAAAGCGATCTTCTCGGCCTCGAGCACGCGATGCAGGTGCTCCGCGATGGCTGCCGGCGGCATCTGCTTCAGATTGAACTGCAGGCAGCGCGACAGCACCGTCACCGGAATCTTCTGCGGTTCGGTGGTAGCAAGGATGAACTTGAGATGCTCGGGCGGCTCCTCGAGCGTCTTCAGCATCGCGTTGAACGCAGAGTTCGACAACATGTGCACTTCATCGATCACATAGACTTTGAAGCGACCGCGCGCAGGCGCGTACTGCGCCGTGTCGAGCAGCTGCCGCATCTCATCCACCTTGGTGTTGGTCGCCGCGTCCACTTCCAGCAAGTCGACGAAGCGCCCGCCGTCGATCTCCTGGCAGGCGCTGCAGCGACCGCAGGGCTCCGGGGTGATGCCGGTCTCGCAGTTCAGGCACTTCGCCAGGATGCGCGCCAGCGTAGTCTTGCCGACGCCACGGGTTCCGGTGAATAGATAGGCGTGGTGCAGCCGTTTTTGCTCCAGCGCGTGGCGCAATGCGCGCACCACGTGCTCCTGTCCGACCAGGGCGGCGAAGTTTCGTGGGCGCCACTTGCGGGCCAGTACCTGGTAGCTCATCAGTGCAATCCTAGCAGCCGGCAGCGAGGGAGGAGTTCCGCCTCCTCCCTCACTACGCGTTGGTGGCGAGCCTGACCCCGGCACCTGCAGGATCCAGCTGTGGCTGCTTCCTTCCGGACCTGACCAGGTTCACCAGCCTGCAATGCGGGGAGGCCCGCCGTAAGTCTTGCGAACAAGGGCCGATTATGCCGCAAGCCGGACTGGCGGAGAGAGTGGGATTCGAACCCACGATACGCTATTAACGTATACACGCTTTCCAAGCGTGCGCCTTCAGCCGCTCGGCCATCTCTCCGCGGGTTGTGGATTTTACCCCAGCCCCCTTTGCTACACTTCCCCAGAGGAGAGGGTATGCGCATACTGGTTGCCGAGGACGATCCGAGCCTCGCCGAGGGCCTGATGCAGTCGCTGCGGCAGGCGGGCTACGCCGTTGATTGCGCGAAAAACGGCGACGAGGCGGACGCCGCCCTCGAGGCAAACGAGTTCGACCTGCTGATCCTCGACCTCGGGCTGCCTAAGAAACCCGGCCTCGAGGTGCTGAAACGCCTGCGCGCGCGCAGCTCCAAGGTGCCGGTGCTGATCCTCACCGCGCTCGACAGCTTGAACGACCGCGTCATTGGCCTGGATGCGGGCGCCGACGACTACCTGGCCAAACCTTTCGAGCTGGCCGAACTGGCGGCGCGGGTGCGTGCGCTCGCGCGCCGCGGTATGGCAGGCGGTGTGGCGCTCATCAGCCATGGGGCTCTCACTTACGACCAGACCGGCCGGATTGCGTGCCTCAACGGCAATCCGATCGAACTCTCCGCGCGCGAGGTGGGCCTGCTCGAGATATTCCTGCAGCGCTCGGGGCGCCTCGTGTCTAAGGACCAACTCGTCAACCACCTGTGCGAGTGGGGCGAGGAAGTCTCGGGTAACGCGATCGAGGTGTACGTGCACCGCCTGCGGAAGAAGCTCGATCCGGGCGGGGTGCGCATTGTCACCGTGCGGGGCCTGGGTTACAGCCTGGAAAAACCTGAATTCGCGTAGCCAGTGGCTCAGGACGCCGCCGGCGCATTCTCCAAGACGAACTTGATCTTGAACGCGGTCAGCACCACCCAGATCACCGTCAGCAGGAAGAAGGCCACCAGACCGATATGCGCGTCGATGATGATGCGCGGCGTGATGGCGCGCGTCACGCGCGTCACCGGCGAGGTCAGGGTCCTGAACAGCTTGTAGACCAGGTTCTGGTCGCGTTTCGCGCCGGCGATCACCCAGAGCACGCCCTGCCCCAGGAAAGCCACACCTGCGATCTCGGTCAACGCCTTCAGAATTACGATAATCTCGTACATAGGATAGATCGATGGACCATTGGCGATATTACATTCACGGCCGCCTGCTCGAGTTGTTCGGCTTCAAGCAGCAGGCCATTGCCGCGTACACGGCGGCGATGCAGGTCGCGCCCAGGTTCCTGAGGCCCACGAACCGCATCGCCTACCTGCTTGCGTCGCAGGATCGTTTCGCCGAGGCAGAACCCTACTTTCAGGCGGTGCTGCGCGTGGACCCCGGCAACGCGGTGGCGCATTTCAATCTCGGTTACACGCACGACAAGCGCGGGCAATACGAAAAGGCAGTCCACGAATTCCGCGCAGCCACGCGACTGAATCCCAAGATAGACCGCGCCTGGTATGGCCTCGGCCTCGCCCACGCCCGGCTCGGGCGTCACCGCGAAGCCGCGCAGGCGCTGGAACAAGCGGCGACGCTTCAACCCATGAACCACCATGCATGGTACCAGCTGGGCATGGCGCTCCACGTAACGGGCAATTCAGAGCGATTCATGCAGGTCGTCATGCACCTGCTGCGCTTCGATCCGAAAATGACGCGCCGGCTTATCCTCGACACCGGGCGCAGCGACCTCGCACACCTGGTGCAGCACCTCGTGGTCTAGCCGAAAATCACCTGGGTGACCTTAAACTTCCCGCTCGCGTCCTTCTGGAAAATCAGAATGGTCTCGTCGTCGAATTTGCTCTGATTGTCGGGATCAAAGGTCTTCTTCTTGTAGATCCACTTCGGCGTGTTCGGATTGGTCGAATCGACGGAATCCGGTTTGCCGACCTTAGCGGTGACTTCTTCCTCCGTCTTGTCGGTCACGTAACCGACGAACAGGCCTCGCGCTGTCCCGCTAAAGCTGCCGGAGCAACCGGTCAGGGCCAGCACCATGCCGCAGGTGGCGGCAAGCAAAAATGTTTTCATCTACTGCCTCCTGGAAAAAAGATCGCTTCGCAAAAACAAAGCCCGCCGAAGCGGGCCCTGTCCGAGTCAGCGGCCCGAGACTATCTGGCTTCGCTGACCACTGTATCGCCCCTCAGGTTCGGGTAGCGCACGTGCTCGACCAGCTCCTGCACCTCCTTGGACGGCGGCGAGGTCAGATAGCTGACGATGATGATGGTGAGCAGTCCCACCGGCAGCCCGAACATGCCTGCCGACACCGGGCTCAACCCGAACCACAGGTCCATCTTCGGCACGCCCATGTTGGTGAAGAACGGGTAGGTGCGCAACATGTAATAGATGCATACCGCCAGACCAACAGCCATGCCGACGATCGCTCCCCACTTGTTGGCGCGCTTCCAGAACACACCAAGCACCAGCGGCGGAAAGAACGCCGAGGCCGCCAGCGAGAACGCCGCACCGACCAGGAACAGGATGTCCCCTGGTTTGTGCGAGGTTACGTATGCAGCGATGATCGCAACCACCAGCAACAGGACCTTGGAGATCGTCACGCGCTTCGTGGTGGAAGCATGCGGGTCGATCATCTTGTAGTACAGGTCATGCGACAAAGCGTTGGCGATGGTCAGCAGCAGCCCGTCGGCGGTCGAGAGTGCCGCCGCCAGGCCGCCGGCCGCGACCAAGCCGGAAACCACGTACGGCAGGCCCGCGATCTCGGGCGTCGCCAGCACGATCAGGTCGCCGCCGATCACCACCTCGGCCCACTGCACGATCCCGTCCTTGTTGATGTCGGTAATGTTGAGCAACCCCGGATCCACCTTCGCCCATGCCGCGGCCCAAGCCGGGAGCGCCGAGAACTGGCTGCCCACCAGGTTCGTGAACATGTCGTACTTCGCCAGCACCGCGAGGCAAGGCGCCGTGAAGTACAGCAGGAAGATGAAGAACAGCGACCAGAACACCGAAACGCGCGCCTGCTGCACGCTGGGCGTGGTGTAGTAGCGCATCAGGATGTGAGGCAACGCGGCCGTCCCAAACATCATGCAGAACACGATGCCGATGAAGTTGAGGCGCGCGGTGTTCTGCGCCGCTTCATCCTTTCCGGGAAACGCCTGTGCGTGCGGCCGAGGCGGCGCCGATCTAGCAGCAAGGGCCGTTTCCCGCGTCCACTGAACCTTAGCGGCGTTCACGTTTGTGGGATACGCCGCGACCGCTTTCTCCGCTGCCGCAACCTGGTCGGCCGGCGCGTTCGACGACTTCGCGCTGACGAGAGACTGCTCGACCTTGGCCTTGCCCTCGGCGTAGGACTTGTCCGGCGCGGCGAGCGCAGCCCTGCCCGCTGCCGCACGGTCGGCAAAGATCTTGCGGACCTCCTGCTCCTTGGGATCGGCAGTGATCTTTTTCTCGAGATCGCCCACTTTTTGCAGCGTATAACCATAAGCAAACTGTGGGACCGGTATGCCGGTATGTTTCATGCCGAGCCAGACGACGGGAGTCAGGTAGGCAATGATGAGAATGATGTACTGCGCGACCTGCGTCCAGGTCACCGCCCTCATCCCGCCCAGCATCGAGCACACCAGGATGCCGGCCAGGCCGACGAACACCCCGACGCCGAACTCCAGGCCGGTGAACCGGCTGGTGATCAGGCCGACGCCGTAGATCTGCGCCACCACGTACACGAACGAGCAGGTGATCGCCGAAATGATGCCGATGGTGCGGACTATATTGCCGCCGTAGCGCTCGGCGAGGAAGTCCGGAATCGTGAACTGGCCGAACTTGCGCAGGTAGGGCGCGAGGAACAGCGCCACCAGGCAGTAGCCCCCGGTCCATCCCATCACCCAGGCGAGGCCGTCATAGCCGGTCAGGAACAGCGTGCCAGCCATGCCGATGAAGGACGCCGCGCTCATCCAGTCAGCGCCCGTCGCCATGCCGTTGAAAAACGCCGGCACGCGCCGCCCCGCGACGTAGTACTCGGCCACATCCGCAGTGCGGCTCATATAGCCGATGCCGGCGTACAGGCCGATAGTCGCGAACAGGAACCAGTAGCCGATCCACTGTCTGGACATCCCCAGCTGCTCGGCAAGTGCGAGCGCCAACACGAACGCGATGAAGCCGCCCGTATAGAAGGTGTAGTACTTCTTGAGCATGCTCTTGAATGTCGAATGCGAGAACGCTACGCTGCTCATTCGAGATCTCCCTCATCCACGTTGTAATCCATGTCGAGCTTGCGCATCAGCACGGCGTAAATGCCGATGATCACCACGTAGATGGCGAGCGAGCCCTGCGCCGAGAACCAGAAGCCGAGCGGCCAGCCGAAAAATGTAATGCCGTTCAGTTCCCGTGCATACCAGGCTTCAACGAAGGTAGCGACAAACCAGGCAAACAGCAGGATCGCGGTGTAGACAAGGTTCTTGCGCCAGTACTCGTTGTGCTTTTCGGTGAGCTCCATCGGTACCCCCTTTTGACGATTGCCTCACAATCTTGAGGCAGGAATCTTACAGTGGCCTTACGCATATTTACATAGTGCCAAAATGCTGCGGCGCAATATCAGAGCTGGTAGTCCAGCGCGAGCCGGCTCTGCAGATCCTTTGCCGTGCGCAGCGCTTCTTTGAGCGCGGCTTGACTGATCCTGCTTAGACGCCCGGGCGCAATGCAGTTGGCGGTCTCCGGCTCGCCGATCTGCCGCGAGACCTGGCTCTGCAACCGCAGACCCTGGACGAGATAAAAAGCTTCGGCCGCCGCCGCTGCATCCGTCTCGCTCAACCCCAGGGCGTCACGCACCGCCCGCAGGCGGTCGGCGGTATTCGTCTGCGGCACCCCGCGGGCCAGCGCGTAGATGCGCGCGGCATCGATGAAGATTCGCGCGCCCTGGAGTTTCAGGTTCAGGGTTCCCGGTGCGTTTGGTGGGTCGCCGGTCGCAAAACCGCCAAGGCGGTTCAGTGCAGGGCGCGCCTGCAGCGCGGCCTCCGCCATGTGGCGCAGGAACGCCGGTTGGCGATTAACCCGGGCGCTGACCCACTCGCGCAGAGCGATGGCGAGCGTGGCATCGCCATAGAGCGCGCGGAAATCGAAGCTGATCGCGGCATCGAGCAGGGCCTTCGGCATCGAGACCTCTATCCAGC
>Ga0247727_10017774_pt1 | contig 11274 bp, 4 predicted proteins | sample WisWelCaveWW1625_FD_202498 | JGI IMG/M metagenome (GOLD analysis project Ga0247727, IMG submission 202498) | Biofilm microbial communities from Wishing Well Cave, Virginia, United States - WW16-25 | ecosystem: Environmental > Aquatic > Deep subsurface > Groundwater > Cave microbial mat | place...
CAAGAAAGAGGAGAAACCCGAAAAGCGCGAATGGCTCACCCAGAACCAGCCAATCGTGATCGGTGGTGTGGAGACGAGCCCGGGCGAGACGCGCTCCTTCGCGCTCAAGGTGTCCGAGTACCCCGATACGACCGCCATGCGCGTGCCCATCATTGTGGTGAACGGCAAAGGGCCAGGCCCCGTGCTCCTTGTCAATGCGGCCGTCCACGGCGACGAGCTGAACGGCGTCGAGATTGTGCGCCAGCTCACGTTCGAGGTCGACCACAGCACCATGCGCGGCGCGCTTGTGTGCGTGCCCGTCGTGAACGTCCCGGGCTTCCTCAACTCCACGCGGTACCTTCCGGACCGGCGCGACCTCAACCGCTCCTTCCCGGGCAGCCCCGACGGCAACATGTCAGAGCGGATCGCCTCGGAGTTCTTCGAGCAAGTCGTCAAGAAGTGCAACTACTGCATCGACCTCCACACGGCCGCCGAAGGCCGCGATAACATGCCCCACACACGGGCGGACATGGAGAAGCCCGAGGTGAAGCGGATCGCGCGAGCCTTCGGTTCGCGCGTGATCATCAACAACGAGGGCAACCGGCTCACGCTCCGCTGGAACGCCATCAAGGCCGGCATCCCCACGATCACGGTGGAGATGGGCGAGGCGCACCACTTCCAATTCGACTACATCAAGGAGGGGCTTGCGGGCGTTCTCAATGTCATGGTCGAGCTCAAGATGATCGACGGCACCGTGCTCCAGCCGCCCTTCCGAACGATCGTCCGCGAGACCGAATGGCTGCGCGCGAAGCGCGGCGGGATCCTCCTCATGAAAACGAAGCCGGAGACGCTCGCGTACGAAGGCGACCTGCTCGCGCAGGTGACCTCGCCCTTCGGCACCGCGGTCGACCGCGTCACTGCGCCCTTCACCGGGATCATTGTGGGCGTCACCACCGAGCCTCTCGCCGAGCCCGGCGCTCCGATCTGCCACATCGTGAAGGTCGAGAAGACGCTTGAGACCGTGAAGCGCGAGCTTGCCTCCGCGCAGGAGTACGAGATCAAGTCGTCCTTCGGTCCCCAGGGGGCGGGGGCTTTTGAGTCCCGGCCGATCGGGGACGACGAAGGCCGCGGCGACCCGCACCTCGAAGGGGGGGACGGGTCGGCCAAACAGGTGGACGAAGAAGATCCCGGTTGAAGGCCCCGTGTCCCCCGGCTCTAACGGACGCGTTCACAGCGGCGCGACCGCCTCTCCCGCTCCTGACCCGAGCCGGGGGTTTTTGTGCGACCGTGCTAGCGCGCATCTTCACGGCGCGCGGTTTTAGCCGCGCGCTTGGGGCGCGAGGGTCACAGCCGTAGTTGGGGCCCCGAAGGGCCCCTGTCGCTCCGCGTCGTCGGGGCAATTCACGGATCCTTGCCCACTTTGAACGGAGCACCGCCCTCTGCGCGCCGCGCGCATAAGAATGTTGGGCGCCGCCGGATCACGCCGCAAGGCGCCTGGGCTCTTGCCCGAGGCCCTCCGCGAGCCACCCCGCAAGGTTCTTAACGGACGGGAAGGGCTCAAGCCATCCCCTATCAGGCGGGGAGTGGGCGGTACCCTGGCACCTCGCACGCGCCAAGACGCCGAGCGCCTCGCCGTCGCATACCTGGACGCGCTGCGCCGCGTTTCGGAGCGCGACCACTGGGCGCAGGCCCACAAGCTCCCCCTCCGTGGCTCGCAGAAGGTTGGGGGGACGAGCTTCATCGTGGACAACGGGTGCGCGGTCATCACTTTCAAGGCCGGCGCCGACGCGGACTTCTGGCGCGGCGAGGTCGTGACGTTTGACGCGCTGAAAGAGGCGCTTGGACCTCGCGGCTACGACCACCTCGTCGTCCTCTACCCCTCCATGATGGACGACGACGCCGCCCTCGAGGCCGTGGCTTCGGAGAGCTGCGCGCGCGCGGTTGCGGCGCCCGCCTGGGCGCTTACTCTCGAAGGGGCGCTGAAGGAGATGCGCGACGTGCGCTCGAAGCTCGCGGAGCTGTTCAAATCCAACCCGTGGCTCGAGAAATCGCTTGCGGAGAGCGCGATCGACCTCGGCACCGTCGAGGAGCGGCTCGCGGCGCTTGCGACCGAGCGCACCCAGGTCGAGTCGCGGCGCGCCTTCGAGGCCTGCGAGGACGCCGTCGAGCGGGCGGAGCGGTTCCGCGTCGACGCCGCCGCCGAGCGGCTGTCGCGGATCAACGAGCACACAGCCGAGCTCTTCGCGAAGGAGCTCCTCAAGACCTACCGCAAGCAGGTGGAGACCTCGGGGCTAGCCCCGGGCGAGGAGCCACCGCTTTACCGCGCCTTCCCGTACCGCATCGAAGCGCTTCTCCTCTCGAACAAGGTCATGGTGTTCGCGGTCCGGCGCTCGCCGCAGGCGGCCGGCTTCGCCGTCCTGCCGTCCGACTTCGCGCGCGCAAAGTCCCTACTCGACGACCCGGCGGGGGCCTTCGTGATCGCGCTCGACAATGACGCCCGCCTGGAGGCGGCCGAGGCGCGGTTCCTCGGCGAGCAGATGGCCGCAGCCGACGCCGAGGACGGCAAGCAGCTTGCGACGGTGAAGGCGGCCGCCGGGGCGCTCTCGAAGGCGGAGATGGAAGTCACCTCCGCGGGCAAGATCAACCCATGGCTCGAAGGCCAGACGAGCAAGCTCACCGAGGCCCTTTCACGCGCGCGCAAGGGGCTCGAGCAGGTCGCGGGCGGCGTGGACGGCGCGGTCGAGCGCGGCGCGGTGCTTCGAACCGAGGTCATTCGCACAAACCTCGAGGTCGCACCGCACGGCACGCGCGCGGTGCTTGCCCCCTTCGAGCCGGCGGGGGCCGCCCCGGGGAGGGCCGCCAAGGCGGCTCCAAGGGAAACCGCGGCCGCATCGGCTTTGAGCGCGGGCGCGTCCGCGGCGGGCGCGACACGCGGAACGGCACCGACCGTCGTGAACGTGCCGGAAAACCCGGAGCACGTGTTCCAAGAGGTGGACTACTACAACTTCCCCCAGTCGTCGGCGGTGCGCTCCGCGGAGGCCGCCGCCTCGCCGGTCGTGGACTTGGCCCCGCCGCCTCCGAGCGCGCCCACGGGCGCGCTCGACGCCGAGACGCGCGCAAAGGTCTACGACCTCGAGATGCGACTCAACGACTACGAGCGGCGGCTCTATTACATGGACAAGTACGCGGAGATGATCCAGAAGCAGCAGTTGGACAAGCTGAAGCTCCTCCGAGAGCTCATCCAGGTCGAGGGCAAGCGCAACCGCTCTCGGGCCTGGGGCGTGTCCATCGCAGCCCTTGCCTTGGCGCTCCTTGCCTTGCTCGCGGTATGGCCCGACACCGTAGCGGCGATCTCGGCGTTCTTCCGCGGGCTGGGTCTCTAAAACGCGCCGGCGGCAGGGGCCCTCAGCGCCGCCGCTTCGCCTTATCCGTCTCTTTTTGGTCGCGCGCTTCGGTTTCGCGCTGCCGCCGGCGCCGCTCCCACCGCTGCCGCATGCGGACGTAGTACGCGGCCGTAAGCGCGAGCAGCGCGGCCATGGCGAGGTACCCGGCCGTGAGGTCGAAGCCGCCCCCGGCCGGCGAAGCCGCGGCAAGGGGGAGGTCACCAAATTCCGCTTGGGCGCCGGCCGTCACGTTTACATCGACGACACGTGGCTCGAAGCCGGGCGCGCTGACGCGCAGCGAGTTCATGCCGGGTGGAAGGCCAGCGATCACGATCGTGCCGCTTCCCTGCTCGCTTATCCCGGTGCCGTTCACCTCCACCGTGAAGTTCTGCACCGGCAGGCCCAGGGAATCGACCACGCGCATCCGCACCGAGCCGAGCAACGCAACGCGCACCGTGAGCGAGGCGGGCGCGGATTCCCGTCCGGCGGCATCGTAGGCCCTCACGCGAAATTCGTACGAGCCATCCGCGGCGTCGAACAGGCCAGAGGTCAGGGAGGTTGCGTTCAGCCACCCCCTGAAGGGGGAGCCGTGGTAGGAGTAGTTCAATTGGAATGAAACCACGCCGCTACCGGTGCCGTCGCTCCCCGACCAAGAGAGCGCGAGCGGCGTGGCGTACACGACGGTCGCAAGTTCGGCAAAGCTTGCGGTCGGCGGGCTGGAGTCAACCGCGATGAGCAGACCGTGCAGCGCCTCGACATTTCCGGCGGCGTCGGAGGAGTAGAACTCAAGGGTTGATTCTCCTTCTCGCGAGAAGGGAATCGATACGGTCGCCGTGGTGCCATTCGAATGCTGGGCTTGGAATGGCCCCTGGCCTACCCGCCAAAACAAGGACACCCCGTCGGCCCGGTCGTCGGTCGCGCGCAGCGTGACCGTCACCTGATCCAGGAACCAACCAGTGGGGTTGGGTCCGTCGTACGAGACCTGGGTGGAGGGCGTCCCGTTGTCTAGCTGCAGTCCGAGGGCCGTGTAGCGCGTGATGTTGGCGCTAAGGTGGGCGCGCCCAAGCGATGGATGAACGGCAGCGACCGTCTGCGGCCCCAAGGTTGTGACGCGCCCCCCGGCATAGATCACGCGCTCGGGGATGGCAAGGAGGGGGGTGGCGCCGCCGGCCGCGGTGGTTGAATTCGCGACCTGCGCTCCGGTGGCATTCGTCACCGTCACCGCCGTGAGGGGTGCCGGGTACCCGGCCGCGTTTTGAACGAGCACACGCAAGTACCAAAGGATCGTTACCGCCGCGCCTCCAAGCACGGTGGGCTCGCCCATCGTTGTGTTCACCACCCATGCAACGGAAGAGTCGGTGGCGAAAAGCCCGGTCACGGTGCCGGTGAGCCGAAGGTTTGTGAGCGTTGCCTGCGAGGAGTCCCGCAGCACCACGACATGGTCGGCGGAGGTGTTGAGGGACGCGTTGCCGATGGAAACCAGCGAGGTCCCCTCCATCCAGGCGCTCGCATCCTGGTCGCCGACAAAGTCCACGCCTTCGGCTTCAAGGTTCAGCGCATCCTTGGCGAAGATTCCGAAGAGCCCGTTTCCTCCGATCTCGCCCCCCCAGAGCGTCGCGCGGCCGACCCGCAAGAACTGGAGCCCTGCCCCGCCGTTCTCGTGGACTTGGAGGTCGGAGAGCACGACCGACCCCAGGTCCTCGAACGTGCCGCCGGCGCCGCCGTTCGAGAACACCGTTAGCCCCGCGAGGCTGGCGGAGCCTCCCTGCCCGACGTAGAGACCTGGCCCCGTGGAGTCGAGCACGGCGAGGTCCGTCGCGCTGAGGTTGGAACGCCGCACCTCCATTCCGCCCAATGCATTTCCAAGGAGTGAAAGGCGGTCGACCACGACCATTTCAACGTCGTCAATCCGCGCGCCAAACCCGCCGTTGAACTCGATGTAGCCGCCGCTCAGGGTAAGGAGGGGGGAACCTTTCACCGTTAGCCCGTCGACGTCGTTCCCCGTGGAGTTGAACCAGGAGAGCTGCACCTCCGCCCCCGAAACGGACGGGCCCTCCCGGTTCGACGAAAACGCACAATTGCGGCAATCAAGCGCGCCCCCCGAAAGGGTGAGTGGCGCATACCACCCGGTGAAGTCGGAATCCGCGGCGGACACCGTGGCGCTCGTGCCATTCACGGACGAGGTGGCGTCTCCCTTGGCGCCTCCTTCGAGGAGCGAGGACGTGAGCACGAGCCGCGCGCCGGCCTGGAGTTCAACGGAGTAGGGGATGCGGACATCGCGCGGCAAGAGCGCCGAACGGTCCAGGCTGAGCGTAGCGTTCTCCCCGAGGGTGACGCGGGCGTACGGCTCGAGCGCCCGGCGCCGCACGGTCTGCTCGACGGTGAGATTGGAGCGCGTGGCCGTGAACGAGGCGCCGGGGCCTAGGGTGAGGTCGCCCGTGAGGTCGACGGTTTCGTCGGTGAGCCTGGCTTGCCCCTCGACCCACCAGTCGAGGCGCACGAACGGTGCCACGGCGAGCCCGGACTGGCCGTTCCCGGAGATGTTCCCGTCGATGAACCTCGTGCCGTTCACGGAAACGAGGACGCCTTCCCACAGGTTCCCCATCGCCGTGATGTTGCGGAGCGTCACGCGCGACGAAAGCAAGTCCGTGTACAGCCCGATGCCTCCGTTGAGGGAGGCGTTGACGCCGGAGAGCGTCACATTGGCGCTTGCGAGCACCTCGACGCCGGCAAGGCCCCGCCGCGCGCTTACGTTTGTGAGCGTCACGTTTCGGGCCGTGTAGAGGAGGCGAAGGCACGCGCCGGCCGCTCCATCCAGGTCGGCGCCATCGAGCGAGAGGTTGGAGGCGAACGCAAGCAGGGCGCCGTCGCCCCCCGAGTTCGAGGCCGCAAGGCCGGCGAGGCGGACGCGGTCGACCCCGCTCACGATGATGGCCGTCATCCGCGCACCTGTGAGGTTTGCCACCGTTACGCGCACGTCCTGCGAGTTCGCTATGATGAGCCCCGACCCGTTGAACGCGCCCGAGACGAAAAGTCCGGTGACATTCACAAAACGACCCGACGAAATCTGCAGCCCCTCACCGCAGGTGTCGGCGCGGAAACCGAAGATTTCCACCGCCGTAGAACTTTCGACGAGGGCGCTGCGGCGGCAGCGCCCCGCAAAGGTGAGTTCCCCAACGGTGACATTCGTGCCAAAGGCGATGTGGAGAAGCATGCCGGAAGTCACGCCCGTGGGGGTGGCAGCCGCAACCGTGCGCAGCGAAACGTCGCGCGAACCTTGGCTGATGTCGAAACCCGGCCCCGCGAAGTCGACCGTGAGGTTTTTCACGGACGCTCCCCCGACGCCAAGCAGGGCGATCCCGCCGGTCGTGTTCGTCGCGGCAAGCCCGTCGAGGATGAGGCCCGTCGAATACGAAACCCGCACGGCCCACACGCTCGCTTGCACGCGGAAATCGGAAAGCGCGAGCCCTGCGCAGAGCGTAACATCCACGCCGAACCCGCTGGCGGAAGACACGTTCCCCGCCGAGACGTTCCCGCCACCCGTAATCACGAGCGCCGCGTACGCTCCGACGTGGGTGATATTCTGGGCGCGCACGTCGCGCGCGCTGTAGAGTTGAACCGCCGTTGCGGAGGTCGCCACGAGGTCGCGGATGAGCGCGCCCGCTACGCCTTCCAGGCGAACCGCCGCAGCCCCCGTTCCGTTGTAGGAGAGGTTGGAAATCAAAAGATCCCACACGCCGCCTCCCGCCACGATGCGAACGCCATCGAGTTGGGCCGAGAGCACGGACACGTTTTCCACGCGCATCGAACTCGACTGGCCTGCCGCCACATAGATGCCGCCGCGGTTCGACACGTTGGTGGTAAATTCGATGACCTCCCCCGCCCCGACACGTCCAGCGGGGTGGCTCCCGCCCTGGCCGCTGGCATCGAGCACGATCGACGCGGGCGGCCCCCCGGCGGGCGGCTGGTCGCCCTGCACCAGCGTGAGGTTGTACAGGCGCACGCGGTCCAGGTTCCCGCCGTTTGCAAGCAGCAGGATTCCGCTCGAATTCGAGCTCTGGAGGTTCCGAAATTGGAGGTCGGCGCTTGCGTTCGTCTCGATGTGCACGAGCGACCCGAGGTGGAGGTTGGCTGCGACGGCCGCGAACGAGAGGTTGTCGAGGGCGGTCACATTCAATCGCAGCACGTCCCCATCGGTCGCGTTCAGGCGCCACCGCCCGATGTTCAGCTGACTTGCGGCCGCGGCGGTGAAATTTAGGATGATGCCGCTAACGTTTTCCGCATCAATGTCAAGTGCGGTGAAGCCCACCGCCGTCGCAAAGGTCAGGTCGAAGAGGTTCCCCACAACCTGGCGCGCCACCACCCCCACGAACGAGGCGCCGGAACCGCTCGGCTGCGACACCAGCACGCCGTAGGTCACGTTGAGGAGCGTGAGGTTTTCGAAACGCGGCGCGGTGGTGTTGCCCGTCACGCTCGCCGCTGCCGTCGCATCGGCCACGACCGCACCGACAAGCTCGAATGAACCCGAGGAACCCGGGGCTTCGACCGCGGGCACGCTAAGTCCTTGGACGACGAGGTCGCGGATGGAAATGTTGACGCTGCTCGCGATCTGGATCCCCGCGCGCTCGCCGCTGCCCCTGAACCCGCTGATCGAAACATTCGTGCATACCGAAATCAGGAACGGCCCTCCAAAATTCGTCATGCGGATGTCGGCAAAGGCGAGGTCTTGGCTCCCCGTCACCTGTCCCCCGATGTCCCCCCAACTGCCGAAAAAGGCGGTTAAGTTGACGAAGCTCGAGTTGCGGATGACGAACCCCGTGATGCCTCGCGGGGCCGGAGCGGAGGGCGGGCCGCTTACGTTGAGGTCGGTGATGGCCACGCGAGTCGACAGATTGAGGGAGAGGGCAGTGCCGCGCGGCGGAGCACCGGGCGCGTCATAGGCGGCCCCGGCGGCGGGGCCGGCGGTGAGGCGCTCCACGGTCAGGTCCGAGGCGCCTTGGATCCGCACCCCGTAGGTGTGGTTGGAAAGGACGATCCCCGAGAGCCGGTGGCCGGCACCGCCGGTCAAATTGACCGCGGTTGCCACCGCCTCGAAGGTAGAGTTCAGGATGAGGACGGCGGTCGAATTAGTGACCACGAAAACCTCGAACCCCCCGACGAAGGACGAGCCGGACACGTTCAGGGCGCCCCGGTCCACCCGGAACCCGCCGCGGAGCGCGGGGGGGGATGCGGTCGCCCAGCCTGCCCGCTCCACGCGCGAGTTATGGATCGTGAGGGTGGAGTTCGGGGCGAAGGTGGAGTTGAATGCAAAGGCATCCGCGGACAGTCGGCTCGCGTCGCCCTGCGTGGACGGCAGGCCGTCGAAATCCAACACGCGGAGCGAGCCGTCGGCCGCGGCCGTGATGAAATTCGTGCCGGGGCCGTCGACGGTGAAGGTGAGCGAGGTGTTGCGGAGCGTGAGGGCGCCCGAGACCGACACGTTGCGGTCGACGGTGAGCGTCGAATTCAAGAGCGTCAGCGAGCCCGCGACGCTGAGGTTCCCCGAAATCGCCAGCGTCTCGCCCGTGACCGTCTCCACGGCGAACGAGGGGATGGTCCAATCGCCGCTGCCGGGGTAACTCGACGCTCCCGCGGGGGGTGCCACCATCAGCGCTGCGGCCGCCACGACGAGCGCGGAGGCCAACAAGAGAATGCAGCGGACGAGGCGCGCCACCCAGGAACCTCCCGCCATCCAGCGAAGGAAAACCCCCTCGCGAGACTAGGCCGGGATCGATGCGGCCGTTCGCCTAAAAACGCTTGCTGATCCGTCCAACGGGGCACCCGCGCAGGGAGCGATGGCCGTGCGTGGGCGCTGAGCATCACATGCACGGGCCTCGCGCGACGACCTGCGCCGTTTGGCGCGACACGATCTGGTGGTGCTCCCGAACCACGAAAGTGCCGTTCGTCGGCGGGAAGATTTGCGGGTACGGCGTCAGGTTGCCCGCCACCCCGTATTCGGCGGTGACCCACTCCGGCCCCACCTTCGCGAGGGGATCGACCGCAACAAAAGTGCCAGGTCCGGAAGCGCCAACGTCGTACAGGGCAGAGGAGGCGTTGAGGGCGGCGCGGACGGTGCCTTTCTCGTTCTCCCGCAAGAACACGACCCGGGTGGCGCCCTCATGGCCACCAAAAGCCCAACGGGCGGAATACCGAATGAGAACGACCGCTGTCGTGTTGCGGTCGAAGGACAGGGGCCATACGGCCATGCGGGTGCCGTTGTCCATCGCGTATACGTCGGCACGCCACGGGAATTGAATCAGCTGAACGCCTCGGCTTTCAACGCTTGAGTTGTTTTCTTCGACCTCCACCGTGGCGTTGTTGGTGTAAACGACGACCGTAATTGGGGCGTCGAGCGGGTCGCCCGGCGCTTGCCCGCCCGGGTCGAGGCCCGCGAGACAGCCGGAGGTCAGCACCACGGTGGCGGCAGCGAGTGCCGCCTCGAGCGGCCGAGGGGGCGCCATCCTTCGCGCTAGCCGCGGGCGGGCCTATTCAGCCATTCGGTATGCAATGGCGGGCCTGTCGTCGGCCAAGCTTCCTCCAAAAGGGGAAAGCCGCGGGCGGGGGGTCGGCCCCGCCCGGGAAGCGCACGACGGGCTCCTTTAGCCAAACAGCGCGCCCAAGCCTGCAGCTGCCTCGTCCTCGGAGACCTCGGGTTCATGCTTCTCATCCTTTTTCTTGTCCTCGGTCTTGCCCGGGGCGGGCCCGTGCGTAGCGGCGGGTGCGGCAGCAGCCGGCGCGGCAATCGCGGTTGCGATCGCCTCGTCGATGTTGACGCCCTCTAGGGCGGCGGTCAGCGCCTTGACGCGGGTCGCGTCCGCGGATACCTCCGCGGCCTTGAGCACCTTCGTCACGGTGTCTTCGGTCACCTTCTTTCCGCTTGCGTGCAGTAGCATCGCGGCGTACACGTATTCCATGCGTTCTCCTCCCGTTTTCGTTGGTTTCGACTTGGTGTGAGATCAACCGAAAAGCGACGAGAGGCCGCTTGCGGCCTCCTCTTCGCTGACTCCTTCCGCCTTGGGCTCTTCCTTCTTTTCCCCGCCGCCCTGCGCGCCCTTGCCCGCGGGGGCGGGCGCGGAGGGGGCGGCGCCCGCGAGCTTCGCCTTGAGGTCGTCGTCCAGCCCATCCTTGAGGTGCGACGCCAAGGCGAACATCTGGCCTTGGGCCTTTGCAATCATGATTTTCACCGTCGTTTTGTTCAAGACGCCGGCGTTAACCGCCAGGTTGAGCGCCCTTTGGGATGCCACGGCGAGGATGGGGCGGATCGTAACCTCGTTCGGGTACGCCGCGTACACGGCGAGGTTGAACGACGACAGCGCGCCCCTCCTCACCTCGCCGAGGATTGCGTCGACGTCCACGCGCAGCACCTTCGGCGTGTACACGAGACCGTCTTCCACGAGCGCATTGAGGTTGAGCCCGACCTCGACGGGGTAGATCTCGAGCTTCGTGAGTACCGGGGCAAGCTCCTTCGAGATGGCCTCGCCCGCTTTCACGAGCACCTTCTCTTTCTTGATCACGACTTTGCCGGCGTCAATCGCCGCCGGGATGCCCACCTTCTGCAGTTCGCCCACGATCGGTCCCGGCTTGAACGGCGTGTCGCCCGGCTTCACGGTGATGTCCTCGGTCGCGATCTCGCCGCCCCGCGCGGGGGCCTTGGACTTCGTCGCCTCCAGCCTCTGAAACAGCTTGAACGGGTTCAGGTTTGACGCGATGAACGCGGGCTGGCCGGTGAGGTACGGTTCGAGCTTAGACACGTCGCCCGCCTTGGCCTTGGCCTGCTTCAGCGCCAGGCGCACGAGCGTCTTCTTCGCGACCACGATGTCCGCGCTGCCGCGCAACCCCCGCCGCATGCTGTTCAGCTGGCCGGACGGGATCC
>Ga0247727_10017775_pt1 | contig 11274 bp, 9 predicted proteins | sample WisWelCaveWW1625_FD_202498 | JGI IMG/M metagenome (GOLD analysis project Ga0247727, IMG submission 202498) | Biofilm microbial communities from Wishing Well Cave, Virginia, United States - WW16-25 | ecosystem: Environmental > Aquatic > Deep subsurface > Groundwater > Cave microbial mat | place...
ATGAAGAACGGCCTCGGCATGAGCGCCGACGAGATGCACGAGGTCCTCAAGGAGTGGAACACCGGCGACCTCGACAGCTACCTCATCGAAATCAGCCGCGACATCCTCGCGAAGAAAGACGACGACGGTTCGCCGCTCGTGGACAAGATTCTCGACACCGCCGGCCAGAAAGGCACCGGCAAGTGGACCGTGCAAAACTCCGCCGACCTCGGCATCCCCATCACGCTGATGGCCGAGGCGGTTTACGCCCGCTGTGTCTCGGCATTGAAGGACGAGCGCGTGAAGGCGCAGAAGAAGTTGAAGGGCCCGCGCCCCACTCTCACGAGCATCGCCTCGAACGCCGCGCGCAAGAAACAGTTCATCACCGAAATCCGCGACGCGCTCTACTGCTCAAAGATTGTCAGCTACGCGCAGGGCTACATGCTCATGCGCGCCGCCGCAGCCGAATACAAGTGGAGTCTCAACTACGGCGGCATCGCGCTCATGTGGCGCGGCGGCTGCATCATCCGCTCGCGCTTCCTCGGCAAGATCAAGGACGCCTACGACAAGAACCCGAAGCTCACGAACCTGATGCTCGACGATTATTTCCGCGGCGAGATCAAGCGCTGCCAGAAGGGCTGGCGCCACGTGGTGAGCACCGCGTTCAAGCGCGGCATCGCCGTGCCCGCCTTCAGCACGGCGCTGAGTTTCTACGACAGCTACCGTTCAGCGGTGCTGCCGGCAAATCTCCTTCAAGCGCAGCGCGACTACTTTGGCGCGCACACCTACGAGCGCGTGGACAAGCCGCGCGGCCAGTTCTTCCACACCAACTGGACCGGCCGCGGCGGGACGACGAGCAGCTCGACTTACAACGTGTAGCCGCCTGTCAGGACTTCACGAGACGCCCGGTTGCCGTGAGCACCCGGGCGTTTTCATTCTCACCGTCCCCAGCGGCGGCCGAATTTCGTGCGACGCGACTCGAAGCCGGCGTGACGCGAGACACCGCTGTATTGGGAAGGTTGTCCCCCGCCTTGCGGGCGCTTGTCCCCGTGTCCCCGCGTCTCCGTGTCTCCGCGTCTGGAGTGGGGGCGTGGCTGTCCGCGTTGCGAGTAGCGAATCTCTTCGGGGGCGGACGGCGGCGCGGCGTTGTAGTCGAAGCCCTCCGCGCGCTTGCGCACGAGGCCGCGGTTGATGAAGCGCTCGAGCGCGCACAGTTCCGCGTGGTCGTCGGGCGTCAGGAAGCTGATGGCGTCTCCCACCGCGTGCGCGCGGCCGGTGCGGCCGATGCGGTGGACGTAATCCTCCGGGTGCATCGGGAAATCGTAGTTGACGACGTGCGAGATGCCGTCCACGTCAATCCCGCGGGCGGCGATGTCGGTGGCGACGAGCACGCGCACGTCGCCCTGCTTGAAGTCGCGCAGCGCGCGGAGGCGCTGGTTCTGCGAGCGATTCGAGTGGAGCGTCGCCGTGCGGATGCCGCCGCGCTCGATCTGCTTCGCGACACGGTCGGCGGCGTGCTTCATGCGCACGAACACGAGCACCATGTTCATGCGATGGTCCTGCAGAAGGTGGAGGAGCAGCGCGGTCTTCAGGCGCTGCGGCACTTCATAGACGAGCTGCGTGACCGTGTCGGCGGGGTTCGCGCGGCGGCCGATCTGCACGAGCTTTGGTGTGCGTTGGAACTCGTGAGTGAGCCCTTCGATCTCGCGAGAGAGAGAGGCCGAGAACATCAGCGTCTGCCGTTGCTTCGGCAGCGCACGCACGATGCGGCGGATGTCGGGAAGGAAACCCATGTCGAGCATGCGGTCGGCCTCGTCGAGCACGAGATATTGCAGCGCGGAGAAGTCCGCGCAGTTGCGGCCCATCAGGTCGAGCAGTCGGCCGGGCGTGGCAACGACGATGTCCACGCCCGAGCGCAGCGCGGCGATCTGCGGAGTTTCGCCGACCCCGCCGTAAACGGTGGCCATCCGCAACGGCACATGCTTTCCGTAGGCGCGGACGTTCTCTTCGATCTGCGCGGTGAGTTCGCGCGTCGGCGCGAGCACGAGCACGCGAGTGCGGCTTCTCGGACCGGAGGTGGCTTGCGCGGCCAGTTTGGTGAGAATTGGTAGGGTGAACGCAGCGGTCTTGCCGGTGCCGGTCTGAGCGATGCCGATGACGTCCTGCCCGGCGAGCACGAGCGGGATGGCGGCGGTCTGGATGGGCGTGGGTTCGGTGTAGCCCGCCTCTTGGATGGCTTTGAGAATGCGGGCGTCGAGCCCTAATGCGCGAAATGGCATGGGACGCGGACTATGCAGAGATGCCGGGGGAAGGCACTAACAAACGGTGGAGAAATCGGTCGCCGCGGCGAGGATCACGCGATCATCTCGCGCACGGCATCACCGTGAACGTCGGTCAGGCGGAAGTCGCGGCCAGCGTGGTGGTAGGTGAGTCGCTCGTGGTCGAGGCCGAGCAGGTGCAGGATCGTGGCGTGGAAATCGTGCACGTGCACACGCTTGTCGGCCACGGTCAAACCGATGTCGTCCGTGGCACCGTGAACGTGTCCGCGTTTCACGCCGCCGCCCGCGAGCCAGCAGGTGAATGCGCGGCAGTGGTGGTTGCGCCCGCCGTTCGTGCCGTCGGGCGAGCGGCCGAACTCCGTCGAGAAGATCACCAGCGTGTCGTCGAGCATTCCGCGCTGCTTGAGGTCGGTGACGAGCGCGGCGATGGGACGGTCCACTTTTCGCGCGAGAGCTTCGTGGCTCTTGATGTTGCCGTGCGCGTCCCAGTTGCCGCTCGACCCCGTGTCAATCAGCTCGATGAAGCGCACTCCCGCCTCGGCCATGCGGCGCGCGGCGAGCGTCTGCCACGCGAAGCTCTGCCGGTCGCCGGGCTGGACGCCGTAGAGCTTGAGGATGTGATCGGGCTCTCCGCGCAGGCTCAACCGGTCGGGCGCGATCCGCTCCATGCTCGCGGCCGTCTGGAAACTCAGCATGCGGGCGGACAACTCACCATCGTGCGGCCGAAGTGACTGGTGGCGTTCGTTGAGCCGGCGGAGCATCGCGAGTTCGGCGGACTGCAACCCGGGCGAGCTGTCCTTCTGCGGCTTGAGATTCGGCACCGGGTCATCGCCAGGCGCGATGCATACACCCTGATGGAATGCCGGCAGAAAGTTGCTGTCCCACACCTGCGAGCCGGCATAGGGCTTGTTTTTGCAGAAGACGATGTTTGGCGGGAGGTTCGGGTTCTCCGTGCCGAGCCCGTGGCTGATCCACGCGCCGATGCCGGGCAACGCCGAACCTTGCGAGCCGGTGTGCATGTGCAGTGTCGCCTCGAAATGGTCGTTCTGGTCGCCGTTCATCGAGCGGATGACGCACAGGTCGTCCACCACGCTGTTGATGTGCGGGAACAAATCCGTCGTGACGATGCCGCTGCGGCCGCGCGGCTCAAAGGCCCACGGCGACACCGTGAGCGCGCCTCGGCCGAACTTTTCGCCATGCCGCTTCTTCAAGTCCGGCTTCGGGTCAAACGAATCCACGTGCGACATGCCGCCGGTGAGGAAGAACATGATCACGCGCCTGGCCCGTGGCGCGAAGTGCGGCGCCTTGGGCGCGAGCGGATGCGGCTCGGCGGCGTTCGAGGCGAACAGCGGAAAGAGCCGCTCGGCGAGGCCGAAGCCCGCGCAAGCACCCGTGGCGAGCGCAGAACGACTCAGCCACGAGCGCCGGGAGAGCGTGCTGTTGAAGTTTGGGTCCGTCATGCGTTCACCGTGGTTTCTCGCAGAATCCTCAGTCCAAGTAAACGAATTCGTTCGACGCGAGCAGGAGCTGGCAGACGCTGGTCCAGGCGCGGCGGTCCTTCCCGGCGGGCTCGATCGTGGAGCCGAGCCGTTGGGCCTGTTCCAATGCGAAGGCGGCGAGGTCGCGCTTCTCCTCGGCCGTCGGCGGGCGCGCGTAGGCGAGGTGGCACGCAAGCGTGATGCGCTCCTCGGGCTTGGGCGATGCTGAGATCAGCCGGTCGGCGAACGAGCGCGCGTTGTCGCGGGCGAAGTCGCTGTTCATCCAGAACAGCGCCTGCAACGGGACAGTCGAGACGCCGCGGCGACCGGTGCATTCGTTCGGGTCCGGGCCGTCGAAGAGTTCCATGAAGGGATTCCGCCCCAGTCGGCGCGACGAGAGGTAGAGCGTGCGGTGCTCGTGGTCGTAGTCCTGGAGGAAGGGCCGGTGCTGCGTGTAGGGATACTCGTTCTTCTCGTTCGGCTTGGGGAACGGATGTGCGCCCGGGCTGCCGGTCTTCAAACGTCCGCTCACGAACAACGCCGCGTCGCGCATCGCCTCGGCGTCGAGCCGGCGGCGCGAGTATCGCCAATACGATTCGTTGGCAGGATCCGCTTTCATCTTCGCCGCGGTCGTAGCGCTGGATTGCTGCCACGCGCGCGAGGTGAGGATGAGGCGGTGCATCTCCTTGAACGACCAGCCGCGCCGGACGAACTCGCCGGCCAGCCAGTCCAGCAGCGCGGGATGCGTCGGCGTTTTGCCCTGCTTGCCGAAAGTGTCCACCGTCTCGACGATGCCGCGGCCGAAGTGATGGTGCCAGATGCGGTTCGCCACCACGCGCGTTGTGAGCGGGTTTTGCGCCGACGCAATCCACTGCGCGAATTGCAGGCGACCCGATTCACCGTCGGGAATCTCCGGCGCAGTGGGGCCGAGCGCGGAGAGGAACCCACGTGGCACGACGTCTCCCTGCGAACGGGGGTCGCCCTTGAGCAGCACGGGCGCGTCCTTGATGTCCGCCGCGCTTTTCTTGTCGGTGACCGCCCACGCCACGCCGCCGCCGGGGAGCGGGACGAAGTTCTTGCGCGCGCGCCCCTGCTCGGTGCCCGCGTGCGGATACTGCGTGCTCGAGAAGTAGCCGGCGAGCCCGTAGTAATCGCGCGTCGGGATGGGGTCGAACTTGTGGTCGTGGCAGCGCGCGCAGCCGATGGACGTGCCGAGCATCCCCTTCCCGATGGTGTTGAGCGTATTGTCTATCACCATGTGCATCTGCCCGTATTCGCTGTTGTCGAACCGCCGCGTCACCGCGATGAAGCCCGTGGCGATGGCGCGCTCGCGCTCGCGGACGCCCGGCTCGCGCTTCGCCAGCAGGTCGCCGGCGATCTGCTCGACGATGAAGCGGTCGTAGGCCATGTCGCCGTTGAACGCGGCGATCACGTAATCGCGATACAGATGCGCCTCCGGCACCGGCGCGTCCGCGCCGTCGCCCGACGTGTCCGCGTAGCGCGCCGCATCGAGCCAGTGGCGTCCCCAGCGCTCGCCGTAGTGCGGCGATGCGAGCAACTCTTCGATCACTCGCTCAAACGCTTTCGGGGAAGGATCATTCACGAACGCGCGCACCTGTTCCGGCGTGGGCGGCAGCCCGATGAGGTCGAAATACGCGCGCCGGATCAGCACGGACTTCTCCGCGGGCGGGTTCGGCTTGAGGCCGCGCTGCTTCAACCCGGCGAGGATGAAGCGGTCCACGGGATGGCCCGACCAGCTTGTGTCCGCGGAGGGTTGAACGACACGGACCGGCTCAAACGCCCAGTGACGCGTGCCGGCCGTTTCCGGAGACGCGGGGGATGCAACGCCGACGAAGCCCAGCAACGCCACGGCAATCGCCGGGCGGATGAACCGCCCGCAGGTCGTGTCTGTGTCGGATGCCATCGCGATTCTCAGACGCTCGGGAGAACACGCTGGATTCAAACACAGCACGCCTTTCCAACAGCCTGCGGACTTCACCTTGACGCGTCCGGGGAGTTTGCAAACACTTCGCCCCACTTCGTCGGTCCGGCAAACGCCGCCTCCGACACGGAACTCTGAACTCTGAACTCTGAACTCTTCCGCATGAGCGACCCAGCGCAAATCCTCCGAGACTTCAAGCCGGGCCAGCCCTTCTTCGTCGGCATTGACTCCGACGGCTGCATCTTCGACAGCATGGAGATCAAGCACAAGGAGTGCTTCACGCCGATGTTCGTGAAGCACTTCAAGCTCCAGGCCGTGAGCAAATACGCGCGCGAGTGCTGGGACTTCGTGAACCTCTACTCGAAGACGCGCGGCGCGAACCGATTCCCCGCGCTCGTCCGCGCGCTCAACCTCCTGCGCGAGCGACCGCAGGTGAAGGCCCGCGGCGTGAGCGTCGCCGGCACCGCCGCGCTCGACGAGTGGATCGCGCGCGAGTCCAAGCTCGGCAACGCCACGCTCAACGCCGAGGTCGCCCGTGGCAACACCGGCCTCGCGCAGGTCAAGGTGTGGAGCGACGCCGTCAACCACGCAATCGAGGACATCGTTCACGGCGTGCCGCCGTTCCCGCTCGTTCGCGAGTGCTTGCAGCGCATCAGCACGCAGTCGGACGCGATGTGCATTTCGCAGACGCCCACGCCCGCGCTCGAACGCGAATGGGCCGAGCACGGCATCGGCCGCTTCGTGAAGATCATCGCGGGGCAAGAGATGGGCACGAAGACCGAGCACATCAAGTTCGCCGCCGTTGGAAAATACGAGCCGGCAAAGGTTTTGATGATCGGCGACGCACCGGGCGACTTCAACGCGGCGAAGAAGAACGGCGCGCTGTTCTTCCCCATCAACCCCGGCAGCGAGGAAGCCTCGTGGGAACGGTTGCACGGCGAGGCGCTCGACCGTTTCTTCAACGGCGCCTACGCGGGGGACTACGAGGCGAAGCTGGTCAGGGAATTCGACGCGTGCCTGCCGGAGCAGCCCGCATGGAATTGAGCGGCTGGAAAGTGACGCGGATGGGTTCTGCGGGAACCGGGAATTGACCGGGAGAATTGCCTTGAAACAATGGACGCGCTCAAGGATGCTGGCCGCGTGAAACCAAGCAAAGTCCCCTCCGCCGGAGGTTTGAAACGAAAACCGGCGGAGCGGAAGTGCAGCATGGAGGCAGTTGTTTTTGGAAGTCTCGTCCTCCCGCTCCTCGTGACCGCGGCCGCGTGCCGGAAGCAGGAAGCGACGAGGCCGCTGGAGTTGTCTCGTCCACCTTCGGCGGAAATCCAGACACCGCCGAAAGTCGAACCGGTCGCGCCTCCCCAGCCCGAACCAGATGCAGCGCCATCTTCTTCACCCGCAAAGGCCGCCCCGTCTGCGTCAGGCGCCACGACCGCAGCCGCACGATCTCAACCGGCTGTCGTTTCGATGCCCACTGTCAACGTGAAAGACAAGAGGAGCCTCATGCTGGGCAATCCCTCCGGTCCCGGCGCCGGAGTCACGCCCAAGGTCGCAGCCCCACTGCGGGCGCGCATCGGCCTCAAGGACATGACGGCGGCGTTGAAGGCTTATCGCGAGAAGAACAACAAGTTGCCCCAGGAGTTGGAGAAGCTTGTGGAGGAGGGATTCCTTCCCTACCTGCCGGTTCCTCCGGCGGATTCGGTGTTCGAAATAGACAAGAAAGCGGTCGAAGTGAAGATCGTCAGCAAATGAACCAACGCGGCCATCCACAACGAAACAGGAGAACAAGCAACATGAAACATGATGCACGCAAGAACGCCACCGCGGCCCGGGCCCGACGCTCCGGGTTCACGCTCATTGAATTGTTGGTCGTCATCGCGATCATCGCCATCCTCGCCGGGCTGCTCCTGCCCTCACTCATGAGCGCGAAGAAGAAAGGGGGCGTGACCGCCTGCAAGAACAACCTCAAGCAATGGGGCCTCGCCATGGCGCTCTACGACGGCGATTACGACGGCCGGATGGCGTTCTCCGGGCTCGTCCGGAGCGCGGCTTCCAACCTCTCGTTCGACGACTACCTCCAGGAATACGTCGGCGGTTCGAAGCTGACCCAGACGGAATTGGACTCACAATACAAGCCGCCCGCCAAGATTCCCCGGTTGGAACTCTGCCCGGCGGACCGGCTCCCCAAGCACTCGAGCCTGAACAACTTCAACGCCGGCCGGCGCACTTACAGCATGGTGCTCCACCACATGGGCACATTGAGTTGGACCGGCTCGGGCGGCAACCCGATCCTCCCGCAAGACTGGCCGCCCGGCCCGGCCAACCGCTCCGGGTTGGGGCTCACTTACGACTGGACACTTGGCGGCATGATGGTGCCCGGCGGGAACTGGAATGGCGCGAACAGCGCTTCGTTGGTGCCCCAGCGGGCGTTCAGGCCCGACACCCTGTTGAGCGTTGAACGCATCATCGTCTTCGGAGAATCCATCTCGCCCTACAACATCTCCGGCGGCGGCAGGGTCTATGACTGGACCGCGATGTGGGGACCGGCCGACCACTTCGGCTGGAGCACCGCCGCCTCGGGCTTCAACTGGGTCGGGCACCACATCAAGGGCTTCAGCTATCAGTATCTGGACGGCCACGCGGAATTCAAGAAGGTGCATATCACCAATCCACCCGCTTACGACCAGGGTTCCGCGGAAACACTCCGGCCCGGCTACACTGGCAGCTTGTGGGCGGTGAATGGCGAGTGGACACCCGACCCGGCCGACTAGGAAAACCTTTCGATCACCCTCACTGGTCAGGCAGCCACAGAGAGAGACTCCACGAGCCGCGAAGGCCCGCGATATCAGCCCTTGAACCTGAGCGGCCACCCCTCACCCCATCCCTCTCCCCTCCTCCGAGGAGGGGAGAGGGTGCCCGCAGGGCGGGTGAGGGGTGGCCGGGCCGACGGCAGGTTCATGGGTAGGGGAAGCCCGGCTCCGTAGTCCTGGCGCGTGTGTGAAGTTGCGGCTGCACGCCAGGGTGAATGGCTTGCCGTGTATTCCACTCGCGTCAAATCATATCAACGACTGGCTGCCTCGTATTGGCGAAGGGCTGCATCGTATTGGAGACGGGTTGCCTCGTATTGGAGACGGGTTGCCTCGTATTGGAGACGGGTTGCCTCGTATTGGAGACGGGTTGCCTCGTATTGGAGACGGGCTGCCGACTATGGGAGACGGGTTGCAGACTATTGGGAAGGGACTGCATGGCGCAGTTATCCTGTCGGATGAGTCAACACGTCTCTGGGAAGCATCGGGAATGCGTTTGGAATGAAAAAATCATCGAAGCTCATGAAACTTGTTGATTTGGCATTGCCAGGATGCCAGTCTAACGCCGTTCCAATGATCACAGGCTTGTTTCAGACCACCCGTTTTATGGCGGGTGTCGCAGGCCGTTGGGTTGCAATCCCGTCCCGCACCCGCGGGACACGTTAGGAAAGGTCACATCATGAATCAAGAACAACTGTTCATCCACTCCCGCGGCTCGGCGACTGTCGCCGTGCAAATCCAGATCGCCGCCTCCTGGGTCTGGCCGGAAAAGACGGTCGTGCAGTGGCAGACGGAGCTCGCCGCCATCATCACGCAGGACGAGGTGGCGCAGGACGCCAGGGCGGCGCTCGACGGGGAGCGGGGAAACCTCACCGTGGCGGTCGCGGAGATGAGCCGGCTGGGGCGGCAGGTGTTGGGGCTGGCGCGCACGCGTTACCGCCATGTCCCGGCCACGCTCAACTTGTTTGACAACATCCGTTTCGACAGCAACGGGCGCGAGGCCATCCTCAAGGACGCGCTGGACACGGAGTCGGCCTGGGAGCAGGCCGACCCGGCGTGGGTGCCGTTGAACCTGCCCGCCGTGCCGCCGGCCGCGCCGGTGCCGCTCACGCTCACGCTCTTCAAGTCCAAGCGCCTGGCCGCGCGCGGCTTGATGGATTCGGAGACGCTCAAGGAAAAGGCGTGGCAGAAACAGGAGCAGGTGCTCGATGACCTGTGCCGTGTGTTGAATGATGCGAACGTGCACTGGTATGCCGATGCCACGCTGCTCTTCGCCGCGGGCACGGTCGAGGGCGACCTCATCCGCGCGGGCATTCCCACCACGTATTCGCCGCCGTCCGCCCCGCCGGGGCAGTGCGTCTTCACCGAGCTGGTGTCGCCCGCGGCCGGGGCCTTGCGCAGCGTGCTGGCCGCGCCGGGTGCGGACACGTTTGACACCTGGCTCAAGGCGCCGGGCGCGCCGGCCTTCGTGAAGGTGGCGGACCTGACGGCCAGCGGCACGTATGAGACGACGGGACTGGCGGCGGGAGTTTACACGGTCAAGGGGCAGGGCCACAACAGCGGCGGCTACGGCCCGATGAGCGCGGAGCAGACCGTCGCGGTGGGGTGAGGGCGCGTCCTGAGACGCGCGCCGGAATGCGGAGCGGGGCCGGGCCTAGTCCGCCGGGGTGACGGTCCACTTGCCAGTCTGTTTCCGGATGTCGCGGAACCTGCCCAGCGTGTCCTCGGGCAACTGGCGCTCGGCGTGGCCGTCGAGCATGACGTATTGAAACTTGCCGTTCGCGTGGAACTTGTAGCGGCCGGTGTAGCCGGAGACGAGGGTCGGCGTGGGCGCGTTGATGTCGAGTTGCTCGAGTGGTGAGTCCACCAGACTCGTTGCCGCCAGCAGGCCGTAGTTGGGAATGTTCTGGGAGGACGCACTGCCCGCGACGTTCTCGGTGGAGATCAGCTCGGTCAGCACGATGATGTCATCGGGACGGACGAGCCCTCCCAGCCGGAAGGCGGGCTGCGCCTTGGGCGAGATGGTGGGTTTGGGGTCCGAGGCGTTCCAATTCACATTGGGCCGGATCAGGTCCGGGAACCCGTTGCCGCCGATCTCCCAGTAGATGCCGATGCCGCAGGTGTTGTGGGGGGCGGGGGGCCAGTCGGCGGCGGAGGGGAACTGGACGCCGTTGATGGTGAGGATGCGCATGTTGTGCATCGGCATGGCGTAGGTGCGGTTCTTGCCGCCGCGGGACGTCCAGGTCGCCGCGCGCGGAATCTTGTCCGAGGGACACGCGAGCATCGAGGGCGCGTTCGTCATGATGTTGCTGTCGAACTCCTGCTGGGTGAGCCGCACGCCAAGGTAGGAGGCGACCATGTCATCCCACGACCACGCGGTCGTCGTGCTCGAGTGGCACGCGCCGAACGTGATCCGGTCGTCGTTCTCCTCCGCGTAGAGTTGGTTGGCGATGCCGTTCTGGCGGAGGTTGCTCATGCAGCGGGTCGCGTTGCCGCGCTCCTTCGCGCCGGCAAGCGCGGGCAGCAGCATCGCCGCGAGGATGGCGATGATGGCGATGACCACGAGCAACTCGATGAGTGTGAATCCGCCGCGAGTCGCGGCGCTGGCATTGCGTGATGTGTTCATGGGTGTGATGTGGGTGGACTGCAATCAGGGCGGACCGGACTCGCCGACGAGCTTCACTTCGCGCGTCGTGGCATCAATCAAGAAGCGCCTTCCCGCGGGCGGGCGGGGAACGCGTTGGAGCAGGCCGCTGCTCACGAGTTCGTCCAGCCGCGTGGGAAACGGATTG
>Ga0247727_10017776_pt1 | contig 11273 bp, 11 predicted proteins | sample WisWelCaveWW1625_FD_202498 | JGI IMG/M metagenome (GOLD analysis project Ga0247727, IMG submission 202498) | Biofilm microbial communities from Wishing Well Cave, Virginia, United States - WW16-25 | ecosystem: Environmental > Aquatic > Deep subsurface > Groundwater > Cave microbial mat | place...
GTCGAGGAGTCCGTCCTCGGATGGAAGGAGTTCGAGTACGAGGTCATGCGCGATTCCGTGGACAACTGCATCACGATCTGCAACATGGAGAACCTCGACCCGATGGGGTTCCACACAGGCGAGTCGATCGTCGTCGCGCCCGCGCAGACCCTGAGCGACACGGACCACCAGACCCTGCGGTCCGCCGCGCTGCGGATCATCCGGGCCCTCAAGGTCGAGGGCGGCTGCAACATCCAGTTCGCCGTCCACCCGAGGACGGGCGAGTACCGCGTGATCGAAGTGAACCCGCGCGTCTCGAGATCGTCCGCGCTCGCGTCGAAGGCGACGGGCTACCCGATCGCGCGGATCGCCGCCAAGATCGCGATCGGCCTCGCCCTCGACGAGATCCCGAACCCCGTCACAGGCAAGACGCTCGCATCGTTCGAGCCCACCCTCGACTACGTCGTCACGAAGATCCCCCGCTGGCCGTTCGACAAGTTCCCGACGGTCGACGCGCGGCTCGGCACGTCGATGAAGAGCACGGGCGAGGTCATGGGGATCGGCCGGACGTTCGAGGAATCCCTCATGAAGGCCGTGCGGTCCCTCGAGATCGGCAAGGTGGGCCTCGAGACGGAACCGTGGTCCGACGACGCACTGCGCGAGGAGCTCCGCACCCCCACGGACAAGCGACTTTTCGCGATTGCGGAGGCCCTTCGCCGCGGACTGGGCGTCGAGAAAGTCGCCCTCCTCACGGACTGGGACCCGTTCTTCCTCGAGAAGATCCGGAACCTCGTCTCGATGGAGGCTCGCCTGCGCGCGGGCCGCGCATCGAAGGCCATCCTCCGGGAGGCGAAACGCCTCGGCCTCTCGGACGCGTACGTCGCCGCCCTCCAGGGGACGACGGAGGCCGCGGTGCGTCGGCGTCGCCCGCGTGTCACGTACAAGATGGTCGACACGTGCGGGGGCGAGTTCGAGGCCCGGACGCCGTACTACTACTCGACGTACGAGCGGCAGAGCGAAGTGTCCCGTAGGGGCGGGCGGAAGGTCCTTATCGTCGGCGGTGGCCCGATCCGAATCGGCCAGGGGGTCGAGTTCGACAACTGCTGCGTCCACGGAATCCAGGCGCTCCGCGGGGAGCGGATCACCGCGCTCATCGTGAACAACAACCCGGAGACCGTGTCGACGGACTTCGACGTGTCGGACCGCCTGTACTTCGAACCGCTCCTGCTGGAGGACATCCTGAACATCGTCGAAGAGGAGCGGCCGGAGGGCGTGATCCTCCAGTTCGGCGGGCAGACGTCGATCAACCTGGCGGTCCCGCTCCAGAAAGCGCTCACCCGGATGAAGTCGCGGACGAGAATCCTCGGCACGCCCGCGCGGTCGATCGACCTCGCCGAGGACCGGCGCAAGTTCGCGGCCCTCATGCGCCGTCTGCGCATCCCGCAGCCCGCAGCCGCGTCGGGCTTCACCTTCGAGGAGGTCCGATCCCTCGCCGGACGGATCGGCTACCCGGTCGTCGTGCGCCCCTCGTACGTCCTCGGCGGCCGGGGCATGGAGATCGTCCATGCGGAGGACGAACTCAAGCCGTTCATGGCCTCCGCAGCGCGGATTTCGAAGGACCACCCGATCCTCGTGGACAAGTACCTCGACCACGCGACGGAGGTCGACGTGGATGTCGTGGCCGACGGGACGGACGTGTTCATCGCCGGGATCCAGGAGCACATCGAGGAGGCCGGCGTCCACTCCGGCGACGCGACGCTCGTCCTGCCCGCGCGCACCCTGTCCGACGAGGTCCTCGACCGGATCCGCACGATCACACGCAGGATATGCCGCGCGCTGAAGGTCGTCGGCCTGATCAACCTCCAACTTGCGGTGCGCGACGGCGTCGTGTACGTCCTCGAGGCGAACCCGCGGGCGAGCCGCACGGTCCCGTACGTCTCGAAGGCGATCGGCGTGCCCCTCGCGAAGGTCGCGACGAAGGTCATGCTCGGCCACACTCTCCGCGGGCTCGGCTTGACGAACGAGCCCAGGATCCGGCACGTCGCCGTGAAGGCCTCCGTGTTTCCGTTCCAACGCCTCCCTGGGGTCGACACAATCCTCGGCCCCGAGATGAAGAGCACGGGGGAGGTGATGGGGATCGACCGCACCCTCGGCCGAGCGTACTACAAGGCGATGCTGGCGGCGGGGAACGCCCTCCCGATGTCGGGCGCGGTCTACATGACCGTGCGGGACGAGGACAAGCCCGCGATCGCGCCCGTCGCGCGGCGCATCGCGGACCTCGGCCTGAAGATCTACGCGACCCGCGGGACGGCGCAGTTCCTCCGCGAGCACGGCATCGACGCGACGACCGTCTACCGGATCAGCGAGAACCAGCCTCCGGACGCCCTCGGGCTCATGCGCCGCCACGAGATCCGGCTCGTGATCAACACGCCGACGAGCTCTTCCGGCGCACGCCGGGACGGGTACATGATGCGCCGCCTCGCGGTCGACCTGAACATCCCGTTCATCACGACGGTCCAAGCCGCGGAGGCGGCCGTCGACGCGATCGCGGAGGCGCGGGCGGGCGATCTCGGGGTCCGCTCCCTCCATTCGTACGTGAGGTCGACCCGGCGCGGCGCAAGGCTTTAGCCCACATGCAGGCATGGAAGACGCGTGCGCCCGATCCGGCTCCTCGGTCCGGCCCTGTTCGTCGCGGGGATCGCCGTGGTCGCCGTCGCGATCGCGCGGGGCGAGGCGAGCCTCCTGATCGTCCTCGTGTTCCCGGTCGTCCAGGCCACGGGAGGCCTGGGGGCCCTCGGAGTCCTCCTCCTCGTGGCGGGGTTCGTCGCATCGTTCTTCGCGCTACCGTTCCGAGCTGAACCCGTGGCCGTCGTCCCGCCAACGGGGCCTTCCCCGCCCGCCCAGGCTCCCGCCGCCACGCCGTCGCGTCGTTGGGGCGGCGTCGTGTTCCTCGGCCCCATCCCGATTGTCTTCGGGTCCGACGCACGCATGACGCGGACGATGCTCCTCCTCGGGATCGTCCTGTTCCTTGCCCTCCTCGCCCTCACGCTGATCGTCGTTTTCCTGGCCATCTGATTTTTATGGCCGCCCGCGATGCCGCGCGCGGGTCGGCATGAAGGTCCTCGTGACGGACGGGTTGGAGGCGGACGCGCTCGCGACCCTTCGGACGGCCCACGAGGTCGACGTCGACGAGGTCGACGCGAAGCGTCTCCTCGAAATCGTCGGAGCGTACGACGCGCTCATCGTCCGTGGCCGCACAAAGGTCACGAAGGCGGTCATCGCCCGCGCGACTCGGCTCAAGGTCGTGGGTCGTGCCGGGGTCGGCGTCGACAACATTGACGTGGGGGCGGCGACCTCGCGAAAGATCCTCGTCGTCAACGCGCCGACGTCGAGCACGACGAGCGTCGCGGAGCTTGCGATCGGCCACATGCTCTCCCTGTACCGCCACCTGGCGCAGTCGGACCGTGGCGTGAAGGAAGGCAGGTGGGAGAAGAAGGCCCTCGAGGGGCGAGAGCTCGCGGGGAAGGTCCTTGGCCTCGTCGGCTCGGGGCGGATCGGTGTCGAGGTCGCGAAGCGCGCGACCGCGTTCGGGATGAAGGTCCTCGCGTACGACCCGTATCTGCGTCAGGAGGACGGCGACCGGCTGGGAATCGAACTCGTCGACAAGATAAGGCTCCTGGAGGAAGCCGACGTCGTGAGCGTCCACGCCGCCCTCACGATGGAGACGCGCCACCTCGTCGGCGCGAAGGAGCTCTCTCTGATGAAGCGCACCGCGATCCTCGTCAACTGTGCGCGCGGGGAGATCGTCAACGAAGCCGCGCTCGCGGACGCCCTGAAGGCCGGCGCAATCTCCGGCGCGGCCCTCGACGTGTTCGAGAAGGAGCCGCCCGCGGGAAGCCCGATTCTCTCCGCGCCGAACGTCGTGTTCACGCCGCACCTCGGCGCGTCGACCCGGGAGGCCCAGGATCGCGCCGGGGCGATCATCGTCGAACAGGTGATCCAAGCGCTGTCAGGCCAGCGCCCCGAATTCCTCGTGAACCGCGAGGTCTACTGACTCGACAGGCCCCGCGCGGCCTCCTCGAGGTTGAGCTTCTTTGCCCGCCCGAATTCGCGGATCTCCGTCATGATCGCGAGGTAGTCCGCGTAGTCGCCGCCATTCCGGCGCACCGCGCGCCCGAGCGCGCGCTCGAACGTCTCGTTCGGCCGGAGGGCGAGCGCCTCCCGCAGGATGCGGTCCCGAGAGGCCTGCAGGCTCACGGGCGTCGCCACTTGGCCGCGACACAAAAGCCTGTCGCCCTGGCTATCGCGTCCGATTCGTCTCGCACACCTTCAGGAAGTTCCGGAAGATGTCGTACCCGTGCTGGGTGTCCTCGACCTCCGGATGGAACTGCAGGCCGAACAGGGGTCGGTCGAGGCTCCGCATCGCCTGAACGGAGCAGTTCGGCGAGGAGGCGAGCGTAACGAACCGCTTCGGCAGGACGGAGACCTCGTCGTTGTGGGACTCCCACACCTCGAAGCTCTTCGGGAGGCCCTTGAACAGTACGTCGGGTTCGTGGACCGTGACGACGGACTTCCCGAACTCGGGGATCTTCGCCGGGGCGGCGTCGCCTCCGAAGTGCTTCGCCATGAACTGGTGGCCCGCGCAGATCCCAAGGATCGGGATGTCGAGCGCGTCGAGGTACTCGCCGTTCTTCCCCATGAGTTCCGGGTTCAGCCCGACGCTTGGAGCGCCGCCGGAGAGGACGAGCCCGTCGAGTTCCTTGAGCTGCGATGTGGGCGTATCGTTCGGCACGATCTTCGTCTCCGCGTCGAGGTCCCGGAGGACGCGCCATTCGCGGTGGGTCCACTGGCCGCCGTTGTCGACCACGTAGACGCGCATAGCCCTTGGAGAGACCCGCTCGGAAAAAAGGTTTGTGCCGCGAACAGGGCTTGACTCACTCCCACTCGATCGTCGCGGGAGGCTTGTTCGACACGTCGTAGACGACGCGGTTGATGCCCTTGACCTCGTTCGTGATGCGCACGGAAATCCTGTCGAGGACCTCGTCGGGGACCTTCGAATACTTCCCAGACATGCCGTCCACGGAGTCGATCGCCCGCACGGCGATCGTGTGGCCGTACACCCGCTGGTCCCCGTGCACGCCCACGCTCTGGACCGGGAGGAGGACCGCGAAGTACTGCCACGGGAGTGGCATGAGCCCCTTCTTCGCGGCCGCCTCGAGTTCTTCCTCGACGATCGCGGACGCCTCGCGGGCGAGGGCGACCCGTTCCGGCGTGACTTCGCCCAGGACCCGCACCGCGAGGGCCGGGCCCGGGAAGGGCTGTCGTTCCGCGACGCGAATGCCCAGGACGCGCGCGACCTTCCGCACCTCGTCCTTGTAGAGGTCCCGCAGCGGCTCCACGAGCTTCAGCTTCATTTGCTCAGGTAGCCCGCCGACGTTGTGGTGCGTCTTGATCCGATCGCGGAGCTGCCCGCCGCTCTCGATCCAGTCCGGCGCGATCGTCCCCTGGACGAGGTACTCCGCGCCGAAGGCCGAGGCTTCCCGCTCGAACAGCTCGATGAACTTGTTCCCGATGATCGTGCGTTTCTTCTCGGGATCCATGACGCCCTTGAGGGCCCGGAAGAACTCGTCCGCGGCGTGGAGGATCTTGTGATTCACCCGAAGCTCCTTGAGGGTCGCGTCGACGTCCGCCGTTTCGCCTTTGCGCATGAGGCCTGTGTCGACGTACACGGCGAGGAGCCGCGACCCGAGTGCGCGGCTCGCGAGGGCCGCGGCGGTCGCGCTGTCGACGCCTCCGGAAGCGGCGATGATCGCCTTCCCCTCGACGCCCGCCTTGATTGCGCCGACCTGCTCGTCGATGAAGGCCTGCGGGTCGAACATCACTCACCCAGGGTCCTCGAGTCCTCGAGGACCCACCGCTTCATCGCCTCGCGGTGCTCCCGGAGTTTGTCCGCGAGTCGCTCGTTCGTGAGGGCGAGGATCTGGATCGCGAGAAGTGCCGCGTTCTCCCCGCGGTCCAGGCCCACGGCGGCGACGGGCACCCCGGGCGGCATCTGAGAGATGCTGAGGATTGCGTCGAGGTTCATCTTGCCGCTCACCGGCACGCCGATGACGGGCTTCGTGGTGTGGGCCGCGATCGCCCCCGGCAACGCCGCGGAGAGGCCGGCGACCGCGATGAACACCTTCGCGGGGGAGTTTCGCACGAGGTCTCGGAGGAGGTCCGGCGTTCGGTGCGCGGATGCGACGACCATCTCGTGCTCGACGCCGAATTCGGCGAGCAGCGCGGCCGCCTTCTTCCCGACCTCGCCGTCGGACTTGCTCCCCAAGACGATCTGCACGTCGGGAGGCATCGCTGGGACAAGAGGCGACCGGGAATAAAGGCTTCTCGCGTTCCTACGCCTAGCTCTTCATGATTGCCAACAGGAACAGGCCGATTGCGACGGCCGCGCCGATCGCGCCGGAGAGGATGACGCCGATCGATTGCACGATGACCTCAGAGAGGTCGACGCTGTTGCTGATGAACGTGTACGGCCCCACGCCGAGGGTCCACACGATGCCTACAACGAGCCCGCCGACGAGCAGCCCTGCCCCGATCTTGCGGCTCTTGCCGCTGCCGAAGTACGCGGTGAACGCGCCTGTGATCACGAGGAAAAGGCCGAACGTCAGCAGCAGGACAGTCACGAACGTCATCGGATCGAACGCTTGGAAAGCCATCTTCTCCCCTCAGAACTTGATCCCAGTCAGGGTCTTCGTGTCGATGACGCCGTGGATGGACCGGATTTTGTCGACGACGACCTGGCCGAGGATGTTGAAATCCTCCGCCTCGATCTTCGCGATCAGGTCGTACTCCCCGAACAGCGGGTGGAGCTCCACGATCTCCTTCACCTTGAGGAGCTCGTTGTACACCTCGTGCTCCTTGGCGGGAGCCGTGCTAATCAGCACGAACCCGATGGCCATCCGGAGTCACCGCGCCGGAGAACCTGCTGTTCCGTTATAACCCTTTTGCTAAAGTGTGGCCAGGATGGCGGCAAGTTGGCATATCGACAACGTTTCAGAACGAGGCATGGCGGCGGGCTCGCGCGAGGACCTGCGGCCACAGGGGCAGGTTCGTCTGCGTGCCCCGCGCCTCGACAACAAAGCTCGCGACCGAGGAGGCAAGGATCCCGCACCGCCGCAGGTCGTAGCCGCGGCTCAGGCCCGCGTAGAAGCCCGCTCGATATGCGTCGCCCGCGCCCGTGACGTCGACGACGCGTCTCGGCCGCACGCGCGGGATGCGGATGCGGGTCGAACGCGTCATGACGACGCTGCCCTTCGCGCCGAGGGTCGCGACGATCACCTCTGTGAACCGAAGCAGGTCGGCCGTGGAGTTCGCTCGGAGCAGGCGTTTTGCGCGGGTGATCTCCGCCTCGTTCGCGAAGAAGTACGTCGCGGAGGCGAGGAGAGTCCGGAGATGGCCCGGTCGGTACACGTAGTGGATCTCTTGGGACGGATCAAATGCGATCGTCCGGCCGAGGTCCTGTGCCCGTCGCACGATCCGCGCGTAGTACTCCGGCCGCCCGGTCCCAATGTGCACGAGGTCGACGTCGGCGACGCTGTGTCTCAGGATCGGTCGCCGGGCCGTCTCGCGCATCGCCCCCTGGTCCACGAGGGCGAACTGGTTCCCCTTCCGGTCCGAGAAGACCCACGCGGTCGGCGTCGTGCCGCCGCGGACGACGCGGAGGTCCCGCAGGTCCACGCCGTCCGCGACGAGGGCCGCGCGGTAGTCCGCCGGGAAGTCCGATCCGACGAAGGACGCAAGGGACGTCCGCACGCCGAGTCGCGCGGCGCTACGCGCGAGATTCCCGGCGGGGCCCCCGAAGTAGCGGCGGCGGTCGGCGGTCTGGATCGACGTATTCGGCGCCGGCAGATGCGGCACCGTGACGATGTGGTCCAGCACGACGTGGCCGAAGACCCCGAGGAAGTTCTTCACAGCCACGCCTCGAGCCTCCGCCGGACGTCCGAGAACTGGTCGAACGGGATGAAGTCGATGGCCTCCTCGCGGCACAGGTCCGCGAGCTCCGCCTTCGCGAAGACGAGGTCTGCCTCGATGGCGGGGCAGAGGTCTGAGTGGCCATCGCCGACGTATGCGACCTTGTAGCCTTCCGTCCGAAGCTCGAACAGGCGCAAGAGCTTGCACGTCCCGCACAGCGTGCACGTTGCATCCGCGTACGGATACGAGATGCGGGCCCGCCCGTCCTCGAACGTCACGTGATTCGTCCGCACGGGGATGTCGATACTCCACGTCCGCAGGAGGTGGTGGACGTACAGGTCGAGCCCCTCGCTCACGATCTCGAGGCGCATGCCACGCTTCCGACAGAATTCCACGAAGCCCCGGAACGTCTCGTCGAGGCGCGCGTGCGCGCCGACGAAGTCGAGGATGTCGGCCTCCCGCGCTCGTACGAGAGCGAACTGCCGGGCCATCGACTCCCGCGTCCCGATCTTTCGGGCGCGGTGCAGCTCCTCAATCTCCCACCACGCCTCAGGGGCGAACTCCTCGAGGATCGCCTCCGCAACGTCCTCCCGCGTGATCGTCCCGTCGAAGTCCGTCAGGACGGCCCACTTCTTCGCCGCTGCTCGTCGAGGGGCGCGCCGTCTCGCCGGCATCGGAACGCCTACGTGCCCTCGCGCCACGATCCGATGTACCTGCGCTGCGCGGGCGAGAGCGTGTCGATCCGGAGGCGGAGACTCTTGAGCTTGAGGCGCGCGACCTTCTCATCGATCGCCTCCGGTACGGGGTGCACGCGCGGCTTGAGGCGCGACGCGTTCTTCGAGAGGTGTGCGATCGACGCGGCCTGGATTGCGAAGCTCATGTCCATGATTTCGACCGGGTGGCCCTGGCCCGCCGCGAGGTTCACGAGCCGGCCCTCCGCGAGCAGGTACACGCGCTTCCCGCCCGGCAGCGTGTACTCGTCGACGAAGTCCCGCGCGCGCCGCTTCGACTTCGCCGCCTTCTCGAGCTCCGCGCGCGCGATCTCGTTGTCGAAATGGCCCGCGTTCGCTAGGACGACGCCGTCCTTCAGGGCGGGGAAGTGCTTCGCCTTGACGACGTCCCTCACGCCTGTCGCCGACACGACGAAGTCCGCGATCCGCACGGCCTTCGCCATCGGGAGGACCTCGAAGCCGTCCATCGTCGCCTCGATCGCCTTGACGGGGTCGACCTCCGTGACGACGACGCGCGCTCCCATGCCGCGGGCCCGGGCTGCGATCCCGCGGCCGCACCAGCCGTACCCGGCGACGACGAACGCCTTACCCGCGATGAGGAGGTTCGTCGCCGTCAGGATGCCGTCGAAGACGCTCTGGCCCGTCCCGTAGCGGTTGTCAAAGAGGTGCTTCATCTTCGCGTCGTTCACGTCGATGACCGGGAAGCGAAGGGCGCCGTCCTTCTCCATCGCGCGCAGACGCTTCACGCCGGTCGTCGTCTCCTCGTTCCCGCCGCGGACGCCGTCGAGGAGCTCCTTGCGCTTCGTGTGCAGGAGGAAGATCAAGTCCGCCCCGTCGTCGATGACGAGGTCCGGCTTCAAGTCGAGGACCTTGTTGAGGCTCTCGTAGTACTCCTCTGTCGTCTGCCACTTGCGCGCGTACACGTCGAGCCCGTGTGTCTGGGCGAGAGCCGCTGCGACGCTGTCGTCCGTCGAGAGGGGGTTGCAGGACGCGAGCCGCACGGACGCGCCGGCCTCACGCAAGCTCAGGGCGAGGACGCCCGTCTTCGCCTCCGTGTGGAGCGCCATCCCGATCTTGAGCCCCTTCAGGGCCTTCGACCGCCGCAACGCCTCGCGGATCGCCGCGAGGACGGGCATGTGGGTCCGCGCCCACTCAATCCGCGCGACGCCCCGTTCGACGAGTTCCGACATCCGCGTGCCGATGCCCCGTAGCCGATTTCAGCCTTCCGGTGCGGGCTTGCCTGAGCCGTCACGGTTCCTGTAGGAGCCCGGGCATCGGTCCGACCGACGGCTCCGAGTCCGTCTGGACCGGCGCCTCGCGGACGACGGGCAGGATGTCGCTGACCTTGAACTTCCGGAGGAGCCTCTTCATCGCAATTGGGGTCGTGAGGGTCGTCACGAGCGTCATCACGATGAGCGCCGAGTAGAGATCCGGCCCGATGATCCCCGCCGCCAGTCCGACCTGCGCGAGGAGAAGTTCCATCATGCCGCGCGCGTTGAGCCCGAATCCGAGGGCCAGGAGGGGCGCTCCGCGGAAGTTCGCGACTCGGCCACCGAGGATCCCGCCAAGGAGCTTCCCGAGGAACGCGATCGCCGTCACGCTCACGATGAGCGGCCACGCGGCGAGCGAGAGGATGAAGTTGAGGCCCACGAAGGCGAAGAAGATTGGCGTGAACATCCCGAACGAAATGGAGGACACCGCGTTCCGAATCTTGAAGAACCGCTCTTGACCCACGAGCTTCGGGGTGATGAGGATTCCGCCATAGAAGATTCCGACCGCGAAGTGGATCCCGAGCAGCTCCGCGAAAGCCCCCAAGGCGAGCGCGATCGCGACGGCGACCGCGAAACCGCTCTCCTGCCCCTTGAGGCGACCGAGGAACCTCTGCATGTAGGACTGCCCGTCCGGCGCTAGCCGAGAGGTCTCCTTGAGGACAAGGCTCACGGAATACACGAGGCCCAGGAAGAGCAGGTTCTTGCCGAGGACCCGCGCCACGGTGGCCCCGTCGACGACGACCGCCCCGAGCTGCGCAATCTCGAGGACGAGCCCCAGCATCGCGAACGCGACGAGGTCGTTCACGAGGGCCACGGAGACGATCGCGCGCCCGAGCCGGCTGTGGAGCAGGTTCAAATCGAGGAGGATCCGGACGCTCACGGGCAGCGCGGTCACGGAGAGCGCGGTCCCGAGGAAAAGGGCCTGGGCGAAGTTCAGACCCAGGCTCAGGGCGAACGCGTACCCCAGGGCGAAGGGCAGGAGGAACTCGACGAAGGCGACGACGATGCTTCTCTCGCGGAACGCCTGGTGGAGCCCCTCCCGCCCGAGCTCGATTCCCGCGAGGAGGACGAGCACGAAGACGCCGAGGTTCGCGGCGACGACGAGGGAGGCGCCAGGCTCCGCCGCAGGATTCGGGTCGACGAGCCCCAGGACCATCGGGCCCACGAGGATCCCCGCGAGGACCTCGCCGATGAGGGGCGATTGCTTCAACCGCTCGAAGGCCTCCCCCGCGATGCGGGCCGTGGCGAAGAGGATGAGAAGCGCGACGATGAGATCCAGGAGAATCCGCCCGGCAGGAAGCGTCGCAGCCTTCCCGAAGCTATT
>Ga0247727_10017777_pt1 | contig 11272 bp, 11 predicted proteins | sample WisWelCaveWW1625_FD_202498 | JGI IMG/M metagenome (GOLD analysis project Ga0247727, IMG submission 202498) | Biofilm microbial communities from Wishing Well Cave, Virginia, United States - WW16-25 | ecosystem: Environmental > Aquatic > Deep subsurface > Groundwater > Cave microbial mat | place...
ACGGACACAACCGACTCAACGGACGCAACCGACTCAACACTCTCCGCTGAAGCTGATTGCTTCTTCTAATAAAACAACGTCAACCGTCGCCGTTTAATGTTCAACAACAGCCCCAACGCCGCCATCGTCGCGACGGTGGAACTGCCTCCATAGCTCATCAAGGGCAGCGGAATGCCCACGATCGGAAACAGCCCCGCGGTCATGCCGATGTTGATCACCAGACAAAAGGCCAGCATCGCGATGAGGCCGGCCGCCAGCAGAGCGCCCAACATGTCCTTCGCCTTCAAGGCGATCTCGAGCGACAGCCAGATCAGCCCGGCAAACAGCCCGAGCAGCACCAGTACTCCCAGGAACCCCCATTCTTCGGCGAAGACGGCGAAGACGAAATCGGTGTGGCCTTCCGGCAAAAATTTCAACTGGCTTTGCGTGCCGCCGTAGAGTCCCTTCCCCGCCAGCTCTCCCGAGCCGATCGCGATGCGGGATTGCAGGCCGTGGTACCCCTTGCCGCCCGTATCGTACGCGGGATCCACGAACGTCATGATCCGCTCGCGTTGATAGTCATGGAGCGATCCCCACACCATTTCCCAGGCGAACGGGAACAGCATGACGGCAAACAGCAGCAGCGTCCCCATCGCCTTGGATCGCATGCCCACCACCAGCAGCATCGACACGTAAATGGAGAGGTAGCTGAGCCCGCTCCCCAGATCCGGCTGTTTGAGAATCAGCAGCAGCCCCGGCATCATGATCAGGCCCGGCAGCACCACGCGCTGCGTCCACCCCTCGCGCGGGCTCTTGGCGTAATAGGTGGCCAGCGTCAGGACCAGGATCAGCTTGGCGAACTCGGACGGCTGGAACACGAACGGCCCGATGGGAATCCATCGCTGCGCCCCCCGGCTGGTCTTGCCGGCGACCAGGACGACGACCAGCAGCACGAGCAGCAGCGCATAGAGGACGTAGGACAGCCGTGAAATCTTGTGATAATCCACCGCCAGCGCCACGACAAACGCCACGCAGCCGATCGCGATCCACGCCAGCTGCTTCGCATACATCGGCGCGCCGCCACCCGGCTGCGTGTAGGTCACGCTGTAGATCGAGAGCACGCCCAGCGACAGGATCGCGGTGATCAGGCCGAGAAACCGCCAGTCGAACCAGTCCAGCGCCAGCGAACGATTCTCCAGCATCCGGTCAATCATGGACGCCCCGCATCGCGACCGCCACCGGCGGCGCGTCGGACGGCACCGCCTCGGCCGTCACCGGCTCGGCTGGCTTCAGCTTGACGTAGGCTTCGATCACCTGCTTGGCAAGCGGCGCGGCCCACGAGCCGCCGTGACCCATGTTTTCCACCAGCACCGCGACGGCGATGCGCGGCTCGTCCGCCGGCGCATAGGAGACGAACCACGCATGGTCACGCAGCTTTTTGGGAATGTCCTTGTCTTTCTTTCGGTCATCCTTCAACGCCGCCGTCTGCGCCGTGCCTGTCTTCCCCGCAATCTGGACGAGCGCCGAGCGGGCCCGACCAGCCGTCCCTCTCGTCACGACGCCTGCCAGGGATTCGTGAAGCAGTTCGTAGGTGTCCGGCTTCAGCGCCAGCTTCGGGCGCGGCACCGACGGGAGCTCCAGCACCTGGCCGGTCGCCCGTTCCTTGATCGCCCGTACGATCCGCGGCCGGAAGGATTCGCCGCTATTCGCAACGGTCGCCATCAGCATCGCCATCTGCATCGGCGTCACGGTCGTGTATCCCTGCCCGATCGCGGCGGAGACCGTTTCGCCCGGCAGCCAGGGCTCGTTGCGCGCTTTGGTCTTCCAGGCCGTCGACGGCACGATGCCCGGGCGCTCCGACGGCAACTCGACGCCGGTCTCGCGCCCGAGCCCGAACCGCTCGGCGAACGCCGCCATCGTGTCGATCCCCATCCGCTGGCCGATCGTGTAGAAAAACACGTCGCAAGAATCCACGATCGCGTCCACCACGTCCATGACGCCATGACCGTGCTCCTTCCAGTCGCGGTAGACGCGGCCGCCGAACGGGAAGCCGCCCGTGCAACGGACCTTGGTGGTCGTGTCGACGGCGCCCGTTTCGAGGCCTGCCGCGGCGACGACGATTTTGAACGTCGAGCCGGGCGGATATTGCCCCTGCGTCGCGCGATTGGTCAGCGGGTGTCCCTCGTCCTGGACGATTTTCTCCCATTGTTTCGCGGTCAGCTCGCGCGAGAGGACGTTCGGATCGAACACCGGCCGGCTCGCCATGGCCAGCACGTCGCCCGTCCCGGTTTCGATCGCGACGATCGCGCCGAACTCCTCGCCGAGCAACCGCTCGGCCAGCGTCTGCAACCGGGCGTCGATCGTCAGATAGAGGTCGTCGCCGGCCAGCGGCTTCCCGATCTCGACCGTCCGTTTCTCGTGGCCCAGCGCGTCCACTTCCACCGTCTTCTGCCCGGCGCGGCCGCGGAGAAACCGGTCGTAGGTCTTCTCGACGCCGTACTGGCCGATGATGCTGCCCAGGTGCAGTTCCGCGGACTCGGGCTTATCCAGCTGCTCCGACGACACCTCGCCGACGTACCCGAGCAGGTGCGCCGCCGCCTGGCCGTTCGGATAATTGCGCTGCGACTCCGCCCGAACCGTGACGCCGGGGAGATCCAGCCGGTGCGACTCGATCAGCGCCGCCTCGCGCAACGTGAGGCCGTCCTTCACCTTGCGGGGCAGGAGCCGGCTGCCCCGCTCGGAGAGCTTCTTGCGCACCGTCGCCTCGTCCAGCCCCACCAGCGTGACCAGCGACTGGACGAGCGTTTTCCGGTCCTTCACATCCTCCAGGCTGACGTAGAGGCCGAAACTGGGCACGTTGTTGGCCAGCAGGACGCCGTGGCGGTCGTAAATCAGCCCGCGCACCGGCTCCAGAACGACCGCCCGCGTGCGGTTGTTCTCGGACAGGTCGCGATAGTAGGGGCCTTCGTTGATCTGGAGATACCAGAGGCGCATAGCCAGCAGGCCCACCACCAGCAACAGGCTGATTTTGAATAGGAGCAGCCGCTGCTGGAGCTCCCGCAACTCGTCATGCTGGGTGCCGCCCCTTGCGCTCATGCGGCCCGCCCCGCCTTCGTTGCTCTCATGACCTTACGACACCAACGAATCATCTTTTTTGAACCGTTCCGCCAACAACCAGTACAGTCCCATCCCCACCGTGGTGTCGAACACTGCCTGCGGCAGCAACACCGACTGAACGGCCGCCAGCGTCTCCCCGCCGCCCGCCCCCGCCATCACGAACGCCAGGCCGGAGCATACCGACAATCCCAGCATGACGGGCACCACCGAGGCCGGTGTCGCATGGGCGACATAGCGTCCGACCATCCCCGCCAGCAGCCCGATGACGGCTTTGGTGCCGAGATTGAGCCCCAGCTCGCCGGCTGAGAACAGATCCTGCTCGAACCCGAGCAGCAGTCCCATCATCACGCCGTCCGCCGGGCCGCCGAAGAAGCCGATCAGGCTGACGGCGATCAGGCACACATCCGGGCGGATCCCCGCCACGCTCGCGTGCTCGAGCAGCGTGGTTTGAATCGGCACCAGCCCCACCACGAGCCCGACATAGAGCCATTGCTTCATGGCTTTTTCTTCTCCGCCGGAGGAGCGGTCGCCGGCTCCTCGCCGCCACGGGGGACCGTCACCACCAGCACTTCTTCCAGCTTCGTGAAGTCCACTTCCGTCTGCACCTCGGCCGTCTGGAAGAGATCGCCCTCGTCCTTTTGAATGCCGGTGATCGTGCCGACCGGCACGCCCTTGGGGAATCCCCCCGTGAGTCCCGACGTGACCACCGGGTCGCCGATGCGCACCGTCGAGAGCAGCGGAATGTATTTCATGCGCGCCTTGCCGCCGAGCGTCCCTTCGATGATCCCCTCGTCCCGCGTACGCTGCACCAGGGCCGTGACCGCATTGTTGGGATCGGTCAAGAGCAGGACGACGGAGGAGGACCCGCTGCTCTTCACCACGCGGCCCACCGCGCCCGTCAGGGTCATCACGCCCATCTCGGGACGAATGCCGTCACGCTCGCCCTTGTCCAGCACCACGCCCTGGTACCAGTTGGACGAATCGCGTCCGACCACCCGCGCCGCGACGCTCTGCGACGGCGTCCTGGCTTGAAACCGGAGCAACTCGCCCAGGCGCTGATTGGCCGCCGCCATCTCGCGCAGATCGGCCGCCTGGCCGCGCAGGAACTCGATCTCGCGTCGGAGCTGCTGGTTTTCTTCCTGCACGTTCCGCAGCGCCACATAGCTGTTCCACAGATCCACAATGCGGCGATCGGCGGCTGAAAGAGCATCGAGCGGGAGGGCGACGACGTCGGCGAGCGGCTTGCCGACGGCCTGGAGCAGCGTCCGGCTTTGCTTGGGGAGGACGAAGACGAGTGAGAGCAGCAGCGCGCAGAGCGCGAGCAGCACTCGCCTAGTTCCGGATGTCGAACGAAACATTGGCCATCCCTGGTCGGGATGAGCCCCCTTACCGAGTGCTGCTGTATTGGGACATCACCGTGACCTTGCGGAGCAGGTCCAGCTCGTCCAGGATTTTCCCGACCCCCAACACGACGGAGGTCAACGGATCATCCACAGTGATGATCGGCAGATTCGTTTCTTCGCGGAGTCTGGTATCCAGGCCTTTCAGCATGGATCCTCCCCCGGTCAGCACAATCCCGCGATCGATAATATCGCCAGCCAGCTCGGGGGGGGTGTTCTCCAGGGCCACCTTGATCGCGTTGACAATCGTGCCGATCGGCTCCTGGAGCGCTTCCCGGATCTCGGTATCATCCACCACCAGCGTGCGAGGAATACCCGAAATCAGGTCCCTCCCTTTAATCATCATGGTTTTCTTCTCCTCGAACGGGTAGGCCGAGCCGATCTCGAGCTTGGTGCGCTCGGCCATATGCTCCCCGATGAGGAGGTTGTATTTCTTCTTGATGTAGTTCGAAATCGCGTCGTCCATGCGGTCGCCGGCCACCTTCACGGACTCGCTGTAGACGATGCCGCCCAGCGAGATGACCGCGATGTCCGTCGTGCCGCCGCCGATGTCCACCACCATATTGCCGGACGGCTCCGTGATCGGCAGCCCCGCTCCGATTGCGGCGGCGATCGGCTCCTCAATCAGGTAGACTTCATGCGCGCCGGCCAGCTCGGCTGAATCGCGCACGGCGCGCTGCTCGACCTGCGTGATGCGCGACGGCACGCCGATGATGATGCGGGGCCGCACGAACATACTGCGGTTGAGCGCCTTGTTGATGAAATAGCGCAGCATGCGTTCGGCCATCTCGAAGTCGGCGATCACGCCTTCCTTCATCGGGCGGATCGCCGTGATGTTGCCCGGCGTGCGGCCCAGCATCTTCTTGGCTTCCGTGCCGAACGCCAGCGCCTTTTCGGTCTTCTTCTCCACCGCCACCACGGACGGCTCATTCAGCACGATGCCCTTGCCGCGGACGTACACCAGCGTCGTCGCCGTGCCGAGATCAATGGCAATGTCGTTGGAGAACCAGCCCAGAATTTCCGAAACGAATCCCACCGACTACTCCTTGACTCTCACTCAGTCTTGAAAATCTAATTGTCCCGCATCTAATACCTGCGTCTGCGCCACCTCGTCGCCCAGCCGGACGCCCTGTTCGTTGCCGATCAGCAGCAGCGCTTCAAACACCACGATCGCGCCCGCCAGCAGCCAGCCGACATAGGGCACGAGAACCAACAGGTACGCGAAGGCCAGCGGGAGATTGCGGATAATGGATTCCCGGAATCCGGCAAACTCCCTCGTGCGCGGCATGACGGTCTGCAACCCGATGAGCCGCTTGCCCACGCTTTGCCCGCCGGGGAACCCGTCGGCGATCAGCGCGTACGCCAATCCTGAAATCCATCCGACCGGCGCGATCACCTGGCTGGCGGCGGCGATCAGCATGCCGTCGATCGCCTTGGCGATGAATCGGTTGAGGACATGCGCTTTGGGATAAACCCCGCTTCCCAACGGGTTGGATCCCCACGCTTCCTCCGCCAAGCGACCTCCTCACAACTGGCCGCAAAGTATAGCAAACTTCCTCCGGTATCACAAACACAGCTTTCCGAAGTGTTTAACCCGCATTATTCATGAGGGTTCGTGGCGAAACCGCTGAGACGCCTGGCGAGACGGGCGCGCGGAGCCGCGAGGAAGGGAGGCAGCCTTGAACAGGCTGTTGACCGACCGAGCGGCGAGCCCGCCCGCCTAGACGCGTCAACCTAGCGGCCAGGCTTGTCGTAGCGGCGTATCGGCGGTTGCAGTAGAAGCCGTCATGAATAATACGGGTTGAGGCCGCCCCCTCTTGCCTTTCCCCCGGAGCGCCAGTAGAATCCGTCACACATCAAAGGAGCGCTGCGCATGATCAAGTTGCTGCGGGAAGGCAACCTCCTCTATCCCTGGCTCCTCAAGGGCGCCATGGCCACCATCGCCATCACGTTCGTGGTCGGCATGGGGTGGTGGGGCTACGGCGAGTCGCAGACCGACACCGTCGCCACGGTCGGCCCGCTCAAAGTCTCGCGGGACGAGTTCATGCGGCGCTACAAAAACCTTTACGAGTACAGCAAGAAGCAGAAGATGCCGGACCTGGTGAAGGACGAGGTGCTCAAAGAGATCGCCGTCGAGCAGATGGTCGAAGAAAAAATCTGGCGCCTGGCCGCGGAGGACATGGGCATCACCGTCACTCCCGACGAGCTGCGGGAGGCGATCATGCGGATCAAGGATTTCCACCAGAACGGCAAATTCGATCCGGAGCTTTACAAGCGCCTTCTGTCATTCAACCGCCTCACGCCGAGCCAATTCGAAACGGAATATGCGGGACGCCTGCTCGGGGACAAGGCCGCGACCGTCATCATCGATTCTGTCGCGCTGACGCCGGCCGAGTTGGAGGAAGTGAACGCCCTCATGGCCCGCCAATCCTCGGCCGAGCCGTTGGCCGGCCTCTCCGCCAACGACCGGATTCTGCAGAACATGCTGTTCCAGAAGCAGCAGCGCGCGCTGGCGGCCTTCAAGGAAGCGATGAAGGCGAAGATGCAAGTACAAATTAGAAAAGAGCTGCTCTAACGCCGTCTAAAAGTCCGAAAGTCGTAAAGTCATCAAGTCGCTTATTTCTCTACCCAATCCCTCCTCCAAGACTTTAATAGACTTTCAGACTTTCGACGTTCAGACTCCTACACGATCAGCATCGCGTCACCGTAGCTGTAAAACCGGTACTTCTCTCTGACTGCTTCGGCATAGGCCGCCCGTAGCGGCTCCAGCCCAGCAAAGGCTGACACCAGCATCAGCAGCGTTGTCCGCGGCAGGTGGAAATTCGTCATCAGCACATCCACGATTTTGAACTGATACCCAGGCGTGATGAAGAGCCCGACGTCGCCTTGCGTCGGCTGCACCGTCCCGTCGGTGGGCGCAGCAGCCTCGAGGGTCCGCACGACGGTCGTCCCGACCGCCACCACCCGCCCTCCCGCTTTCCTGGTCTCATTGATGGCCGTCGCCGTTTGAGGCGGAAGCTCCGCCCACTCGGTGCCCATCCGGTGCTCGTCAATCCGCTCGGCCGTCACCGGCCGGAACGTGGCCGGACCGACGTGCAGGGTCACGGTCGCCAGCTTGATGTTTCTGGCACGCAACGTCTCCATCAGCCCTTCCGTAAAATGGAGCCCTGCCGTCGGCGCCGCGATCGCGCCGGCCGTGCGTGCGAACATCGTCTGATACCAGCGGTGATCCTGTTTGGTCGGCTCTCGCTTGATGTAGGGTGGCAGGGGCATCCGGCCGACCTTCTCCAGGAGCGCGGGCACGGGCGAGGAAAATTTCATGACGACGCGGCCCGCTCCCTGCTCCGTCACCGTCGCAGTCGCGCCGCCATTCAACTCGATCACTTGGCCCACCCTGATCGAGCCTTTGCACAGGACTTCCCACTGGTTTGAGCCAAACGGCTTGACCAGCACCAGTTCCAGATGCCCGCCGCCCGGCCGCTTGCGCCCGGTGAGCCGGGCCGCCAGGACCTTCGTGTCATTCACGACGACGAGATCGCCGGCCTTGAGGAACCGGGGCAGGTCCGCGACGCGATGATGGGCGCAGGGGCCGCCGCCACGCGGCAGCACCAGCAAGCGCGCCTGATCGCGCGGTTCGACGGGATGGTCCGCCACCAGCGACGCATCGAACGGAAAATCGAACTCGGAGAGGAGCATTACGGAAGAACGCGCGACAGCGACGCTGTGCGTTTGAGCTCGGTGCCCGGAAAGTAGTAGGCCAGGATGGTCGCGTAGGAATAGCCGTGTTCGGCCATTTCCTTCGCCCCCCACTGGCAGAGACCGACCGCGTGGCCGGCGCCGCGACCGGAGAGCACGATTTCCCATCCCATGGTTTCCACGTCAAACTGGGTGCTGGGGATGACCGAATAGCCGATCAGCCGGCGGAAATCCTCGCCGCGCAGGATCAGCTCGCCGCGCGAGTGGAGAATCCGGAGCTTGGTCACCCTCCCGGCCTTGCTGTATGCGAAGGGCGTCAGGCTGGCGATCGCGCCCACGTCCACACCCTGCCGACGGAAGGTGTTTTCCAAATCCTGCACCTTGAGCGCGGCACGCCACTGATAGCGCGGCGCGTTCACATCAAAAGGGCAATCCACGCCTTTGAGATACGGCAGGTCCTTGGACCACACGTTGACGGCGTCTTCCGTCGGGCCGGCGGCCGTGGAGGAAAAGGCAGCGTAGATCGGGGCGTTCTGGTAGGCCACGGCAAGGCCGCGCGTGGATTCCACCGCCTGCTGCACGCGCTGATCGATCCCCTGGCGTCCTTGATAGACCTGATCCTGCACCGTCGCGGCAAGATCGTATTCGCGCGCCGCGTTCAGCGTCCGCTGATACAGGGCGTAGGTCCGCGCGACAACCGCCTGCGCCTTGAGCGCTTCCGGATGCCAGGACGGGCTCATCTCCGCCGGCACGACGCCCTTGATGTATTCCTCCAGGTCCACCTCGTTCACGAGCAGCAGGGTCCCGCCGCGAGCCAGCATTTTGAGGCTGCCGGTGACCACCAGCGGTTTCTGCTCCCCGGTGCCGTTGCCCCCGTTCCTGACCGTCAGATCGCCATTGCGGCTCCTGATCACGACCGACTCGCCCGCCACCTGTTCGCCGTTTACCGTCAGGCCGCCGGGCAGCGGTCTGGCGACGACCGCTTCCGCGAAGGCGCGCGTCTCGCCGTTCGGCAGCCGGACGGTCAGGCCGCCGGCCGAGGAGACCTCCAGCTGATGGGCATCCTGAATGAGCAACACCCGGATGAGATCGTCGGCAAAGCTTGAAACCGGAAGGAGCAGGAGGATAAGCGCGGCCCAGAAAGCGCGGACAGCCGGCATGGTCACCGTTTCGACAGGAAATAGACCAGCAGACTCAACACGACACTGATGAGAATACTCGTGGCCAGCGGAAAATAAAAACTGAAGCCGTCTCGCTTGATGGAAATGTCTCCGGGCAGCCTGCCGAACCATCCAAACCATTCGCTCCACGGACCGCCGGAGCTTGCGCCCTTTTCGACCAGGAGGATCACCAGCCCGGCCAGCGCCAAGAGACCTCCCGCAAGAATGAGGGTCTTTCCCAGCCCATCCCACTCAGGCATGGAGCATCACTTGATCAACAGTTCGGCGATCTGCACGGCGTTGAGCGCCGCGCCTTTCCTTAGGTTATCGGCCACCACCCAGAGGTTGAGCCCGTTCTGGATGGACTCGTCTTCCCTGATCCGTCCGACATACACTTCGTCTTTGCCGGCAGCGTCCAGCGGCATCGGGTAAATCTGATGGGCCGGGTCGTCGTAGACCAGCACGCCGGGCGCGGTCGAGAGGATGGCCCGCGCCTCGTTGGCCGACAGTTTCTTCTCGGTCTCGATGTTGACCGCCTCGGAGTGGCCGACATAGACCGGCACCCGCACCGTGGTCGCCGTCACCTGGATCGTCGGGTCACCCATGATTTTCCTGGTCTCGTTCAACATCTTCATTTCTTCTTTGGTATACCCGCTCGGCAGAAACTCGTCGATGTGCGGCAGGCAGTTGAACGCGATCTGATAGGGATAGACTTTGGGCGTCGGCTCCTTGAAGCTCAAGAGATCCCTGGACTCGTCCATCAGCTCGTCCATCGCTTCCTTGCCCGTGCCGGAGACGGACTGGAACGTCGTCACGACGACGCGCCGGATGCGCACGGCGTCATGCAGCGGCTTGAGGGCCACCACCATCTGGATCGTCGAGCAGTTGGGGTTGGCGATGATGCCCTTGTGCTTCGACACATCGTGCGGATTGACCTCCGGCACGACGAGCGGCACCTCTTTGTCCATGCGCCACGCCGCGCTGTTGTCAATCACCACCGTGCCGGCCTTGGCCGCAACCGGCGCATATTCCCGGCTCACGTCGGTGCCGGCCGAGAACAGGGCGATATCCACCCCCTCAAACGAGTCTTTCTGGAGCGCCTGGATGGGAATGTCCTGTCCGTGGAACGAGACCGTACCACCGGCCGAGCGTGACGAGGCCAGCGGGACGAGCTTCTCCACCGGGAACTTCCGCTCCTCGAGCACCTCGATCATTTCGGTGCCGACCGCGCCGGTCGCGCCGACGACAGCGACGGTGTAGCTTTGTTTCTTCTTCAGCATGATCGACTTGCCTTACCTTTTACTTTTCACTTTTTACTTCGCTGATTGCCGCGTCATGCGGCAATCAGGCGGACCCGATGGTTAAACGTATCAGCAATATACACGTTCCCGGCGCTATCCACCACCACCCCGAAGGGATAGTTGAGGCTCCCGTTCAGCGGGTCCCCGCCGTCGCCCCCGAACTGCGCCTGGCCGCTCCCGGCCATGCGGGTGATGATTTTTTTCTTCCGGTCCCAGCGTCGGATCAGATGGCTGTCCGAATCCGTGATCAACAGATTTCCGGCCCCATCCAGCGCGATCCCATAGGGACGCGACAGGCTGGTCGAAAATTCGTTGGGCAGGCCGGAGAACCGGTACTCGCCCCCGTCGCCGGCCACCGTACTGATCAGCCCCGTCTCTGGATCGATGCGGCGGATGCGTCCGCTGAACGTATCGGCGATATAGAGCGCGCCGTCCGTGCCGATGGCCAATCCGCTGGGCCCGGACAGGCCGGCTTCCGCCGCTGGCACTCCATCGCCCGTATAGCCCGTCTCGCCGGTGCCGGCCACGGTGGTGATCGTGCCGGTATTCAGATCCACCTTCCGCACCCGGTTATTGCTCTGATCGGCGACGTACAGATTCCCGCGATCATCTACCGCGA
>Ga0247727_10017778_pt1 | contig 11272 bp, 6 predicted proteins | sample WisWelCaveWW1625_FD_202498 | JGI IMG/M metagenome (GOLD analysis project Ga0247727, IMG submission 202498) | Biofilm microbial communities from Wishing Well Cave, Virginia, United States - WW16-25 | ecosystem: Environmental > Aquatic > Deep subsurface > Groundwater > Cave microbial mat | place...
AACGGCTCTCTTGACTTTGACTTGCCGGAGATGAAGGTTATTCTTGATGACAAAGGGTATCCGACAGAAATCCGCCGTAAAGTTCGTTTGAACAGTATGCGGCTGATCGAAGAGTTTATGTTGCTGGCCAATCAAACCGTTGCCCGGCATGTCTCCATTTCTATGGCAGAACAAGGATTAAAAGCGCCGTTCATTTATCGCGTGCACGAGCGGCCATCGCCCGAAAAGATCGAGGTGTTTGCCAAGTTCGTGAAAGTCTTGGGCTACAACTTTGATTACCAGCAAAAGATTACCCCAAAGCTCTTGAGCCGTTTTTTGGAAAAAATTACCGGCCAACCGGAGGCCGACATCATCGAAAATGTCATGTTGCGCTCGCTGATGAAGGCGCGTTACGACACCGCGAATCTCGGACACTTCGGTTTGGCGTTCAAGCACTACAGCCATTTCACCTCGCCGATCCGCCGTTATCCCGATCTCATCGCGCATCGCGTTTTGAAGGCGTATGCGCGCGGTTATCAGGACAATCAATATGAAAACTACGAGCGCAAGCTGCATCATGCGTCGCAGCAATCCTCGGAGCGGGAAATCGTCGCGCTGGAGGCCGAGCGCGCTTCGATAAAAATGAAGCAGGTGGAATTCATGAGCACCCGCCTCGGCGAGGAGTACGACGGCATCATTTCCGGGGTGGTCTCGTTCGGCATCTTCGTGGAGATCACCGAGTTCATGGTCGAGGGTTTGGTGCACATCAGCGATCTCGAGGATGACTACTATCTTTTCGAGGAGAAAGCCTATCGCCTCAAGGGGAGAAGCAGTGGCCGGATTTATCGCCTCGGCGATAAAGTGCGCGTTCGCGTCGTGCGGGTGGATGTGAACGAACGGCTGTTGGATTTTGTGCTGGTGGAAAAGAAGGGCAGCACGAAAAAGAAGAAGATGGGGAGAAAAAGTGATAAAGCGGCATGAAAACAATTGAAACAAATCAGATGAAAAATAATGCAGCAGCGGGTTGACAATGAGGCCAAAATTATCTTACATTATGCGCCGCCAAAAGCGGCGGTTCCTTGATTTCTCCGAATACGAAGACGACGGATACACATCTCCGCAGACAAGCGATAACCATATTTCCAGAAGATTGGTGCCCGGCCGTGACCGGCGTGCATCAAGTTGCTCAACAAATAAAACGGAGGAGTGAAATGGTACGATGTCGAGGGTTATGTGTAAAAGCGGCCGTGGTCGCCTGCCTGTTGCTTGGCGTAAGCCATAGCCTGGTGTTGGCGCAAACCGGCAGCCTGCGTGGCAAGGTCACCGATGCGAAAACCGGAGAGGCGTTGCCGCAGGCCAATGTCGTGGTCACCGCTCCGAATGTTTCCACCGGGGCTGCCGCAAGCATGAGCGGCGAGTATGAAGTGAAGGCGCTGGCCGCTGGAACCTACACGGTTTCCGCATCCTACATTGGGTATGACAAATTAGTCGTCCAAAACGTCGAAGTGAAGGCCGACGAAGCAAAGGAGCTGAATCTTGCTTTGGAGCCTGCGCTCGTTCTTCTCAATCCCACCGTCGTCTCGGCGTCGCGGCGCGAAGAAAAAGCGCTGAATGCGCCGGCTGCCATCTCCGTTCTCGAAGCCATGGAAATCCGCCAGGTGGTCTCGCCTTCATCTCAAGCGATTCTCGCCAACACCATCGGCGTGGACATGGCCAAGACCGGCATTGACCGTGAAGAGATCGTCTTGCGCGGTTTCAACAATGCCTTCTCCGGCGCCACCTATGTGTTGTGCGACTATCGCCAAGCCGCGGTAGCCTCGTTGGGTGTAAACCTGCATTCCGTCATGCCTAATACCGCTATCGATCTTGAGCGCGTCGAAGTCGTGCGCGGCCCCGGCTCGGCATTGTACGGCGCAGGCGTCGATGCCGGGGTCATTCACTACATCACGAAGAATCCGTTCAGCCACCCCGGCACCACGGTTTCACTCGGCGGCGGCGAGCGCGCTTCCACGTATGCTTCATTCCGGCAAGCCGGCGTGTTGAGCGACAAATGGGGCTACAAAATCACCGGCCAATATGCGAAAGCCGACGATTGGAAACTCGATCCCAAGGATCCGCTTGACGCGCAACAATTGGCAAGTGATCGAGGCATTCCCCGTAAATACGATTATATGAAGTACAACTTCAACGGCAATTTGGAGTATCGTCTTAGCGACCGCACCTCTCTGACCGCAAGCGGAGGAATTTCTTCCCTGGATGCGACCGTGCTTTCCGGCATCGGCACGGTGCAGGCCGACGGCTTCGGCTACACTTACGGCCAACTGCGTTTGCAATCCGGAAGCTTTTTCGCGCAGACCTACCTTAATCGCAATAATGGCGGCGATTCATTCGTGTACGGTAGTGGCGCGAAAGTTGTAGAAAACTCGACGCTCTTCAACGCGCAGGCACAGTATGATTTCAGCTTGTCCGGCGGCAAGCACTTGATCATTGCCGGCGCTGATCTCGATCTGACGACACCCGACACCGAGGGCACGATTTACGGCCGCAATGAGGACAACGATCAAATTTCCGAATACGGCGCTTATTTGCAGAGCACCAGCGCATTATCCTCAAAATTCGACCTCACGCTTGCGTTGCGCGGCGACTACAACAACATTCAGGAGGATTTCCAGCTATCGCCCCGCGTGGCGATGGTGTTCAAGCCCTCTAGCGATCACTCGTTCCGCGCGACTTACAATCGGGCGTTCTCTTCACCGGGTAACAACTCGAATTTTCTCGATATTGTAGCGCGCGAGCCGGATGCAACTTTGCCGATTCGCATTCGTGGACGTGGCGCAGCCAACGGTTTTACGTTCCCACACAATCCGGCGTACGCCGCCTTCGCGGGCACGGATCTGGTCGCCACCAGCTTGAATCCGAATCCGGCGTTCTTGGGCCAGCCGCAACCCGTTGGCCTCTCGCTGGCTCCGGTTTATGCTTCGGTTTATGCCGGAATTGCTGCCATTCCAACCGCTACATTGCAAGCGTTGCTCGCGCAGCGAGGCATCAACCTGCCGGTTGCAACCGTTGGCGCTCTCGTCCAGTTGCTTTCCCCTCAGGCGACGACTGTCAGCGGCTTTTCGCGCGGCGCCTTGGGTTTGTTGAATATCACCACCGGTCGCATCAATCCTATCTCCGGCGTAACCGACATTGCTCCGCTCAAGCCGACCATTACACAATCATTGGAGGCGGGTTACAAGGGCTTGATCAACAAGCGCATTTTGTTTGCGGTCGATGTGTATTACACGAAAAAGAAAAATTTCGTCGGCCCCCTGGCGATGGAAACCCCGTTCGTGCTCGTACCAACCCTCTCGGCGGATTTGAACGCGGCGTTGACGACCGGTATCACCAATAATGCGACTTTAGCCGGCGCCTTGACACAGGCCGGGCTTACGCCTGCTGCCGTTTCACAGATTATCGTCGGCTTGGCAGCAGCGAGTCTGCCGAGCGCAACCACGCCAGTGGCGATCGTTGCGCCGAACGAAAACAGCCTAGGCACGGGCCGGGCACCCGAGTTGTTGCTGTCCTATCGCAACTTCGGCAATGTCGATTTCATCGGCGTCGATGCCAGCGTGCAAATCAGCGCAACCAACCGTCTCAGTTTCTTTGGAAACATGTCATGGGTGAGCGATGATTTCTTTGACAACAAAGAGCTGGACGAGGCCGGCACGAATCTGTCACTGGCGTTGAATGCGCCCAAATTCAAAGCCAAGGGCGGATTCTCGTATAGTATTCCGAAAGGCTTCAGCTTTAACGCCGCGGGCCGCTTTTCGCAAGGTTTTCCGGTACGCTCTGGACCCTATGTCGGCGACGTCGAAGATTATTTTCTGCTTGATGTCGGCGCCGGCTATGATCTTAGCAGTGTCGCGCCGGGCATGAGCTTCGACGTGATGGTGCAGAACGCGCTCGACAAAGAGCACCGCGAATTCGTCGGCGCGCCGAAGCTTGGTCGCCTGGGCTTGGCTCGGTTGAATTACACGTTCTGAGAAGTTGCCCGTTTAGATTCAGCAATTAAAAAGCCTCGCGGACAAATTCGTTCGCGAGGCTTTTTATTTCGAGCAGAACAGCTTGGCAACTTGCAAGGATACGTCGGAGCATCGAACAGGCTTGTTGGCTCTTGCTTGTGAAAACTGCATGATGTATTTTGAAATGAAAATCATCAGCAGCCGATGAAACCGTTTTTTAACGTTGAGGAAAAGCGCAAATGAAACGCACAGTGAAAATTTGTTTGACGATGACGCTGAGCGCCTTATTCAGCCATCTCGCCTTCACCGACGAGGGCATGTACCCGCTTTCGGAAATCCACAAGCTGAATCTGAAAGCCAAGGGTTTTAAAATCGCGGCGAAAGAGTTGTACAATCCGCAGGGCGTGAGCTTGGTCGATGCAATTGTCAACGTCGGCGGCTGCACCGGCTCGTTCGTGTCGAATCAGGGATTGATCTTGACGAATCATCATTGCGCATTTGGCGCGGTGCAGGCGGCGAGCACGGCTGAACATGATTACATCACCAACGGCTTTCTGGCGAGCAGTCGCGGCGAGGAAATTCCAGCGAAAGGCTACACCTGCCGCATCACCGAATCTTATCGCGATGTGTCGGCTGAAGTTCTCAGCGTGGTGAAAGACACCATGGCGCTGGCCGCGCGCACGAAGGCCATCGAACAGAAGTTCAAAGAAATCGTCGCGGCGGAAGAGGCCAAAGCGAAAGACATCCGCGCGGAAGTGGCGGAGATGTTTGCCGGAAAAAGCTACGTCCTGTTTATTTATCGCAACATCAAAGATGTGCGCCTGGTGTACGTGCCGCCGCGCAGCATCGGCGAGTTTGGCGGAGAAACCGATAACTGGGTGTGGCCGCGACACACCGGAGATTTTTCTTTCCTGCGCGCTTACGTGGCCAAAGATGGTGCCACCGCTGAATATTCTCCCGATAACATTCCCTTCACGCCTCGCCGCTTTTTGAAGGTCGCGCCGCAGGGCGTGGATGAGAATGATTTTATTTTTATTCTCGGTTATCCGGGGCGGACGTTCCGACATCAGCCCTCTTTCTTTTATGAATATCATGAAAAATATTTTTTGCCCTTCAATGCGGAATGGAACATCTGGCAGATCGATATGATGGAAGCTGCGGGAAAGAGCGATCAGGATGTGGCGATTCGATTGAGCAGCCGCATCAAGACGTTGGCAAATCGCATGAAGAATTATCGCGGCAAGCTGCAAGGCTTTCATCGACTGAATTTGGTCGAAAAGAAGCGCCAGGAAGAACGCGAGCTGCAAGCGTTCATCGATGCCGATCCGCAGCGCAAAGCAAAATACGGAACGGTGCTGCCGGACATCGGCAAGATTTATCAAGAAGTGATGGCCGATGCGCCGCGCGCGCAAGTGCTCACTCAGATCGCCGGCAGCTCGACGTTGCTGAATGCAGGACACACGGCTTTCAAATATTCCGCACAGATTCAGAAAGATGATTTGCAGCGCGAGCCGGCATATATGAATCGCAATCTCCCGGCGCTCAAGCAGCGCATGGAGCTGGCTTACGCCGATCAACAGGAGGCGATTGACAAACTTTTTTTGAAAGAACTTTTAAGAAAGGCAAGCGAGCTGCCTGAAGGTCAGAAGATTGGCGCGGTCGAAACGACCCTTAAAAAGTTCGCAAACGTCGAAGTTAACGCGGCAATCGAGGCCTTTGTCGAAGACGCCCACGCCAGGACAAAATTACGCGATGCGGCTTTTTTCAAGTCGCTCTTGGAGATGAAGCCGGAAGAAATTCGCGCCCTGAACGATCCGTTTATCGAATTTGCCGCTCTCCTGGAAGTCGATCTGGAAAAAAATCGCGAAACCGAACGCGCGCGCAACGGCGCGCTGGCGAAGCTCTCGGCGCAGTTGATCGAAGCCAAACAACTCTGGCGGCAAACGGATTTTATCCCGGATGCGAACAGCACGTTGCGTCTGACCTTCGGGCGCATTCGCGGTTACTCGCCGAACGACGCCATTCGGTATACGCCGATCACCACCGTCGCCGGTGTTTATCAAAAAAGCCTGGTTGGCGGCGAAGATTTTCAGCCGCCGTCAAAGCTGATCGATTTATGGCAGGCAAGAGATTTTGGGAAATTCGAAAATCCAAAATTGCGCGACGTGCCGGTGGCCATGCTTTACGACACCGACACCACCGGCGGCAATTCCGGCAGCCCGGTGATGAACGCCGCCGGCGAGCTGGTCGGCGTCAACTTCGACCGCGCTTATGAAGCGACCATCAACGATTATCAATGGAGCGCGGATTATAGCCGGTCGATTGCAGTGGACATTCGTTATGTGTTGTGGGTCGTGCAGAAATTTGCCGGGGCGGAGTTCTTGTTGAATGAATTGGGAGTGAAATAAGTCCGCAACTGCGTCTCTTGTTTGACTAAACAGAACCCGGCGACGATTTTGCTTTTGTCAATTGAAGGATTGTAATCTCCGAGCGCGCGGCCAAGCGAATCGGCGGCCCCCAATATCCGGTGCCGCGGCTCACGTAGATCCACGTGTTCTCATGCTTGTGCAGGCCGGCAATGTACGGCTGTGCGGCGGCGGCGAACAAGTTCCAGGGAAAGAACTGCCCGCCGTGCGTGTGGCCGGAAATCTGGAGATCGAATCCCAGCGGTGCGGCGGCATACAAGCTGCGTGGCTGGTGAGCCAAGAGAATTTTTACATTGCATGGCGGCGCGCCGGAGATCGCCGCTTCCGGATTTGAGGTGTGACTTTTCATATATTGACCGGCTGAGTAGTCGGTTACTCCCGCCAAAAGAATTTTGCCTGAACCGTGCTGTACAACGCGATGCTCATTCAGCAGCACGGTGAATCCCAAACGATCTGCTTCTTCAACCCAGGGCTCTACTCCTGAGTAGTACTCGTGATTGCCGGTGATAAAGTAGCGTCCATGAGGCGCGACAAGTTCTGCCATCGGCGCGACCTCATCACGAAGTTTTTGAACAGAGCCATCCACAAGATCGCCGGTGAACGCGATAATATCCGGCGAAAGTTCATTCGCCTGTTCAACTACGGTTTCGACAAATTTACGCTCGACTGTCAGCCCCGCATGAATATCGGTGATCTGGATAATTCGAAACCCTTCGAGATCATCGGGCAAATCAGCAATCGGAACCATCACCTGCACAATCGCCGGGCGACGGCGCGCTTCATATACGCCATAGCCGGTCAGCGCGCCGGAGATTCCGAGAATGCCAACGTTCATGGATTGAATAAGAAAACGACGGCGTTCAGGATCGGCAGGCATGACAGTTCTGTTAGAAGAGCCAATGGCATCACGCGCGAATGAAAAAGCCTTTTTCGAGGCGCCGGCGATAAGCCAAATCAGATCGCGGATAACAAGAGTGGTGAAGAGCAGCGAAATGAATCCGAGGCTCACGTAGCTGATCCATGACAGAGTATCCATCCAGCTATTTTCAAACTTGTTGATCTGTAGAATAAAAGTGACCAACGGAATGAGTAATAGCAAGATCAGAGTAGCCCAAGCTATGAGCTTCCAGGGAGACTTGAAGTTGGCCGGAACGATCAGCCGCCAACCGATGTAGCCGTAACCCAGAGCCAGGATTGCTGCGACGATTATGAAGAATAGAAAAAATCTCATTTTTAAATTCTCATCAAAGACTGACTGCAAGCGCGATCAGGTCGAAGATTCGGAAAGTTTACAACAAGTCAAGAGTCGTCCTTCAATCGCGACTTAAAGTCGCGCCACGAATTACTTCCTCAACATCTTGAATGCATGCACCCAGTCATTCTGCAGAAAACCGGGGATGCACCACAGGATGCACAGCGGCTCGATGGCGCGCGCGGCTTCGACGCCGCCCAGGTCTTCCACTTCGTGGCCGAACAGGTCGAGTATTGTGCTCACTTCTTTTTTGGCGTTTGCATCATTGCCGCAGATGAACATGGTCGGCTTGACGCCGCCCAACTCCGGGTTGACCATCAAAGCGTTTCCGACGCTGCTGAAAGCTTTTACGAAACGTGCATCAGGATAGGCAGCCTGCAATTGCTCCATGAGAGAATTATCGAGCGAAGTAAAATACTTCAAGACGCCTTTCTCCGGCGGCGCATCGGCAATGGGATTTGTCGTGTCGATAATCGTTTTCCTGTCGAGGTTCGCCGCGCCGGCCATCTTCAGCGTCTCTTTGGCGGCAGCGCCTTTGGCTGCGAGCACGATTATGTCGCCGAAAGCCGCAGCTTCGGCGAAGCTTCCCACGCGGCCGCTCTTGCCCGCTTTTGATTTCCAGTCAGCGAGCTTTTCCGGGCTGCGTGTTCCGATCATCACTTCGTAGCCGTGTTTGATAAAGCCGCTGGCTAATACTTGTCCAACGGCGCCGGATCCGAGAATTCCGATTTTCATGTTAATCTCCGCTTGCGAATTTCAATGTAAGAAGGATGGCGGCTTTGATGTGCGAGTCAATTGTCTCGTTGCGGCATTAATGTACATCACGCGTGCTACGGCCTCACCACTTTTATCGGATCGCCGCGCTTGACGCGCGCTTCCGTCGTCATGCCATTCAAAATCGATAACTCCTTCAGCATGTCATCTTTCATCCCAAAGCCTTTCAACGCCGTAGCCAAATCAGCATCTTGCTTCGCTGTCTCAATGCGCACACGGTTCGGCTTTTTGTTGAGCGCCGCTTGATTGCGCAACTCGTCGAAGCCGGCCATCACGCTGGTGAAAGTCCCATAAACTTTGGTGTACACGGCGGGCGTCGTGAAGCCGTGAAAAACGAAAATGTTTTGCTCTTTTTGAATGAAGTAGGACAGAACTTGCAGCGCGGTGTTTTGCGATTGCAAGCTGGTTTCCAGAACAACGGCCGTCATGCCGTGAACGCGAGCGTTCTCGCGGCGAATCACCGTGGCCTGCGCGCCGGTCACAAAATTATCGGCCGCTTGTTGGGGCGTGGTTCCTTTTCCGAGAGTAAATTGAATACCGGCATTTTTCTCCGGGCTTTGCATATCGACACTTTGTGGCGAGTTGGCCACCAGCCACTTTTCGGGAACGGGAAATTGAAAACGCAACCCCGGATGATAGAACACGTTGTTCTCGACAAATCCCTGGCGCGGATCTTCGCCATAAACGACACCATCGATCATTCGCAAATAATCCAAACGATTTAAATTTTTCGGCTGGTAAGGCACTTTGGTTTGCCATTCACCGGCGAGTTGATTCACCCGTACCTCACGATCGCCCGGATCCGGATGTGTGGACAAATAAGACGGCAAGCGCTCGCCTTCATTTCCACCACTCAATCTGCCGATAGTGCGGAAGAATCCCGCCATCTCGTGCGCGTTGTAACCCAGACGGGTGGAATATTCCACGCCAAGAAGATCGGACTCTGATTCCTGGCTGCGGCTGAATTTTAAAAAAAGCAAGCCCACGCCAAGCTGCGCAATGCCGCTGAAGCGGTTGAAGTCTTCGGAGAGAACGGAGCCGAGGCCGAGGCCAAGCTGCGCAAGCTGGCCTTTCGATTGTTGCTCGGCCCCATGCCGCGCCGTGACGTGGCCGATCTCGTGGCCCATGACGCCCGCCATCTCCGCCTCGGAATTGAAGTGCGCGAGAATGCCGCGAGTAAAATACACATAACCGCCGGGCAGCGCAAAAGCATTGACAATCGGGCTATCGACGACGCGAAAGGTGTATTGAATATTTGGCCGATGGCTGACCCGCGCAATATCCTGCCCGACGCGGTTTACAAATTCAGCAAGTTTGGCATCGTCGTAGATGCCGTACTCGGCGACGATTTGCGGATCCGCCTCTTTGCCGAGCGCGATCTCCTGCGATTCGCTCATGAGATTGAAAACCCGCTTGCCGGTGACGTAATCCTTCGCGCAAGAAAAAACCAGACCGCCTAAAAGCGCAACCGGAAGCACCCGCGAGAAAAATTTATGAGACATTGGAAACCCTCCTGGATAAGTTTCGTCGAGGTTGATGTGATTTTTGCAACTGCGGTTCAAGATAAAAATCATTATGCAATGAGGCAAGAAGTTTTACAAGTCGATTCATCAGTCGTGCCGCCCGATCCGAATCTTGACTTTGCGAAGAAAATTATGTACAGTGAGCAGCCAGTTTTGCTTCAATGTTAATCAAGCAGTCCCAACTCCGCATCAGGAAGTCTTTAAAAAAAGAACGGTTTTCAATTTCTCATCGACGACAACGGCGACAAAACGGCCGTGATCATTGACTTGAAGAAGCATCGTCAATTGTGGGAAGATTTTTATGATCTTATGATGATCGAATCGCGCCGCGGAGAGCCTCGCGTAGAATGGCAAATTGCCAAGAAACGCTTATTAAAAACAAAAAAGCGTAATACCTGAATTTCGCACTTTTTCAGAAGACAATAAGGTAGATATTGCTCACGTTCGACATCGACGCGAGGCTTATGATTGACTTGGCATTCCGAGAGTATGGAAGCGAAAATAAAACTCTGATCATCCTCCACGGCCTGCTCGGCTCCTCCCAAAACTGGCAGCGCGCCGCGAAAGTGTTTGCGGAAAAATATCGCGTGCTCACCCTCGATCTGCGCAACCACGGCGATTCCCCGCATACGCCAGCACACTCTTTTGCAGAGATGCGCGAAGATGTGAAGCATGTTTTTGATCAACAGCGCTTGGAGCAAGCGTATCTTCTTGGCCATTCTATGGGTGGCGGGGTTGCGATGGAATTTGCGTTTCATTATCCTGGCCGCTTGCTGGGTCTCATCATCGAAGACATTGCGCCGCGAGCCTATCCGAACGACTCGGGCGAAATTTTGCAGACCCTTGCAGAGATTGATTTGTCGGGCATTTCATCCCGCAATCAAGTCGAGGAGCAGCTTGCGAAGAAAATCAACAGTCCGATAACGCGGCAATTCTTGCTCACCAATCTAATTCGCAACGAGGATAATTCTTTTTCATGGCGGGTAAATCTTCCGGCCTTGTTGAACTTTCGGCGAGAAATAGCAACGTATGCACCACCCGCAGCAGCGAGATACGATGGCGAAACGCTATTCATCGGCGGAGATAAATCGGCCTATCGCATCGATCAGGATCGCGATTTGATCTTGCGGCATTTTCCCAACAGCCGTTTGGCCATGATTCCTAACGCCGGGCATTGGCTGCATTTCGAAGCGCTCGAAGCATTTACTGACACGGTGATGCGTTTTATTGAAAATGGCCTGAATGCTTTTCAATAGTGTGTTCCAACCAGGGAGGAAAATCTTGCAGACACGTTATGTTCAACTGAAGACCGCT
>Ga0247727_10017779_pt1 | contig 11272 bp, 12 predicted proteins | sample WisWelCaveWW1625_FD_202498 | JGI IMG/M metagenome (GOLD analysis project Ga0247727, IMG submission 202498) | Biofilm microbial communities from Wishing Well Cave, Virginia, United States - WW16-25 | ecosystem: Environmental > Aquatic > Deep subsurface > Groundwater > Cave microbial mat | place...
TTCAGAAATACCAAGGACAACTTTTCCGATTTGGTGATGGTTCTCGCTTGCGGGCTTCATAACATCCGTGTCGAGCATCGTCCAAAACCACTGAAATTATGACAAACCCTTATTTCGGATAGAGTCTTTTATCAGTAAGAGGCTGGACATACGATGGCTATGGAGTGATTTACTCCTCCCAGTTCCGAGGTCCCTGTTTAATCAAAACGAACTTTTTTATTTTCGACGATTACGGTTGCTTTTTTGAAGTGCCCCAGCCTGTACTCAAACTCAAATTGCCAGATGAATACTTGTTATCTGCACAAACACCCTGAAATGGCTAAATTAAATGATTGGGAGGTATTCGGAAACCGTGTAAGTTGGTGACTGAGGATTGCTAATTCGTAAATGATTTAGACCCCAGAGGTTGGATGCCAATGATGTGGATGGTATTGATTTGACTTTGCCATAGGCTTGACTTTGTCAGTCCCTGATCTATCGCCCATGTTCAAAGTGAGCATGGGCGATATAATTTAACGGTGAAAAGTAAGTAGTGGTAAGATAGAAGGTATACCAAAACAGGAGAGCCTCGGCTAATGGAAGAAATTGCAAAGAACGTTTATATCGAAGACAAATACCCCGGCGTGACGTTGGGCGTGATCAGCCAGCCGCGCGGTTTAATTCAAATAGATGCGCCTCCTTCATCTGAAGATGGGCGTTCATGGCGCGCGTCGCTGATGGGAATGGGCGGCGGGCACGAACGCGTGCTGGTCAACCTGGACGCGCATCCCGACCGCACGCTGGGCGTCCGCGCTATGGATTGCACGGTGATCGCTCATGAGAAGACCGCCCAGGCATTTCGCAACCGTCCCAATACATTCAAGGCGCAGGGCGATGAGACCGGTTCCAATTGGGAGGCAATCCCAGGCTTGGGGAGCGTCCGATGGGCGCCGCCGGAAATATCCTTTGTGGATCAGATGACTTTATATTGGAGCGACGCGCCCATCATCCTTGAGAGTCGCCCGGGTCCCACCCCCGGCGCGATCTGGGTCATTTTACCGGGCGAGAAAGTGGTCTTTGTTGGCGATGCAGTGACAAAAGCCCAGCCTCCGTTTCTCGCTCACGGTAACCTGCCCGCATGGATCGGAACGCTGAATCGTTTACAAGGTCCTGACTATAAAGGTTTCACGATCATCAGCAGCCGCGGCGGCGTGGTGACTCAGCAGGTCGTCCGGCATCAAATGGAACTGCTCAAACGCATCCATGATAAGTTGGAAAAGATTGGGAAGAAAAAAGCATCTGTCGCTTTCACAGATAAACTTGCAGAACAGCTACTGAAAGATTTCAAGGCTCCCGCCGCGCGCCAAAAACAATATTCACACCGCCTGCGTTATGGTTTGAATCACTATTACGCGCGCCATTATCACCCCTCCTCTCGTCAATCATTGGATGAGTAGTGACTGCCCAGCCTCTCTTTGAAATCACGCGCGGGCGCATTGTGGAATCCGTCCACTATGGTTCGATTGCCGTTGTGGATTCAAAGGGCAAATTGATCTCCTCTTACGGCGACCCGAACGCGGTCGCTTTTTTGCGCTCCAGCGCGAAGCCTTTTCAAGCCATCCCGTTTGTCGAACGCGGCGGCGTGGAACATTTCGGGTTTACCCCGCGCGAACTTTCGATCTCGTGCGCTTCGCATGAAGGCAGTGACCTTCACGTGCAAACAGTTGAAGGGATGCAAAAGAAAATTGGGGTTGAAGAAAGTCACTTGCAATGCGGGGCGCACATGCCCGGCGATGCAATTGCCTTCAAGTCATTCGTTGCGGGCGGCCTAAAACCAACCCCGATTCGCAACAATTGCTCTGGTAAACATACTGCCATGCTTGCGTATGCAAAGATGCGCGGGCTCTCTCTGGATGACTATCTCGATATCAACCATCCCATCCAGCAGGATATCCTCGCCTCCTTCGCGGACTTATGCCTGATTCCCGTTAAAGAGATCGAACTCGGCGTTGACGGCTGTTCCGCGCCCAACTTTGCGGTCCCGCTATACAAGGCGGCGCTGGGGTTTGCGCGTCTCTGCGACCCGCATGAACTTTCAGAAGCGCGCGTAACCGCGTGCCGCAAGATCACGTCTGCAATGACAACGCATCCCGAAATGGTCAGCGGATACGGCGAGTTCGACTGCGAGTTGATGAAGGCAGGGGATGGAAAGATCGTCTGCAAACGCGGCGCGGAGGGATATCAGATCATCGGCCTTTTGCCCGGCGCGTTGGGAACCGATTCGCCTGGCATCGGCATCGCGCTCAAGGTCTCGGATGGCGATTCATTAAGTATGGCGATGAATCTTGAATCAAGCAACCGCGTCCGCCCGGCTGTGATGTTGGAAGCCCTGCGCCAGCTTGGAGCCATTTCATCGAAACAGGAGCAGGCTTTGGCTGCGTTTGGACCCGGGAAACCTGTCACAAATTTGCGCGGCATCGTCACAGGTCAATCGCGTCCGGTGTTTGAACTTTAACTTTGATACAAAGCCTTGCGAAGGTTCAAAACCTTCGCAAGGCTTAAACGTTGATCATTAGGGGGACCAGTATCATAACAGTACTCAAGACTGCCGTAAGCATGGGTAAAGGGTGTTACAATGCACGCGGCTACGATACACCATTTTTTGAGAGTGTGAGCATATGGCTTCCTCCGGGGATCGCATCCTGCTCGTTGAAAACGACCCTAAAATCACCGATATCATCGCCCGTCAAGCGCTCAAGTCTGTCGGTTATCAGGTGGATGTCGTTCAAGACTCATCCTCTGCCATCAAACGCTCGCTTCAGACTCCTCCAGACCTGATCATTGCAGATTTGAATATCCCAGGCTTGAGCGCAAAAGACCTGCTCGTTGCCCTCACCTCACAGGGTGTAAATACCCCTTTGCTTGTCATCGCGAGCAAGGGACAGGAACAGGATATTATTCAAGCCTTCCGTCTGGGCGCGGCGGATTATCTTCTTTGGCCCGCGCGCGATGCCGAAGTGGTTTCAGCTGTGGAACGCGTGCTCCAGCGTGTGCATGAAATTCGTGACCGCCAGCAGCTGGACTTGAAATTGAGCGAAATGAACCAGGAACTCAAGCGCACGGTGCGAGAACTGACGGCCATCATAAACATTGGCAAAGCGGTCATCTCCATTACCGATCAACGCATATTATTTCAGAAGATCGTGGATGGCGCGGCGCAAGTTGCCGAGGCGAACATTGCATGGCTTCTCGTCCGTAATGAAGAAAGCAAAACATTCCTGCTCACGGCATACCGCGGACTCCCGGATGCATGGTCAAGGAAAATGAACATGCCCCTCGATGATGGGTTCAGTGAGCTGGTGGCTCTTTCTGGTGAGACATTGTCCATCACTGGTGAGGCGTTACTTAAGTTCAGGGTTGCCAATTTGGGGAGTTCTGTCTGCGCAGCGCCGATCAAGATCCAAAAGGAAGTCATCGGTATGCTGGTTGTTGTTCGCAAGGATGAACGACAATTCGAAAAGATCGAACAGTCTTTGCTTGAGGCGGTGGCAGACTACGCTTCCATTTCGCTTGTAAATGCAAGGTTGTTTCGAGCCTTGAACGATTCGGTGCAGGCGTCCAAATACGGAGAGAAACAACAAAATGCCCTGCTCGAATCGATCCGAAGTTCCATCACGGAGGAATTGCAATCCGCGACCTACCCGATAGATTTGCTGTTGGCTGAAAAAAAGGGCCAGCTTTCCACTTATCAACGACAGGCCCTGCAAACATCTCGTGCTGCTCTTCAGCGCCTGGCGCGCGCTGCGGAAAAAACCACACCGCCCGTTCCGATTACATTGAAAAAGCAGTAAAATCCACCCACCCTTATGTCGAAGCCTGATCTGATCCTGCTGGCGCTGGAAGATTCTGCCGTTCTGAAATTGATGGACAGCGCTCTCCACGCCGTAAAATATGAAACGGCGATTGCCAGGGATACGGAATCATTGTCGCGAATACTCCAAGAATCAAACCCTGCCTTGCTGTTGCTCGAGGAGAAGTTCAGCGGGCACGAAGGCTTGAAAGTTGCCAAAGAATTACTCGAACGATTCCCCACATTACCCATCCTGATCTACACTAAAAAAGCCACGACTGAATTGACCAGGGGCATTTTCCGGCTTGGTCTGAGCGGCTATATTTCACCGCCGCTAAAAACGGACGATATCATTGATGCCGTGGAAAGCAGCCTCAGGAACGCGCATCGTGTGGGCGATTGGCTTCGCCGTGAAGTGAAGCGCACAACTGCTTCGCTACAAAAGCGCGCACAGATTTCCGAAGCTGAACGCTCGCGGCTGGAGTCGGTCTTCAACAATATCCACGACAGCGTGATGATCCTGGATGAAGAGAATAAGATCCTTTTGGCGAACCCGGCGATGTGCCAGGCTTTTGGGTTGGATCAGCGGTCGGCGGTTGGCAAGCCTGTTTTGGATGTCCTCACACATCCGGATTTACTGGCATTGATTACACAGACGGACGGTGATGATCCTCTCAAATATCATGAGATCAGTTTTCCCGACGGCAGAGTGGGCAACGCCCAAATTGCTTCGATAAAGGACGTAGGGTACGCCATTACCATGCAGGACATCACCTACCTGAAAGAGACAGACCGGATAAGAAGCGAGTTTGTCCACACTGTCTCACATGATCTGCGCTCCCCACTCACGTCTGTGATTGGTTATGCTGAACTGGTGGAACGCGCTGGTTCGCTTAATGAGAATCAGCGGAATTTCCTGAATCGTATTCAGGACAGCGTTCAACATATCACCGCCCTGATCAATGACCTGCTGGATTTGGGGAGTATCGAAGCCGGGCTGGATACTCGACGCGAACACGTTCAACTGGAAGGCATCCTGCGCTATACACTGGAAATGTTACAAGGGCAGATAAAATCCAAACGGGTTAAAGTTTTAACAGATATTGCTCCGTTCATGCCTGCGCTGCGGGCGAACCCCATTCGCCTCAGGCAGGTCCTCGATAATGTGGTCGGCAACGCGATCAAGTACTCACACGCCAATGGAGAAGTAAATATATCCCTTCATTCCGAAGAAGACCAGATCATTCTTCAGGTCATAGATCAAGGACCTGGCATTCCCCCAGCAGACCAGCCGCACATCTTTGATAAATTCTATCGGGGAAGTAATATAACTTCCAAAGTTGCCGGATCAGGACTGGGACTTGCCATTGTAAAAACCATAGTGGAGAATCATCAGGGGCGCATCTGGTTGGAATCCACACTGGGAAAAGGCAGTTCATTTACCATTGTTCTTCCAATCCATCCAGAACCTGTCCAGGCAGGAAAGAAATAAGAATAATTATTTTTTCGGCAATTGCGAAAGGATGGAATTCTTCGGTCGTTTTTGGACGGATGGAGGATTCAGTTCGATGCCCGCGCGCATACTCTCCAGTTCGGAACTAAAACGCATCCAGTCTTTCACCAGGATAACCAGATGCGGCGTCTTATCTTTGAAAAAGAATCTTGAAAGAATGAACCGCAGCATAACCGGTGAAATCGGGTAACCATTCAGGTCAATCACCATTGCGGTCTTGCTGGCGAGGGGTGCAAAAATATCCTGCACCCAGCCAGACATGCTCTTGTGTGGGAACAGGTGGCGCATCTCGGTTGTTGTTGTCTTTTTGATGCGCTTGTATGAAACATTGATCCGCATGAAGGGGGTGACAAGTTTCAGGTAATTGGGGAAAGGCTGGACATAGGCAATGTGCCGCAGGATCAGGAAGAAAACACCAACTATGATCGCCAGCGCGCCAATCCCCGCGAAGAGCTGCCAGCGCCACGGCAGGAATTGCGCCATCGGATCGATGTATTCGCTATAAGCCAGTGCGAACATCCCAAGCCCCATCGTGATCATCGCGGGCCACCAGCGGTTAAGCATGTGCTGATAAACGATCAGTGGATACTTGTGCCCGCCGCGCGCCATCGCTCAATCATCCTCGTTCATCGGGATGGATAACCCGCTTCCTTCCCCGACTTCGACTTGGCCGCCGTTTAATTGGCCGCTCAACTGCCTGATTGCCTGCGTGAGGTGTTCCCCGCGCAGGCTGAAGGTCACATCGCCGCGCGTCTTCTCGAGGATGCCGCGCGCCAGATCAGTCTGACGGCGCAGACCGTTCGTGACCGCATCGGGGTAATCCATGGTTACCAGCACCGAATAGATTTCATCCATGTGGCCAAGCAGTCGTTCGGCTTCCTGTGAATAACCGGAACGGAGAATATCCAGCGTGCGGCGGCGAAGTTCGCCGACCACCTCCGCCAGCCCGTTGAGATAGGTTGCATCTTCCACACCCAGCTCTTCGGGAGTCTGAAGCGGATGGTTTTGGATCAAAGCGCAGGTAACGTTCGCTTCCACGAATTCCTTGAGAGCGTCCTGTGTGTAGCCCGCATAATAAAGATCAGTATGCTCTCTAAGTTCATTGCGTAATTTATCTGCCAGGGTTTGCGCCTGGCTCAATTGGTTTTCCATCGCCTCTTTATCATCCCTATGGACCGCGCGTATGGCAAGCGAGCAGGCGCGCGTCAATTGACGCGCTTGCGCGAGCGCCTGGTCCCGCATGGCAGTGCGCACGTCGAATTTCTGGCGGATCTCGTCTGCGATATTTTCGAGCTTATGCATAAAACCTGCTCTTTCGGTATTAGATGGTCACCTTACGCAGTTAACCATGATTTCCTGAGTCCTTCGACTTCTCTCAGGATAAACTCTGCGAAGGGTTTCTACTCCTAACTTTCGAGATTCTCACCTGCACTTGCGCCAGGTGCAAGTGTCGCTACGCTCAGAATGACATTGCGTAAGGTGAGTTATTCCTTCGGCGGCTCGGGCGGGTGAAAGGGACGGAAGAGATTCTCCGCAAGTGAATTATTGGCGGGCACACTGATCTCGCCGAAGGCGGCTTCGTAACGCGCCAGGTTTTCAGTGAGCGCGCGTAACAGCAGTTTTGTGCTGAGCGGACTCATTACCACACGTGAGCGCACATTGGCTGTCGGTTCGCCTGGCAGCATGTGGGCGAACTCGACGACGAAATCTGCAAGGGAGTGTGAAATCCGTGCCAGGTTGACGTAGGCAGGTTCCATCCCATCAGGGATGTTCATCTTTGGGCCGGGGGGTTGAGAAGCGGGAGTATTCGTGTTTGATCCAGCGGGTTGAGAAGCGGGAGTAGTCATATATTTCTCAATCCCCTCTCCCCGCTTCGTCTTCGCTATTGCTCCGCTCAGCGCGACGGGGAGAGGGCAGGGGTGAGGATTAAAATGGAATGTCATCCTCAGCAGGGATCTCGGCGCTTTCCATGCCGCCCATCATCGGGGACTCTCCGCCTTCGCCGCGCGAGGACAGGAATCGAACGGTACCAGCCGTCACTTCGAAGGAGGCGCCAGCGGAGCCATCCTGCTTGGTCCAGATGCGTGGTCCGCCTGTGGCTTTATCGGGCGTGAGGCGACCTTCCACGAGGACCTTCATGCCTTTCTTCACATATTGGTTGCAGACTTCAGCCTGTTTGCCCCAGGTGGTGACGCGGAACCAAACGGTCTCCTTGACTTGTTCGCCATTACCAGTGGTGTACTGGCGGTTTGTGGCAACAGAGAAAGACGTAACTGCCTGACCTGAAGGCGTATAGCGCATTTCAGGGTCCTTGCCGACATTGCCGACGATGATGAGAGTGTGATACATGGGAGATTCTCCTTTGAGTTGAGGTACCCGCCGTATCGCGGCGGGGACAGATGAAGCAAACTGTATTGTACTCGCACTTCCACGATTTGTTAACGAGCGAAACATAAAGGCCAATTCAGTGTTCACAGTGTAAGAGCGATATTTGCCTCGTTGTCATAAGCATAAACATTGGAAGGCTGTAGTAATTTTTATATTTGCCAAAGGAGATAAACCATGAAACTGACTGGTAAGCATTATGGAATCCTATTAAGTGGCCTCGCAACTGCGCTTCTTCACCTCTCCCTCTATCCAATCCTTGGTTTCGACCCGATTTTCTTGAATGGTTTCGGGTATCTTGCCTTGCTTGGCGCCTATTTTTTGCCGATCCCGTTTTTCCAGCAAAGGCACAAATTGGTTTGGTGGGGTCTGGCAGGTTACACCTTACTCACCATCGTCTTGTGGGTGTTCCTGGGTGACATGAAGTTTGTAGCCGGCACAACCAGCGCTATTGGCTATTATGCCAAAGCCGCTGAAGTCGTTTTGCTGGCATTCCTTTGGTCAGACAAACCATAAATCCTGATCGTGCTCCCGGTATAGAACTCCGAGATTTTTAAAATCTCGGAGTTCTTGAAGAGACTATGACAATAACTTATCGCGCAGGGACAATCGAAGATTCGTTTGCCGTGTTTCAGGTATTCGTCAAAACCATCATGGATTACAGCGAGCGGATGAACGTCATGGGCATTACAGGCGGAAATGATCCCGAAATCATGAAATCACTTTGGCAGAAACGAAAGCCCATGTTCGAGTTTCTGGCAAGGACTGCCGCGCAATTCTGGGTGGCGGAAAAGGACGGGGAGATCATCGCCTACGCGCGCTCCATCGAACATGGCGGCTTGCAGGAGTTGACCGAGTTTTTTGTATTGCCGAATCAACAATCGGCCGGGGTGGGAGGCGAGTTGTTGTCGCGCGCCTTTCCCAAAACGGAGGCGCGCTATCGCACGGTTATCGCCACCTTGGATGAGCGCGCCCTGTACCGTTATATGAAAACGGGAGTGTACGGACGTTTCCCGCTCAAATATTTCTATCGCAAAGCCGAAAAGGTGGATGTGAAAACCGACCTCAAGATCGAGCCGATGCAACTCGAACTTCACATGGAAGATATCAATCGAATTGACAGGGAAATTGTCGGTCATTCGCGCGGCGTAGCGCATCAATGGATCGCGACCACACGTGATGGATTTGTTTATAAACGCAATGGTGAGGTCGTTGGCTATGGTTACATTGGCTCAAGCAGTGGACCTTTTGCCGTGCTGGACGATAACGATTTTCCCGCCGTGCTTGCTCATGCCGAAAGCCTGATGGCTGAAAAGGGGGAGGAGTTCGGCGCCGAAGCGCCTTTAATCAATGCAAAGGCAATCCAATATTTCCTCGAACGCAAATATCAAATTGATTCCTTCTCTGCAATCCTGATGAGCAATTTGCCGTTCGGCAGGTTTGAGAATTATTTGTGTTTTAGTCCCGAATTTTTTATGTAGCGTCTTCGAATATTCTTCATCCCCGTTAGTTGTCGGACAATCGTAGGGCAATCGTAGGTTGCGCGTCAAGCATGTTTGAGTCGCTTATGATAAATTTGGAGCAGTAAGGTGATTTCTCTTCTCCTCCTTTCGTAGAGAACCGCGGTCGGCGTCCGCGGTTCTCGCCATTTAATGGGAAGCAATAAGAGCAGGTATTGGCATTATAATCACCCTAAAATTTCAATTTACGAGGATATTATGAGCGTACAAATCACCATCATCGGTTTGGGCCAGGTGGGGACTTCCATCGGGCTGGCTCTTGCGGAACAAAAATCCATCAGGCGTGTGGGACATGATAAGGATTACGAAACAGCGCGCGCCGCGCACAAAGCCGGCGCGGTGGATGAGACCAAGATCAACCTGCCAGCCTCGGTCAGCAACGCGAATGTCGTTCTGTTATGCCTCCCGCTAAGCGAGATTCGGGACACACTGGAGTTCATCGCGCGCGACCTCCAGGAGGGAACCGTGATCCTCGATACGGCTCCCGCGAAGGCGAGGGTTGCTGAATGGGTCAATGAGCTTATCCCTCAGGGACGGCATTACGTTGGGCTGGCGCCCGCCGCGGGCGCGGGCTACCTGCATGGCATTGACCTGGGCGTTGAATCTGCGCGCGCCGACCTGTTCAAAAATGGCTTATTCCTTGTGAACGCCCCCCACGGAACGCCAGGTGAGGCTGTAAAACTTGCTGCCGACCTGATCGAATTGCTTGGCGCGCAAGCCCTGTTCACCGACTCAGCGGAAGCCGACGGCTTGCTGGCATCCACACATTTGTTGCCGCAACTCGCCGCGGCGGCGTTACTCGACGCGACCGTGGACCAGCCCGGCTGGCTCGAAGGGCGAAAGGTCGCGGCGCGCCCCTATGCAACTGCCACTGCCGCGCTTGTCTATCACGATGAAGTCAAATCCCTGGGCGAAGCCGCGCTTGCAAACCGAGAAAACGTTCTCCGCGCCCTTGATGCTTATATGCTCTCCCTGCAAAAACTGCGTGATGAAATTGAGCGCGGGGACGATGGATCACTCACTGAATTTCTCGACGATGCGGTGAACGCCCGCGACCGATGGCTCTACGAACGCACCAACGCGGACTGGCAGAACATCGAACAGGGCAAAGCGAATTCCTCCTCGTTTGGCGAGCGGCTCAATCACATGTTCTTCGGTAAATTAATGGATCGCAACAGGAAACGCAAGTAGTCGCGTAGTCACATCGTCCACTGGTCTTGCAGTCGGATTTAACGATGTCTTATTATTGTTATATTGTCGAATGCGCGGACGGGACGTATTATACCGGCTGGACGACTGACCCCAAGCGCCGAGTTGCCATACACAACAAGGGACGCGGAGCGAAATACACGAAAATGCGCCTCCCCGTGCAACTGGTCTACGTTGAGGAACAGCCGGATCGAAAGACTGCGATGAAAAGGGAGATCGCGATCAAGAGAATGAAGCGCGGGCATAAGAGAAGGTTGATTGTTGAAGTGGGGATGTAGGCAAACCCTGAAGCAGGCGAGAACATTTCACTTTCTTTTTCCTTTGTGGTTAAATAAGACATATGCGCCAGATCACCCCCATTCTCCGCGCACGGCGTGAACGTCGGCTTGCCAAACGACGCGCAGGTAACTCTCGCACGCGCAATATCTTCCTCAGCGCGGGGATGATTCTTTCGCTCCTCACAGCCGCGCTCATCATTACAACAGCGTTTGCATATGTCAGCCTCACACACGACCTGCCTTCGATAGAAATCCTCCCGCATCTCCTCAACCCGCCCGATGGGCTTCTCCTCCAACCCACGCGCATTTATGACCGCACGCGCGAAAATATTTTATTCACCTTTGCGTCAAATGATTCGCCGCGACGCTATATTCCCCTCAGCGACGCCAACCCTCAGTATTTACCGAAGTCATTAACGGATTCAGTCATTGCGACCTCCGACGCAAACTTTTGGAATCACGCGGGCTACTCCCTTGCCACAATACCCAATTACGAAAACCATCCCACCCTCGCGCAAAGACTCGTCTTCGACCTCCT
>Ga0247727_10017780_pt1 | contig 11272 bp, 9 predicted proteins | sample WisWelCaveWW1625_FD_202498 | JGI IMG/M metagenome (GOLD analysis project Ga0247727, IMG submission 202498) | Biofilm microbial communities from Wishing Well Cave, Virginia, United States - WW16-25 | ecosystem: Environmental > Aquatic > Deep subsurface > Groundwater > Cave microbial mat | place...
CCGCGTGCCCGTCTTATTGCTCGACACAGACGTGACCAAGAACAATGCCGCCGACCGCCCCATCACGGGCCAGCTCTACGTCAGCGGCCGGGAAATGCGCATCTGCCAGGAAATCGTCATCGGCATGGGTGGCGTGCGTGTGTTGCAGGCGCTCGGCATCGAAGGTTCGTGCTGGCACCTGAACGAAGGTCATTGCGCGTTCGCCACCTTCGAGCGCATCCGCGCCCTCGTCCACGGCGGCGCCAACTTTAGCGACGCTTGCAAAGAGGTCGCCAAGAGTTCCGTATTCACGACCCACACGCCGGTGCCCGCGGGCAACGAAGCGTTCGATACCGGCCTCATCCGCAAATACTTCGCGCCGTACTGCGAGGACATCGAGATTTCCATCGACGAACTCCTGAACCTTGGCCTCACCACGCCCGGCAACCAACACGAGCAGTTCAGCATGACGATTCTCGCGTTGCATTTGTCGAGCTACGCCAACGGCGTCAGCCAACTCCACGGCGACGTCAGCAACGACATGTGGCGCCACATTTTCCGCGACCTCAAACCCAATCAGCGTCCCATCGCGGCCATCACCAACGGCGTTCACACGCAAACCTGGCTCGGATTCCAAATGTCCGAGTTGCTCGACCGATATCTCACACCGGCGTGGCGCGATAATCTTATGGACGAAATGTTCTGGCGGCGCGGCGTCGCCAACATCCCGGACAAGGAATTGTGGGACGTCCACAACCTGCAAAAGGAAAACCTGATCCGCTACGCCCGCAGCCGCATCCGCACCCAGCTCGCCCGGCATGGTTGCTCACCGGATGAATTGCGCGGCGTGGACGAACTCCTCAACCCCGAGTGGCTCACCATCGGTTTCGCCCGCCGCTTCGCCACCTACAAACGCGCCGACCTCCTCATGCGCGATTTCGAGCGCCTCCACGACATCTTGAAGGACGCCGACCGGCCCGTTCAAATCGTCTTTGCCGGCAAGGCCCATCCTGCCGACAAACCCGGCCAGGAACTCATCCGCCGCATCTTCGAAGTCTCGCGGTACAGCGACCTGCGCGGCCACATCGTCTTTGTCGAAAACTACAACATGCGCGTCGCTCGCATGCTCGTCGGCGGCGTTGACGTCTGGCTCAACAACCCGCGGCGTCCTCACGAAGCCAGCGGCACTTCCGGCATGAAATCCCCCATCAACGGTGGCATCAACTTCTCCATCGCCGATGGCTGGTGGTGCGAAGTCCAGAATCCCGATGCCGGCTGGACCATCGGCAACGGCGTCGAACTCGACAACCACGACGCGCAGGATCAACACGACAGCGAATCACTCCTCGACCTCCTTGAAGAAAAGATCGCGCCCATTTACTACAAGCGCGACGCCGACGGCCTCCCGCGTGAGTGGCTCAAAATGATGAAGGCATCCATGGCCACCGTCGTCCCGCGTTTCAGCACCGCCCGCATGGTGCGCGACTACTGCCAACACGCCTACGTCCCGGCCGCCAAACGTTCCGGCGCCGTCACCACCGTCGCCGAACAGACCTGGTGAGAGCCGGTCTCGTACGCGCGGCGAACACGTTGCTGGCCCGGCAACTCGCCCGCCGCTGGCGCAATTCTCCCACGCTCTCTTCCGCGCTGTCGGAACCGCACCGCATCCTCGTCGTTGAACTCGGTGGACTCGGAGACGCGGTGTGCCTCCTACCGGCGTTTGACGCGTTGCGCGCGCGCTTTCCACGCGCCGACTTCTCGCTGGTCTGTCGCGACTACGCCGCCGGTCTCTTCGATCTCGTGGCGCCCGGCTACCTCAACGTCGTCGGCATCACGAAATCACGCACGGGCTTCAAACGAGCGCACGACACACTCCGGCACACGCAGTGGGACCTCGTCGTTTCCACCTGTTGGAGCACGTGGACAACGGCGCTCGCGCTGAAACTTCACGCGGTCGCTCTCGTTGGATTCTGGCGACCTTCGCGCGTGGAGTGCCACGGCTTCCGCGGCGATACCACTCCGGTCGTCACGTGCGAAGATCATCTCAGTTTGTTACGCTGGAAGGCCGTCGCCCCTCTCGGCATCGCGATCCCCGCGCCCGTTCCCGCCCCGCGCCTCGCACCGCGCGAACACGACTGGCAGTCGGCGCTCAAGCGGCACCCGACGCTGGCTCAGCCCTACACCGTCCTCGTCCCGTTCTCCGACAACGCCAACCGGTCGCTCTCGACCGCGGAAGCGCGGGACCTGCAAGACATCATCCGGCGCCAAGGTCAACGCGTGCTGCTCGTGGGCGGACGTCGCGAAGCCAGCCGGCTCCGGTCCCTCGGCGCGGATTGCATCAGTGACTTGACGATTCCCGAATTCGCGGCCGTGCTCGCCCACGCGGACGCCGTCGTCAGCGTCGTGACCGCCGCTGCGCATCTCGCCGCAGCTGCCGGTACGCGGACGTTTGTCGTGTGCAAGGCGATTGACCCGGGGCCCAACGCGCCGGTTGGACTAAATGTCCGGGCGGCCAGGCTCGACTTATCCGACACGCAGCGGCGGCTCGCCGAGTGGCTCAGTTCGTAGCGGCCGGTGGTTTCGGTGGCGGGGGTTGGAGCCAGAAATCGCTGACGAGATACTTCTTCCACGCCTCGACGCCGGTCACTTCCTTGGCTGGGGAAATCTTTGCCAACGCGTCTTCGGCTTGTTGGCGCGCCGTCGCGTCGGGCGACTCGAGTTGCTTCACGAGATTCCGGTAGGCGCGCCATTCGGCGAACCGACCGGCCAAGCTGTCGGCGTTGGCGACGTTCTTCTCGCCGAAGACGGTCGCATTCTGGCGGAGGACGACGGCCACGTCCACGTCCCGGCGCAGGCACAGTGTCGAGAGCGCGTAAAGGCAGGAGTACCGGAATTTCCCGTCGCTCGTCTCGAAAAACATCTTGAGGACCGGCAGCACTTCCATCTCGCCGCCGTTGCTGCCGACGGCAAGCACCGCTTGCTCCTGCGCGATGTCCTTGTCCGCGAACAACGCGCGCAACGGCGTCACGAGTCGCCCGTCGCACATCCACCGGGCCGCGTACGCCGCCGAGCGTCGCACGCGCACGTCGGCGTCGCTGATCCCGCGTACCAGCACCGGAACAAGCAGTTCGTTCCGAGCATCGGGAGTCTCGTGGAGCGCGATTTTCTTCAGCGAGTTGCCGAGCAGAATCAGCACGCCGTCGCGCGCCTCGGCGGTCAGGTTTGTGTCGCCGGCCCACGCGACCAATGCCGGCACGGCGACTGCGCCCATGTCCACGACCCACGACAGGTCGAGGTTCGTCACCGATCCGCGCAGCGATTCGCTGGCTCGCGCAAGTTGGTTGCTTTGGAATTCGTTGGGCTTCGGAAAGAGATCGAGCGGGTTCACGACCGGCGGCGTCTCCGGCTTCTGACCGCAGCCACAGACCAACAACCAACACACCGCCAACACGCTGAGCCGCTTCATCAAGAGATTCCATGCCGCATTTTGGCGGCGCGCACCGTGTTGTGCATCAGCATCGCAATCGTCATCGGCCCCACACCGCCGGGCACCGGCGTGATGAGCGAGGCTTTCGCGCGGACCGGCTCGAAATCCACGTCGCCAACGAGCCGGTCGCCAACGCGACTCATACCGACATCAATGACAACCGCACCGTCGCGCACCATGTCCGCCTTCACAAATCCCGGCACGCCCAGCGCCGCAATCAACACATCCGCATGGCGGCAGATGCCGGCAAGATCGGCGCTTCGCGAATGACAGAGAGTAACGGTCGCGTTGGCGGCCGGCGTCTTTTGCGAGAGTATCATCGAGAGGGGCCGGCCGACGATGCGGCTGCGGCCGATGATGACGACGTGCGCGCCGTCGAGCTTGACGCCACTGCGAACGAGGAGTTCATGAACGCCGGCCGGCGTGCAAGGAACGAAGCCGGTCGAATCGCCGAGGGCAAGTTTGCCGACGTTAAGCGGATGGAATCCGTCCACGTCTTTCGTCGGATCGATGGCTTCGAAAACTCGCGGCTCATTGACCGCGGCCGGCAACGGCGCTTGAACGAGGATGCCGTGGACGTCGTGTTTGAAATTGAGGTCGCTGACGATGGCGAGCAGTTCGGCTTCGCTCGTGGCAGCCGGCAGTTTGATGCGCTCGGAGTGCAACCCGAGCCGGGCGCACATCTTGTCCTTCATCGCGACGTAGGTGGTGCTGGCGGGATTGTCGCCGACGAGGATGACGGCCAGACCGGGCGTGAGGTGATGCCGGGATTTGAGACGCGCAACTTCCGCCGCCGTCTCGCCGTTGATTTGTTCGGCGATGAGTTTGCCGTCAATGAGTCGGGCGGTCATCGCTCAGAAACCGAGGTTACCAAACGCGGTCCACACGCGAGGCGGTGAGGACGGGGTCGCGCTCGCCTTTGCGCCACTGTTCCCGGCCATACACGCGGACCGGCTTGCCGAGGAGATGGTTGATCTTGAGATTCGCGAGATCGACGAGACAAATACGATGCTGCAGATGGTCCACGGCCGGCGTGACGAGTTCGTGCGACACGACAGCCGATTCGTCCTTCCCGACCGGCTGAATGATGCCCTCCAACACGACATCGCGCGTGATAACATCCGGATCCGTATTGATCTCACGCACGGCCGGCGAGGCCGGTGCGGCGCGCGGCGTGGCGACCGGCGGCGGGACAATTTCCGTCGCGGGACTGGGATTGCTCACGGCGGGTGCCGGTGGCGCGGGCGGCGCGCCTGCTGGCGTGGGGGCCGCTTCGACCTGGACGTACTCCGCCGCGATCCAGCCGGAACAGTTCGGCGTCGGCTTGATCTGCATCCATTCGTTGTTGGTGGCGATCATCTCGACGCGCTCGCCCTTGCTGAGCTTGCCGACTTCGTGGTATTGCGTGCCACGGCCGGAGCGGACGTTGATGGCATCCGCGTTGGCGGCGCCATCGGTGACGAACTTGGCCGCGACGAAACATTTCGCCGACACCGGCAAGACGATGCGCAGCCATTCGCCTTTGTGTTCGACAACTTCGACCACGTCGTCCTTGCGCGCTTGCGTGGCGACCTCGGAGTTCTTGTCGGGGCGGGTGCGGATGTTGACGCGGTCCTTGAGGACGGTGCCTTGTTCGCTTCGCGCGGAAACGGCGAGTGCGACGCTAATCCAGATCGCGCTTAAGTTGATCCACTTCTTCATCGGTCAAGTGCCTCCATTGTGCTGGTTTCAAATCCCCCAAATTTACCGGGCCGACGGCGACGCGCACGAGTCGAGTGACCGGGTGCCCGAGCGCGGCCATCATGCGTCGAATCTGTCGCTTGCGTCCTTCGCGTAACACGAGCGTCAGCGTCGTGTTCGTGTCGCGCGGCCGCACGTCGCGGACGGCGGCGGCGCGCAATGTCTCGCCTTCGTGGGCGATGCCGGAGAGCAACCGGGCTGTGCCCCGGCTCGTCAAAGCTCCTTCCACCTCCACGAAGTACGTCTTCGGCATCTTGTAACGTGGATGCGTGAGCCGCAAGCTAAAAGTGCCGTCGTTGGTCAGCAGCAACAGGCCCTCGGTGTCCTTGTCCAACCGGCCGACGCTGAATAACCGGCCGAGCGAAGCCGGCACGAGTTCGACGGCGCGGCGGGAGGCGTGCCGGTCCTGATTCGTGCACGTGACGCCGACCGGCTTGTTCAACGCGACGTACACTTTGCGCTCGGCGTGCACCGGTTTGCCGGCAACGCTGACGCGATCATTGCCGGGATCGATCTTGGTGCCAAGTGTAGTGACCGGCTGGCCGTTGATGCTGACCTTGCCGGCGGCGATGAGAGTTTCGCAATGCCGGCGCGAACCGATACCGGCTTCCGCGAGGAACTTCTGCAGACGGACGAGCACTACTCCGGCTTGGTCTTGGGAAGACCGAACACGCGCTGCCCGTCTTTCCAGCGGCCTTGCTTCTTGAGCACTTCGACGCGCTCGAAGCGTTTCATCACGTTGCGGCGTGCTTGGATTTTGTTGGCTGATTTGAGACTGCGATGCTGGGTCATGTGACGTCCTACGGTTTCGGGTTTGGCGACGACATCTTGAGGACGGCCAGCTTGGCCTTGGCCTCGTCGGCGAACTGGAGATTCTTACCAGACCCGAGGTAAGTTTCCAATTGTTTTATTGCTTCCGCCGGGTCGGTGATTTCGAAGAGTTTGGCGAGCTTGAAATGCACGAGCGAGTAGTCCGATCGCAACTGCAGCGCTTTGCGGTACGCGGTCGCCGCCTTGCCGGCATCGCCGAGTTGCGCCAACGCGTCGCCGAGCCCGCTGTAAGCAACCGGCGACTGGGAATCTTTCTCGATGGCTTTGTTGTACGACGCGATGGCGAGCTGCGGCTCTTTTTCCTGCAAATACACGTCGCCGAGCGCGTTGTGGTAGTAGGCGACGTTCGGATCCACGTCGAGCGCTTTCTGGAGTAACAACTTTGCGTCCGTGGCGCGTCCCTGTTGCATGTAGAGAATCGCGAGGCTGTAGTAGGCCTCGCCGGTCTGACGCCCGGCATCTTCTTCCAATTTCAGGAACTGCTTGAGATTCTTTTCTGCGTCCTCGAGCCGGCCCCGCTCCTTCAACGCCACGCCGAGGTTGTGGTACGCGCGTCCGAACTTCGGGTCGGTCGCAATCGCCTTCTCGTACGCGGCCACGGCCTCTGGCCGGCGATTGCCCTCATCGTACAACACGCCAAGCTGCGTCCACACATCCGCGTCATTGGGGGCAACCGCGAGATACTTCTTGTAGTCCTCGATCGCCTCGTCGCGTTGGCCGAGCTTGGCGCACGTGACGGCGAGATTGTACAACGCGTCGAGATGTTGCGGGAAAATCTTCACCGCCTTCTCGAACTCCGACTTCGCGCGTTGCAGGGAACCGCCCTCGACGAACTTCACGCCGCGCACCGCGTATTTGTTCGCCTCCGCCAACGTGCGCTTGTCGGCTTCGCTCAACGCACCGGCCTGCCCGAATACCGGCCACGCCAATAAACAGGCCGCCATCCCGGCCACCGCGATCCTATTTCCCATTCGCATCGAGTTTCTCCAATGCGCGTTGCGCGTTCTTCACGATCGCCTTGTCCGGGAACTCAGCGACAAGTTTCTCCAACGCCGCCCGGCCTTTGTCCTTCCGGCCCAGCGCGAGTTCGCTCAGACCGAGGCAATACAACGCCTTGTCGCGATCCTTGTGCTGCGGCCAACGCTCCAGCAACTTCTCCAAACAATGCACCGCCTGCTTGTACTCGTTGCGTTTGCCGAGCGTGAACCCCAGCGCGAACATCGCATCGTCCGTGAATCCCAACTGATTCGCCTCGTCGTGATTGATCACGTTGCGCAGGTGCGGCTCCGCCAAATCTTCCCGGCCCTCGTCGAGAAACGTCTCGGCCACCTTCCAATTTGCCGGCACGTCGCCGGGATCTTGTTGCGCCCGCCGTCGCGCTTCGCGAAACGTCAGCTTGCTGCGCTTCGCCTCCGCAAGCTTCGCGAGCAACGCCGATTTCTCCACTAATCCGGTCACGCGCGACATCTCGTTGCCTTCGCCGTCGAGCAACAGAATTGTCGGCGCGCCGCGCACATCACGCTTCTGCGCCTCGGCGCTGGCAGACGTCACGTTCAGTCGTACCGGCACGAACTCCTGCGCCGCATTCACGACTTCCGCATCCGCCAGCACGCCCTCTTCAAGTTGCTGGCAATACGGCGAACCGCGCACGAAGAAATACGCCAATACCGGCTTACCTAACCCGCGCGCCTGTTTCAGCGCGGCCGGTATTTCCCGCATCCACGGTATGCTCGACCGTAACTTACCGGCTGCTTCCCCGGCCGCCTCGCGTACCGAGTCCGTGGCATCTGATTTCGCCGCCTCGTCCAGCCACGGAATCGCTTCAGTCCGACCGCTCGCGCCGAAGGCGATCGCCGCCGACCAGCGCACCGTCGCGTTCTCGTCCTTCAACCGCGCGTGCACAAGTTCCAAATCACTGTCCGCCTCGCTGACCTGCAGCAATCCCACGACCGCCATCTGCCGGCGCTCGGGATTACCGGAGCCGAGCATCTCCCGGAATTGTTTCTCGACGCGCGAGCCGCCGATTCGCGCGAGTCCATCCGCCGCCTCGGCGCGCACCTCGTCATTTGTATCGCCGAGTTGACCGATGAGTGCGTCCACCCGGTCAGCAGCCTGTGCCGTCACGCCGGCAAAAAGCGCGAGCGCCATCACCGCGTTCCGCAACCATTTCATGTACTTGGCTTCTCCCTTGGTTACCGGCACGAAGATGATCTCCGGTACGTCGTAGCTGTGCCCGCGTTTCACTTCCCGCATCAACGCCGTCGTTCGTGCCCGTGTCGTCTTGATGAGCAACAGGCATTCGTTCGCGCGCTCGAGTTTGCCCTGCCACCAGTAATGAGACTCGATTCCCGGCAAAACGTTCACGCACGCCGCGAGCTTCTTCGACAAGATCGCCTTCGCAATCTTCCGTGCCTCGACCGGCGATGAACACGTGACAAACCCAACGACCACGCCGGCTCGCCGCGCGCCGCGAGCGGTCATGCGTTCTCCCGGTCAATGATGCCGGTTAGTTCGGTGAGATTGTGGATGATGAACTTCACATGCTGGCCCCAGTCCGGTACGCCTTCGCCATTCGTCAGCAACACGCAACGGATGCCGGCATTGTCAGCGCACATCACATCCCACTTGTAGTCACCGACCATCAACACGTCCTTCGGATCAACGCCCCACTGCTTCGCGATATTCCAGATCGGTTCGGGTGCGGGCTTGTGCGGCCCGTCTTCGCGCGTGACGGTGATGTCGAAGTGCAGTCCGAGTTTCTCGCAGACGCCGTCCACGGACTTGCGTGTGTTGCGAGTGAGCAGCGCCGTCGGAATCTTCCGCCTCGCGAGATCATCAAGCACCTCGCGCGTGCCGGCGTTGAGTTTGGCGTCGGCGACACCGGCCTCCTCGAATCTCGTCAGGAGACCGTGAATCCGCTCGTATTCGGTGCCGGTCGCCTCGCGCAGATAATCAAGCATGTCGCGGTCACCAATGTTTGCTTCCTCGCGAATCTTGGTGAAATCGAAGTACGGCGCCGTGATCGTGCCGTCCATGTCGAAGATGATGCCGCGAATCGCCATTGAGTGCGGCAATTAACCCATACCGGCGGTCAAAATCAATGCGGATCGGCTTCACGGCAGTGGCCGGTGATGCCGGCCGCGTCGAAGCGCATCGTCTGGAGTTCGGAATCAACGGTGCCGACGCATGAGAGTGGGCCGGCGGCGCACTCGTCGTCGAGGTAGGCATCGAGGCGGCCGTCGGGCGTTGCGATGAGGTGACCGGCAACGACGGAGGCGCCGTCGGCCGCCGGGCAGTGAATCTCGAAGACGCATGGTGCGACGTAGATGAGTTCCCATTCGACGCCGTTGACCGTCCACGCGCCGGAAAGATCAGGGCATTCAGCGGCAACGGCGTGAACGCTGCCCGTTGAGCGTTGGGTGTTGCGCGAGGAGCGTTGGGCGCCGAGAGGTGAGCGCTGAACGCTGGGTGTTGAGCGCTGGGCGTGGAGCATCGGGCTTGAGTCAGTGTCGCCGGGGACAGCGGCTGCTACAGCCGCGTTTGGTGGCGCAGGACTGAGGCCGGTGGTCGCGATGTTGGTGGCGAGGAAACATTGGAGTGCCGGGATGATCTCTTTCGCTTGGCTGGGGCTGGACCAGAGAAGTTTCACCTGCGCGCCGCCGTTGTGGTCGTAGTAATCGAGGCGCACGTCGTATTTGCGGCCCGCGGTGAGCGTGATGGCGCCGGCATTGGTGGTAGCGCCGTGGTCGGTCCAGTTGGTGAGCAGCAGAACGCCGTTGACCCACAACTTCACGCCGTCGTCGCTGACGGTGTAGAAGGTGTAGGTCTGCGAGTAGCGCGGCATGATCTGGCCGAAGGCGTGCAGGGAGAAGTTGTTGGTGGGGACGGCGTAGTGCGGAGAGAGTTGTCCCCAGTTGAAATCAATCTTCGAGGCGAGGTTCGTGAGGCTCGCGACGCCGCCCATGTTTGTGTTCGGGTAAAAGAGCGTGAACATGCCGAGATTCGGGCGGAGGTAGGCGGCCGGGATCGGCGCGAGGGGCTGGCTGGGACTCGCCCAGAGGAGTTTGGCGACGGCGCGGCCGGTGTTGTCGTAGTATTCCATCTTGATGTCGTAGGGCTTGCCGGCCGTGAGCGCGATGGCGCCGGTGTTGGTGGTCGTGCCGTGGTTCGTCCAATTGTTGACGAGCGATTGTCCGTTGACCCAGAGCCGCACGCCGTCATCGCTCACGGTGGAAAACGTGTACGTCTCCGAGAAGCGCGGCACGACCTGTCCCGTCCAACGCACTGAGAAGCTGTTGGTGCTCACCAGCGGATCCGGCGAGCTGTACGCCCAATCGAAGTTCACCTGCGAATCAACGCGATTGAGTTTCCAGTTCGTGAGATTCGTCGCGCCGTAGTATTCGCCGCGCAACCCGACGGCAGGATAGAGGTTGCTCGCGGCCACGGCGACGGGCGACTGACCGGAGCCGGCCCACAGGAGTTTCGCCACGGCGTTGCCGGTGTTCTCGAAGTGATCCATCTGGACGTCGTATTGCTGGCCACTGGACAAGTAGATGCTGCCGGTGTTCGTGGTCGCTGTGTGACCGGTCCAGTTGTTGATGAGTTGCGCTCCGTTGACCCACAGCCGCAGGCCTTCGTCGCTGACGGTCGAGAATGTGTACGTCTGCGCGTTGATCGGCACAATCCATCCGCGCCAGCGCGACGAGAACGTGTCGCTTCCGACAGACGAGTCCGGCGAGCTGCTGCCCCAATCGAAGTTCACGTCTGTGTCCACGCGCGAAATTTTGAAGCCGGTGAAGTCGGCATTGTCGAAGTAATCGCCGCGAAGGCCGGTCCCCGCAGTCGAGACCAGCCACGAGACCGTGTCGCGATTCGCGCCATACTTGGCCGGCTTGATGAGGCTCGTGTCGCCGATGACTTCACAGCTCAACGTGTAGTTGCCAATGGACAAGAACGTTCGGGTGTATGTCGTGCCGCTGGAAAACACATTCGACAACACCGGGAATCCCGGCCCTTGAAGTCGCCAGGTGATCGAATTGACCACGCCGGTCGCCAGCCGCGTCGTCACCGAGAACGTCGCCGCTTGTCCCACCGGCACGGTGACCGGCGAGGTCGGCGCGGAGGACGCAATCGGCGCCGTCGAGCTGACGCGGCTGTGTCCGAAAATCACCAGCGACCAGCGCTGAATGCAGACGGGACAAAACGTCGTCACGAATTCGCGCATGAGGCAGGTGT
>Ga0247727_10017781_pt1 | contig 11271 bp, 10 predicted proteins | sample WisWelCaveWW1625_FD_202498 | JGI IMG/M metagenome (GOLD analysis project Ga0247727, IMG submission 202498) | Biofilm microbial communities from Wishing Well Cave, Virginia, United States - WW16-25 | ecosystem: Environmental > Aquatic > Deep subsurface > Groundwater > Cave microbial mat | place...
AGGCTCTCCCCAACCTCGGCCAGTTCGCGGACTTGGTCGCTGGTTTCGAGCGCGCGGCGGACGAGGTTGGGGAGAGCCTTCAACTGACCGATGATTCGCGTGCCGGCCAGCGCCGAGACGTGCCGCATGCGGCCGAGGTACAGAGCGAGCATCGTCAGCACGGTGAGTTGCGACGTGAAGACCTTGGTCGAGGCGACGCCGATTTCCGGTCCGGCGTGCAGGTAAATTCCGCCTTCGGAATCGCGCGCAATCGTGCTGCCGACGACGTTTACGATGCCCATCGTCGGGAGGCCTTTGCGTTTCAGCTCGCGGAGCGCGGCGAGCGTGTCGGCCGTTTCGCCGGATTGCGAAATCGCGAACAGCAGCGTGCCCGGCTCGATCGGCGGGTTGCGGTAACGCAGCTCGCTGGCGTACTCGACTTCGACCGGCACACGCGCGAATTCTTCGATCAAGTATTCGCCGACCAGCCCGGCGTGCCAACTCGTGCCGCAGCCGGTGAGGATGATTCGGTTGACCTGTCGCAGTTGTTGCGGGCTGAGGTTGAGGCCGCCGAAGACCGCGGTCGCGTTGTCTTCGTCGAGCCGCCCGCGCATCGCGTTCTCGATCGATTCCGGCTGCTCGAAGATTTCCTTGAGCATGTAGTGCTCGAACATGCCCTTGTCGGCGTCCTCGGCTGAGTATTCGATCTGATGAATTGCCGGTTGCACGGCGCCGCTCTCGCGGTGGTGTACCTCGAAATCGCCGGGCGACACGAGCGCGATCTCGCCGTCGTTCAAGAAGACGACGCGCTCCGTGTGCCGCACCAGCGCGGACTGGTCGCTGGCGAGGAAGTTTTCGCCGTGCCCGACGCCAAGCACGAGCGGGCTGCCGAGCCGCGCGCCGATCATGAAGTCGGGCGCGCGCGGGCTAAGGATGGCCAGCCCGTACGTGCCCTTCAGTTGGCGCAGCGCGGCTTGAACGGCTTCGACGAGCGCCGCGCGAAAGTCGCCATTGTGAGATTCCGCGTGCTCGTCGAGCAGACTCGCGATCAAGTGGGCGATGACCTCGGTGTCCGTGTCCGAGAGGAAGTTGTAGCCCTGTTCGATGAGCCGCGCGCGGAGCTGCGTGTAGTTTTCGATCACGCCGTTGTGCACGACGGCGACGATGCCGTCGCCGCCGACGTGCGGGTGCGCGTTGACGTCGTTGGGCGGTCCGTGCGTGGCCCAGCGCGTGTGGCTGACGCCGGTCGTGCCCGGCGCGGGATGCCCGGCGATCAACTCTTCGAGTTCGGCGATGCGGCCCGCTCGCTTGCGCACGTGCAGCGTGCCGTCCGCGACCGTCGCCACGCCGGCACTGTCGTAGCCGCGATATTCCAGCCGCGCGAGGCCGTCGAGCAAGATCGGTTCCGCGGGACGTGATCCGACGAATCCAACGATTCCGCACATGAATGTCGCCTCCTGCTTCTACTACGATCCATCGCCGAAAGGTGCCGGACTATATCAGCTTCCGCGAAAAAATGGCAACGCGACTGGGCTCAAACAGGCGAGTTTACTCGCCGATTCCCCTCGCTGCTATCATGACGCCATGTCGATCAAGATCTCCAATATCCGCCTGGGGCTGGACGAGCCGGAGCAATCGATCGCGGCACACGTCGCGCGGCGGCTTGGCGTGACCGGTTCGGACGTGTTGCGATGGCGCATCGTGCGAAAGAGTCTCGACGCGCGGCAGCATCAGCAGATTCATTTCGTGTACACGGTCGAGGCCGAGCTGGCCGCGGACGAGAATCAGGTGGTGGCGCGGCGACGCGATCGCGCGATTGAGTTGTACGCCGAGGAGCGGTTCGTGGTGCCGCCCGCGGGCGCGCGGCGGCTGGAGCATCGGCCGGTCGTCGTCGGTTCGGGGCCGGGCGGGCTGTTTGCCGCGTGGCTATTGGCGCATCACGGTTACGCGCCGATCGTGTTGGAGCGCGGCAAGAAAGTGCGCGAGCGGAGCCGCGACGTGCGCGAGTTCGAGGCCGGCGGCGAATTGAACCCGGAGAGCAACTACCTGTTCGGCGAAGGCGGCGCGGGAACATTTAGCGACGGCAAACTCACGTGCCGGTCGGGCGGACCGGACGTGAACGAAGTGCTACGCATCATCGCGGAGTGCAAGGGCCGGCCGGAAGTGCTGTTCGAGCACCGGCCGCATTTGGGATCGAATCGGCTGCCGGCCGTCGTGAAGGCGATCCGGCGGCGACTGATTGCGGCGGGGGCTGAATTCCGCTTCGAGTGCCGCATGGAAGACCTCGACGTACGCGACGGCCGCGTGACCGGCGTGCACACCAGCTCGGGCCGAATTCCGGCCGACGTCGTAATGCTCGCGGCCGGTCACAGCGCTCGCGACGTTTACGACATGCTCGCGCGGCGCGGCGTGGCGATGTCGCCGAAACCGTTTCAATTGGGCGTGCGCATCGAGCAGCCGCAGGAGAACGTGAACCGTGCCCGGTACGGCCGCATCGCCGCGAGCGACCGGCTCGGCGCGGCCGACTACGAACTCGTCGCGCGTTCGCGCGCCGGCGGCGGCCGCGATCTGTTCACGTTCTGCATGTGCGCCGGCGGATTTGTGATTCCGAGCGTGTCCGAGCCGGGCCATTATTGCTCGAACGGCATGAGCTACTCGTGGCACGATTCGCCGTTCGCGAATAGCGGGCTGGTCGTGACCATCGACTCGCGCGAGGTCGGCGACGGGCTGATGGCCGGCATCAGATTTCAGCGGCGCCTCGAACAGGTGGCGTTTGATATCGGCCGCGGCAGTTACAAGGCCCCGATTCAGTGGGCCGCGGACTTCCTCGCCGGTCGCGCGACGACCGACAGTCCGCCGAGCAGTCACCGCCGCGGCACGGTGCCGTCAAACCTGCGCGAGTGGCTGCCGCCGATCGTGCTCGAATCGCTCGACGCCGGTTTGCCGGTGCTCGATCGCCGCTGGCGCGGCCTCTTTCTTCGTTCGGCGACGCTCGTGGCGCCCGAAGCACGCGGCAGTTCGCCGATCCGCGTCGAACGAAACGCCACGACCTTTCAATCGCCCAGCGCGGCCGGGCTGTATCCGGTTGGCGAAGGGGCCGGCTACGCGGGCGGCATCGTCAGCGCGGCGATGGACGGATTGCGCGCCGCGAAGGCGGTGATTGCCGAGTTTGCGCCCATCGCGGGTTGACTTTGTCGCTGGCACAGGCCGGCGTCGGTCGCCGGGCGGTAGTCGTGGCCGCGGCGGAACGATAGAATCTCGCTCGGCGGCCGGGCTATCGCCGGGCCGGCTAATTCACGTCTCGAACGAACGGGAGCAGCAGTGACACAGGGCGTGGCGGTCGTGCTCGCGGCGGGCAAGGGCGAGCGAATGAAATCGGACCGGCCAAAGGTGCTGCACGAATTGTGCGGCCGTCCGATGGTCGAGTTCGTGCTGGACGCGGCGCGCGAGGCGGGCGCGGGCCGGATCATTGTTGTGGTCGGCTTCGGCGCTGATGAGGTCCGCGCCGCGCTGGCGAGCCACGAGGATGTGGAGTTCGCCGTTCAAAAAGACCAGCGCGGCACGGGGCATGCCGTCGAAATGTGCCGCGAGCAACTCAAGTCACACGCCGGGCCGGTGCTCATCCTGACGGGCGATTCCCCGCTCGTTCGCGGCGCGTCACTCGTGCAGCTCGTCGAGACGCGCGATCGCGAACAGGCGGCGTGCGTGTTCGGCACGGCCGAGGTGGCGAATCCGTTCGGCTTGGGCCGCGTGCTGCGTGACGAACGCGGCGATTTCGCCAAGATCGTCGAGGAGAAAGACGCGTCGCCGGCCGAGCGCGCGATTCGCGAAATCAATCCGAGCTATTACGTCTTCAATTGCACGGAACTGCTTGACTCGTTGGGGAAAATCCGGCCGAACAATAAGCAAAAGCAGCTCTATTTGACCGACTGCCCCGGCGTGCTTCGGGCCGAAGGCAAGAAAGTGCTCGCGCTCAACGTGATGGCGGAGGAAGAATCGTACGGCGTGAACAGCCGCGACCAATTGGCGCAGGCCCACGCGATCATGCAGCGGCGAATTCAGTTGGCGTGGATGCAGGCCGGCGTGACGATCGTCGATCCGCGCAGCACGTTCATCGACTCGCGCGCGGCGATCGGCCAGGACACGACGATCCTGCCGTTCACGTACATTCAAGGTCCAAGCACGATCGGCCCGCGCTGCCGCATCGGGCCGTTCGCGCACATTCGGCCGGGCACGCGGCTAGACGCGGGCGTCGAGGTCGGAGCGTTTGTCGAGGTGAATCGTTCGCACCTTGGCGAAAACGCGATGGCGCGGCACCTCGCGTACTTGGGCGACGCCGAAGTTGGGCCCGGTGCGAACATCGGGGCCGGCGCGATCACGGCCAACTTCGACGGCACGAGGAAAAACGCGACGGAGATCGGCTCGGGCGCGATGATCGGTGCCGGCGCGGTGTTGATTGCACCGGTTTCGATCGGACCGCTCGCCACCGTCGGCGCCGGCGCGGTCGTCACGAAACGACACGACGTTCCCGCGGGCGCGACCGTGGCCGGCGTGCCCGCGAAACCGCTCGATCAGAAGTGACTCGCAGCCGCTCGCGGGGTATGCTGACTCCTGGTCTCTGATCCCTGACTCCTGATTCCTGACCGCGGGACTCGCACCATGAACGGCGAACTCAAACTCTTTAGCGGCCGCGCGCACCCGCGATTGGCCGACCTGATCGCCCAGTACCTCGACATACCGCTGGGCAAAATTTCGATCAGTAATTTTCCGGACGGCGAAGTGTTCTGCCGCGTCGAGGAGGACGTGCGCGGACGCGATGTGTTCCTGATTCAGCCGACCTGTCCGCCCGTGAATGAAAACATCATGGAGCTGCTCGTCATCATCGACAGCTTCAAGCGCGCGTCCGCCGGGCGGATCACGGCAGTGATTCCGTACTACGGCTACGCGCGGCAGGACCGCAAAGACGTGGGCCGAGTACCGATCACCGCGAAGCTTGTGGCGAACCTGATCGAAAAGGCCGGCGCGGATCGCGTGGTCACGATGGACTTGCACTCCGGCGCGATCCAAGGTTTCTTCGACGTGCCTGTCGATCACCTGATCGCCGCGCCGGTCATCAACGGCTACTTCGTGAATCTGGATTTGCCGCGGCGCGATCTGATCGTCGTGTCGCCGGACGAAGGGGCGATCAAGCGGTGCATCCCGCACCAGGAGCGGCTGGCCGACGGGCTGGCCATTGTGGACAAGCGCCGCGCGAGTGCGACGCGAACCGAGCAGGCGAACCTGATCGGTAGCCGCATGGACGGCAAGATCGCGCTGTTGATTGACGACATGATCACGACCGGCGGTTCGATCGCCGGCGCGGCGGAAATCGTCAAGCGCCACGGCGCCCGCGAGATCTACGTCGCGGCCACGCACCCGATCTTGTGCGGCGACGCGACCAAGAGACTGCGCGAATCGGCGATCGACCACCTCGTCGTCTGCGACACGATTCCGGTGCCGCTGGAAAAACGGCTGCCCAACATGAAGATCCTCTCCGTCGCCCCGCTGTTGGGCGAAGCGATCAAGCGCATCTTCCGGCGGGAATCGGTGAGCATGCTGTTCGGCTGGACTCCGCCGCCGACGTTTGTGGAGTAGTCCACCAGCGCTTCGTGCGTCGTTCTGCACCGGCCCTTGCGACCAAACTGCACCGGCCTATAATTCTCTGGAGTTCTGACCGATTCAGTCCGCGGCCGGACGGCACAAGCAGGGAACCCGCACATGCCTCGTTGGGTCAAGAATTTCATTCAGTGGCTGGACGACATCTGGGTCGCGATCATCACGGTCATTCAAGGGATGGTCGTGACGTTGCGTTATTTTCTGGCCACGTATCGCCGCGATCGCTGGAAGAAGGATTACGGATTCACGGGCGGCGGCACGTTTACGCACGTGTTCGAATACCCGGAGCGGCCGGTGCCGGTGAAGCCGCGTTATCGCGGGTTTCATCGGTTCGATCTGACGACGTGCATCGCGTGTGACGCGTGCGCCCGCGCCTGCCCGGTGGACTGCATCTACATCGACAAGCAGCGCAACCCGGTCGGCAAAGGGTTCCGCGTCGTCGGCTTCACGATCGATTACACGAAGTGCATGTTCTGCTCGCTGTGTGTTGATCCGTGTCCAGTCGAGTGCATTTACATGGGCCAGACGCACGATCTCAGTTGTTACAGTCGCGACGGCTGCATCGTGGACTTCGCGAAGCTGCCGCTCGAAGTAGCGTGGGGCTTCGCCACGCTGAATCCGACGATTGTGTCTCATTCGAAAACGCTCACGCAGCCGGTGTGGACGAAGGCGACGGAAGAGGCCAAGGCGTGAGTTTCGTCGTCTTCCGGGGAGTGCTGACGAATGACAAACGCGGCCGAATCTGAGCCAACGGTCAAGAAATTTTTCACGGTGGAATCGGCCAACAAGATGTTGCCGCTGGTGCGTTCGATCGCGACGGACATCGTGGCGAAGTACCGCGATTTGGACGGTCTGCGCGGGCGGTTGGAATTGCTGCGCGGCACGCGCCGCGAAGGGTTGCCCGCCGCGCACCGTGAGGAAGTCGAGCAGGTCGAGCACGAGTTCGAACGCGTGAAAAACGAATTCTGCGCGCTGGCCGAGGAGCTTCGTGGGCTGGGCGTCGAACTCAAGGGCCCCGACGGCCTCGTGGACTTTCCCGCGATTCGCGACAATCGCGAGGTGTGCTTGTGCTGGAAGCTCGGCGAGCCGGAGGTCATGTTCTGGCACGATCGCGAAGCGGGATTCGGCGGTCGGCAACGGCTGACCGAAGCGATGACGATCGCGGACAAGAATGGTTAAACGCAACGCATGAATGCTTGTCAGGACATAGTTTGGAGCAATGCGAAGCGCTGTCGTCAAAATACCGCTCGCGTGTACCTTCGGATGCTGACAAACAACAACATCAGTTACCGCGTTTACGACAGCGGGGGAAAGTTTTGCATCGACGTCCCCGACACGGAACTTGATCGTTGTACCGAATTGTTTGAGGAACAGACTCGCGCCGCGACGCCGTTGTCGCAGAATTGCGGACGATCGTTTTCGTTGGAGTTCCGCGGCCTCATCGGAATTGTTCTCGGCGGAGTTGTCGGAGCGCTCGTCGCCGCATTGACCCGCACCACGCCGGTGCCGCAGTTGCCGGCGATCTGCGCTGCCGCGGGAGGGATTCTCGCGGTGGCGTGTAGTCGAAGCTGAACGATCCTGACTGCATTTTGTTCGTGAAGCGAATCGAACTTCGGCAACCGTGTTCGTGACTCGGAAGGATTTTCGCCGTCATGGTTCCATTTACCGGTCTGGTCGGTTACCTCGTTCTGTTCACGCTTCTGGGCGTCGTCTTCCTGTTCAGCACGCTGCTGATCGGCAGGCTGGTGCGGCCGAACGTGCCGGACCCGGAAAAGTCGGCGATCTACGAGTGCGGCGAGCCGACGATCGGTTCGAGCTGGGTGCAATTCGATCTGCGGTTCTACGTCGTTGCGTTGCTGTTCGTGGTCTTCGACGTGGAAGTCGCGTTCTTTTTCCCTTGGGCGGTCGTGTTCGGCAAGGCGACGCAGGTGGCGGACCCGTCCGCGTCGATCGACAAAGTCAAAGAGCCGCTCGGCGAGTTGGGCTTCACCGTCGAAGCGACGACGCTCGCGCAGACACACGAGGCCGCGTCAACGCTGGCCTTGATCGCGTTCGGCGACCTATTCGTTTTCTTCGGTGTCGTGCTCGTCGGATTCATCTATCTCTGGAAGCGCGGCGACCTCGATTGGGTGCGAGCGGTGCAAGCCGAGCGCGAGGAATCCACACGCACGTGGTCGGAGCCGCCGCCGGCCGAACCGGTGCGCACCGAGGCCGAGGCCGCCGTCTAGTTTTTCGCAATCTTCGCGGAGTCCACTCTCGTCTAATGAACGCACAAGAAATCGTCACCGTCCTCGAAGAAAAGTTCGCCTCGAAGATCACGGGAAAGAATCTCGACGCGATCGATCCGTGGTTTTCCGTCGAGCCCGCGGCGCTGGCCGACGTGGCACTCTTTTGCCGCGACGACGCGCGGCTGCGATTCGACTCGCTTCAGTGCATCAGCGGCGTCGATTACCTCGAACCCGATCCGAAGAAAGTGAAAAAGGCCGGATTCGATCCGCACCTCGAAGTGCTCTATCACCTGTTCAGCTTCCCGCACCGGCACAAGATCCTGCTCAAAGTCATCCTGCCGCGCTGGAAGGACGATCAGCCGGGCGAGATTCCCGACCTGCCGAGCGTCGCGCGAGTCTGGCCGACCGCCGACTGGCACGAGCGCGAGGTCTACGATCTCTCCGGCGTGAACTTCGTCGGACACCCGCACTTGACGCGAATCCTCTGCTGCGAAGATTGGGTCGGCCACCCGCTGCGCAAAGATTACGAGTTCCCCGAAGAATACCACGGCATTCGAGCGAAATGACTCACCATGGCAACCATTACACTCGACGACCCGACTGTAATCGAGTTCGACGTGCGCACGGACGAGATGCTGGTCAACATGGGCCCGCAGCATCCGAGCACGCACGGCGTGTTGCGGCTACTCTTGCGCACCGACGGCGAGGTCGTGAAAGAAATCACGCCGCACATCGGCTACCTGCACCGCTGCGCCGAAAAGATCGGCGAGAATCTGGCGCCGTATCAGTGGATCCCCTACACCGACCGCATGGACTATCTGGCCGGCATGAACATGAACCTCGGCTGGTCGCTCGCGGTCGAGAAACTCTGCAAGATGGAAATTCCGGAGCGGGCACAGATCATTCGCGTGATCATCGCCGAAATGGGCCGCCTCGCCAGCCACCTGGTCGGCATGGGCGCCTACGGCCTTGACCTCGGCACGTTCAGCCCGTTTCTGTACGCGTTCCGCGAGCGAGAAAAAATCCTCGACCTCTTCGAGGAAGTTTGCGGCGCGCGGCTGACGTACAGCTACATCACCATCGGCGGCGCCACGCACGATCTGCCGGAAGGCTGGGTCGAGCACTGCCGCGACTTCCTCGACTACTTCGAGCCGAAGATCGAGGAGTATCACACGCTGCTCACGCGCAACGCGATCTTCATCAATCGTACGGCGAACCTCGGCGTGCTGCCGGCCGGCATGGCGATCGCCTACGGCTGTTCGGGACCGGTGCTGCGCGGCTCCGGCGTCAACTTCGACCTGCGTCGCGATCAGCCGTATTCGATGTACGACAAGTTCAAGTTCGAGGTCTGCTGCCCGATCGACCCGCAGGGCCGCGAGGCGTGGCCGGAGATGCCCAACGAGGTCAAGATCGGCGACAACTGGTGCCGGTTCTACGTGCGAATGCTCGAAGTGATCCAATCCATCAAGCTCGTCCGGCAGGCGCTCGACCGCTACCCGAACTCGCAAGGCACGCAGCGCTCGTCCGGGTGGAAGGCGACGATGAAGTTGCCGCGCGGCGAAGTGTACCTCGAAACCGAATGCCCGCGCGGCCAGATGGGCTTCCTCGTGATCGGCAAGGACGACCCGATCCCGCTCCGCGCCCGCGCCCGCTCGTCGTGCTTCTCGAACCTCTCCGTCGCCGGCGAACTCTGCCGCAGTTGCCTCATCGCCGACGTGCCGGCGATCATCGGCTCGCTCGACGTCGTCATGGGCGAGATCGACCGGTAGGCCGAAAAAGGTCGGTCGCAGCCGCTGCCGCTGGACCAGCTCTTTCGATTCGCGTCGCGGGACGTCGCGTTGCCTAAGGTGCCGACTGCAAGTTCAGAAGGCGAACGAGCGAGTCCTTGACGAGTTGCAACTCGTCCGGAGTGAGCACGCCGAGACGGGCGTCGAAACGAGCGAGCGGGACGGGCTGAATCTGTTGAAGATGGAACACACCGGGTTTCAGGAACCGCTTTGGGATCGAAAGCTCCCAACGGTTGCCGCGTACTGCTGTAGTGTGCGGAATGACGACAAGCAGCGCGAGTTCGTCGTCGGCCGGGTAGTCACTGAGAATCAGTGCGGGACGCACTTTTGCCGCGATGCCGAGATCCACACGCCACACCTCACCGGGAAGTGTTTTTTTCATCCTCAGCCTCCAGGGCGTCGAGCATCTGGAACCGCTCCAGGGCTAGCCGGTCACATTCAGCCAGAGTCTCGGCGTCTTCCTCGCACTCAAAAATGCGTCGCATAATCTCGCGCCGTTCCTGGTGCGACAGACGCGGGATTTCCGCGATGATCTCCGCGTTGCTCATTATCGGCCCTCACGAGTTCTCGATTCCCGCTGCACAAGAAGAAGATAACAGATTCCTGGTGAAATGGGTTCTTGCTTTCCGAAAATTGAGCGCAGCGACCGGTCGCCGGGGCGGAGATTTCGGTCCGGCCGTTCAACGTCTCGTCTACACGTTCACCGGCGTGACGAATTCGACGACTTCGCTGGGCGGCGCTTCGCCGGCGTCGTTGACGGAGATGATGCGCACGCGGATCGTGCTGCTCGCCGGCAGGCCGATGAGCGTCACGACGCTTTGAGTCACGGTCTCGACGCGGCGGAAATCCGCATCGACGCCGACGATCTGAAGATCGACGTAATAGCGAGCGGCCAGCGCCGCGTCGCCCCAATCCGCCAGCGCGGTCCCGCCCGTGCCCGGCGTCACGACCAGCCCCTCGGCCGTATCCGGCGTCTCGATCGAGCCGGGCGGGCGGAAGCCGAACGCCAGCCAGCGCGGATCGTTGTCGTCGAGCAGTTGCTCCAGCTCGCCGATCAAATCGCGCAATCGCTTCTTCAGTTGTTCGAGCGCCGGATCGCGCAGGTCTTTCAATTGCCCGATGTTCGTCAGGCCGTTGTTCAGCGCGCTCCGCGCGTCGGACAACGCCGTGAAAAGTATTCCCGCGCGCGCTGCCGTGACGAGCAGCGCCGCGTTCTCCTTCGCCGGGTTCGCCGCGAAGTATGTTTGCAACGCCGCGAGCAGCGCCTGTCGCGCCGCCTGCGTCGATGGCACCTGAGTCGATTGGTCCGGGAAACCGGTCGCCGCCCACACCTCCGACCACGTATCGCCGAGGTGCGGGACGAGAACATCGCGCACCAGTGCGATGAACGACTTCGAATTCGAGTCCGCAACGCGCACCGCCGTGTTCAACGCCGGCTTGCCCGAACGTGCCGTCACGTACGACGTGTGCTTCGTCTGAGCGTCGGTCAAATCCGTCCGAATCGCCGCCTCCTTGTTATGAAAAATGCCGATCGCCACCTCATGCTGATTGGCCCCGTCGGCCGCATCCTCACCCGCCGTAAACAGTTCATCAATTGCCGCCGGAATCTGGTTCGCTGCCAT
>Ga0247727_10017782_pt1 | contig 11270 bp, 10 predicted proteins | sample WisWelCaveWW1625_FD_202498 | JGI IMG/M metagenome (GOLD analysis project Ga0247727, IMG submission 202498) | Biofilm microbial communities from Wishing Well Cave, Virginia, United States - WW16-25 | ecosystem: Environmental > Aquatic > Deep subsurface > Groundwater > Cave microbial mat | place...
GTCTTTGGTCGCGAGTCGCCGGGCTTGCGCCACAGCGTCGCATAGTCCCTGCGCGCGTTCTCCGTTTCGTGCCTGCGTTCATCCGCCTTCACCGCTCCCCGTGGAGTTCTCCGCTACGCCGCCTTGATGCGTGCGGCTGAAGAGGTCGATCAGCTCCACGAAGACGTCATCGGGCTTGCGCGCGGAGGCGAACGTGAAGTCGAGATCCTCCGAGAACCGGCCCGTCGATCCGAAGACGAGCTTGCGCAGTGCTGTGCCGCCCTTGAACGCCAGGTTGGTTGAGAAGCGCGGCGTCGTGCATCGCCCGGAGCGCGTAGGTCAGGACGACGTCGCGCTCGGCGACGATCTTGTCGCGGATGCCGCTGTTGCGGGCATAGAGGTCGACGAACTTCTCCGCGATCATGGCATCCCGCCCTCTCTCAAGACCTCCAAGGGTACGTTGACGAGCACGTTCCAGTCGGCATCCAAGGCTCCCCTCGTGCCCCAGCGCGCGCGGGGACCCAGGTGGATCTTCACGTTCGGTCGCATGAGAGATCGGAGCTCGCGAAGGACCGAAGGGCGCACAGCGATCCCGTGGAGTCTGGCGAAGTACCCCAGGCGCTGCACCATCGAGGATTGGCGCCAGCGCTTCAGCGCATCGAGCATCACGGGCCAGCGACACGATTTCAGGCCCTTGGCGAGAATCAGCGAGACCTCGCCGATTCCTCCGGCGAGTTCCGGATGATCGAGAGCATCGAGCATCGCGCGCTCGCGAGTCGCCATGGGATACGTCTCGCCGAGGATCTTCACCAACTCGAAGCCGAAGAAGCGCGATTCCGGCTGGTGGATGAAGACATAGCGGATCCCTTGCGAGATGGCGGGCCGGCGCCGCTCTCGACAAGCCACGGCAAACTCGGTGAAGGCCTGGCGCGTGAGCCCGTGATGGCTGCACGCCGTGCCGTAGGAGTAGAAGAAGGGCTTCTTAAGAAAGATGCCGGCGATCAGCGGATTCGTGTCGCCGACGCCCTCGCGGCCGCGGTCGGCCGGGACGAGCCGATAGACTCCCCGGCGAAGCCGCTGAAGCCAGCCCTTCTGGACCAGGCGGTGGGCCATGAAGCGCGAGTAGGCAGGGCTGGCGCGCAAGAGCTTCCGAAGGTCTGCCAGCGAGACGAGGCGGGCGCCGCGCCATTCGAGATCGAGCACGATGGCGGCTTCGTTGCGGGAGAGGCTCCGCTTGGTTTCTCGAATGGTCATTTGGTAGTAAAATACTAATTTAATATCTTTTATGCAACCGATCTCCGCAGACGATCGCCCGAGCAGCCGGAAGCTCTCGGAGTGTGCGTCAATCGAGCGTGACGTTATGCTGAGAGCGTGGAACGCTGCGCCTCCTGCGATCTGGCGATGACGCTCGTCCCGATCGACGCCAAGCTCCCGAATGCGCGCATCACCCACTGGCGTTGCGAACGATGCGGGCGCGAGGTGGAAACCGTGGAAACGTGGGCTCCGTTTCCCTGGAAGCGCCTCCTGGTCGGCCTCGGCGTGATCGCATTCTTCGCCGCTTCGACCGCCATCCTCTGGGCGCTGACCGGCGCGCGGCCGGGCGCTCTCCCGCTGCTCGGCATTCTCGCCGGGCCGATCGCGGCGGCAATTGTCGCCACCCTCGTCATCGGGCCGCTTGGACTGATCTTTCAGCGGCTTCTGCCGCCAACCGACATCCGCAGCTGGATCCTGCTCTGCTGCACCGCCGTCGTCCTGGTCACTCTTGGCCTCGTCGATCGGCGCGTGCCCTCCTGGACGCACGATGGCTTCGTGTGGGGGATGACGGTCAGCGGCACGCTGGCGCTCGGAGGCGCGTCGCTGACCCTCGGCGGGTTCATGGGACGGGAGCTTTGGTCCTTTTATGCGCGCGCGATTGAGCTCGCCCGCATGCGCGTCCCGTGTCCCGGGTGCGGTCGGATGATGCCGACGATCGTCTACGGGCTTCCATCGGGGCGCTCGGGCCGCTACGCCGCCATGGGGCTGCTCTCGTGCGGCGGATGCGGCTATGAACTCGGCCATTGGAGATGCCGTTCGTGCGGCGAGACCATCCCGCGATTCGACCCTCTCGGTCCCGTCCGCCGACGCCTCGCCAGCGGCAAACCCCCGATCGCGCGATGGGTCGGTCCCTGGAGGCAGCCGCCGTGAAGCCCTTGGTGCCGGAAGCGGCTGGAGTAGAGCGGGCCCTCGTCTTCTACTAGCTACGCTTCACTAGCTACCAGCTACTCCTTAAGGCTTCCTCTCCCCCGTCATCACGTCGCCGATCGGCACCGTCCCACGCTTCAGGAAGAGCAGCGCGAAGCACGTCGCGTAGAGATCGGGCGGGTTGACTTCCTTGTCGGTCCAGTGGCCATCGGAGTCCTGCGCCTTCACGAGATAGCTCGCGCCCTCCTTGAACCACATGTGCTTGCCGATCTTCTCGTAGCAGCCCATCGTCCCGATGCGCTCGATCCCGTACAGGTAGTAGTAGTGGCTGCGCTGGACCTTCGGGTTGGACTCCATCGTCCAGTTGGTGTAGATCCACGCGAAGCCGTCGTAGATCGCCTGCTCCACCCGCTCGTTCAGCTTCTTGTCGAGCGCCTTGCCGATCACGCTCTTGATGATCAGCAGCTCCGTCACGCCGGCGCAGGTCATCGAGCCCGACACCGTCATCTCCTCCGCGCTGACGCCGGTCTTCTCCTTGTCGTCGGGCTTGCAGTACGCCCATCCCCGCGCCTTGTCGGTGCCGTTGGAGACGTACGTGCCGCGGTCCCCCGCCTTCGCGTCCGCCGGCCGGTCGACCTTCGGCCCGTCCTTCTCCTGCGAATCGAGGATGAAGCCGAGCGCACGGTTGAAGACGCCCGGATCGACCCCGAGCTTCATCCGCGTCGCGCTCTTCAGGCCGAGCAGGACGATCTGCGTGGCCGAGATGTCCTCGTTGCAGCCGACGAGGGTGAAGCCCGAGCCGTAGCGCCAGCCGCCCTGGCGGGTCTGCTCGTTCACGAGCTCCTTGATGATGTTGCCCGCGAACGCCGCGTCGCTCCCCGAGATCGCGTACTTCGGCTCCTTGAAGTCGCCCGCGCGCTCGTTCGTCTTCTTCCCGTCCTTCTTCATCTTCACGAGGACCATCGACTCGTAGAGCGCTTCGAGCGCCATCAGGCAGACGCCCCGGTCGTAGTTCGAGCGGATCTGGCCTTTCGCCTGCATGTAGGTGTAGAGGAACTTGAAGCCCCTCTGGATGCACGGATCGGTCGGCGGCACGTCGCTCTTGAGGAGCGCGAGCAGCGCCAGCGCCGAGTTGCCCGGGCGGTTGTGATACGCGCTGCCGACGCCGCCATAAACGGGGCCGCTCGAATCGGGCCACGCGCCGTCGATGAACTGGTCCTTGTCGGTGCGCTGCTGCTTCTTCAGCCAGTCGACGCCCTTCGTGATCGCCTTGTCGATGGCCTTCTCAAGCTCGGCGGGATCGACCTCCTGGCGGGCGGCCGCCGGACGGGCCACGAGCAGAAGAACGAACGGAAGCGCCAGTGCGCGAACCATAGAACCTCCCCTAGCCCAGACAGACCGCCGTATTAGACACCAAACCGCGCCGTCAATGCGCGTTCAAAGGCGTCGTTCGCCGCATGGGCCTGCTCCGAGTCGCGGGGGCTTGCCCCGAGGGAGGGCGACGACGTCGCCCGAGTCGAGGGGCTACTTCTCCGCCCAGCCGCTCCCCTTGCACCCGCCGCACTCCTTCTGCTTCCCCTGGCACCAGCACTCGCGCTGCTCGCGGTCGCCGAGCCACTGATCGCCGACCTTCTTGAAGATCCATCGATGGCGGATCCCCGACTCCAACCCCTTCATGGGCGCCTCGGTGATGAGGACGACCGCCTCGTTCCCCTTCTCCTCGACCTCCACCTTCGGCCGCCCCTCCGTGAACCGCTGGCGCCCCTCCTTCTTCGCCGCGGCCAGGCTCTCCTGCTGCGCCTTGGCAACCTCCGGCGTGAACAGGACTCCCCACCGCTTGAGGAGCTTCTCCAGGAACTCGGCGACCGTCCGGCTCAGCTCGACGTCGTTGCGCAGGTAGATGTCGGCGAACGACGCGGCCGCCTCCTTCGCCGTCGCCCTGCCCGTCGCGTAGACGGGGTCCTTCTCGGGCCACATGCCGAGCCTGAACGTCGGCGTGGCTTCGTCGGTGTAGGCCTTGCCCGCGCAATTCGTGCACTTCTTCGCCCCCTTGCAGACGGCGCAGTCGGCGCCGCCCTCACCCTTGCAGAGCCCGCAGGTGCCGGTCTTGTTGCACCGCCAGCAGTCCTTGCGCATCTCCTTGACGAGCCAAAGGCTGCCCGACTTCACCAGGTGGAGCTTCTGCGTCGTCGCGTTCTCCTGCTCCTTGCCCTTCGCGTCCTTCCACGCCGTCTTCTCGAGGATCTCGACGACGACGACTCCGTCCTTCTCGGGCGACACGGCGCCGCGCGTCGTGGTCCACTCCATCTTCTGGGTGTCGGCGTGTTTCTTGATCTCCTCCCGCTGCTTCGCGCGCGCCGCCTTGAGAGTGTCGGTCCCCGCCGCGTCGAAGAGCTCCTCCAGCGTTCCCACGCGGGCGAGAAACTCCATGCCCTGCTTGCGAACGTCGCGCATCACCTCGATGAGGCCGTCGACGGTTTTTTCCGGCGTCGACCGGTCCGGATCCTGGAGCAGAACCGCGGCGAGCATCAGCAGCGTCATGAGGCACTCTCCTATCAGGCCGCTGATTTTACCGTACGGCGCTCCCGGATGACCGCTGCCGCGACGATGACGAGCATCGCGATGGCGCAGAGCCGGGGGAGCCAGAAACCGGCGCGCGAGTAGAAGGTCCGGCCGGCGCGCCGCTTCACGCTCGCGAAGACGATCTCCTTCCCTTCCGTGACGCGCCCCCACGGATCGACCGTGAGCGACACGCCCGAGCTTGCGCAGCGGATCAGCCACCGCCGGTGCTCGATCGCGCGGAGCGCCGCGAGCTCGGCGTGCTGGCGGTGCTGGATCCGGCCCCAGTCGCTCGCGTCCATCGTCGGGAAGACGAAGAGCTCCGCCCCGTTGGCGGCGAGATCGCGGGCGACGAACGGGAAGTCCATGTCGTAGCAGGTCGCGCAGCCGAGCCCCTCGACCGGCCGGCGCTCCTTCGCCGGAAGCCCGTCTCGGAAGAAGGGCAGCGGCACCGACTTCACCTGCGTACCCGCGAGCGCGCCATCGCGTCCGATGACGAAGAGCGTGTTCTCGAACGTGGGGCCCGCATCGCGCGTTCCGCCGAAGACGATCGTGACCCCGTACCGCTTCGCCGCGGCGCTGTACCGCGTGAAAGGGTCGCTCTCCGCGGTGACCCGCGCGCCCGTGGAGTACTCCGGAAGCACGATCACCTGCGTCCGCGGCGCGCGCGCCATCGCTTCGTCGATTTTCGCCTCGAAGTCGGGAGGGTGGCTCGTCTCTCCTTCGATCATCGCGACGGGGAGGTCGCCCTCCTCGCGATCCATCATCGACGCGCCGACGCCGTGCAGCGCCGCGACGAGGACGATCACCACGGCGGGCACAGGCCACTTTTTCCTGTCGATGATGACCCAGGCCACGGCGGCGTTCGCCGAGATCACCAGCACCGAGAGGCCGTAGACGCCCCACCACGACGCCGTCTGCGCAAGCCAGAGATCGGCGTGCTGCGACGAGCCCGCGGTGAACCAGGAGAACTTCAGCCACCAGGTCTCGGAGCGGATCCACTCGACAGCGACCCAGACCGACGGCGCGGCCCACAAGAGCGCGCCCGGCCCCCAGGCCTTCGTCGACGCGCGGATCAGCGCGACCGCGATGGCGTAGTAGGTGCCGTAGATGGCGAATAGGAAGATGCCGAGCGGCCCGAACATCCCGACCATCCAGTGGATCGAGATCGCCGCCTGCACGAAGCCGAAGAGCAGTCCGCACGCGAACGCGACGTCGAGCCGCGCGAAGTGGACCGCCACGAGCATCGGCACCAGCGCGACCCATGCGACCGGCCCCAGGCCGAACGGCTCGAACGCGAGCGCGTAGGCCACCGCCGACGCGAGCGCGGCGATGAACGGGACTCCCTGCTTCACATCACTCTGACGACGGGTCGCGCTGGACATGGATGCCGCTTCTCATTTGTAGCAGGATGCACCCTCCATTACTGGCTTCAGCCGGCTTTCGGTATCATTAGTGATGAACACGGGGAACCAAACGATGACACGACTCCTCATCGTCGAGGGGCCGCTCAAGGGCCAGTCGTACGAAATCTCCGACGGCGCCACCGTCGGGCGCAGCCGCAGCTGCACCGTGCGCATCGAGGGACGCCACGTCTCCCGCATCCACTGCAAGTTCGAGAAGCGCGGGGAGCAGTTCGTCGTCCTCGACAACGAATCGCGCAACGGCATCTTCGTCAACGGCCACAAGGTGAAGGAGAAACCGCTCGCGGGCGACGACGAGGTCGAGGTCGGCGAGTATGTCCTCGTCTTCGAGCCGAGCGCCGAGCTGATCGCCGCCGTCTCCAATCCGAAAGCCGAGTCGACCGCCGCGCCGTCGCCGGCGCCCGCTGCCGGCGCCGCCCCCGCGGCCGAGGGCGAAGCCGGGACCTCGCGCCGCGACTTTTCCCGCGTCCGCGCGGCGACCACCGTCCTCGACTCGATCCTCGATCCGTTCGCCGACGGCGCCATCCCCGAGAAGCCGATCCTCGACATTCTCCGCGCGGTGAGCGCGGCCGACGACGACGCCGGCGCCCTCAAGGCGCTCCTCGACCGCGTCGTCGACGCGCTCAAGGCCGGGCGCGGCTTCATCATGCTCTCCGACAATCGCGGCAAGCTCACGCCCGCCGTGAAGCGCGCGCCGGCGAACGACGACGAGTTCTACCTCTCCAACGTCCTCTTCCACCAGATCGCCCGCGAGAAGCGGTCGGTCCTCGCGACCGACACGGGCCGCAAGGGCGCGGCGGAGGGCAAACCGGTCACGATCATCGCCTCGCCCATGATCCACCGCGGGGCGGTGCTCGGCTTCGTCTACATCGAGACGGCCTCCGACGACAGCCAGGCGACCAAGCCGCGCTTCACCAACGCCGACCTGCGGTTCGTCGCCGGGGTGACGTCGATGGCGACCCCGTCGGTGGCGCTGCTGCGCCGCGCTTCGAAGGCGCTGCGCGCCTACGACTCCGCCCGCCGCCGGCTCGAACTCCAGCACAAGCTCGTCGGGGAAAACCCGGCAATCCGGCAGGTCAGCGAGCTGATCGGAGCCACCGCGCCGACCGAGTCGGCCATCCTGATCATGGGCGAGCGCGGCACCGGCAAGAGCCTGGCCGCCCGCGCCATCCACGCCCGCAGCACCCGCGCGCTCCAGCCGTTCATCGCCGTCAACTGCGCCGCCATCACGCCGTCACTCGTCGCCAGCGAGCTCTTCGGCCACGAGAAAAACGCGTTCCCCGGCGCCACCGAGGCGAAGCGCGGCCTCATGGAGATGGCGCACGGCGGCACGATCTACCTCGAGGAGATCGGCGAGCTGCCGCCGGAGGCGCAGGCGGTGCTCCTCCGCCTTCTCGAAGGCCACAGCTTCGCCCGCGTCGGCGGCGCCGACCGGGTCCACGTCGACGTCCGGATGATCGGCGCGACGACCCACGACCTCGAGAAGGAGATGCAGACCGGGAAGATCAAGAAGGAGCTCTACTGGAACCTCGCCACGACGGTGCTGAAGCTGCCGCCGCTGCGCGAGCGGCGGGACGACGTCGCACGGCTCGTGCGCCACTTCCTGGACGTCGACGGCGGGCGCATCAGCGGCACGGTCGAAGACCACGTCGCGGCCGAGGTACTCACCGCGCTCCAGTCCGCGAACTGGCCCGGCAACGTGACGGAGCTGCGTGTCGCCGTCGAGATGATGCTCCAGGCCGCGGGCGCGGCGAGGATCACCACGGAGCACTGGAAGCGATAGGGAAAGTACGAGGTACGAAATACGAGGTGCTTTACTTCGTACTTCCGTGCTCACACGTACTTCGTCAGCACCCACATGAGCGCGTAGCTCGCTGCCGCCAGCAACGCCATCGCGAGCAGCAGCTTCACCGTGCCCCACGCGCGCTCGAACATGGAGCGCCTCCTCACGCCGAGCCGCGTCGGCCTCTTCGCCCACGAAACCTGGATCGGCGGCGGCTTGCCCGGACCAAACGGCTCGGCCACGTAGGGCGGCGCCACCGGGACCGGGACCGGAACGGGAACCGGGTCGGGCTCCGGCTCCGGATGGACGACGACCGCCGGGATCAACGGAGCCGGCTCCGACTTCGGCGCCGGGATCGCATCGAGCTTCTGGAAAAAGAGGTCGATATCCGCGTCCGCCGAGACGGGCGCAGGGACCGGGAGCGGCGGAATGACGGGCTCAGGCTCGGGCTCCTCGGGCGGCATCTCGCGCGTCTCGTTCAGGATGCGCTCCAGCTCGTCGGCGGCCGAGATCAGCGGCTCCGGCTCACGGCGTGCGACGACGCGCGGCGGCTCCGGCTCTGGAGCCGACGGAGAGTCCAGGCGGATCGACTCGGACGGCGGCAGCGGCACACCGGCCCGCGGCGGAGGCGGCACCTCTTCCAGGTGGAGCTCCTCGGTCTCCGCGGCCGGCGCCTCGGGACGCGGTCCAGCATCGACGCCCGCCAGCGGCGCCAGCGCGCAGAGCAGGGCGTAGCCGTCCTCGTAGCGGTTCGACGGCGACTTCGCCAGCGCCTTGTCGACCACGTGCCGCACCGATTCGCGGATCGAGTCGGGCAGCGGGTCCGGGTCCTTCGACTGCGTCGCCTTCAGCGTCGCATCGAGCGTCGTCCCCGTGAACGGCGGATAGCCGACGAGCAGCGTGTAGAGCGTCGCGCCCATGGCAAAGACGTCCGCCGGCGGCGCCGCGGTGCGCCAGTCGGCCGCCTGCTCCGGCGCCAGGAAGCCGGGAGTCCCCATCGCGTAGTGGACCTGGCGGCCGACCGCGTGGCCGAGCCCCTCGGGCTTCGCCAGGCCGAGCCCCGCGAGCACCGCGGGCGGCGAGCCGGAGCGCGTCACCAGGATGTTGTCGGGCCGGACGTCGCGATGAAGCACGCCCGCGGCGTGGGCCGCCGCCAGGCCCCGCGTCGCCGACGTGATGTACGCCAGGGCGTCGAGCTCCGGAAGCGCCGCGCGGCCCGACGCCATCAGCCGCCGCAGCATGACGCCGGTGCTGTCGCCGGCGATGTACTCCATCACGATGAAGTGGAGCCCCGACTCCTTGTCGAACTCGAGGATGCGCACGACATGCTCGTCCTCGACGTCCTGCGCGAGCCGCGCGAGGTCGGCCAGGCGCGCCGAAAGGCCGGCATCACTCTTGGCCAGCGAGAGCGGAAGGACGCGGACGGCGACCTCGGCGTCGAGCCGGGGATGGACCCCGTAGTAGACCGCCTCCATCCCGCCCTTCAGCACGCGGCAGACGAGCGGGATGCCGCCGAGCACCGGGCGGCCCTCCTCGTCGCGGCGCAGCGGGACCAGGAGCGGATCCTCCGCGAGGTTCTCCTGCGCCATCGAGGCGATGATCGAGTCAGCCATGGGGCCGACATTCTAAACAGGCAGAACGCGACCCTTGGCCTCTTTCCTTCCGTCTTCCGGCGTGCGTCGTCCGTCTTCCGTCGTGTCCCCGGATGACACACCAGCCGGTATACTCACCTTCAACGAAAGCGAGTTACCTCTCTCTTTCAGAGCCGGCTGGCTTCCCCCCAGCCGGCTCTTCCTATTTCGCGACCAGTCGGAACCCCACGACGCGGCCGCGCATCGTCGGGGCGTACCCATGGCGCCGGCCGCTCTGGGTCAGCTTCGCCACGCCGTACCAGCCGCCGCCGCGCACGACGCGCGACTGCCCCGTCGCGGGCCCGGTCGGGTCGACCGCGTCGCCGCCGTACTCCCCCATCCAGTCCTCGACCCACTCCAGCACGTTGCCGTGCATGTCGTAGAGCCCCCACCGGTTGGGCTTCTTGGAGGCGACGGGATGGGACCCTTCTTCCTTCTGCGAGTCGCCGAACCATGCGTGGTCGCCAAGCTTCGACTCGTCGTCGCCGAAGCACCAGGCCGTCGCCGATCCCGCGCGGCAGGCGCACTCCCACTCTGCCTCCGTCGGCAGCGAGAGCTTCCGACCCCGCACCTTCGGGGCGAGCTTCGCGATGAACTCGCGCGCGTCCTCCCAGCTCACGGAGTCGACCGGCTTGTCGTCGCCGCGGAACTGCGACGGATTGGCGCCCATCACCGCCTGCCAGGCCGCCTGCGTCACCTCGGTGCTCATGATCCAGTAGGAGCGCCGGAACGTCACCCGGTGCGTCGTTCCGTCCGCGCCCATCTGGAACGTCACCGACGGAATCGGCACGAACGTCAGCTTCAGCTTCTTCGCCGGATCCAGGACGATCTCGAACTTCCCCGCATCCCGCGGTGACGTGTCGGCCAGCAGGACAACGACCAGCGCGGCCAGCCTCATGGTGCTATTAGACGCTGGGGGGCGGTCACGGTCACGTCCAGCCGCTTCGCGAAGTGGAGCAGGGGGGCTGTCGACGGCAGCGGCGCGACCGCGTCGGCCATCGTGTTGAGCTCGATGTCGGCGTGCGCCGCCTGGAGCGGCCACGGATCGTGGCTCACGTCCGCGCGAACGAGCGCGCCGCGGTAGGTCGCGAAGAGCGAATAGCGCTCGGTGAGCCAGTGCTCCAGCGTTCCGGGCCGCGTGCGCGACGCGGTCGACGTCGGCCGGTATCGTCCGCGGAACTCGGCCTTCGCCGCTCCGCGATGGGTCCGCCGGCTGGCGTAGGCGATCTCGTCACCGCGCCGGCGGCACTCCATCACCGCGTTGAAGTACGGGAGATGAAACCAGCCGCGCGCCGCCTCGACGGCGATCTCGTTCGAGGCATCGAGACTGAAGAACCAGACGCCGCCGCGTCCGCGCGCCGTGACGTAGGTGCGCACATTGATCTCGACGAACGACGAGATTCCCGGGACCGGCGGCAGCCCGCGCGGGCGGATGCCGGTCATGCGGAACGGGACGACGCCGATCCACGCCGCACCGTCGAAGAGGTCGAGCTCCAGGCCGGGCGGCAGATGGCGCCGCAGGTCGGCCGGCTTCACGGGCCAGTGCGCGAAAAGCAGGTCGTGCCAGCTCTGCGCCATGATCCACATGGGAGAAGAGTAGCTGGTAGCTAGTTGCTGTTGAACAAGTGTACCCGGCCCAACGCGCCGGGGCACGGCGGCTCGCGGCCCGGTGCTGCAAGGGCCGTCCGGGGCTTGTCTGGAGGCCTCTGGTGG
>Ga0247727_10017783_pt1 | contig 11270 bp, 9 predicted proteins | sample WisWelCaveWW1625_FD_202498 | JGI IMG/M metagenome (GOLD analysis project Ga0247727, IMG submission 202498) | Biofilm microbial communities from Wishing Well Cave, Virginia, United States - WW16-25 | ecosystem: Environmental > Aquatic > Deep subsurface > Groundwater > Cave microbial mat | place...
CATCGTGTCGATCGTCTCGGGACCGATCAGCCCCTCGACGTAGAGCAGCTCCGGGTACTGCGGGTTCTTCGTGCTGGTGCTGGCCCACAGGAGGCGCTGGGGGCGCGCCCCGAGGTCGGCGAGCGCCTGCCAACGCCGGCCCGCGACGATCTCCTTGTAGAGCCGGTAGGCGAGCTTGGCGTTCGCGATCGCCGCCTTGCCCTGGAGCTCGCGCGCCAGGGCGCGGCGCTCGGGTGCCTCCGCGCCGGTGGCGATCTGCTCGAGCTGCGCGTCGACCACGGTGTCGATGCGGCTGACGAAGAAGCTCGCCACCGAGGAGACGCGGGCGGGGTCTCCTCCGCCGGCCACGTACTCCTCGAGGCCGGAGACGTAGGCATCGGCGACCTGCTCGTAGACCGGCACCGCGAACAGCAGCGTGACGTTTACGTTGATCCCGCGCGCGATCAGGGCGCGAATCGCCGGGATCCCCGCCTCCGTCGCGGGGACCTTGATCATCAGGTTCTCACGTCCGATCGTCTCCCAGAGCCGCCGCGCCTCGCCGATCGTCCCGGCCGTGTCGTGGGCGAGCCGCGGCGCGACCTCGATCGACACGTAGCCGTCTCCACGCGCGGTGCGCTCGTAGACGGGTCGGAAGGCGTCGGCGGCGGCGCGCAGGTCGACCGTCGCGAGCGCCTCGTAGATCTCGACGGCGCTGCGGCTGCCGGCATCGCGAAGCTCCGTGATCGCCGCCGCGTAGTCGGCCGAGCCGCTGATCGCCTTCTCCCAGATCGCGGGGTTCGACGTCATTCCACGCAGGCCGTCCTCGGCGATCAGGCGGTCGAGCTCGCCCGAGACGATCAGGTCGCGGCGGATGTAGTCGTACCAGGCGCTCTGGCCCTGGGCGAGCAGCTCCAGCAGAGGGTTCGTGACTCGCGCGGTCAGAGGATCTTCAGGTAGCGGTCGAGCTCCCACTGGCTCACCTGCACGCGGTACTCCTCCCACTCGTGACGCTTGATCTCCACGTAGCGGTTGAACATGTGCTCGCCGAGCGTGCGCAGCACGAGCTCAGACTCGGCCGTCAGCTCGATCGCCTCGCCGAGCGTCTCGGGGAGCTGCTCGATGCCGAGTCGCTTGCGCTCGTCGGGCGTCAGGTGATAGAGGTTCTTCTCCATCGGCTCGGGCAGCTCGTAGCCCTTCTCGATCCCCTCGAGGCCCGCTTGCAACAGCACGGCGAAGGTCAGGTAGGGGTTGCAGGCCGGGTCGGGGCAGCGCAGCTCCATGCGCGTCGCCTGCTCCTTGCCGGGGTGGTAGAGGGGCACGCGCACGAGCGCCGAGCGGTTGCGGCGCGACCACGCCACGTAGACGGGCGCCTCATAGCCCGGCACGAGCCGCTTGTAGGAGTTGACCCACTGGGCGAAGATCGAGCAGATCTCGCGCGCGTGGCGCAACTGGCCGGCGATGAACGCCTTGCCGACCGGCGAGAGGAAGTACTGGTCATCGGCGTCGTAGAAGGCGTTGCGTTCGCCGCTGAAGAGCGACTGGTGCGTGTGCATACCGGAACCGTTCTGGCCGAACAGCGGCTTGGGCATGAACGTCGCGTGCCAGCCGTACTTCATCGCGTACTCCTTGACCGTGATGCGATAGGTCATGCAGTCATCGGCCATCTGGAGGGCCTCCGCGTAGCGCATGTCGATCTCGTGCTGGGAGGGGCCGACCTCGTGGTGGGTGTACTCGACGTGGATCCCGAGCTGCTCGAGCGCGAGCACGGTGTCACGCCGCACGTCAGAGCCCGCGTCGAGAGTGGTCAGATCGAAGTAGCCGCCCTCGTCGAGCACCTCGGTTCCCTCGGAGCTCTTGAAGTAGAAGTACTCGAGCTCGGGGCCGACGTAGTAGTGCTCGAAGCCCATCGCCGCCGCGCGCTCGAGCGCACGCCGCAACACGTGCCGCGGATCGCCCTCGTACGGCGCGCGCTCGGGGGTGAGCACGTCGCAGAACATCCGCCCGACGCCGCGCTCCTCGGGACGCCACGGCAGCACGGCGAACGTCGAGGGGTCCGGCATCGCGATCATGTCGGACTCCTCGATGGCGTTGAAGCCGGTGATCGAGGAGCCGTCGAAACCCATCCCGCCCGCGAAGGCGCCGTCGAGTTCCTGACTGTTGATCGAGAACGACTTCAGCTGCCCCAGGACATCCGTGAACCAGAAGCGGATGAAGCGAATGTCGCGCTCCTCGACGAGTGCCTTGACGTCTGCGGCGGTCTTGGGACTGTCGGCCATGCGCTCCTCCGGGTCGTTTGGTGGTCCACCACCAGGGCACCAGGACAACCCTATTGGACGGTGCTCAGCCCGGCAGCCAGCGGCGAGCCCACGCCTCGAGCTCGGCGAGGGCGGGAGCCAAGCCGCGGCCCATCTCGGTGAGCTCGTACTCGACGCGCACAGGCGACCCGGTCGCCACCGCGCGCGAGAGCAGACCGCGCCGCTCGAGCTCCCGCAGCCTCGTGGAGAGCAGCCGATCTGAGATCTGCGGCACAGCCGCCGCGAGGCCTGAGAAGCGCATCGGACCGCCGTTCAACACGTGGACGATCGCCCCCGTCCAGCGCTTGCCGATCAACTCCACCGCCTCGTGGTAGAGCGGGCAACAGGGGCCCTGCGCGGACTCAGGCCGCGCTGAGCGTGCGGGAGTCCTCTGTTGAGCCATCGACGGGGACCTCACCGGCCACGTTGACCGTAGCGGTGAAGGACTCCATCGCCACGTACGCAATCGTCTCGATGATCTGTTCGTCCGACCAGCCCGCCTCGCGCGCCTCCTCGTGCAGGTGCACGGGGACGCGACCGCGCTGCTCGAGCAGCGCCTTCGCGTAGCGCAGCAGGGCGAACTCGCGCTCGTCGCCCGAGCCGAACTTCCGCGCGCGGGTCACCTCGTCGATGCCCAGCCCGGCGCTACGGGCGCTGCGCATGTGCAGGGCGAGGCCAGGCTCTGAGTCGAAGTGCTCGGCGACCGCGAGCGCGAGGCGCTCGAGCGTCTGTGCTGAGAGCGTGCTCCGCCTCAGCTCTGAGCGCAGGCGCGCGTAGCCGCGCAGCGTCGCCGGGGAGCCGGCCAGCACGCCGATGAAGTTGGGGAGCTGGCCACCGGTCGACAGCGCGCCCTTGAGCACGGGCAGCGAGCCTTCCGGTGCGGTCAGCTCGTCGTGGATTTGGAAGCGGCTCATCTGGCTGTTCATCTCGTCACCACCGGTGTCGCCGGTACAAGGTCACTTTACTATTGGCATCTTACTTACCTAGCGTAAGTGATGCAAGGTCGTGGTCCTCGGAGCCTCAAAGCGGCGACCCGTGAGCGCTGGTGGCGGCTACCACCACGAGCAGGAGCCCGAGCAGCACCGCCCAGGACGCGATGCGGTCCGGCCTGGCGCCCGCACGCCGCCGGCGCGGGCGAGTGCGCACGGCGCGCGCTCCGGCTTGGCGGTACGGAGGCCCGGGCGCTCCTCTGATCACCACGGTGCGTCGCTTTGTCGTCTGCTCCGTCCTCACGCGCCGAAGTGTGGCGCGCGCTCCCGACGGAACCGGCCGATCGGAGGCCGGGGGCCGCTCAGCCGCCCCGCTGGTAGCGGCCCTGCTCCTCGACAGTGCGCTCGGCCCACGGCACGACCTCGAGCCGCGCATCCGGGATCGGCAGGCCGCTCTCCACCGAGATGCCGTAGGTCCCCTCGGCCAGACGCCGCTCGGCGCGGACGACACCGTCGAGCTCCTCACGCAGCGGGAGCGCGAGGCCGGCGTCGCGTTCCTGCTCGAACAGCTCTGATCCAGCGTCGGCTGAGTGCTGGTCGACGCGCGAGCGCTCGTCCCCGCCGGCCGGGCCGAGCTCCGCGAGCGCCCGCTCGATACGGTCTCGCTCAGCGGCGAGCAGCTCACGCGCACGAGCTTCGTCCAACGCTCAGCGCCCCGCGACGCGTTCGACGTAGGCGGCCACGTCGTCGGCCTCCTCGTCGAGGTACAAGCCGGCCGGCATGCGGCCGATCCCGCGTGCGCGGCCGTTGACGACCGCGTCGCGGACGAGCTCCGCGGGTGGTCGCAGCTCGTCGAGATTCGGGCCGACGCGACCGACCGCCCTCGAGGCCGCAAGTATGTGGCAAGAGCTGCATCGCAGGCCGAAGAGCTCGCGTCCACGCGCCTCGGACGCCGTCAGCTCGGTGCCGCTGGGCGCGACGGCGGCGTTGTCGTCGTTGCTGGCGATCACGTAGGCGGGCGCGGCAACCCCGGCGCCGAGCGCCACGACGATCAGCAAGCTCAACACCGCGCGCCGCCCAGCGGGGCCCTGCGCGAGCAGCATCTCGCCGACGCCCGCCGGCCCCCCTCGCAGGGCAAGAAAGAAGACCGCTGAGCCGGTCGCCAGCCAGAAGAACGTGACGATCGCGATGTTCATCGGCGGGCACCTTATCGCGCGGTGCCCCAACGATCACCGTCTGCGTCCGCTCGCGAAGCTCATCGCGGCCGGCGCGACGGCGCGGAAGTCGCCCGCGCCGGAGAAGTCCTTGACCTCCGCGGACGGGCGACTCGGCGCTTCGAGCGCGCCCAGGGAGCGCACGAGCACGTTGAGCGCACCGCCCGCCGCCGCGTGGCGCTCGAGCCTGCCCGTGGCCAGCACCAGCGGCTCGGCGCGCACGATCGGCCGGCAGCGCTCGTAGACAGGCGCCGGCACGATCAGGTTGATCGTGCCGTGCTCGTCCTCGAGCAGCATGAAGACGACCCCGGCTGCCGTCCCGGGACGTTGCCGCGCCACGACGAGCCCGCCGACGCGCACCGACGTCCCATGGTGCAACTCGCCCAGGGCTCGGCTCGAGACCGTGCCGGCCGGCAGCGCCTGGCGCAGCAGCGCGAGCGGGTGATCGCGAAGCGTCAGGCCGGTCGTCTCGTAGTCGGCGAGCATCGCCTGCCACGCATCGAGCGCCGGCAGCTCCGGCGCCCCCGGGGAATCGAGCGGCAACGAGAGCTGGACCCCGTCCGCGAGGCGCCTGGCCGGCGTCGCGACTCCGAGCCGCCAGAGCGCCGCGCGCCGGCCCCCGGGCTCGAGTAAGTCACAGGCGCCGGCCCATGCGAGCCGTTCGAGCGCCGGACGGCCGGCCCCGGCGCGCGCGGCCAGGTCGGCGGCGCTCTGGAACGGCCCGTCAGCCGCGCGCGCGGCCACGAGCGCCGCGACCTCCTCGGCCCGCACGCCGCTCACGTAGGCGAGCCCGAGACGCACGCGGCCGCCCTCCTCCACGTGGCACTGCACCGTGCTCGCATTGACGTCGGCGGCCAGCACCTCCACGCCCTTCCGCTGCGCGTCGTGGATCAGCGCATCGGGTGGGTAGAAGCCCATCGGCTGCTCGTTGAGCAGCGCGCAGAGGAACTCGGGCGCGTAGTGGACGCTCAGCCACGTCGACTGGTAGGCGAGCAGCCCAAAGGCGGCGGCGTGCGCCTTGGGGAAGCCGAAGCCCGAGAAGCCCGCGATCATCGCAAAGACCCGCTCGGCCGTCGCCTCGTTCGCGCCGCGCGCAAGCGCGCCCGCCACGAAGCGCCGGTGATAGGCCTCGAGCGCCGCCTGCGAGCGCCGCCTGCTCATCGCGCGGCGCAGCCCCTCGGCCTCGCCGGGGGTGAAGCCGGCGAAGGCGCTCGCGACCTCGAGCACCTGGTCCTGGAAGATGATCGTGCCGAGCGTCTCGCGCAGCACGGGCTCGAGCGACGGGTGCGCGTAGGGGATCTGATAGCCGGGATCGGCGCGCAAGCGCTGCCGGCGCTCGATGTAGGGGTTCACCGCGCCGCCCTGGATCGGCCCCGGGCGCACGATCGCGACCTGGATCGTGAGGTCGCCAAGGGTCTGCGGCCGCGTGCGCAGGAGCGACTGCATCTGGGCGCGGCTCTCGATCTGGAAGACGCCCGTCGTCTCGGCCGCCGCGATCGCCCGGAAGGTCGCCCGATCGTCGAGCGGGATCCGTGAGAGGTCGATCCGCTCGCCGCGGCGGCGTGCGATCTCCTCGACGCAGCGCTCGACCGCCGAGAGCATCCCCAGGCCGAGCAGATCGATCTTGAGGAAGCCCGCGTCGGCGCAGGAGTCCTTGTCCCACTGGACGAGCCGGCGGCCCTCCATCGCCGCCGGGACGACCGGGCAGCAGTCGATCAGCGGCCGCGTGGAGACGATCATGCCCCCGGGGTGCTGGGCGATGTGGCGCGGCAGCCCGTGGGCCTCCCCCGCGAGCCGCGTGAGCCAGACCCAACGGGGCGAGCGGGCCCGCTCGGCGCCGAGCGCCGCCTCGACGTCGCGCCCCACGTCGAGGCCCGACCAGCCCTCCGAGCCGCGCGCGACCCGCTCGATCTCGCCCGGTGGCAGACCGAGCGCCTTGCCCAACTCGCGGATCGCCCCCCGCGCTCTGAAGGTGGGAAACGCGGCCACCAGCGCAGCGTGCTCTGCTCCGTAGCGCTCGTGGATGCGCGGGATCAGGACCTCGCGGACGTCGCGCGGGAAGTCGAGGTCGATGTCGGGCAAGGCGGTCAGCTCGTCGTTGAGGAAGCGCCCGAGCAGCAGCTCGCCGGCGACCGGGTCGACGTGCGAGAGGCCCGTCAGGTAACAGACGATCGAGGAGACCGAGGAGCCGCGCCCGCGCCCCGGCGGGAGCAGCGCCCGCGCGCTGGCCGGCCCACGCACCTCGAGCGCGACCTCGCGCGCCAACTCGAGCAGGTCGCGGTGCAGCAGGAAGAAACCGCAGAGGCCGAGCGCCCGGATCACCCTCAGCTCCTCCTCGAGCCGCGCCTCGGCGCGCCCGCGGATCGCCTCGGTGGCCCGATAGCGATCGTCGAGGCGCGTCCGGCAGAGCTCGGCGAGCTTGCGATCGGCGCCGGCATCCTCGGCGCCGGGGTAGCGGTAGCCGAGATCGGCGGTCAGGTCGAAGCGCAGGCGCTCGGCGAGCCTGGCCGATTCGGCGACGGCCTGCGGGTGATCGGCGAAGCGGGCGGCCATCGCGGCCGGCGAGGCGAGCACGTGTGAGTGGTTGCCGCGCCGTTGCGGCTCGCAGCCGTCGAGCGGCCGGCGCAGGCGCACGGCCACGAAGGCGTCTTGCAGCGCCGCGCGCGAGCGCGCGTGGGCGTGGACGTTCCCGGTCGCCACGCAGGGCACGCCGAGCCGCTCCGCGAGCCCGGCAAGCTCGTGCATGAGCGCGCGATCGTGGCGCCCGAAGGGCCGCTGGAGCTCGATCCGGAAGCGATCAGCGCCGAAGGCCGTGAGCAGCCGCTGGGCGGCCGGCAAGTCGTGCACGCCCTGGCGGGCACAACCGCTCAGGCAGACGAGGCCCTCGGCGTGGGCCTCGACCTCCGCGAGCGAGACCGCGGGGGGCGCCGCCTCGCGGGCGTGCGCGAGCGTGATCAGGCGGCAGAGGCTGCTCCAGCCACGGGCATCCTCCACCAGCAGGGTGACGTGGTGGCCGTCGTCGAGGTCGAGCTCGGCGCCGTGGATCGCGCGCAACCCGAGCGCCTTGGCGGCCTGCGCGAACTCCATCGAGCCCGAGAGCGAGTTGTGGTCGGTCAGCGCCAGCGCGTCGTAGCCGCGCTCGGCGGCCGCCGCGACGAGCTCCTCGGGCAGCGAGGCCCCGTCGAGGAACGAGTAGGCGGAGTGGCAGTGGAGCTCGGCGTAGCGCGGCATACGAACATATGTTCGCATCTTTGCCCCGGCATGCTACGCCCTCGAGTTTCGGACTTCCCGGGCGCGTGGCGATGGGTTGAGCGGCCGCAGGGCGGCGGGCGCTCGCGGCGCACCCGACCAGCTGCGCCGCGTCGTCATCGCCGCCCAATACCTCCAAGAGCGCCCCGCCAGCCCCACCCCGCGAGAAATCACCGCCGTCCACCAACCCGGGTCAACTCCAGGGGGGGTTTGGTTCCTGCTGCACCGTATGGGTGCACAGGGAACCAAACCCCCCTTGGGGCCAACTCAGGCATCACGGTGTTGAGCGCCGCTGCGTTTGAGCACGAGCGGGGGTGCTCGTGCCGTTGATCGTGGTGATGAGGCCGGCGGTGGTGGCAGGCTCCATGCGTTCGTAGACGCGCGAGAGCCCTCCCGTCTGCTTGATCGTCGTCGGGAGGGCTCTCTTGGATGCCGGAGGTGGCACCCGATGTTGATCGTATGCGCCGAGCAGGCGCTCGTGGAGGCCGAGCTGGTCGGCGGGCTTGTTGGATGTCCGTCGTGTCGGGGGGTGTTGGGGCCGTGGGGGCATGCTCGGGAGCGGGTGTTGCGCTGCTCGGCGGGGGACCGGTTGCTGCGGCCGCGTCGAGGACGGTGTCGGAGCTGCGCGGGCACGCACGTGTTGTTGCCGGACGTGGCGTTGTTGCGGCGCCAGGACGAGGTCGCGGTGATCGGCGCGGCGATCGAGGCGAACGTCGCCGGCGAGGGGAGTCGGCCGATCGCCGGGCGGTTGAGGGTGCCGGCGGACACGGTGCGTGGGTGGCTGCGGCGGTTCGCGGAGCGCGCCGGTCAGATCAGGGCGCATTTCACGCAGTGGGCGGTCGCGCTGGACCCTGAGGTCGGGGCGGTGCTGCCGGCCGGCAGCGGCGTCGCGGATGCGTTGGAGGCGATCGCGGTCGCCGCGAGGGCGTGGGTGCTGCGGTTCGGGCCGGGTGATCCGTGGCGGATCGCGAGCGTGCTGTCGGGCGGCGTGCTGCTGGGCAACACGAGCTCCCCCTTCCCGGCGGTGAGGTGATCCGGGAAGGTCCCGTGCTCGTGAACGAGAGCGCTTGGCCTGGGAGGCCGCATGAATGAGGACCGTCGCCGGGAGGTCGGGCTGTTTCGGTATGCGCTGGTGCGCTGCGCCGCCGATCCCGGCCTGGCGAAGGCGGAGCGCGGCCGGCTGGTCCGAGCCCTTGCCGAGCAGGAGCACGTCGCGCCTGACGGGCGACTGGTCCGGGTCACCCGCACGACGCTGGACAGGTGGGTCCGCGACTACCGCCGGGGCGGGTTCGAAGCGCTCGTTCCCCGGCTGCGGGTGGTCGCGCCTCGCACGCCGCCCGAGACGCTGGAGCTGGCGTTCGCCTTGAAGCGTGAGCGGCCGGAGCGGACCGCGGCGCAGGTCCGGGAGATCATGCTCGCCGTCGGCGGGCCCGCTGCGGGCCTGCGGACGTTGCAGACGCATCTCGCGCGCGAGGGGCTGAACGTCCGCGCGGACGGTCGCTCACCGGGGAAGGTCTATGGCCGCTTTGAGGCGTCGGTGCGCAACGAGCTGTGGACCGGGGACGGTCTGCACGGCCCCAAGCTGGCCGGCGTCGCCGCGCGGCGGGCGGTGCTGTTGGCGTTCATCGACGATCACTCGCGGCTGCTGGTCGGCTGGCGGTGGGGCACCGGCGAGGACGTGTTCCGATTGGAGGCGGCGCTGCGCTCGGGGCTGATGGCGCGCGGGGTTCCGGGCGCGATCCTGGTCGACCGCGGCTCGGCGTTCGTGTCCTCGCAGCTGCTGCGGGCGTGCGCGGTGCTCGGCGTGAAGCTGATCCACGCAAGCCCCCGAGCGGCGGCGACGAAAGGCAAGATCGAACGCTTTTTCAGGACGGTCCGCGATCAATTTCTCGTCGAGATCGACGACGGTGTGGACCTCGCCGAGCTCAACCGCCTCTTCACCGCCTGGTTGGAAGTCGTCTACCACCGGCGCGTGCACTCCGAGACCGAGCTGACACCGCTTGAGCGGTTCGACGCCGCCGGAGCGCCGGTGTTGCCGACCCCCGCGCTGCTCAGAGAGGCGTTCTTGTGGAGCCAGGAGCGGACCGTGACCAAGACCGCGACGGTGTCGCTGCACGGCAACCAATACGAGGCCGACGCCGCGCTCGTCGGTCGAAAGGTCGAGCTGGTGTTCGACCCGTTCGACCTGACCCGGATCGAGGTCCGCTACCAGCACCGCCCGTTTGGGACAGCGGTCCCGCTCGTGATCGGCCGGCACACCCACCCGCAGGCCCAGCGCGAGCTCCCGCCGCCGCCTGCGCCGACCGGGATCGACTACCTCAAGCTCCTGGCCGAGCGGCGCGACGCCGAGCTGGGCGGGCACCGGATCGACTACGCAAGCCTCACCCAACCCGACGGCGCCGGCGACGGCGACGGCGAGGATCGTGACATCGACTAGGAAGGGGACAGGGGATGAGTATCGACCGGTTGCGCGCGCATTACGGGTTCACCAGGATGCCGTTCGGGAAGGACCTGGCGCCGGGGATGCTGCACGCCCACGGCGCGCACGCGGAGGCGGTCGCCAGGATCTCGTGGTGCATCTCCGAGCAGGCGATCGGCGTGGTCTCGGGCGAGTGCGGCGCCGGCAAGACCGTCGCCGCCAGAGCGGCGGTCGCTGCCCTGGACGCCTCGAGACACACCGTGCTCTACCTCGGCACGCCCGGGGTCGGGCTGCGTGGGATCTACACGACGATCATCACCGGCCTGGGCGGCACCCCGCGCTTTCACCACGCCGCGCTGATCCCCCAAGCCCAGGAGCTGTTGGCGGCCGAGAGCAGCGAGCGCGGCAAGCACGTGCTGCTGATCTGCGATGAAGCGCATCTGTTGGATGCCGAGTGCCTGGAAGGGATCCGCTGCCTGTCGAACATGGGCATGGACCAGACCGCCCCGTTCTGCCTGCTGCTGCTCGGCCAGCCCGCGTTGCGCCACCGGCTCAGGCGCGGCGCGTTCACCGCCCTGGATCAGCGGGTCGGTATGCGCTACGCGATCGGCGGCCTGGACTCCAAGGAGACCCACAGCTACGTGCAACACCATCTGGCGCTCGCCGGACGCTCGGACACGTTGTTCTCCGACGACGCGATCGCCCTGATCCACGAGGTCTCGCGCGGCCTGCCGCGCCAGGTCAACAACCTCGCCGTCGCCTCGCTGATCGCCGCGTTCGCCACGAAGAAGGCGATCGTCGACGAGTCCGCCGCCCGTGCCGCGGTCGCCGAGGTCTCCACCGAATGACGACGCTGTCGCTGCTCGATCAGCCGCCGGACGACGACCCGCAGCCAAGCGGCGCGCTGACCCTGCCGGTTCCCGACGGCTGGCCGGCGCCGCCACAGCCGGCCGTCTATCACGGGCTGGCGGGCGAGATCGCCGGCACGATCGCGCCGCACACAGAGGCCGATCCGGTCGCGATCCTCTCCCAACTGGTGGTCGCGTTCGGTGCCGCGGCCGGCCGCGGCGCATGGTTCCAGGTCGAGGCGACCCGCCATCACCCCAACGAGTTCCTGGTCTTGATCGGCGACTCGGCTCGCGCCCGCAAGGGATCGTCATGGGATCACGTGCACCGACTGATCGCC
>Ga0247727_10017784_pt1 | contig 11270 bp, 6 predicted proteins | sample WisWelCaveWW1625_FD_202498 | JGI IMG/M metagenome (GOLD analysis project Ga0247727, IMG submission 202498) | Biofilm microbial communities from Wishing Well Cave, Virginia, United States - WW16-25 | ecosystem: Environmental > Aquatic > Deep subsurface > Groundwater > Cave microbial mat | place...
CCGCCGTTATAATCTACGCCTGCACGCTCGAGGCCATTCGCTGTCGATTGCGCTTGAGCCTGTGGACGTGAAACGTGTGCGAGTTACATTAAACGATCGACGCACAGATATCGCGTGGGGTGAGTCCGTAATGTATTCATGGGAGATATTTTTGAACCGCCAAGACGCCAAGCGCGCGAAGAAGAGCTAAAACCTTGGCGTCCTTCGCGCCTTGGCGGTTAGGATTTTGGCTGCGACGGGAGGCCGTGCTATGATGGATATGTTTGCCCTCGTCCATAGTCCGCTGGTAGGTCCGCTCACGTGGAGCTTAGTCGCCGACGAACTGCGGCACACTGGCGCCGAGGTTGTGCTGCCGTCGCTCGAAGATGCCGAAGACATTGACGTACCGTATTGGAAGCAGCACGCGGCTGCGGTGATGCGGGCGCTGAAGCCAATCTCTGCGGATCGTCCTCTGATTTTAGTCGGACACAGCGGGGCCGGGCCGCTTCTGCCCGCAATCCGGCAGAGGATTGAGCATCGCGTTGCGGGTTACCTCTTCGTCGATGCCGGCATCCCGATCGACGGCGTTAGCCGGGCGGGCCTGATGGCTCGGGAGTCGGCTGAATTCGCAGAGCAGTTCCGACAAAGGCTCGCCACGGGCGAGCGGTATCCGAACTGGAGCGACGAAGACTTGGCGGAGATACTGCCCGACTCCGAAACGCGCAGGCGGCTGCTGGCGGAATTGCGTCCACGGCCCCTCGCATTCTTTGAGGAGCCGATCCCTGTGTTCGATGGCTGGCCCGACGCGCCCTGTGGCTATCTGCTATTCAGCCCGACCTACGCGGTGTTCGCCGCGCGAGCCCGCCGGGACGGTTGGGCCTACCGCGAGCTTGAAGCGGGGCACTTCCATATGCTGGTTGATCCGAAAGCTGTTGCGAATGTTCTCATTGACTTGGTCGAACAGATGGGTATCGTTCGATGACCCTCTAAGATAAGAACCATCCAGGTAAAAACTTAACCACGGAGGCACGGAGTGCACTGAGTTTTATATTCAAATTCTCCATGTTCTCAGTGTCTCCGTGGTTGGCGAATTGCTCTTTGCGGCGGAGTCTTTCGATGAATTGGCGCACAATTGTGAGTTCGATCGTCGAGCAAATCAAAAACAGTTCGAGTATTGAAGGCGTCTTTCTATCAGGCTCCCTGATCGACGAGAATAAGGATCGATACTCGGATATCGATCTGGGCATTGCTTCCAGGAATAGCTCGGAATCATTTCGCAAAGCCTACTCGCTGCGACATCGGATCGTGGCCGCCGTCGGGCAGCCGGTGCAGTTTATCGAGCGGGGATGGGAGCATTGTCGCATGATCGCCACTCTCTACGCTAAATCTCAATTCCCACCGAATGGCCTCGAGGTCGATGTCGTCTTCAGCCAATTGAAGCACGTTTCCGAACAGATGCCGTATGCGGACTATGAAGTTGTTTTTGATCGCAGCGGGAGACTCAAGCGAGCGCTTGATGCGATCGCCCGGAGAAAACCGAAACGTGAAATCGAGCGGGAACTCAAGCAGCAACTAAACTGGTTTCCCTTCTACGTGCACGATGCAGTCAAGGCTTACAAAAGAAGAGACCTGTTCAACTTGCAATCCTTGCTCGAAGAAATGCGAAAGGCCATCTTCTTCGCTGCTGCCACCCAAGCAGGCGGCCAAGTCTATGGTGCCAAGAGAGTCTTTAAGTTCCTGTCGGTGGCCGAGAGGCAAATCATTGAGACCTCCTATCGCGAGTCGACCGAGAGAACGATTCAAAGCTTGACCGAGTCATACGTCGCCTGTCTGACCGCATTACAATCTGATTACCACATTGAACAGGATGTCGAACGCTTCCGGGCATCGTTGCGGGAACTGATATGAATCGAGTCTCGCTCTCAGGCACGTGGGAGTTCCGATTAGAAGATGAACGTGAGTGGCATCCGATCCCCGTGCCGGGCTGCTGGGAAGCGATTGGAATCCGAAAAGATTACTCCGGCCCGGCCTGGTATCGTACCCGATTCGTGATCCCGAACCAGTTTGACGGCCATCGAATCTGGATCCGCTTCGGGGCGGTCAGCTATCACTGCGCGATCTTCGTCAATGGTTGCGAGGCCGGTGAACATACCGGGATGTGGGATTCGTTCGCAGTCGAGATCACGCATGCGGTTCGACCCGGCGAGCCTGCCGAACTGCTTGTGCGTGTCGAGAAACCGGCGAGCCTCACAGGCGGCCCCGCCTCTGCGCCGGTACCTGGATCGTTCCCGCTCAGGGAAACGCTGGCAGGCTTCTTGCCATACGTCTGGGGACATGCCTTCGGTGGCATTTGGCAGGATGTCGAGCTCGTCGCCACCGGGTCGATCGTTTTCGAGGATGTTCACGTCCAGGGTGAGTCCGACGGCAGTGTGAAGGTCGGAGTCGAGCTGTCTGCGTCGGGCAGTGTGACACTCACGCTAATTGATCCAGATGGATCGGCTATCTTCGAAGGGACCATCCTGGTCAGCGATCGAATCGACTTCGCAACGGTTATCCCCGACCCTCGACCCTGGTCGCCGCTCATGCCTGACCTGTACACGGCGCGTTTGACCCTTCACCGTTGCGAAGGTTTTGGAACCCTGGGACGCCCTTTAGGGTTCGCAAGGGTCGAAGACAAGCGTGTAATCCGCTTTGGCTTGCGCTCGATCGGCGTGCGCGGCACGACGCTGCTGCTCAATGGGCGGCCGATTTACCCGCGCCTCGTCTTATCGTGGGGATGGTACCCTGATGCGCTCCACGCGAATCCCGGCCCCGAGCGCGTGCGCGCCGATCTCGAACGCCTCAAGGCGCTGGGCTACAACGGTGTCAAGTTGTGCCTGTGGTTCCCACCGCCGTACTACTTCGATCTCGCCGACGAATTGGGCATGTTTCTGTGGGTCGAGCTGCCGATGTGGCTGCCCAAGCCGACCGGGTTCTTCCGCCGCCAAACGCCGATCGAATACGATCGGCTGCTGCGATCGGCGCGCAATCACCCGTCGGTGATCATGTACACGCTGGGCTGCGAACTCAACCGCGAGGCCGGCGCCGGCATCTTGCAGCCGCTCTATGCAACGGCCCGAGCGCTCGTCGGCGATGCGCTGGTGCGCGACAACAGCGGCAGCGACGAAGCGTACGGCGGCCTGCTCGACGAATTCGCCGACACCTACGACCACCACTTTTACAGCGACCTTCCGTTTCTACGCCAGTTACTCGATACCTTCACTCCCCGCTGGCGCCCCGAGAAGCCCTGGCTGTTCGGCGAGTTCTGCGACTACGACACGTTTCGCAACTTGCCGAAAATCTACGCAGCACACGACGGCACGAAGCCGTGGTGGACACTCGCCGATCCGGAAGTCAATCCACAGGGCGCGCGCTGGCAATACACGCTGGTTGAGCACGAGGCGCAACTGAGGAAGAACGGGTTGTGGGAGGATATGGGAACTACGAGTAATGCAGGAACTCAAGGAACTGAGGGAACTGTGGGTGGTACTGTGGAAGGCGTGGGAGGCGTCTCCAGACGCCGACTCCGCCGACTCGATGAACTCGAAGAGATTTCCAAAGAGCAAGGTTTGCTGCACCGCAAATTCACGATCGAGTTGATCCGCGCCTATCGCGAAGTCTCGGGTTACGTCATCACCGGCGAAGCCGACACCCCGATCACCACGGCCGGCATGTGGAACGATCTGGGTCAACTGAAATTCGATCCCGATGCCTTCCGCGCCTTCAACCAGGATCTCGTCGTGCTCGTGGGGTGGGACAGGCGCCGAACGTGGACGGCTGGGGGCGATCGCGCGGCGTATTGGGACACCACCAGCTACACGGCCGGCACGGTCGTGCGCGCTCACGTAATCGCTTCGCACTATGGCCGATCTAGCGGCCCCGCGAAAGTCTCTTGGCAGATCGCATTCCCTGGCGAGGCTCCATTCGCCGCAGGTGAAGCGGTCACGCCTTTTGACGTTGAACCCGGCAGCCTGCGCGAGATCGGCATTGCCGAGTTTGCTGCTCCCGACGTGCGTGTGCCTCACCAAGCGCTGCTTCGGGCGCGCGTTGAAATCGACGACGAGTCCGCCGAGAACAATTGGCCGCTGTGGTTCTTTCCACTCAACCTGTGGGCAGGGGTGGATCCGTTCGCGCTGGTCGATCCGGCGCATCGACTGCGCGACCTATGCGCAATCCTTCCGAACCTGTGTCGCGATGAGCTCGGCAGCGCGACTGTAGCCGTGTTTACTTCTTGGTTCCCTGAAGCCGAGGCCTTCGTGGCTAAGGGTGGCAGGGCGATTCTGCTCCAGACGGGCGCAGGCCCTGCCGGGCCGGTGCCGACCGTCGAAGTTCCATTCTGGCGTGAAGCCATCAAGTTGATCGAGCCGCATCCGGCCTGGGGTGATTTCCCGTACGGCGATTCACCCGGCTTGCAATTCTACGGCTGCTCAACCGACGCGGCGCTCGACGCATCATCATTCGGCGAGAGAGCCTCGCCGATCTTCCGCCGTCTCGACGCGAGGACGATGACGCTGCACGACTACGCGGTCGAATTACAATGGGGCGCAGGCCGGATGATTGTCACGACGCTGAGGTTCGAGGGGGAAATGGGCGATCAACCACTTGGGATCACGCGCAACACGGCCGCCGCGTACTTGCTGGCGTGTTGGCTGCGGTATCTGCAACAATAAACCTCTCGCAGGCCGTAATTGTTTACCATTCTTAGCCCCAGTGCCGCGCCGAACAACGCTGGCCTCGTTTAGCAATGCCAGCCGTGCTCGTCCGAAGGTCGAGGTCGACAAAGAGATCCAGGTATGCTATAACATTTCCATGAATATTTGGCACGACTTTCACGGACCCAACGCAGGCTACGTCTTGGAGCTGTATGAGCGCTATCGGCAGGATCCTGATTCCGTCGATGCGGCGACGCGTGCCCTCTTCGAACAGTGGACGCCTCCGTTGGATGGCGTGGCGACGGTGGCAGCGCCTGCCCTCGCCCTGAGCCCTGCCCTGAGCCCTGCCCTGAGCGAAGTCGAAGGGGAAGTCGAAGGGGCAGTCGAAGGGATCGACAAGATCGTGGGCGCTGTCAATCTCGTGCAGGCGATCCGAGAGTTCGGTCATCTCCAGGCTCAGATCGATCCGCTGGGCAGCCGGCCGCCCGGGGATCCATCCCTCGATCCGGCTGCCCACGCTCTGACAGAGAACGATCTTCGCCGACTACCAGCCAGCCTCGTGGATGGCTCTATTGCCGCAAGAGCGGCCAATGCGCTGGAAGCCATTCAGCGCCTGCGTGCAGTGTACTGCGCTACGACCGGTTACGACTATGCGCACGTCCGAATCCCGGAAGAGCGGGAATGGCTGCGCCATGCCGCCGAATCCGGCCGTTTCCGCCCTCCTAACGATCCCATCAACGCCCAGGGATTGCTCGAACGCCTGACCCAAGTGGAGACCTTTGAACATTTCCTGCACCGCATCTTCCCCGGCAAAACTCGTTTTTCGATCGAGGGTCTGGACATGCTGGTGCCTATCTTGGATGCGGTGATCGGCGTAGCGGCCGAGGCGGGCATCTACACAATCTTGATCGGCATGGGCCATCGCGGCCGCCTGAATCTCCTGGCTCACGTCATCAACAAATCCTACGCTCAGATCCTGGCCGAGTTCAAGGACCCCGCGCAGGGACGCAGTTTTTTCATTCGCGATGATCTGGGCTGGACCGGCGACGTGAAATATCACCTGGGCGCACATCGGGCGCTGAAAGATGGCAAGCCGGTCGATCTGGTCGTCTACATGCCACCTAATCCCAGCCATCTGGAGTACATCAACCCTGTGGTGGAAGGCATGGCCCACGCGGCCGGTACCCGTGTCGACGAGCCGGGCCCGCCGCGCTTCAACCAGGCAGTCTCCCTGCCCATACTCATCCACGGCGACGCGGCCTTCCCTGGCCAGGGTGTGGTAGCGGAGACACTCAACCTCTCGCGATTGCCGGGTTATCGCACCGGCGGCACGATCCATATCATCGCCAACAACCAGCTCGGCTATACCACCACGCCCGAGGACGGACGGAGCACGCTGTACGCCAGTGACCTGGCCAAAGGCTTCAAGATCCCTATCGTTCACGTCAGCGCCGACGACCCCGAGGCCTGCATCGAGGTGGCCCGCCTGGCCTTCGCCTATCGCGCCCGATTCGAGAAGGACTTCCTGATCGATTTGGTGGGCTATCGGCGTTACGGTCACAACGAGGGCGACGAGCCTGGCTTCACCCAACCTTTGATGTACCAAACGATCGAGCGTCATCCCGGCGTGCGCGAGGTGTGGGCCGGCACATTGTTGAAACGCGGTGCGATCGACGAGGACTGGCCCAACCGGCTGGTCAGTCAGCGCATGGAAGAACTTCAGGGCGTGCTGGAGTCGCTGAAACCCGAAATGGATATCGTTGAGCCGCCACCCGCGCCACCACCGCCGGGAGCAGCCCGGCAGGTGAAGACCGCTGTTCCGGTCGGACGGCTGCGAGAACTCAACGATGCGTTATTGCAAGTGCCCGACGGCTTCGCGTTCAATCCTAAGCTGGAGCGTGCCATGCGGCGACGACGCCAGGCCTTACAGGATCTCGACGAGCCGGCCATCGATTGGGCCACGGCCGAAGACCTGGCGTTTGCGTCCATCCTGGCCGATGGCATCGCCATCCGCCTGACCGGCCAGGATGCCGCGCGCGGCACTTTCAGCCAACGGCATGCTGTCCGCCACGATGTCGAGACCGGCGAGACGTTTACGCCTTTGCAAGCGCTGCCTCAGGCGAAAGCCGCTTTCGAGGTGGTTAACAGTCCGCTTTCGGAGAGCGCGGCGCTCGGATTCGAGTACGGCTACAACGTGCAGGAACCGCGACGGTTGGTGATCTGGGAGGCCCAATACGGCGACTTCATTAACAGCGCTCAAACGGTGGTCGACGAATTTGTCGCCTCGGCGCGAGCCAAGTGGGGCCAGATGCCTTCGTTGGTGTTGCTGCTGCCGCATGGCTACGAGGGCCAAGGGCCTGATCATTCCAGCGGCCGGCCCGAGCGCTTTTTGCAGTTGGCGGCCGAGACCAATATGCGCATTGCCAACTGCACTACTGCCGCGCAATACTTCCACCTGCTGCGCCGCCAGGCGGCCCTGTTAGAAACCGATCCGCTGCCGTTGGTGGTGATGACTCCCAAGGGCCTGCTGCGCCATCCGCGCGCGGCTTCATCCGTGCGCGATTTGGCCGAGGGCGGTTGGCAGCCAGTGATTGACGACGCGCAGGCCCGGCAGCAGTCCGAGCAGGTGCGTCGCTTGATCCTTTGCAGCGGCAAGGTTTACGTGGATATGGTGGCCAGTCAACGCCGGGATGAGAGTCGAGCTGTCGCCATCGCTCGTGTGGAGCAGCTGTATTCGTTCCCGGCCGATGAGTTGCGGCCGATATTGGATGGGTATCCCAACCTGGAAGAAGTCGTCTGGCTGCAAGAGGAGCCGGAGAATATGGGCGCATGGGAATACATCCGGCCGCGCTTGAGCGCGCTGATGGATGGACGTTGGCGCTTGCGCTACCTGGGCCGGCCGCGTAGCTCCAGCCCCGCAGAAGGCTCGTCGGCCTGGCACGCGGCTAATCAGGATGCTCTCATCAAGCGGGCATACGATTAGCCCGATTAGGAGAAAGCGATATGACGACCAAAATCATTGTGCCGCAATTAGGCGAATCGGTCGTTGAAGCCACGGTGGCTCGCTGGTTGAAACGAGAAGGCGATCCCATCACCGTTGGAGAGGCCGTGGTGGAACTGGAAACCGATAAGGCCAACCTGGAGGTCGGCGCGGAGCAGTCCGGTGTGCTGGCACGTATCGAACGACAAGAGCGTGAAGACGTGCAAGTCGGCGACGTGCTGGGTGTGATTGAAGAGGCCGCCGAAGCTCCGAGGAAGGTCGAGCAAGTGGAGGCCGCTCGCGAAGAGACCCGGCGCGCTCCAGAGACGCCCAAGAAATCAGCCGGCGATGGAGACGGAAAAGCGTCCCCGGTGGCGAGACGCCTGGCTCAAGAACAGGACATCGACCTGGCGCAGGTGTCCGGCAGTGGTCCCGGTGGTCGAGTGACCAAGCAGGATGTGCAGCGATTCCTCAAGAGGCAAAAGCCCGAGGAGAAAGGCACTGCTCTCCCTGCCGCGCCGCCCTCACCGGCCGATCGGCGGGAAGAGCGAGTCCCCATGTCTCGCCGCCGGCGGACCATCGCCCGCCGTCTGGTCGAGGCGCAACACACCGCCGCCATGCTGTCCACCTTCAACGAGATCGACATGAGCGCAGTGATGGACATTCGCAAACGCCGCAGGGATGCCTTCAAAGAGCGATACGGTGTCGGCCTGGGCATCACGTCCTTCTTCGTCAAAGCCGTCATCGGCGCGTTGAAAGATTTTCCCCGCCTCAATGCCGAGATCCAGGACGATGACATGATCGTCAAGCACTACTACGACATCGGCATAGCCGTTGGCGCGTCGGAAGGGCTGGTGGTGCCGGTGCTGCGGGATGCTGATCGCATGTCCTTTGCCGAGATCGAAAACGCGATCAAGGAGCTTGCCCAGAAGGCTGAGGACAGCAGCCTGTCCCTGGAAGATTTGCGCGGCGGCACGTTCACCATCACCAATGGCGGCGTGTTTGGGTCGCTGCTCAGCACGCCGATCCTCAACCCGCCGCAGGTCGGCATCCTGGGCCTGCACAAGATCGAGGAGCGGCCGATCGCGCGCGGCGGCGAGGTGATCATCCGCCCGATGATGTACGTAGCTCTCAGCTACGATCACCGCATCGTCGACGGCCGGGAGGCGGTGCAGTTCCTGGTGCGGGTCAAAGAACTCGTTGAAGACTCGGAGGCTCTACTGCTGGAAGGATAGGTTGAAAACCTGTACTACTGCCAGGAGGTTTGAAATGGGACAATCACTCACGCACAAAATTATCACCGCCCATCTGGTCGAGGGCGAGATGCTGCCCGGGGAAGATATCGCGCTCCAGGTCGACCAGTGCTTGATTCAAGACGCCACTGGCACGATGGTCTGGCTTCAATTTGATCAGCTCGGTATTCCTCGCGTCAAACCCCGCGTCGTCGTCCAGTACGTAGACCACAACATGATCCAGGAAGGCTTTGAGAATGCCGACGACCACCTCTTCTTGCAGTCCATGTGCGCCAAGTACGGCGCGATCTACTCACGCGCGGGCAACGGCATCTCGCACTTCGCGCACCTCGAGCGCTTCGACGTGCCAGGCGAGACGATCATCGGCTCGGACTCGCACACCTGCGCGGCGGGCGCGATGGCGATGCTGGCCATCGGCGCCGGCGGGATGGAAGTGGCCGCGGCGTTGGCGGGCGAGCCCTTTTGGGTCAAAATGCCGGAGGTCGTGAAGGTGAATCTGATCGGGAAGTTCCCGCCGTGGGTCTCGGCCAAGGATTTGATCCTCGAGCTGCTCCGCCGTCTGACCGTCAAAGGCGGGGTCAACAAAGTGATGGAAATGACCGGCCCGGCGCTGGCTCACCTCACGGTGTATGAGCGGACAACGGTGGCGAACATGGGCGCGGAACTCGGCGCGACCTCGACCGTTTTCCCCTGCGACGAGATGACCCGCCGATTCCTGCGTGCCCAACAGCGGGAGGCCGATTGGAAGCCGCTCGCCGCCGATCCCGACGCGACCTACGACGAGGCGATCGAGGTTGACCTGTCCACGCTGGAGCCGCTCATCGCCAAACCGCACTCGCCCGACAACGTGGTACCTGTGCGCGAACTCGCCGCGCAAAACATCGAAGTGAAGCAAGTGGCCGTGGGGTCGTCGGTGAACTCATCGTATCAGGATCTGAAGATAGTCGCCGAAATCATGAAAGGCAAGAGGGTCGCACCGAACCTGCACATGACGCTCTCGCCCGGCTCGCGCCAGATCCTCATCAACCTTGAAAAGTCTGGCGCGATGTTCGATATGGCGCTGGCCGGCGTGCGCGGGCTGGAAGTGGCCTGCGGGCCGTGCATCGGCATGGGCGCCGCGCCGCCCTCGCGCGGGGCCAGCGTTCGCACGTTCAACCGCAACTTTCCGGGCCGCTCAGGCACAGCCACCGACGAGGTGTATCTGTGCTCGCCGGAGACCGCTGCCGCGACGGCGATCACCGGCAAGCTCACCGACCCGCGAACCCTCGGCGACCCGCCGATCGTCACCGAGCCGGACGAATACATCATTTACACCGACGGGTTCCTCTACCCGCCCGAGGACGGCGCAGTCGAGGTGTACACCGGTCCAAACATCAAGCCAGTGCCGCTTCCGCCGCCGCTCACCGATCGGATCGCGGGCGAAGTGCTCATCAAGACCGCCGACAACATCTCGACCGACACGATCCTCCCCGGCGGCGCGAAGGTGCTGCCCCTGCGCTCGAACATCCCGGCGATCAGCGAATACACTTTCGTCTATCTCGACCGATCGTTCCCGGCCCGCGCCAAAGTCGTGGAGGCGCACGGCGAGGCAGGGATCATTGTGGGCGGAGAGAATTACGGGCAGGGCTCCAGCCGCGAGCACGCGGCCATCGCGCCGATGCACCTCGGCGTGCGCGCCGTGCTGGTCAAGTCGTTCGCGCGCATCCACCGCAGCAATCTGATCAACTGGGGCATCCTGCCGGTGATGTTCGCGCGCCCGGAGGACTACGCGCAGGTGGAGCAGGGGGACAAGCTGGAGTTCCCTGGTGTCCGGGCATTCGTCAGCGGCACGCAACCGCTGACCGTGCACAATGTGACGAAAGGCAAGGACATTCCAGTGCAGCACGACCTCAGCCCGCGCGAAGTGGAAATTCTGGTGGCAGGTGGGCTGCTGCAAAAGATAAAGGGCTCTAGCCGTTCTGCTTGAGTAACTCACCTTACGCAGGTTGCGCAAAACCTAAGGTTTTTGACCACCACATATCGGCAAGATAACCGCTGAAGCCGTTTACGCGGCACATTTGGGCCAGCGGCTGCGTAAGGTGAGTGAGTAACCCTCCCGCAGGTTCAGAACCTGCGGGAGGGTTTTTTATACGAGCGCCTTCGCCGCCAGCGCCGCGCCGACGATGCCGGCGTCGTTCAACAGTTGGGCCGGCGCCACTTCCGCGCGCACCGTCAGTCGCGGCAGGAACTTCTCGTGCTTCTTGCTCACCCCGCCGCCGACGATGAACAGGTCGGGCGAGAACAGCGCCTCCAGCCGCCCCAGGTACTCGTCGACGTTCGCCGCCCACTTCTTCCAGCTCAGTCCCTTTTTCTGGCGAATGCGATCGG
>Ga0247727_10017785_pt1 | contig 11270 bp, 11 predicted proteins | sample WisWelCaveWW1625_FD_202498 | JGI IMG/M metagenome (GOLD analysis project Ga0247727, IMG submission 202498) | Biofilm microbial communities from Wishing Well Cave, Virginia, United States - WW16-25 | ecosystem: Environmental > Aquatic > Deep subsurface > Groundwater > Cave microbial mat | place...
CCCGAAACCAAGGCGAAACCCAAACCACAATCTGTAGGGGCTACCTGAGTGAAGCAGATACCCACCTATCGTTATTGAAGTTCTCGTCCGCCAGCCAGCGCAAGCCTACCTCTGGCGCCGGGCAAGCAGACGCTCACGGATGCCGTTGGGCGGCCATCGAGATTCGTTCCCTCGTCTGGTCTCGCAGATCTGCTGTTGCCGCTCCGCGAAGTAGGACTCCAGTGCGGTCGAGTGGCCCAGGTAATACCCAATCACCTGATATACATCGGCAAGGGAGGCGGACGGATACTGCTCCGCGATCTCCTCCGCCGTCGCCCCGTCAAGGAAGGCGGACACCACACTGTCCAACGTGACGCGCGTCCCGCGGATCCGTTTGACGCCGTCGGTTCCGGTCACCAGAGGTATCTGCTCGGTTGTAAGCGCTTCGGCCACAGTACTTCCCGCAGCTTTAGGGTAACGCGGTTCGCCGTTCCTGGCAACACTTAGAAACTTGTCATACCCGGCCTCGGAGGCCAGCCTGGATAGTACTGGTGAGATATGCAGGCTAGGTTTCGAAGGGCGACAGCACCGGCTTGTAGCGCTCCATCAGCAACCGCAGCTCGGTCTCCTCTTCCGGCCGGATCGCCGGGATGGGCGGGCGCGACGGGCCGGCGGGCATCCCCAGGATGCTCATGGCCGCCTTCATCACGCTCACCTCGTAGCCGCGCTTGCGCGCCCGCATGTTATATAGCGGCATGACATAGTTGGACATCAGCCGTTGGAGGCTGGCCGAGTCGAGGGCCGCGGCCCGGTCGTGGAGCTGGAGCGAAAGCCGCGGCGCGATGTTCGAAATCGACGAGGTGTAGCAGCGGATCCCCAGCGCGTAGTAGCCCGGGACCATGTCGTCGCCGGCGCCGCCGATCCACTGGAGCCGGTCACCGAGGCGGTTCATGATGCGCTGGAGCTGCCGGCAGTCGGCCTGGCCGTCTTTTAGGGCGACCAGGTTCGGGATCTTGTTGGCCAGCCGCTCGACCATCGCCGACGACAGGTTGACCCAGTCCCGGCTGTAGATGAGGCAGCCCAGGGGCGTAGCCGAGGCGATCGAGGCGAAGTAGTCCAGCAGGCCGTCGTCGTGGGCGTTGGTGTAGTACGGCGGCAGCAGCAACAGACCGGCGGCGCCGGCCGCTTCCGCGTTTTTGGCCTGCTCGGCGGCCAGGTACGGGTGAATCCCCACTCCGGCGATCACCGGCATCTTGCCCGCCGTCTCGGCGACGGTAGCAGCCACCACCTGGCGGTGCTCGTCGCTGGTGAGTGAGTAGTACTCACCGGTACCGCCGGCCGCTACCATGGCGCAGAACGGATGGCCGGCCATCCAGCGGACGACGCGGCGCAGCCCGTCGAGGTCGAGCGAAAGGTCGGGTTGAAACGGGGTGACCGGAAATCCGACCACTCCGGCGAGCTTGTTCCGCAGGGCGATGGGGTCCATAAGGCTCTATTGTAGTTCGGTTCGGGGGGGGAAGAGTCACGCGGCGTTCCCCGCGACATAGACAGGATGTTGCGCCGGAGAGCGCGGCAGCGCGGGATCAGTCTGAACCGGTTACTGGTCGAAGAGCTCTGTGTCGCCGGGGGCGGCGCCGGGCGCCGCCGCTACCGGCTTCTCCAGGACTTGGGCGGGCGCTGGCAGGATGATCCGGAGTTTGACCGCATCCTCGCCGGGCAACGACGGATGGACCGGCACTCACCGACGCCTTGCGGCAAGATGTGAATGTGGCCGGCGTCGAGTATCGGGATGGCCACCGAGAAAACCGGCCTTGATTTCGCCGAGCGAGCAGCGGCGCGCACATCACGAGGCGCTTTTGCTCAAGTTCCTGCATCTGCCCTCCGCCTGTACCACCAGCTCCGGCAGGGGGGACACCCATCCCGACCAACGACCTGCGGATCGCCCCTGGCCATACAGCACCAACTCGGCCTTCTAACCCGCGACGGCCACTTTGCCAAGGTGCCGCAGGTATCCGTTTTGTGATCCCGGTGCACACTGGGACTACGGCAGTCGAGCCCCGGTCGTTCGGCGAGCATCTGGCTCTGGGATCACTTCTTCCTGCTATGATGCGAAACTAAAGGAGAGGTCCGGTTGAAGTCGATTAGAAAGCTGGTGGGCGGCGCGGCGTACACCCTGCATTTGGACGATTGCTTTTCATGGATGCAGTCCCGCGCCCGGAATTCGATCCATGCCATCGTAACCGACCCGCCGTACGGGCTGAAGGAATACTCTCCCAAGGAAAAGGAGAAGCTGCGGAACGGGCGCGGCGGCGTGTGGCGCATCCCGCCGTCCTTCGACGGGTGCAAGCGAAGCCCGCTGCCGCGATTCACCGTCCTCACCGATTCGGAACGGGACCAGCTCCAGGACTTCTTCGGCCATTTTGCCGAGCTCGCTTATCGTGTGCTGACACCCGGCGGACACGTTTTTATTGCCACCAATCCTATCCTCTCCCAACTGGTGTACGTGCCCTTTCTGGAGGCCGGTTTCGAGAAGCGCGGAGAGATCATTCGCCTGGTGCAGACCCTTCGCGGCGGCGATCGTCCCAAGAACGCCCATCAGGAGTTCCCGGAGGTCACCGTGATGCCGCGGTCTTCCTGGGAGCCCTGGGGCCTTTTCCGGAAGCCCTGTGAGGGCCGCGTGCAGGACAGTCTGCGGAAGTGGAAGACGGGCGCCTTGCGGCGGCCATCGCTGGACACGCCCTTCACCGACGTTATCCGTTCGGCGCCTACGCGCCCGGAAGAACGCGCCATCGCTCCTCACCCGTCCCTGAAGCCGCAGGCGTTCATGCGACAGATCGTGAGGGCCTCGTTGCCCCTGGGCCAGGGGACGGTTCTGGATCCGTTCCTGGGAGCCGGCTCGACGATCGCCGCCGCGGTTGCCGTCGGCTACGAGAGCATCGGTATCGAGTTGGACCCGGAGTACTTCCAGTTGGCGGAACAGTCGATACCCAAGCTTGCCCGGGCGGCTGTGAATGGTGCATCCTTAGACGAATGGCGCCTGGCAGCAGAGCCTCTTTGCCGAAGGGCCTCGAGACGCTGCACGTGACGAGAGCCGTCGAGTACATCGAACGGCGAGCCTCTGAGCTGGTCGAGATCTACTATGAACAAGCCAACATGGCCAGCGGCGTCGTCGGCATCTTCGGCGCCAAGGCATTAACTTCTTTCAGTCCGTGTATAAGAAACACAAGCATCCTGACGTAGCGCAACAGCGTTTTCCGCCTTTCCCTCGGCGGAAAGCTCGATCCGCCGCCGGAGGAATCGCTCGAATCGAAAGCGAGCACGCGGCCGTGGGCCGTGCAGTCGCACTACGATCACTCGGGGTGGTACATCGTGTGGCGATACTTGGTGGATCCCACTCGGACGATGAAGCCCAGCGCCGAGGTGCTGATCTGGCGGGTGGACGTGGCGTTTCTTCAGAAGGGGGATTGGAAGTACGAAGGAAGTCGGGCCGGCCCCGGCGGAGGCGGCCGCACCCATACCTTCGGCCTTCGCGAGCCAGCCGAGCGGTTGCGCGGGGCGGCGGTCTATCGACTGCCGGGGATCGTGGTTAAGGGCGGCAAGCCGGTCCTGGCGCCGGAAAGCGTGTAACGGGTATGCGACATAAAAGTGGGGCCCACGATTTGGTCGGTCCCGCGCACTTGTCATCCCGAGCGGCCCCATCTCCGCCTCTGAGCGTAGCAGCACGCTCGGTCGGCGCGAGAAAATCGGGCGGTTGCGACTGGCCCATCACTTTTGTGTCGAGCACCCCCTGCTGGCGTGTAACCCCCCTGCAGGTCGTGGTATCCTACAGAAGGTACGGAGGTGCGCGGATGACGTATCGGGGTCTGTTGGTCCTTGCCGCCACGGTGACAGCGAGCGCAGCGGATACGAGAACGGCGAGCACGGTCACGTTCCATCGGGACGTGGTTCCGGTGTTGCAGAAGAACTGCCAGGGGTGCCACCGGACGGGCGAGGCGGCGCCGATGTCCCTGCGGACCTACCAGGAAGCGCGGCCCTGGGCCAAGGCGATCAAGGAGGCGGTGCTGGCCAAGCGGATGCCGCCGTGGTTCGCCGACCCGGCGCACGGTAAGTGGTCCAACGACCGGTCGCTCGCGCCATCCGAGATCAACACCCTGGTCGCCTGGGCCGACTCCGGCGCCAAAGAAGGCGACGCCAAAGACACACCCGCCCCGCGCCAGTTTGTCGACGGCTGGAACATCGGCCAGCCGGACGTGGTCTTCGATCTGGGCGTCGACTTCCCGGTACAGGCCCAGGGGACCATCGAGTACACCTACTTCGTGGTCCCGACCAAGTTCACCGAGGACAAGTGGGTGCAGATGGCCGAGGTCCGGCAGGGGAACCGGGCCGTGGTCCATCATGTGATCGCGTTCATCCGCAAGCCGGGGTCGAAGTGGTTGAAGGATGCCCAGCCGGGCGTGCCCTACGTCCCGAAGAAGCGCAAGGATGGCCAACGCGACGAGGGCGAAGGCGGTAGCGGAGAGTTCCTGGTCGGTCTGGCGCCAGGCACGGTGCCCGAGGTGCTGGCGCCGGGCGAAGGCAAGCTGATCAAGGCCGGCTCCGACGTGGTCTTCCAGATGCACTATACGGCCAACGGGAAAGCGGCCACCGACCGCAGTAAAGTCGGACTGATCTTCAGCAAAGAGCCGCCGACGCACCGGGTCCTGACCGCGGCCGCGTCGAACCGCAAGTTCGTCATCCCGGCGGGCGCCCCCCATCACCGGGTGGACTCCGAGATCACCTTGTATGACGAGTCGGTACTGACCGCCTTCCTGCCCCACATGCACCTGCGGGGGAAGGATTTCGAGTATCGGCTGGTGTACCCGACCGGGGAGAAGCAGGTGCTGCTGAGGGTACCGAGATACAGCTTCAACTGGCAACTCTCCTACTACCTGGAGAAGCCGCTGGTGCTGCCGAAGGGGACCAAGATCGAGTGCACCGCCCACTTCGACAATTCGGCGAACAACGCCGCCAATCCGAATCCCAACGAGGAGGTTCGCTGGGGCGACCAGAGTTGGGAAGAGATGATGATCGGGTTCTTCGACCTGCGCATCCCCGTGGGGACCGACACGGAGCGGCTGTTCAAGAAGCCGAAGCAGGAGAAGCAACCCGCGCGATCCGACGACTGAGAGATTCCCATGCGCTTGCGCATTCTTGGCACGACCCTGGCCGTTTCTCTGGCCGCGGCTGCGGCCCCCAACACCCCGCCTACCTTCCACAAAGATGTATTGCCCGTCCTGCAGAAGCGCTGCCAGGAGTGCCATCGGCCGGGCGAGATCGGCCCCATGTCGCTGCTGAGCTACCAGGACGCGCGTCCCTGGGCCAAGGCCATGCGCGAGGCCGTGCTCAGCAAGAAGATGCCGCCCTGGTTTGCCGACGCCGAGCGCGGCAAGTTCGAGAACGATCGCTCGCTCGCCCCGCAAGAAATCGACGCGCTGGTCGCCTGGGCCGACTCGGGCGCCCGCGAGGGCGACGCGAAGGACGCACCCGGGCCCGTCCACTTCGCCGACGGCTGGTCGATCGGGAAACCGGACGTGGTGCTCGAGCTCCTCAACGCGTTCCCCGTTCCCGCCAGCGGCGTGGTCGACTACCAGTTCATCGTCGTTCCCAGCGGCTTCACCGAGGACAAGTGGGTCGAAAAAGTCGAAGTGCGCCCGGGCGTGCGCTCGGTGGTTCACCACGTGGTGGTCCGTTCCCGCGAGCCCGGCTCGCCCTGGCTCGCCAACGCCAGGCCTGGCGTCCCGATGCCCTCTCCCCCCAACGCCGAAGGCCGCGTTCAAATCGGACAGGCGGGAAAGCGCCCCGAGGACAAGGGCGTAGGTCGGTTTTTGGCCGAGCCCGGCGTGGAGATTATCTGTACCTACGTGCCCGGCGGCGTGCCCTACCTCACCAAGCCCGGCCAGGCGCGCTTGGTGAAGGCTGGCTCCGACCTGGTCTTCCAGATCCACTACACCACCAACGGCAAAGCCGCCCAGGACCGCACCCGTATCGGCTTCGTCTTCGCCAAGAATCCGCCCAAGGAGCGCCTGCGCAACATGCTGGTCTACAACCCGCTGCTGCGCATCCCGGCCGGGGCGCCCAACCAGCGCGTGGAGGCCCGCGCCACCCTGCACGAGACCGCCCAGCTCGTCTCGCTGTTTCCGCACATGCACGTGCGCGGCAAGGGCTTCGAGTATCGCGCCGTCTACCCCACCGGCGAGAGCGAGGTGCTCCTGCGCGTCCCGAAATACGACTTCAACTGGCAGCTTACGTACTACTTAGATAAACCGAAGACGCTGCCCAAAGGCACCAGGATCGAGTGCACGGCCTGGTTCGACAACTCTCCCAACAACCCCCACAACCCAGACCCCAACGCCGAGGTCTTCTGGGGCGATCAAACCTGGGAGGAGATGCTGGCCGGCTTCTTCGACCTGGCCTTTGATGTGAGCCTCGATCCCAGGGACCTGACGCGCCCGCGGCCGGCGGCCGCCCGCGGCCTGGACTGAACGTGCGGCTGCGAGCCTTCCTCCAGGTCGTTCCGGCGGCCGTGGGCTGGGCCCACGAACCCATCACCACCAAGCTCACCTGGACCAAGGAGATCTCCCGGATCGTCTACCAGCGGTGCGTGGTGTGCCACCGCGACGGCGGCAAGGCCCCGATGTCGCTGGTGACCTACGAGGAGGTGCGGCCGTGGGCCAAGGCGATCCGCGAGGAGGTGCACGAGCGGCGGATGCCGCCGTGGGGTGCGGTGAAAGGGTTCGGGGAGTTTCGAAACGACGCGAGCCTTTCGGAGCGGGAGATCGAGCTGATCGCCAACTGGGTGGAGGGAGGCGCGCCCAAGGGGGACGACATTTACCTGCCGCCGCGGCCGCCCCAGGTTGCACGAGAGCCGGCGGCGCCGGCCGCCCAGGCGTTCCCGCTGCCGGTGACGCTCGACCGCGCTGTCACCGTGGTGGGGATCGAGCCGGCGGGTCCGGGGCAGGTGACCGCCCGGCGGCGGGACGGGAGCGTCGCGCCGCTGCTCTGGCTGCTGCACCGGCGCCCGGAGCAGCCTAAGGCGTACTACTACCTGGAGCCGATCCGCTTGCCGCGCGGCACAGCCATCGAGGGCCCGGGCCGGTTGCTGGTCCGCTGACCACCTGCTCCCCCGCACGGGGGGAGTCCCGAATAGTGGTGTGTTCCTGGTAAACCATGCCGCGATGATGCAGTGCGGCGTGAAACTGGCGCTCTCAGCCTTGGCGTGACGTTTCGTCCGGCCCCACGTCTACGTTTACATGCGAATGCGGTTTGCCGGTCTAATCATCATCATGGGTTGGATCTTGCTTTGGTCTCTGGTTGTAATTTCGGTGGTGTTCGCAGAGGCGTTTTGGTTTGCGCGTCCAGCGGTCGCGCGGGGGGATCTGGCGGCGATCGAGAATCATCTGGTTCGAAAGCTTCGCGATGCAACAGTCCATCATCGGTTGGGCAGCGCGGCTCTGGTGTTAGTACAAGCCAGTAGAGTTGTCGCAGAACATGGTTTTGGCATCGCGAATGCATCAACACAGGCTCCCGTGAAGTCTGACCAAACGGTTTATCAGCTTGCATCGGTGAGCAAAGCTGTTACAGCTTGGGGCGTCATGAAGCTGGTGGAGGAGGGCAGGCTTAGTTTGGATGAACCTGTATTGCGCCACCTCAAGCGATGGCGGTTTCCGGGAAGCGAAGCGTATCGAGGCAAGGTGACAGTCAGACATCTGCTGAGCCATACGGCTGGGTTAGACGACGGCTTGGGGTATGGCGGGTTCTTGCCGGGCGAGGCGATACAGACGCTGGAGGAATCTCTTAGCTTGACGAAAGATTCGACGGTGGGTGAGCCGCGTGCTGTCAGAGTGGCAAGAGAGCCGGGAAAGGACATGTCGTATTCGGGCGGTGGCTACACTATCTTGCAGCTCTTAATTGAGGAGGTTACAAACCGGCCGTTTGCGGACTTTATGAAAGAGGCGGTTTTGCAGCCGTTGGGGATGACGAAGGCGAGTTTTGATTTGGAGGCGATCGCGTCCGAGGGCCGCTCGCAAGATCTAGCCACCAGTTATGATAGGGAGCTGAAACGTCACCCTACCCGCCGCTATACCGCTACGGCCGCGGTTTCGCTCTACGCAACGCCTCAGGACGTCGCACAGTTTGCCCGGGCCTACTCCCGAGAGAATCCGGTGCTAAGTCAAGAGACCCTGAAGCAGATGATGATGCCCCAGCCGGGGACTTCCGGAAGTTGGGGCTTGGGCCAGACTCTTTTCGTTGCGAATGAGGCCGGTGACCATGTGGTGGGGCATGATGGTGGAACCCTCCCCGCGTGGGGTGCGATCATGCGGGTGAATCCTGCGACGGTAATGGCATTGTACTGATGGTTTCAGGAGGACAGACGCCGGTGAGTCAATTGGGGGATGACTGGATTTACTGGGAAACGGGAAAGGTAAGATTTGAGGCGCGGCTGCAAATCGTGCTAAACCGGCTAGTGCCAGCGTCGGTGGCGATTCTTGTTGGAGCAATCGCGCTAGTGGGGTGGAAGCTGTTGAGATGGAGGTCGAGGGTTTAACGCGGCGAAGACACAGCCGGCTAAAAGAATTCGGCGCCGCAACTGGACGAAAGCTCCTGATCAATCGGCAAGGTGCAGAGCTATCGACGCAGGGACCAAAAGGGAGCCCTTTCTCCCACTCGTCACGTTGCGATTCCGCCGACACCAAGCGTGACCCGTTGGCCTAAACCTAATAGATCCGCGCTGGCGTTTACCCGTCCACTTGGCTGATTTGTCGGCAAACGGATGACGGGCAATCCAGAAGCGGCCCAAATCGTGGACGCGTTTCGAACTCTCTTGTGCTCCACCGCTGGAATCAAGACGGCTGTTCGGGCCGATCGGCCAATGGCAGGAGCTTTCAGCCGCGCTTTGAGGTCAAAGCAACTCGATGAACTGGTCGACCGAGAGATTCGCATCCCGGACAATGGCGCGTAGCAGCGGTGCTTTGATGGTCCGACCGGGATGAACAGGCACCACCGTTCGAGCCTTCGTCTCAGGGTGAATGAGGATCAGGTGGCTTCCTCTTTGCCGGTCTTCGACGAATCCGGCGCGCTTGAGCGCCCGGACCACCTTTCGCGCCGTCAGAGACGGAAGTGTGGACATGATCAGGCAGGTACCGTCACCCTGCCCTGAAATGATCGTCGCTCTTCGGGTATCGCTTCCCCATGGGCCGCCAGGCTCTCCAGGTACAGCGCGATGGCTTCCTTGACGTTGCGCTCCGTCTCTTCCAGGGACTCGCCCTGCGTGTGACAGCCAGGCAGAGCCGGAACCAACGCCACGTAGCCTCCTTCGGGCGCTTGTTCGTAGTAGACCGAATAGGAGAGGGACTTGGGGGCGCCACTCTTCATCACCTTCATTGTAGGAGGTACGGCTCAAATCGGCAAAGGGTGCTCCTTCAGGAGAAACTTGGCAGGATTCTATTTCAGCCTCGAAACCGGGACAGTGAAAGCCACGGTCTTGACCACGCCGCGGCGCTGGAACTGGACCCAGATCCGGTAGACGGCCTCGCGGGGGAAGATGAGGTTGAATTGGACCTGAGGGCCGCAGTCGGCGATGGCCGGGTGGGAGTGGATCAGGTGACGCTCGACCGCGCTGTCACGGTGGTGGGGATCGAGCCGGCGGGTCCGGGGCAGGTGACTGCCCGGCGGCCGGACGGGAGCGTCACGCCGCTCGTCTGGCTGCTGCACCGGCGCCCGGAGCAGCCTAAGGCGTACTACTACCTGGAGCCGATCCGCTTCCCGAGCGGCACAGCCATCGAGGGCCCGGGCCGGTTGCTGGTCCGCTGACGCTTCCTCCCCCGCACGGGGGGAGTCCCGAACCTATCAACGCCGGTGGATGGCAATCCCGGCGACGCCCGTTACTGAGCCGCGACCGTCAGGGAGCGGAATTTTGCGCCGGAAAGTAGCTTCGTTCCCGCTGTGCCCCAAATAGTGCCGTTTCTGGGCCGCTACCATCCTCAGTTATTGAAACGTTGCGGCCTATTCGTAGCGCAACGCTTCCATGGGGCTGATCGCAGTTGCTCGCCGGACCGGAACAGCACTAGCTCCCAGGGCGACCACCGCAATGAGAACGGCCGCGGCAGCGATCGTGGACCCGTCCATGGCGCGCACTCCATAAAGCTGATTCTCGATCAGGCGACCGAGTCCCCAGACGGCGGGAAGCGCGATGGCGAGACCCGCGGCCACCATCACGGCCGCGTCGCGCAGGACCAGCCACACCGCCGCGGCGCGCGAAGCGCCGAGCGCGACGCGGATTCCTATCTCGCGAGTGCGGCGCGAGACCACGAAGGACATGACGCCGTAGAGGCCCACGACCGCCAGCAGGATCGCCAAAGCGGCGAAGGCGCTCGCCAGAGTGGCGAGGAGCCGCTCGTTCACCAGCGTGCGGTCGAGCTGGTCATCCACGGTGCGCAGTCCGGTGACGGGGAGGGTGGAATCCACCTGGCGCACCGCGGCGCGGATAGAGGAAAAGGCGGATTGCGAGGGGGTGCGGGTCCGCACCCAGAAGCCGCCTCCGCTAACGCCACGCTCGAACAGAGGGAAGAAGGCTTGGTCCTCCGTGTCGCGAAGGCCGCGATAGCTGAAAGTCTTCACTACTCCGACAATCTCGATGTTGGCTCGGGTGTCCGGCGTGTTCCCCAAGCCCACGCGGGCCCCGATGGGGTTTCCGCTGCCGAAGTAGCGCTTGGCGAGGCTTTCGTTGATGATGGCCGAGCGGAAGTCCAGATTCTGGAGATCGTGAGCATCCCGTTCGTTGAAATTGCGACCGTGGAGGAGCGGCACGCCCAGGGTTTCGAGGAACCCCGGGCTGATCGCATTGCAGTGAACGACGCTATCGGTTACCACGCGCCGTCCGGACTCGATGGTGATGGTCTGGTTCCAACTGCCTCCGGACAGCAGCTCCCCGGCGGACAGTCCGGCGCTTTCAACTTCGGGCAGGGCTCGGATGGCGGCCAGCAGATTGCGCATCAGGCCTTTCGATTGCGACTGGGTGTGACCGCTTCTGGCCAGATCGACACGAAACATCAGCAGGTTCGTGGTGACGAATCCGGGACCTTGCGCCCGCAGGCTGGCGAGGGTACGGACGAACAGGCCGGCCCCTATCAGAAGGACCAACGCCAAGGCAATCTGGCCGACCACCAGGGCCTTGCGCAGGCCGGCTCCACCGGCGACGGTGTAGGATTCCTCTTTCCAGGCTAGTGTGGGCTGGGCGCGGCTGGCCTGCAGAG
>Ga0247727_10017786_pt1 | contig 11269 bp, 9 predicted proteins | sample WisWelCaveWW1625_FD_202498 | JGI IMG/M metagenome (GOLD analysis project Ga0247727, IMG submission 202498) | Biofilm microbial communities from Wishing Well Cave, Virginia, United States - WW16-25 | ecosystem: Environmental > Aquatic > Deep subsurface > Groundwater > Cave microbial mat | place...
GCTGTGAAAGAATCGCTCAATGCCGGCGGTCGTGGCGCACGCTTCAGCGTGCCGGCGTGGGCTTCAGCCCACGCTGCGTGGTTTCACCCGCACCCTTCGGCGAGCTGAAGCTCGCCGCTGCACGCTTCAAGCGTGCGGCACGACCACTTCCCCCAAAACGGTTAAGCACACGATAACGCCGGGTGGCGGGACCCGGCTGCCGCCGGCTGGGGCGGTCCCGCGCGATTGTCATCCCGAGCGCAGCCTGTGTCATCCCGAGCGCAGCGAGGGATCTGCTTTCGCCACGGGGCTTTGCTTTTTCCCGCCACCGTGCTATATCTGTTAGACTCCAAGTAACCTGGAGCTGAACATATGGCCTATGTGATCGCCGAACCATGCATTGGGACCAAGGACACCGCCTGCGTGGATGCCTGCCCGGTGGACTGCATCCACCCGAAAAAGGACGAGGCCGCCTACCCGGACGTCGAGATGCTCTACATCGACCCGGTGGAGTGTATCGACTGCGGCGCCTGCGTGCCGGTTTGCCCGGTTTCTGCCATCTTCGCGCTCGATGATCTGCCCGAGAAGTGGAACGAGTTCACCGCCAAGAACGCTGCTTACTTCGGGCGTTGATCGGGAGGCGGGAGGCCTTTCCCCAGCGTCTGGTCGATCTGGCGAAGCCGTTGCCGCACGTCATCGAGGCCGGCGCCCGGCGGCGCCTGGTTCAGGTAGGCTGCCAGGTCGGAGCGGGCCTCCGCCAGACGGCCGATCAGCAGGCGCGCGTAACCGCGAAGCAGGCGGGCGGCAGGGAAGCGAGGTTCCAGATCCAGGGCCCGGGTGAGCCACCGCTCGGCCGCCTCGCCCTGTCCTTCCAGCAAGTGTAGTCTTCCCAACTGAAACGCCGGTAAGGGCGAGGCCGGCGCCAGCCGCCAGGCCTGATTCAATTCCGGCAGGGCCCAGCGAAAGGATTGCTGCTCCAGCAGAACCACCCCCAGGTTCATGCGCGGTTGCCAGGAGTTAGGATCCAGCTCCACGGCTCTGCGCAGGGCCGCTTCGGCGCGAACGTAGTCCCGCCGGTGCAAGTACAGGACTGCCAGGTCGTTCAGAGCTTCCAGGTAGTCCGGAGCCAGGGCGACGGCCTTTTCGAGCAACTCCATGGCCCGTGCTTCTTCGCCGCGGCCCTTGCGTTCAACCGCCTGCCGGAACCAGGCGTGAGCCTTGCCGGGAATGCCCCCTCGGAGGCGAGCCGCGCTCACGGCGGGGTCCAGGTGGGCTGCAGCGGCCTCGCCTGGCAGCACTCTGGCGGCCGTCACCGATACCACCGGCTCCGAGCTGGTGACGTGGACGCGTTCCAGGATCCGGTAGCCCTGGTCCCGCCGCAACGCCAGGCGGTAATGACCCGGCTCGGCGACCCGAATCTCAAAGCGCCCGCCGGCGCCGAGCTGGGCCCGGGCCACCGGAAAGCCATTGTCGTCCAGCAGGGCGACCTCGACGCCGCTGGCCGCGTCGACCGTGCCATGGACGGCAAACCCAGGTAACCCAGGCATTCCTGCCTGTAGGCTTAACCAACACACCAGCGCTGCTGTCATCATCTTCCTCTCTCCTTCGCAAAAACAAAAGCCCGGCAACCCCTCGCGGGATTGCCGGGCTCTGGGCTTAAGGCCTCGGGCCTCGTTCTAGCGGTTCATCGCATCGCTACCATGGTCCTGCCACTGGTCCACCCACCGGACCAGGTGTTTGCGCTTGCACCGCCGGCACAAGATCTCAACTCCTGCCGCGGTCAGGCGCGCCATCAGGTTCCCGCACACACACCGCTCGTCGTGGACCGCCTCGACAGCCGGAGCCCACGACCCACCATCCACCATCGACGATCGACTACACGTGTACGCGGGCATATTCGGTGGCCTCCACCGGCGGCGGGCGGCTCCCGGACTGGAGGCGCCGCACCAACTGTCCCAGCAGGCGCAGACCGTTGCGGGCGCGGTCTTCCTCCAGGTCGGTGAACCCCAGCCTCAGGGCGTCGTTTAAGCTCGGCTTGACGCTGAACAAGTGCTTGGGCGTGAAGACGATTCCGCGTTTGCGGGCTTCCAGCAACAGCTCATCGGCGCGGACCGGCGGCGGCAGGTTCAGCCAGTAACAAACGCCTCCGGCCACCTCGTACCACCAGCAGCCTTCGGGCATGTAATCGGTCAGGGCCTGGCGCACGGCCTGACGCCGGGCCCGCACCTGGGCCAGGCGGCGCTTCAGGTACTTCTCCAGGTAGCCCCGCCGCATGAACTCCAGCACGATGCCCTGGGTCAAGTAGCTGGTCTGCAAGTCCGCATTCTGCTTGAGGGAAATCAGGCGTCGCCGCACCGCCTCCAGGGGGGTGATGATCCAGCCCAGGCGCAGCCCGTGGAACAGGACTTTGGAGAGGCTGCCGACCGCGATCACCCAGCCCTGCCGGTCCATGGCCGCCAGCGGCAGGGGGGCCGGCCCCTCCACCCGCAAGTCATTGGCGTAATGATCCTCCAGAATCGGGATCTTGTGCAGTGCCGACAGCTCCAGAAGCCGCCGGCGCCGCTCCTCGCTCAGCGTGGTGCCGGTGGGATTCTGGAAACTGGGAATGGTGTAGATGAGCTTGGCCCTTCGGCGAGCCAGAACCTGTTCGAGCACCTCCACCTTCATGCCGTCGCCGTCCAGCGGAATCCCCAACAGCTCGGCCCCGGCGGCGCGCAGGACGCTGATGGCGCGCGGGTAGGTGAATTCCTCGGTCACCACAACGTCGCCGGGGTTGACCAGCGCCCGGGCCACCAGGTCAATGCCCTGCTGGATGCCGCTGGTCATCACCAGGTGGTTGGGCTCCACCGACAGGCCGTGCCGCAGCAGGTAGCGGGGCAACTGCTCCAGCAGCGGGACGAAGCCCTGGGTGACCCCGATATCCAGCAGGTCGGCGCCCCAGTTCTGCAGCGCATAGTAGGCGCAGTTGCGGAACTCCAGCATCGGGAACAGGGCCTTGTCGGGCATGCAGGAGGAGAGCGCCGTCACGCCTTGCTTGTGCAGGTTCGACACCCGAAAGAACAGCTCGCTGAACTCCATGCTCTCCGGGTCGGCGGCCGCCCGCGCCCATAGGCCCTCGAACTCGGCGGTGGCCGGCCTGGGTTCCGGGCGCGGCCGCCCGGCGGGCCGGGCGAATTCGGCCACAAAGGTCCCCTGGCCTACACCGCTCCGCACCAGACCGTCGATCTCCAGCTCCTCGTAGGCCTTCACCACCGTGTTGCGGTTCACAGCCAGATCCCGCGCCAGGTCCCGGGTGGCCGCCAACCGGTCCCCTGGCCGCAGCGAGCCCCCCTCGATCATTTCCGAGATCCGCTGCTTGATCTGCTCATATAGCGGCGCCGCCGCGCCGGCCCGGTTGAGTTCGAATACCATAGCCCCTACCTACGAAACAATAGTACGAAAACCCAATGGCCTGTACAAGGACCATTATCAAGCATAGAATACCAGTCCACTGCTCGAGAAAACTATCCGGGGATTGCGATTAGCACATGCCGACGTGGCGCACGCTTCAGCGTGCTGGCGTGGGCTTCAGCCAGGCTTCAGCCCACGCCGAGTGTTCCACAGACAGTTCGGCGAGCTGAAGCTGCACGCTGAAGCGACGCCGAAGCGTGCCCCCCACGGACCTTGGGCCAGGGCCGGCACCCGCCCGACTCATGGTCCACTCAGGGTCGGAAACTACTAGTCCATTACGGGCCCTGCCGCGCCCCCCGGGCCGGCCCCGGGTTGTGCCAGACGGCTGGCGCAAGGTAGGCTGTCGCGGGGAGGACCCGGTCGTGAACCGTAAACTACCGGTTCATTGCAGAGCTACTAGGAACCGCCGAGACCCTCGAAATCCTCCGCCGGTACGGGGCCCTCACGAAACCCGAAGCCGCACCGCCAGCACCGTGACGTCATCGGCCGCCGGCCGGCCGCCGGCGAATTGCTCGACCTCTCGCAGCAGTTGGGAGAAGACGTCGCCGGGCGCCGCTCCGGCCTGGCGGGCGGCCCAGGCCGGCAGCCGGGCGGCGCCGAATTTTTCCCCCGCGGCGCTCTCGGCATCGGTTACGCCGTCAGTCAGGAGCACCAGCAGGTCGCCGGGACCCATGCGGCGCCGGCCCTGTGAGTAGACCGGAGACTCCAGGAATCCGAGCAGGGGGCCGCCTTCCCCCAGCGGCTCGACCCGGCCGTCGCGGCATATCCAGAGCGGCGGCGGATGGCCGGCGTTGGTGTAGGTGAGCCACCCCTGCCGGTCGACCAGACCCAGGAAGACGGTGGCGCCGTGGCCTGGGGCGCCGCGGGCCCGCAGGCAATCGTTGAGGCAGGCCATCAGCTCTGCGGGCTCCACCGAGCGGCGGGTGGCGGCATACACGGCTCCCTGGAGCAAGGCCGCCTGGAGCGCCGCGGCCGGTCCCTTGCCCGACACGTCGGCCATGGCCAGCAGGCAGCGGTCAGGTCCCATGGGTATTAAATCGAAGTAATCACCGCCCACCCGCTGGCAGGGCAAGCTGGCGCCGCCGGCTTCCAGAAAATCGCAGCACCGGAAATCGGCCCGCAGCAGGGCGGTCTGCACCCCCCGCGCCACTTCCAGTTCCTGCTCCAGCCGCGTCTTCTCCAGTTGCGCCCGCTCCAGCGTCACGTTGTCGAGGGCCACGGCCGTGAAGGAGGCCACCGCGCCCACCAGCTTTTGATCTACGGAGGTGAAGATGCGACCGCTCGCGCCGCGTCCCAGGCACAGGTAGCCCAGCGAGCTCTCTGCCGCCGCCAGCGAGCAGGCCAGCAGGCGCGTCGGAGAGTCGGGTCGGCGGATCCCGTGCTCCTCGGCGAAGGCCTGCGACAACAACTGGTCCTTGCGGCGCAGGTGCAGCGGCTCCAGGACCACGCGGCTGATGTGTGATGCGGTCTCCGGCTCAATCTGGAGGCAGGCGCCCGCTGGGAGACGGAACTGCTCTCCATCCCACAGCGCCACCCAGCCGCTGTTGGCCTGCACCACCGTAAGGGCCTCCTGGAGGGCCGCCTCGGCGATGGAGTCCTGGTCGGCCAGGCGCCCCAGCTTGGCCCCCAGCGAGTGCAACAGGGCCAGCTCCCCGTAAACCGTCAGCAGCTCCGTTGTGAGACTCTCGACGCTGCGTCGCAGGGAGTCCACCCCCTCGCCCCGTCGGGGCTTCACCCGTCCAGCAACTGGTGCAGCTTGCGACGCAGCTGGCGGGGATCGAAGGGCTTGCTCAGCAGCTCGTCGGCGCCGCTGCGCCACCCCTCCTCCAGGTCGCTCTCCTGGCCCAGGCATGTCAGCAGGATAATATAGATCCCCCGCGTGGCCGCGGCCGACTTGAGTTGGCGGCAGACCGCGTAGCCGTCCAGGTCGGGCATCGCGATGTCGAGCAGCAGCAGATCCGGCCGCTCGGCTTGGGCCAGGCGCAGCGCCTCCCGGCCGCCTTCGGCAGTCAACACCCGGTAGCCTTCCTGGCGCACCAGGTAGGCCACCGTCTCCAGGATATAGCGTTCGTCGTCGCAGACCAGCACGGTGCGGTCCATCAGGTGTCCTGCCCCGCCGGGATCGTGAAGTAGAAGGTGCTGCCGGGGCCTTCCGATTCCACCCAGATCTTTCCGCCGTGGTGAGCAACGATCTCGCGCGAGATGGCCAGCCCCAAGCCGGCGCCCTGGCCGGGGCGGTGCTGCGATCCCTGGTAGAACCTCTCGAAAACCCTCTCTCGATCCTCCGGTGGGATGCCGGGGCCGTGATCCTGGACGGCCACGCGGAAGCCTCCGTCGGCCGGCTCCAGGCGCACCGCGACAGAGCCGCCGGGAGGGCTGAACTTGATGGCGTTGGAGACCAGGTTCATGACGACTTGTTGAAGCCGGTCGGCGTCGGCTCGGACCGGTTGCGCACCGGCCTGTGAGATCTCCAGCCGGACGGCCTTTTCCGCGGCTACCGCGACCAAGGTCGTGGCTGCGGCGCGGACCACCTCCGCCAGGTCGGTGGGACCGAATCGCCAAACCATGGCCCCGGCCTCGATGCGCGCCAGGTCCAGCAGGTCCCCGATCAGGCGCCTCAGTCGGTCGGTCTCGCCATCGATGATTTCCAGAAACCGCCGGCGCGCATCCAGCTCCGGCTCCGGCTCGTCGAGCAGAATGCCGGCGGCATTCTTGATGGAGGTGAGGGGGCTTTGCAGCTCGTGGGATACGGTGGAAAGGAAGTGGGACTTGAGGCGGTCGAGTTCCTTCAGCTGCCGGTTGGCTTGCTCGAGTTCGCGGGTCCGCTCCCGGACTTTTTCCTCCAGGCCGGCGTAGAGACCGGCCAGGCGCTCGGCCATTTGGTTGAAGCTGCGGACCAGGTCCCCAACTTCGTCCTGGCGAGCGACGCCCTCGGTGGCGCGGGCCGCCAGGTCGCCGGCCGAAATGCGGGTGGCGGCGCCCGCCAGGGCGGTGATGGGAGCAACCATCCGGCGAGCCAGGGAGCTGTGCAGCGCCAGAGCCAACAGCACCAGCAGTGCATAGAGGGCAACGGTTTGGACCACCAGGCCCCGCATGGCGCGGTCCAGGGCGCCTTCCTCGATTCCGACGCGAAGCGACCCCAGAGTCTCGGTGGCGGCGGCGGCGCCGAACAGCGCCTCCAGCTCGCGGCTCATCCCGGTGCCGGAGGTGGAAACCGGGGTTTCCAGCTCGAAGAAGCCAGGACCGCCGGGGGGCCGGATGCGGCGCACGGAACTCTTGACCCCGGCAACCTGCTCGACTGGCGCGATGCCGGCGGCGGCCGCCGGACCGCTTTGCGCTAGCGCGCCTCCCGCTTCGTCAAGCAGCACCACGTACGCAATTCCCTCGCGCTGCCGCAACTCCCCGACCAGCCTGGCCAGGGCGCCGGCATCGCGCGAGATGGTGATCTGGGCCAGGTTAGCCTCGATCCAGTTGAGCGCTTGGGCCTCCACGCGGCGAATCATTTCCTGATACAGAATGCGACGCAACTGGACCAGCGAGTAGCCCGTGACCGCGGCGCCGAACCCCACAAAGACGCCGATCGAGATCAGCAGCAGCCTGGCCGTAATGCCCAGCCGTTTCATGGCGAGAGCACCTGGGCCGGCAGGTCGCGCGGAATCGGGACGCCGAGACGCCGGGCGATCTGGCCGTTGAAGGTGATGACCGGCCCGGGGGCTGGCTCGGCGCCGAAGTCGCCCGGCTTGCTGCCGGCAAGCACCTGGCGAGCCATCTGGGCCGCGCGGCGGCCGGCGGCATCCGCGTCGGCGCTAAGGCCCAGCAGGGCTCCGGCCTCCACAAACGGAACCGCCGGCGAAGCCAGGGCGATCCTGTGCTTCAGGCTGAGGTCCACCAGGAGCTTGAAGTTTCCGGGGTTGGCAATAACGGGATCCCAAAGCATCCAGAAGGCATCCACCTGGCCGAGGATCTCCGGGATGGCCCGGGCGGCTTCGCGCGGCGTGGAGACGGAGCGGGCCACCAGCCGAACCCGGCCCCGCAAGGACTTTTCGGCCTGCCGGACCCGGGCCCCGCTGCCCGGTTCATCGTAGATCACCCCGAGGCGCTGGAGACGCGGCAAGGCCTTCTGAAGGGCGGCCATTTGGTCGGCTGGTTCGATCTCCAGCGTGACTCCCCCGGTGGATTCCCCGACCAGGCCGTTGAGGCGTGGGTTCAGAGCAAGGCAGTACAGCAACGGAACAGTCGGAAGCCGCTGCCGGGCGGCGCGTGCCGCCTGGGTCCCGACGGCAACCAGCAGGCCCGGCGGCTTGCGGGCCAACCCGGCCAGCAGCATTTCCCGGCCAGGGGCCTCGACGGGCAGATCCAGGCGCGTCGCTCCGGCGAAGTCCTGCTGGAAGCTCTGGGCCGCCTGCTGGTAGAGGGAAGCCCCGCTTTCCACCAGCAAAACGACCGCCGGACCCTGGCTGTGCCCCGCCGTCCAGCAACACCCTGCCAGAGCGGCGAGACGGAAATAGGATCTGCCGAACGTCAGAACTGAATCCTTAACCCCAGCTGAATGCGGCGCGAGCTGCTCTCCAGAGGCAGCTCGCCGAAGCGGGAAAAGGGACGGTTCAGGCCATAGTAGGCGCGGCCGAAGTCCGGCCTATCCAGGACCGCGACCGGCGCCGAGAGGTTGGCGTGGTTGAACAGGTTGTAGAACTCCGCGCGGAACTGGGCTCGCAGGCGCTCCCCGGCGGCGAAGCTGCGCAGCAGGGCGAAGTCATAGTTCCAAAAACCCGGGCCTGGCAGGGCGCCGCGCCCCAGGCTGCCCACCTGGTCCCGGGCATTTCGGAAGCGGCCAGGGTCCAGCCAGGCGACGCCGCCGGCTACTTGCGGGCCGGCGGCCGGCCGGGGGGAGCCGCCCAGGTAGTCGGCCCGGTTCCCGTAGAGTCCCGAAGGGGCCGCCTGCTGCGCCGAGCCAATCACAGTGACCGGAAATCCGGAGTGGCGCCCCCCGATAAGGCCCATGGTCCATCGGCCAACCAGCCGGCCGGTCCAGGATGCCGGCCACCGGGAAACCGGCAGGTCCCAGATCAGGTTGAAAACCAGGTTGTGCCGCTGGTCGAAGTTGGCGTTGCCGCGATCGACCCGGGCGTCGTACGGCCGGGTGAAACCGGCGACGAAAACCTCCCCGGGCTGAGGGCCGGCCCGGGTTCCTTCCAGAGTATCGCTCTGGTTATCTATGGCATGGCTATAGGTGTAGGAGACCTGCAACTGCAAACCGCGGCTGAAACGGCGGCGAAGGGAGGCCTCCAGGGCCAGGTAGTTGGAGTTGCCGGCGTTGGACAGAAAGGTGGTGGCGCCGAACCTGGGGTTGGAGCGCAGGTTGCCGACGGAGCGATTGACGCCGTCGCGGCTGATCAGCTTGCGCCCCACCGAGCCGGCGTGGCCGGCTTCCAGCAGAAGGCTCGGCGCCAGGGCGTGCTGGAAACCGGCAAACCAGTTCTGGGCGTAGGGGGAACGCAGGCCCTCGTCCAGTTGCACGGCGGCGCCGCGCGGCGCCGTCTGTGGCAGCAGGGACAGCATGGCCTCCGCCGGCGCCAGAAAGGTGGTGGTGCACGGAGGCGTGAAACAGTTCACGGTGGTCTGGTTGTTCGCGGTCAGGTCGCGCAGGCTGTCGAAAACCCGATCGACCGCCACGGCGTAGCCGAGGCGAACCACGGTCCGGCCGCGCCCCAACGGATCCCAAGCCAGCCCCATCGAGGGCGCCAGGTCGCGATAGTCGGGGCGGTAGAGTCGTCCGGCCAGGTCCCCCGGGTTCTCAGGCGTGGCGCGGAATCCCCCGGCGGCAAAACGTTCCTCGATACTCGAGCCCGGTCCAAAGTAGTAGTTGATGTCCACGGAACGGTCGTGGTTGGCGGGAATGCCGGAGTACTCGTACCGCAGCCCCAGGTTGAAGGAGAGGCGGCGCGTCACGCGCAGGTCATTCTGCAAGAAAGCCGCATATTCACCGGAACGGTAGCGCCGCGCCAGGTCCGGCAAGCGAAGGCGGCCCGAAGACTGGCGGTCCACGATAATACTGAACGCCAGCGGGCGCCCGGCGCTAAACGACCGCAGGTCGGCGAACTGGTAGAAGCCATTGATGAACCAGCCGGCCCCACCCAGCGCTTCGTCCTCCAGGCCGGTCGAGATCCGGTTGGAGAGATTGCGCCGGAACTCGAAACCGGCCCGCCACGAAGAGCGGCCCTGCTGGAGCGAGAACAGGTCCGAGACCTGGAGGACATTGTTGTTTTCGCGACGGTCCCGCAGCCTCAGACTCGAAGGCAACAGAACCCCGGCGGCGGGTGGCAGCACCGGAACGTCGGAACGCGGCCGGGGCAAGGCCATCCTCTCCCGGCTCCAACCCAGCCGCAGCTCCTGAACCCGGCCAGGTCCCAGTGAGCGTGTCCACCCAGCCAGGGTGTTTTGGGCCCGAAAGCGGTCGGTCGGCAGCAGCGAGGGATAACCAGACGACGAAGCCGACTGCCTCTCCAATTGCGTGGAAGTCAGCGTATGGCGAAGCAAAAGACGATCGCGGCCGCCGCCCGCCAGATGATCGAGCCGCTCGGTCGCTTGCAGGGTGTCGATGCCATTCGGCGCTTCCCCGCGAAAGTTCCCCACCGACACCTCCGCCCCGCTTGGAACGCCCGGCCGGGGGGGGATCTCGCGCAACAGCCTGGCGGCAGTCGACTCGACCGGCAGCCCGGCGGCGAAGCTCTGGGTGGGAACCTTCACGTCGACCGGGGTGGTGTAGCGAAGCCGAGAGATTTCCGCCACCCCGGAAAAGAAGGTGCGGTTGGTCCGCAGGGGGCCGCGCATGGAACCGCCGAACTGGTTCTGATCGAGCGAAGCCCGATCCCGGCCGGCGGTGTTGTTCTGCAAGGTGTTGGCGTTCAGCCGGTCGTTGCCCAGGTACTCGAACAGGCCGCCGCCGAATCGGTTATCGCCGGATCGCGTCACTACCTGGGCGACAAACGCGGTGGCCCGCCCGTACTCGGCCGAAAAGCTGCTGTTGACCATCCGGAATTCCTGGATGGCCTCCGCCGAAGCGGCCGCCACCGGCCCGGTGAGAATGGTGTTGTTGTTATCCACCCCGTCGAGCAGGTAGTTGGAGCCCGAAACACGCTGGCCGTGCACCGAGAACGACAGGCCCCGTCCTTCGATGGCCCTCTGCGAGGTGACCCCGGGCTGCAAAAGGAAGAGGGAATAGATGTTGCGGCTCGCCAGGGGCAGTTGCAGAATCTTGCTCTCTTCGACCACCACCGAAACCGACGCTGCCAGGGTTTCCACTGGCAGCAGGGGCGATTGCGGGATGCTGGCCAGCAGGGCCTCGACCTGGCCGGACCCTCCCGGTCCCGCCGGGGGCGTCAGGACAAAGTCGAGCGACCTCTTGTCGCCGACCGACAGCTCGATCCCCTGGCGCTCCAATGCCAGGAAGCCTCCGGCCTCCGCCCGGAAGCCATAGATCCCCAGGGGCAGGGAAACAAACGAGTAGAGGCCGTCGGAATTGGTCTGGGCCGACGCCGAGAACCCTCTGGTGCTGTGCCGGGCAGTCACGGTAGCGCCCGGTAGCCCGCCACCCTGCGGATCCCGCACCGACCCGGTCACCTGGGCAGGCTGCGACCTTACCACCGCGGCCGAAAGCATCCCGGCGGCTACCAACCACCTGGCTTGCCTCGAAATCATCCCTCAACACCAGGAAATGCAGTACCAGTGCTCTTCCTCGGGGTTCCACGCCCACTCGCAGCATTCGTCCCCGGGGAAGGCGGCGGCCGAGACCTGCTCCCGGCTGCCCACCTTTACCGCGAATCCCATGCTGTCGGGGTTG